>LWDU01040318.1_pt1 | contig 101763 bp, 81 predicted proteins | sample 727161 | NCBI WGS metagenome assembly LWDU01 (sample SAMN04566230, study PRJNA314399) | hydrothermal vent metagenome | isolation source: deep sea hydrothermal plume seawater | place: Mexico: Gulf of California, Guaymas Basin | collected 2004-07-11 | reverse complement strand
ACCGGGTTGTGCATGTCGCCGCCGTAAAGAGGGTGCGGCGCGGCTACCGGCACCGGCGTCGACACGGGCGGCATCAACGGCGCCCTGGCGTCAGACCCGCGAACGAAAAGCGCTTCGAGTTCGAGCCCGTCGCCACCTGCCAGCGGCACCCGCAGCGCTTCTTCACGCGTGCTCATCGCGGCGGCTTCAGGCGGCCTTGTCGCCCGCAGAGCCGGGGGCGCGGCCGAGCCGGCGGCAGTGGATGCGGTAATCAGACTCAGCGCACTCGCCCGTGCCCAGTTCAAAGTGCCAACGGTGCCCCGGGCATACTATCTGCCCGTCCTCTATGTCGGGAGCCGGCGTGCGGACAGAAGCGTTGCACCTCGTAACGGCACCCCTCGTGTTCGAGTTCAAAGGTGGTCGTGGGCGTGTCCTCGAGCCGGGACTCGCCAGCAGCAATAGCCTGCAAGGCAGCCTGGTTGGCCATCTTGAGAAAAGTAAACAGGTGCTGGTTGTAGCGGTCCGGGTCGCGACTGGCCTTGAAGCGCAGCGACAGCAACAGGTCCTCCCAGGAAAACTCGCCGCGCAGCACCTGGTCAACGTTGCGAGACTCGAACTCAAAATGATACAGGCACTGCTCGCCCTGCTGCGGGTAAACGAGTTCGCCCTTGTTGTCATCGCGAAAGTCGACGACCCAGCTGCCACCGTTCGGGCCGGTCACGTTGAACAGCACGCGCATGTTTATGCGAGCCAGGAAAAATGGGTTACGGCGCAGCAGCGGCACCATGTGGCGACGAAAGCGATCGTACAGCCCCGGCTCCGCGTCGGGTATGGCGGCGAGCACCTCGCGCACGAGAGCCTGCTTTTCGGCCTTGTGGGCCTCGTAGTAACTGCGGCGGTCGCGCTCGTAGTCAAAATCAGCGTATGCCGGCTCGCGCTCTATCTCGTAACCGTCGGTAGACAGCTGCAGGCGATCGCCCGGCTTCAAGACCTCCGCAGGGATGCCGACAGACTCAAGGTGCTCGGCGGCCGTGGGGTGGGTGGGAAACATGGAGTCCTCGCCTACAAAGTGATCCGCGAGGTCTTCGTCAAAGAAACAGGGCGGGCCAGCAAAGGGAATAGCCAGGCGGGGATTGAGTGCCTGGGCATCCTTGGCAAACGATTCAACGGCCGACAAGCGGCGTGCGGCGCGCAGCGGCCGCTTCTGCTCTTCGTCGTAGCAGGTGTAAGTCAGCGGGTACCAGATGGCCGGCGACGCCTGGCCCATGAGCAGGTCCATGCCGCGCGCGCGCATCTTGTCGAAATCCAGCGCCGAGTTGGCGTCGTTGAGATTGAGAATGCGCACGTCGCCCGCGGTGATGTAGGCGCAGGAATCGAACCAGTGCGGCGCACAGTTCTGCTTGGGCACCTCGACCTCGACCACGAAATCCGACGCCAGTTCCCATGACTCGAAGTCGTCAAACTCATACACGTTTTGAAAACCCAGATCGTGCAGCTTGCGCACGATGAGGCGCTTGTGAAAACGCCCGGTGATCATCGGCGTGTCCTTGGGCAGTTGAGCCAGGAACCAGGGATCGTAGTGGTCGGGGTGCTCGTGCGAGACGTAGACCGCGTCGGGAGTGAGCAGGTGGCCGAGATCCTTGTGCGGATACTCCGGGTACTGGAACCAGCTCGCGTTGTAGGCTCCGGCCGGTGACATCCAAGGGTCGCAGAGCAATTTCTTGCCGCCGTACTCGACCATGAGGCCCGCGTGTCCGAGATACTCTATTGTTGCGGTCGCCACCTGTCTGCTCCTGGGTCCGAATGCCCACGGACTCTAGAATGTAGTATTTTTAAGGCCTTAGCTGATTTCAGTCAAGGGTCTAAATGCCGCTGACTCCCGGTTCCACCTCGACTTGGCTGAAAAGGCGCTGCACCGTAACCGGCAGCAACCGGACTGTCCACCCCCCGGCAGAGGGGCCACCCCCCCTGCTGCGGCACGAGGCCCCAGGGGGTCAAGTCTTCACGTCTCGCCGCGCCCGGCGAGCAGCCCCTGAAGCACGAGCTCGGTAATGGCATCGGCCGTTTGCTTGGGCGACTCGCGCGCTATCTCGGCTACCTCGGCCTGGGCAAACTCGCGACCGAGGCTGCCCAGCACGTGGGCTACAGCAGCCGTGTCGACGGCGGCGATCTGCCCTTCGGCAACCGCGCGATCGAGCAGGCTGTGGGCCACCGCCGACAGGTAGGCCTCGTGGTCGGCAAACAGTCGCTGGGCACCCGCGAGGCTGGCAAAGTCGGCCGACATGGTGACGGCCTCGGATTGCACGGCTTCGTTGGCCGCGCGCAGGTAAGCACGCAAGGCGTCGATGGGGGTCATCTTCGCGTCGAGTTTTTCGACCGCCGCCCTGCCTATGCGCCGTAGCCGGCGATCGACTACCGCAAGCAGCAGCTCGTCCTTGCTGGGCGCGATACCGTAGAGAGTCCTGAGCGAACAGTTTACGCGCTCGGCCAGGCCGGCCATGGTGAGCTCGGCCACGCCGCCCCTGAGCAGTTGGGCTTCGAGTTCTTCGAGGAGATCGAGCTGGCGGGCGCTGAGCGCACGCTCGTCTTCCTTTGACAACACCGGCGGCGGCACCCGCACGCCGGGAAATCGTAACCGCCCCGCCTTGTCGACGGCCACGGCGATCAAGCCAGTAGTTCCTCGGGCAGGTCGACCACGCGCGCCCGCAGCCATTCGCCCAGCCCCTTGGCCTGCGGATCCTGCCGGGTGGAAGCCGCCACGCCCTCCTGCAGCAAGCCATGCACCACGAAGTTGAGCGAACGAAGCGCCGGCAGCCGGAAGCGCTCCACCTTGAGTTCGGCTGCCTCGGGCAGCAGTTGTTTGAACTTCTCGGTGGTAAGGAAACCATCGATCCACGCCCAGGCCTCGTCGCTGCGCGCAAACACGCCCAGGTTCGCGTTGCCGCCCTTGTCGCCCGACCGTGCGCCGTAGACTTCACCCAGCGCAGCGCGGCGGGTCGAGCCTCCCGGCACCGCGGCTTCCGGTCCGGGTGCCGGAGTCACGTTTATCTCGGCACCGGGTATCACCGACGACACCTGCCGCGACTCACCGCCCGGCAACACCAGCTCGGCCGGTACGACGTCGGCTGCCACGCGCGCCGCCTCCATGACACCAAAGGGACGCCCGCCACCGGGACCACCCACGCCGAAGAAGCCGGGGATGCTGGCCAGCGCGATCTCTATACCCGAGTTGGCAAAAGCGCGGCCGACTTTCTTTTCATCTGGATCCTTGACGCTGATGCGCAGCATGGCCACCGCCTCTTCGTTGGCGTCCGGGTCGTTGCTGTCGGTTCGTATCAGGCTGGTGGAGGCGAAAGCAAAGTCTTCCGGCGAGTATGGGCAAGCGTTCCAGAAACCTTCTTCTACCAGTTTGGCCTTGGCCTCTATGTCCAGGCCGGTCAGGCACAGGTTCATGTCGTTGCGAAAACCACCCGCGCGGTTGATGCACACCTTCAGGGTCGAGGGCGGCGGCTCACCCTGGGTGCCGTGCAGAAGTACGCGGTCGGGTGCCTGCTGCTCGATCTCGATCGTGTCAAAGCGTGTGGTCACGTCGGGGCCAAGGTAGCGCGGTCCACCAATCTCGTAGAGCAGTTGCGAAGTGACGGTGCCCACCGACACCTCGCCACCGGTACCGTCGTGTTTGCCGATGACCGAAGATCCATCCTCGGCGATCTCGGCCCAGGGAAAACCTACGTTGAGCATCTGCTCGATCTCGGTAAAGAACGAGTAGTTGCCACCGGTAGCCTGGGCGCCACACTCAATGACGTGACCCGCCACCACGGCGCCCGCCAGCTCGTTAAAGTCGTCGCGTTTCCAGCCGTGGTGCCAGGCGGCAGGGCCGCACACCACCGCCGCGTCGGTGACGCGACCGGTTATTACTATGTCGGCACCCGCGTTGAGCGCGTCCACGATACCCCAGCAGCCAAGATAGGCGTTGGCCGTGAGAAAAGCCGACGCGTCTTCGATCGGGCGTTCGCTTTCGAGCTCGAGCAGGCTGCCGGCCTCGACCAGCTCGCCCACGCGTGGCAGCAGGTCGTCGCCGCGCAGGTAGGCAATCTTAGGTGCCAGCCCGAGCTTGTTTGCGACCTCGGATACGGCCTCGGCGCAGGAGTCGGGGGCAAGGCCGCCAGCGTTCGTGACAACCTTTATGCCCTTGTCGAGGCAGCTGCCCATCACCTGCTCCATCTGCGCCACGAAGGTGCGCGCGTAACCGCCGCTGGGGTGCTTCATGCGCGTGCGCGCGAGGATGAGCATGGTGAGCTCGGCGAGCCAGTCACCCGTGAGCACGTCAATGGGACCACCCTCGACCATCTCGCGGGCAGCACTGAGACGGTCGCCGTAAAAACCTGAGCAGTTAGCAATGCGTATTGGCGAAGCCATGATTGTTCTCCGTTCGGTCAGCCAGTCTTGTCGACTTCGTTCTCGTCGGCGGCAGTCTCCACGACCAACAGCAGCGTGCCCGCCTCTACCTGCTCGCCCTCTTCAACCCTCACCTCCACGACCACTCCGTCTTCGTTGGCACGCATGGGGTGCTCCATCTTCATGGCCTCGAGCACGAGCACCGTGTCGCCGTCCGCCACCGTGTCGCCGACCTTCACGCGCAGCTCTATAACCTTGCCGGGCATGCGGGCCAGGAAACCACCCTCGTCCTGCTCGGCACCCGGCAGCACGAAGCGCGGCTGCTCGCTGAAAACGATGTCGCCGTTGCCGCACTGCACGATCAACTGCGCACCCGCGCGGGTCACGAGCACTCTCGTACGACGGCCGGCAATCTCCACGTCTATGCCCTGCTCGCTCCAGTGGTGCACGCGCGCGACGCTGCCGTCGTCAAAACAAAAACTGCCATCGCGCCGGGAATGATAGCGCACGGCTGTGCTGCCCTCGCCGTGATCAAGCGTGAGCCGCTGGTCGGGCAGACGGCCGATCTGCCAGCCGCTTGGCACCGTGGCCAGCACTGTTGCCTCGGAACGGTTGACGCCCTGCACCCACAGGGCGGCCACTCGTGCAGCGTGGGTTAGTTCGGCCTCTGACGGCTCAAGCGCGCGGGCCGGCGCCACGCGGTCGATAAAATCAGTGGTCGTATCGCCCGCGAGGAACTCCTCCGAGCGCAGCACCGCCACGAGAAAGTCGCGGTTGGTCACAACGCCGCCCAGGTGAGTGCGCGCCAGCCCCAGCGCCAGCTTGCCCGCAGCTTCTTCTCGCGTGGGCGCGTGGGCTATGACCTTGCCCAGCATGGGGTCAAAGTCAGGGCCGATGACCGAGCCCTGCTCCACACCGCTGTCCCAGCGTAGCTCGGGAGTAGCCGCCGGCTCAAAGGCAGACAGCGTGCCGGTCTCGGGTAGAAAATCGTTGGCCGGGTTCTCGGCGTACAAGCGCGCCTCGACCGCCCAGCCGTTACTGCTTATGTCTTCCTGGCCGTAGCCCAGCGGCTCGCCGGCGGCCACGCGCAACTGCTCGCGCACGAGATCGAGGCCGGTGACCAGTTCGGTTACCGGGTGTTCCACCTGCAAGCGGGTGTTGACCTCGAGAAAAAAGAACTCGCCCGTATCGTCGTCGAGCAGGAACTCCACCGTTCCCGCCGAGCGATAACCCAGCTCGCCGGCCAAGCCGAGGGCGGCGTCGGCCATGGCCTGTCGCAGCTTGTCGTCGACTCGCGGCGAGGGCGACTCCTCTATTATTTTCTGATGACGACGTTGGATGGAGCACTCGCGCTCGCCCAGGTGCACAACCTTGCCGTGCTCGTCGCCCAGTATCTGTATCTCGATGTGGCGTGCGCGGGCCACGTAGCGCTCGATAAAAACCCTGTCGTCACCAAACCCACTGGCCGCCTCACGCTTGGCCGAGGCCACGCCTTCTTCGAGCCCGTCGGCCGACTCGACAATGCGCATGCCCTTGCCGCCACCACCGGCGGCTGCCTTGACCAGCAGCGGGTATCCCACCTTGTCGGCGTCGTCGGTACTTTCTGAGCCCGGGAGCACTGGTACGCCCGCCTTGACCGCAAGCGCGCGGGCGGCGATCTTGTCGCCCATCTGCTCAATGCACTCAACCGACGGCCCCACCCACAGCAGGCCCGCGGCCATCACCTGGGCCGCAAAGGCGGCGTTCTCCGACAGGAAACCGTAGCCCGGGTGCAGGGCTTCGGCGCCGGTGACCCTGGCCGCCTCGAGCACAGCCGCGCCGTCGAGATATGACGTGTCGAGGCGTACCGCCTCGTCGGCCTCGCCCACAAAAGGCGCGAGCGCGTCGGCGTCCACGTACACGGCCACGCAGCGAATGCCCATCTGCTGGGCGCTGCGAATAATACGCCGGGCGATCTCGCCGCGGTTGGCAACAAGTAACGTCGCAAAGCTCATAGCCTGAATACCCCGTAGCCCTCGGCACCTTCCACCGGCTTGTTGCGTACCACCGACAGGCAGATGCCCAGCACGGTGCGCGTGTCGCGCGGGTCGATCAGCCCGTCGTCGCTTATTGCGCCGGTGGCCTCCAGCGCCAGCGAGCCCTTCTCCTGCATGTCTTCTACAGCAGCGCGGATCTGTTCGTCGAGCGCCTCGTCGAAATCTTCGCCCTTGCGCGCCGCGCGTGCCCGGCGGACGATAGACATCACGCCGGCTATCTGTTTGCCGCCCATCACGGCGATGCGCGCGCTCGGCCATATGAAAGTAAAGCGGGTGTTGAACGCGCGGCCCGACATGGCGTAGGTGCCCGCGCCGTACGAAGCGCCCACTATCACGGTCAGGTGCGGCACCGTCGAGTTGGAAACCGCGTTGAGCATCTGCGAGCCCTTCTTGATGATGCCGGCTTCCTCGAAATCCCGGCCGACGATGAAACCGGTGAGGTTCTGCAGGAACAGCAACGGCACGTCGATCTGGTTGCACAGCTGGATGAAGTGGGCGGCCTTCTCCGACGACTCGGGGTAGATGACCCCGTTGTTGCCCAGTATGCCCACCGGGTAGCCGTGTATGGACGAAAAGCCGCAGACCATGGTCTCGCCGTAGCGTGGTTTGAACTCCTCGAAGCGAGAACCATCTACCACGCGGCCTATGATGTCGCGTATGTCTGCCGGGCGCTTGAGCTCCGGGTCTATGATGCCCAGCAGCTCCTCGGGGTCGAGCACGGGCGGGTCATCGCGCAGCGCCGGCGGGGGGCCGGGCTTGCGCCAGTTCAGGTGCGAGACGATCTCGCGGCACATGCGCAGCGCGTCCTGCTCGTCTTCGGCCAGGTACTCGCCCAGGCCCGAAATCTCGGCGTGCATCTTCGCACCACCCAGGGACTCGTCGTCGGAGTCCTCGCCGGTGGCCATCTTCACCAGCGGCGGGCCGGCAAGAAATATCTTCGACTGCTTCTTGATGACGACGTTGTAGTCGGACATGCCCGGCTGGTAGGCACCGCCGGCCGTAGAGGATCCGAACACCACGCACACGGTCGGAATGCGCAGCTTGGACAGCTCTATCATCTCGTAGAAAAACCGGCCGGTCTCCGCGAAGTGAAAAATCTTGGCAGGGCGCCGTTTCTTCTTGTCGTCGTCGGGTTCCATGCGCAGGTCGGCACCGGCCGACTCCACGAAACTGACGTAGGGAATATTGTTGTCGCGGGCGATCTCAAGGGCCCGCATCCACTTCTTGCCCATGTAAGGTGTCATGGCGCCACCGAGCACGGTGGGATCGTTGGCGAAGATCATGCACTCAACGCCGGCTATGATGCCTATGCCCATGAGGACGCCACCGCCTATGGTGTAGTCGGCGTTGTAAGCGGCCAGCCCGCTGATCTCCAGAAACGGGCTGTCGGGGTCCAGCGCCAGCGCCACGCGTTCTCTTACCGGCAGCTTGCCGCGCGCGGCCAGGCGCTCGTGGTGGTGGGCACCGCCACCGGCCTCGGCCTCGTCGAGCAGCGAGTTGACCTCATCGATTCTAAGCAGCATCGCGTCCCGGTTCTCGATGAACTCCTGGGAGCGGGGATTGAGTGTGGACCGCAGGGGCGGTGCCAATAGCGGGGCCAGTATCGGCGCTTGCATGTCGTTGCTCTTACCTCTCTGTTTTCCGAAGTGATGTTCTACAGGGCGCGGCTTTAAAAGACGCGGGTTCATCGGCCGCAGCAGGCCTCGCCCGTTTCAACCTACGGTAACAATATCGGTAATATGTGTCAAGCATTATTACCCTCGTGTTCTGCGAACGCCCGCCGGGTGCCGGCCGTAACCTCCCGCCACAGGCCGGGCTCGGCCGCGTAGGGCGCGTATATACCCAGGCTATCGGCTAAGCCCGCGTATCTCTCGGCCAGCCGGGCACCTAACTGCTGCGGCTCACCAACGACGGCAAAGTGCTCGACCATCGAATCGTCTACCAGCTGCGGCAGCTCGTCCCAACGGTTTTCGCGGGTGAGCTTGTTGAGCTCGGGCTGCAACTCGCCATAGCCCACGGCCTCCATCGGGCGACGGTAAGCGGGCGTGGAACCGTAGAAGGCCAGAAGGCTGCGCACGCCCTCGTAGGCAGCACGCATTTGTTCCTCGTTGGCACCGGTGATGCAGATGGCAGTCACGTTGAAAACAAAATCCTCGCGGCGGCGACCTGCCTTGGCCAATGACTTGTTCACCGCTGGCAATTGCACATCACGCAGGAAGGGCACCGTGTTGAACGGATGAACCAGCAGGCCATCGGCCACCTGTCCTGCCACGGCAGTCATAGCCGGACCCAGCGCGCCCAGCACGATGCGAGGGCGGCCGCAGTCGAGCGGCCCCGGGTTGAACATGGGCGTCATCAGCGTGTGGCGAAAAAACTCGCCTTCAAACTTGAGAGCGTCGCCGTCCTGCCAGCAATCAAAGAACGCCCTTACCGCCATGATATACTCGCGCATGCGGGCCGCCGGTCGGTCAAAGGCGACGCCGAAGCGGCGCTCGATGTGAGCCCGCACCTGCGAGCCGAGGCCAAGCGAAAACCTGCCTCCCGAAAAACGCTGCAGGTCCCAGGCCTGGCTGGCCACGTGGTAGGGGTTGCGCGGAAAGGCTACCGCGATGCCCGTGCTGATATCCAGTTCAGGCGCAGCCTGCGACGCCAGCAGCAGGGGGAAAAACGGATCGCGACTGCCCTCGAGCGAGTACACGCCGTCAAAACCAGCCTCGCGCCTGCCCACAGCCTCCTGCCCGACCTCGGCCAGGTCAGAGTAAAGTGGCCCGTCTATCTTCACCCCGTCAAACCCGGCACGCGCGCGGCTACCTCAGGGTAACCGCAGCGTTGGTGATGATGGCCTCGTTGCGGTCCTTGGACCAGGCCTCGACCAGGATCTTTCCGTCTTCATTCCAGCAGCGAACCTGGTAGGTCTCGCCCGGCCAGGCCACGCCCTTGAAGCGCGCCTGGTAGCGGGCCAAGCGCGTGGGATCGCCGTCGAGCATGCCGTCTACCACCGCCTTGCAGGTAATGCCGTAGCTGCACAGGCCGTGGATGATGGGAACGTCGAAGCCGCCCATGGCGGCGAACTCGGGGTCGCAGTGCAACGGGTTCTTGTCGCCGTTCAAGCGGTAGAGCAGCGCCTGCTGCGGCAGGGTCTCGGATTCGAACACAGCGTCGGGCTCGCGGTCGGGCGCCTGGTTGGCAGCCGGCGGACCCGACTCGCCACCGAAGCCCCCCTCGCCGCGCATGAACAGCGCCATGCGGGTGGTGAACAGGGGCTCGCCGTCCTCGGTAGAGACGCTGTTCTCGAGTATGGTCAGCGCCGCCTTGCCCTTGTCAAAAATATCGGCGATGCGCGTGCGCCCTTTCATCTTTGCCTCGGGCGGCAGCGGCCGGTGGATCTCGATGTCCTGCTCGCCGTGCAGCAGCATCATCGGGTTAAACTCCAGGCCCGGCACCGACATCATTGACCCGCCGCCCGACAAAAGCACAGTGGTCACAAAGCTGGGCAGCACCTTGAGGTCCTTCTCGTAGGTGTACTCAAGCTCGCCCGCGTCGGTGGCGGGCACGCCGGCGCCCACGCCGAGGTGGTAGAGAATAACTTCGTCGTTCGTGTAGCTACCGGTTCCCTCGGGGAACTCGTAAGCCATGGCCTGGTCGCGATCTATGGGCATCGTTGTTGTCTCCTTGTGCGCTGTTGCCTTGCGCAGCTCATTTGCCTATATCCGCGCGCCAGCCAGTTCAAGAGGGGCCGGGAGCCGACAAGCACTGTGAGCCGATGAGCAAAGCGAACGGGGACCCGCCGACCGGCAGGACTCCCTGGCCTTGCCTGTCCGCTGGCGGGAACCTAGATTGTGGCAACCGGCCGACAGAACAGAAGGGGAGACTTCGCAAATTGACCACACACAACCGAACCGGGAGCAGTAGCGCCAACATCGCCCTGCTCACCTTCAGCCTGGCCACCTTTACCCTGGCCACCTTTACCGCGTCCTGCTCGCTGCTGCCCGGGGCCCTGCAGCCGGCGGGTTCGACAGAGGCAGACAGGAGCGGCGGCCCCCTGCCCGACTCCGAGCCAGCGGCGGCTCGCCACATTGCCGCCGTGACCCGTACGATGAACGCGCAGCGCATAGCCGCGGCCGACTCCGAACCCTACAACTGGCTGGCGCACGGACGCAGCAACTCCGAGCAACGCTACTCTCCGCTGGCGCAGGTCAACCGCGACAACGTAGAGCGCCTGGGCCTGTCCTGGTCCTACGACACCATGACCACGCACGGGCTGGAGGCCAGCCCCATCGTTATAGACGGCGTGATGTATACCACCGGCGCGTGGAGCGTCGTGTACGCACTCGACGCAGCGACCGGGCGCGAGCTGTGGGTCTACGATCCCGAGGTGCCACGGCAGTGGAGCCGGCGCGGCTGCTGCGACGTCGTCAACCGCGGCGTGGCGGTATGGAAGGGTCGTGTATACCTGGGCACCTACGACGGCCGCCTGATCGCGCTCGACGCGGTGACCGGCGAGGTGGACTGGGAGGTCAACACCATCGACCGCTCGCGCCCCTACACCATCACCGGCGCGCCACGCATCGTTAAGGGACGCGTTATCATCGGCAACGGTGGCGCCGAGTTCGGCGTGCGCGGATACATAAGCGCCTACAGCGCGCGCAGCGGCAAACTCGACTGGCGCTTTTACACCGTGCCGGGGGACCCCTCGCTGCCTTTTGAACACCGCGAACTCGAAGAAGCGGCCGGGACCTGGGACGTGGCGGGCAAGTGGTGGGAGACGGGCGGCGGCGGCACGGCCTGGGACTCGATGGCCTGGGACCCCGAACTCGACCTGCTCTACGTGGGCACGGGTAACGGTTCGCCCTGGAACCGCGCCCACCGTAGCCCCGGCGGCGGCGACAACCTCTACCTGTCGTCCATACTCGCGCTCGACCCCGACACCGGCCGCCTGGCCTGGCACTACCAGACCACCCCCGGCGACAACTGGGATTTCACCGCCACCCAGCACCTCATACTGGCCGAGCTCGAGCTGGACGGCCGCGAGCGCAAGGTCATCATGCAGGCGCCCAAGAATGGTTTTTTCTACGTTCTCGACCGCGCCACAGGCGAGTTGCTGCGCGCCGACGCCTACGTGGAGACCACCTGGGCCTCGCACGTGGACATGGCCACCGGCCGGCCGGTGGAAGACCCCGAGTTCGATTTCACCGACGACTGGAAGCTCGTGCTGCCCGCGCCGACCGGCGGCCACAACTGGCAACCGATGGCCTTCAGCCCCGACACCGGGCTGGTGTACATACCGGCCATCGAGAACCCGGGACTGTATCTCAACGAAGATGAATACCGCCACAGCCCCGGTGCCTGGAACCTGGGCATGGACCTCGGCCGCTACGCCGAGATACTGCACGAGGTGGGATTTTCGCCGGTATCAAGCGGCTACCTCAAGGCCTGGGACCCCGTGGCCGGTCGCGAACGCTGGAGCGTTGAGATGCCCAACTTCTGGAACGGCGGCGTGCTGGCGACCGCCGGCGGGTTGGTGTTTCACGGCACAGGCGACGGCCGCTTCGCCGCCTACGACGCCGAGGCCGGCCGCAAGCTATGGGAAGTGCCGGTGATGACCGGCATCATCGCACCGCCGGTGACCTACGCCGTTGACGGTGTGCAGTACGTGGCGGTTATGGCCGGCTGGGGAGGCGTGGGCGTGCCCTCCGGCGACGCGCGCAGCTCCATAGTGCCCGAGTACGGCAACGACGGCCGCCTCCTGGTGTTCAGGTTGGACGGACCCGGGCAGGTGACCATTCCCGCCAGGCTCGACATATCGATACCCGAGCCACCGGCCATGGACTACGACCAGGCCGACCTCGCGCTGGGATCACGGCTTTACATGGAGCGCTGCAATTTCTGCCACGGACCGCTGGGATTCAGCACGGGCGTGGTACCCGACCTCAGGCGAATGGATGCCTCGGTACACGAAATATTCGAAGACGTGGTGCTGCGCGGCGCGCGCCTGGCCGGCGGTATGCCGAGCTTCGAAGACGTGCTCGACGAAAAAGACGTGCGCGCCATCCACGCCTACGTCATTGAACAGGCCCGCACAACGCGCTGAGCTTTCGCGGACGCGGCGCGATAGCCGCCACGCCACGGCACCCGCTTTCCAGCTCGCTCAGTGCCGGCGACTGGGCGCGAGCTTGGACATGAGCCACTGGCGCACCGTGTTGGGACCGAGAAGGTCGCGCTCGTAGTAGTCGAGCAGGTCGTTGTACGGCACTTCACCGTTGAACAGGTCCTCGCGACGTCCAAAGCTGCGCTCGGGGTCGAGCTCCTTCACGACCCGCGCCGGGTTGCCGGCCGCTACCGAGTTGGCTGGTATGTCGTGCGTAACCACCGCGCCGGCACCGACGATGCTGTTCTCGCCTATGGTGACGCCCTTGCAAACGATGGAACTGTCGCCCAGCCACACGTTGTCTTCGAGCAGCACGCGCTCGCTGGCGCCGGGTGCGCTGTTGCGGTCGTAGAGGTCGTGCCAGTCGGCGTCGGTTATGTAGCTCTTGCTCGCCAGCAGGCAGTTGCGGCCGATGGTCACGTTGCTGGCCGAACCTATGCGCACGCCGGGCAGCACCACCGTGTAGTCGCCTATGCTGATCGCGCCGCTGCGCGCTCCGTCGGTCCACGCGGTCATGTGCACCACCTGGTCGGGTGTGCCCATCAGGTGCACGAACTTGCCCAGGCGTATGTCACTGCCGTTGATATCGAAGCAGCGTGGGTTGACGAACCAGCAGCCCTCGCCCAGCTCGTCGAACTGGGGGTGCAGGAAGTGCTTGGCCCGAGCTTCGGCCAGCGTGAAGAGCAGCTTCTTAACCAGGTAGGGTCTGCGGTCGTGTCTCATCGGCTTGGGTTGAGGGGGCGTTTCAGTCGTCGGCCTGGTCGTTGGCCCGATCTTCGACCAGCGAAAACCCGGTGGTCGAGGCAAACAGCCACTGGCTGTCGAGCCCCGCCGCCCTGTCGCCGGAGATGCCACTCTGCTCGGCTTTCATAGCCAGCTCTATGAAGCCGCCGCGCGATGGGTACTCCACCAGGGCCGCCGCGTCAAAACGTTCGCCGGTGTCGCCTATCACCACCTGGTCAACCTTACCCATCCACAAGAAGCGTCCGCCGCCCGATTCGACCAGGCGGCGCATGGACTCGGCGTAGCGCATGTATGCAGACTCGCCCGACTCACCGTCGATGGCCTTGTCGCCGTCGGCCTCGGCTTTGAACCTGAGCAGGTTGATCATGACCACGGGTGTGTCGCGGTTGTCGGCGAGTAGTTCGCCGAGCTGCTCGTCAGTGGGAACAATGGGCATCGTGAAATCTCTCCTCGGGCAGGGGCAAGGGCCCCGGACGCCGAAGCCTACACGGCCGCCGCCACGGCGACAAGGGGTGGCAAAAGTGAAAAGGGTACGTCTTCCCGTTCGGCTAACGGCCTTCGACGTAGACCGTGCCGCGGGGCAGCTCTGCGCCGTGGGCAACCCGCCAGGCCACCGGCAACTCGAGCGTGGCGGTGAGCAGCACGCCGACCGCCGCGAACGCCATCGCTACCTGTCCCGACAGCGCGTCGAGCGGCAGGCGGGTGACAAACAGCGCGATCATGGCCGCGCTGGCGACGAACCCGCCACAGCTCATCGCCATGAACTCGCGCTGGCCGTTGCGCACGCGGTCAAAGCCAAACATGAACACCGCCGTTACGCGGCGCGCCGGGTAGACCACTGCGCCCGCCGCACGCGCGCCCAGGTAGTGCCCCCACTCGTGGGCCACCACGGCGCACAGCCCGGCCATCACGCCCGCGGCGACCTGCATTGCCGTGCCCGCCGGGTCGGCGGAGGTGTGGCGGGTGGTCGGTTCTATGATCCACGCGCCCAGTGTCGCCAGCAGCAGGAGCAGGTCACGGACGGCGATCTTGAACGGAAAGTTCATGGCCCTACAGTATGACTAACTCGCTGTCGCCGTCCAGCTCGTCGCCACCCAACAGGCGGATGCCAGCGTAACTGCAGCGCCCCTCCCCCTTCTGAAACATCGAGTTTGCTATCAACCACACGCGCGTCACCCGCTCAGGCAGCTCGCCGCCGATGGCGCGGCGGTACTCCTCGGCCAGCACGCACTCCTCGCTCAGCCAGCGGCCCAGCCCCTCACCGCCCGAGCGCACAACAACGTGGGTCTCTCGATCTTTCCAGGCCGGCAGCGGGCAGTGGTAATGGGTGCCCACGGCCAGGCTCGCGCTCCAGTAAAACGTGATGTCGCGGCCGTTGTCGAACTCGACGGCTATACTCATATAGTCGTGCGTGGGCACCGAGTCCTCGGCGTATCGGCAGGGCAGGCTATCGACCTTCCAGCGCCAGGCCAGGCGGGTGCTGTCTGTGAGAGGCACAGAGGCGGCCTTCTGCAGTATGCCCACGTCGCCCTGGGTGTGGCAGTGGATGACCGGGCCCGAGGGCGGGGGTTCGTCTGCTGGCGCGGGATTCTCCGCAAGTCCGCTTGCATCCTCCTGCCGGTAGATCTCCCCCGGGCCGAGCTCCCACAGGTAGTGCCAGCCCTCGGGCACTGGCTGCTCGCTTTGCTGCCGGTCGAGTTCGCCAGCCAGCAATCCACCCACGTCGCCCTGCTCAGCGAGGCGACGCAATCCCTCGACAACCGCACAATCCCACTCGATGACGGCCACGCTCACCGAACCCGAGGCCGTGCGATAACGGCGCGGCTCTACACCAAGCCCGCCGTTGATATCCTTCCACCAACCCGGCCCGACGCCACCCAGGTACAGGCGGCCACCCTCGTCCGACAAAAACGTGCAGGTGTTGCGCTTGCCGCGGGCAATGCGACCGGCCGCGCCCACCCTGCGCCACAGGTGAAAGGCCGGTCCAACCCACAGCCCCAGCCCGCGCGACAGCCACACGCGTCCCGACGCCAGCGTGGTGACCTCGGCACCGGCTTCAAGATCGAGACCGGTGTCGAACCACGGCGGCTCGGTGGCGGGCAGGTCTACGAAGGTCACGCGCTTGACCACCCCCTGCCCGACGCGGTCGATGAGCATCTGCAGGCTGGTCTCCAACTCGGCGGCCGACAACCACTCGCGCGCTCCGGCACCCGACATCCGACGCCAGAGTTCGCGGGTCGCCAGCACTACGGCGGTGCCCAGCTGTCGGGCGATGCTCATTGGCTGTTGCTCACTGGCTGTTGCTCAGGCGGCGTCGGACAGCATCTGGCGCATGCGCCTGCGCGTGAGACCGGTCACCAGCCCCGGCAGCAGGCGATCTAACCACCACAGCACCTTCCATTGCCATGGCAGCACGATGATCTCACGGTTGACGGCCACCAGGTCGAGCGCTCGAGGAGCGAAATCGGCAGGCTCCATGCCACCTAGTTTTGCCTTGGCTTCTTCGCTCAGCATGCCGCTTTCGCCACCGAGCATGCGGCCGTACCTGCCGCCTTCGAGTATGGGCGTGCGTATAAAGCCAGGGCAGAACGCCCCCACGCGCACGCCGTGTTCGGCGGCCTCCACGCGCAACGCGCGCGTGATGCCCACCACCGCGTGCTTGGCGGCCGCGTAGGACACCAGGCCCGGACAGGCCGTGAGCCCGGCTATCGATGCCGTGTTGACTATATGGCCAAAGCCCTGCTCCACCATGCGCGGGTAGGCTGCCTGTATGCCGTGCACCACGCCCATCAAGTTGACGTCTATCATGTAGCGCCAGTCTTCGGTCGAGTGCTCCAGGGCCGGGCCGCCGATACCAATGCCGGCGTTGTTGAACAGGTAGTCCACCCGCCCGTGGCTGGCCGCCGTGTCGGCCAGCAAGCGGTCAAAGGCCTCGGCATCGCGAACGTCGAGTTCCACCGATTCGGCTGTGTCGTCGCCGGTTGAAGCGCCGGCCGCGGCGTTGATCGAGGCTGCCACCGCCGCTGCCTCTTCTACCTGCCGGTCGGCCAGCACCACGGTAGCCCCGCGACGCGCCAGCTCACGGGCCAACGCCTCGCCTATGCCCGAGGCGGCTCCGGTCACGACCGCCACCGCACCGTCAAATATCCTCAGCCCCTCGGTCGCTCTTCCGCTATCTGCTTCTTGTCCCATGACCGGCGGTATATGCCGGAAACATGGCTTTTCCTACCCGCTTTCCATCCACCGACCCCCGGCCACCGCGTCGGCCACCTGCTAGCGCAACACCTTCAAGGCCTCGACGCCTTTGCCCAGGGTCACCGGCTTCCGGCGGCCAGCTCGGCGGCCAGCACTTGCCTGAGCTCGGCCAGCGCAGGCTCGGGATCGGTTTCCACCAGTATGGCGTGCATACCCATGCGGCGGGCGGCGTCAATGTTGCCGGCAAAATCGTCGAGAAACACAGCGCGGGTGGGATCGACACCGCCCAGCTCGGCCAGTGCGTACTCAAACATGGCAGGGTCGGGCTTGCGGACCCCCAGCAGGCAGGAGTCGGCCACGGCGTCGAAGAGCTCGTCTACAGGAAGCAGGCTCTTCCAGGCGTCGCCGAACTCACGAATGTTGTTGGTAACAAGGGCCGTGTGCAGCCCGGCGGCGCGTACTTCGCGCACGCAGTCAATGACCACCTGCCTGCCACCGTTGTCGCTGGCCAGGCTGGCGAGCACCGCGAACAGGTCGACCTCCAGTCCGTGCGTGCGGCCGAGCTCGGAAATCTGGCCGCGCACGGTTTCGAGTTCGGTCTCGCCCCGCTCCAGGCAATGCCAGGGGTGGTCGGTGTCCTCGTGGTAAGGCCCGAAAACGATTTCCATGAGCAGGCCGGGCGCGGCGCCCATGTCGGCGCCTGCCTTCTCGGCCGCCTCGAAGGGCGAGGGCGTAAACACCCCGCCGAGATCAAACAACACCGCCTCAAAACCCATCCGCCCTTCTACCACCCAACCCCGGAAAGGGGAAAACGGAACCTTCTCGCCCCTTTGACAAGGCGCGCGCGGGACAGCACAACTAACGGTCGCGTCATGGTCAGCAACAACAACACCGGCGGCGGACAAGCGCGCAACGTGGCCATCATCGGGTCGGGTTTTTCGGGCCTGTGCCTGGGCATCAAGCTCAAGCGCGCGGGCATCGACGACTTCACCATCTTTGAGAAGTCCGACCGCCTGGGCGGCACCTGGCGCGACAACACCTACCCCGGCGCCTGCTGCGACGTGCCCTCGGTGTCCTACTCGTTTTCGTTCGAGCAGAAGCTCGACTGGACCCGCCTGTACGCCGGGCACGGCGAGATACTGTCCTACATGGAGCACTGCGCCGACAAGTACGGCCTGCGCAAGCACATACAACTGGATACCGAGATCGCCGACGCGCGCTGGGACGAAGACAGCAGCGCGTGGCAGCTCACCGACACCAATGGCGAGCAGTACTCGGCCGCCGCGCTGGTGTGCGGCACCGGCCAGCTCAACCGCCCCACGACGCCCGACCTGAAGGGCCTGGGCGATTTTGCAGGCGACACCTTCCACTCGGCCCGCTGGCAACACGACTGCGAGTTGGAGGGCCGCGACGTGGTGGTGGTAGGCAACGCCGCGAGCGCCATACAGTTCATTCCCCGCATAGCACGCCAGGCGCGCAACGTGACCGTGCTGCAACGCACGCCAAACTGGATGATCCCGCGCAACGACCGCGAGTACACCAAGGCCGAGCTGCAGCGCTTTCGTCGCTACCCCTGGCTTGCCAGGATCATGCGCTGGTTTACCTGGGCCATGCTCGAAGCGCGCTTTCCTATGTTTTTGCGCAATCGCCTGTTCTCAGCCCACGTGGAGCGGCAGGCCCGCCGGCACATGGAAGATAACGTCAACGGCGCCGAGCTCAGGGACGTGCTCGTGCCCGACTACCCCATAGGCGCCAAGCGCCTGCTGGTGTCGGACGACTACTACCAGTCGCTCAACCGCGACAACGTACACCTGGTGACAGACGTTATAGACCGCGTGGAAAAAGACGCCGTGGTGACCGCCGACGGCAAGCGCCACCCGGCCGACGTGCTGGTGATGGCCACCGGCTTTAAGTCCACCGGTTTTTTTGCCCCGATGAACATAGTCGGCCGCGGCGAGGAGTCGCTCAACGAGCGCTGGGCCGAAACCCCCTGCGCCTACCTGGGCATGACCGTGCCTGGCTTCCCTAACTTTTTTACAATGTACGGCCCCAACACCAACCTCGGTCACAACTCGATAATCTTCATGATCGAGTGCCAGGCTGGCTACATTGCCTCGTTGATCGACCGCCTGTTCAGCCACGGACTGGCCAGCCTCGAACTCAAAGGGGGCGTGCTCGAAGCCTGGGACCGGCGCGTGCAGCAGGACCTTGAAAACACCGTCTGGGCAGACGTCGACCGCAGCTGGTACAAGAACGCGGCCGGCCGCGTGACCAACAACTGGTCGGGCACCACCACGCGCTACTGGTGGCTCACGCGCCGCAGCGACTTCGACCTCTACGACCAGGTGGCGCGCGGGTCATGAACGGGAGATAACTGCGATGCAGCAAGCACTTGATTTCAGAGAGGAGAGCGACGTCCTGCACGAGCTGCTGGCCGCCATGGACGACTCGGCGCTCGCGCGCACGACGCTGTACAAGGACTGGACGGTGAACGACGTGGTGGGCCACCTGCACTTCTGGAACCACGCAGCCGACCTCGCGCTGGCCGACGAAGACGCCTTCGCCGAGCTGATAGATGAGTCGATTCCGGGCATCGTTGAGCTGGGTCACCCCGTGTTCACACACCGCTGGCTCAAGGGCTGCGAGGGCTCGGAACTGGTCGCGCTCTGGCATGGTTTCTACGGCGAGATGAGCGAGCGCTTCGCCGCCGCCGATCCCCGCAAGCGCGTCAAGTGGGCCGGCCCCGACATGAGCGTGCGCAGCTCGATCACCGCCCGGCAGATGGAGACCTGGGCGCACGGCCAGGAAGTGTGGGACATGGCGGGAGCAGAGTTCCTGGGCAAGGCCTGCCCCAACAGCGACCGCGCTAAGAACATCGTCGTGCTGGGTGTAAAGACACTGGGCTGGGCCTTCATGAACCGTGGCCTCGAGGTGCCCGACCCCGCACCCTACGTGCGCCTGGCGTCGCCTTCGGGTGAAACCTGGGAGTTCAACGATCCCGCTACCCCAGACCACGTGGAGGGCGACGCGGTCGATTTCTGCCGCGTCGTGACGCAGACGCGCAACGTGGCCGACACTTCGTTGGTGGTGACCGGCGACACAGCCACGCACTGGATGCAGATAGTGCAGTGCTTCGCCGGCCCGCCCGAGGACCCGCCCGCCACCGGCACACGCCACGCCGCCGCCTAGAGAACCGCCTGGGTATCACCGCGAAAAACAACTGCCGAGGAGCAACAACAGTGATCAAGCGAACCGTATACCAAGCCGAACACGAGCAGTTTCGTGACAGCGTGCGCAGGTTCCTGGCCGCCGAGGTCGTGCCCTGTCACGAGCAGTGGGAGTCCGACGGACAGGTCGACCGCGCCCTGTGGAACAAGGCCGGCGAGCAGGGGCTGCTCTGCCCCACGGTGCCCGAAGAGTATGGCGGTGTAGACGCCGACTTTCGCTACAACGCCATCATCGACGAGGAGATAGCCACCCTGCAGCTGTCCGGGCTGGGCTGGGCGGTGCACTCCGACATAGCCGTGCCCTACATGCTCCACTACTGCTCCGAGGAACTGAAGCAGAAGTTCCTGCCGGGTTGCGTAACGGGCGAAATCGTCACCGCCATCTCCATGACCGAGCCCGGGGCGGGCAGCGATCTGCAGGGCATTACCACCACGGCCGTCAAGGACGGCGACGACTACGTCATCAACGGCTCGAAAACCTTCGTTACCAACGGACAGCACGCCGATCTCGTGATCGTGGTCGCAAAGACCGACCCCGAGGCGGGTGCCGCCGGCACCAGCCTCGTGCTTGTCGAGGCCGATCGCCCCGGTTTCGAGCGCGGCAGCAATCTCAAAAAGATAGGCATGAAGGCGCAGGACACATCCGAGTTGTTCTTCAACGACCTGCGCGTACCGCGCTCCAACCTCATGGGCAACGAGGGCGAAGGCTTCGTCTACCTCATGCAGGAGCTGCCCCAGGAACGACTCTCCGTGGCCATCTCCGGCATAACCGCCTCCGAGGCGGTGCTGGGTTACACGGTGGACTACGTCAAGGAACGCCAGGCCTTCGGCCGCCCGCTGGCCGCCTTCCAGAACACCCAGTTCAAGCTCGCCGAGCTCGACACCGAGATCACATCGGCGCGCGTGTTCGTAGACCGCTGCCTCGAGCTGCACGTGGACGGCCAGCTAGACGTGCCCACCGCCGCCAAGGCCAAGTTGCTGGTGAGCGAACTGCAGGGTCGCGTGGTCGACGAGTGCGTGCAGCTGCACGGCGGCTACGGTTACATGAGCGAGTACCCGGTGGCCCGCGCCTACGTGGACGCGCGCATACAGCGCATCTTCGCGGGCAGCAGCGAGGTCATGAAGATCATCATCAGCCGCGCGCTCATGGGCTGAACAGCTGGTAGCGGCACCCAGCGCCCCCGTACTCAGTCCAGCGCCGAGTCGCCTTCTCCGCTCTGCTCGAGAAAGAAGTCGTAGCACAGGTCGCGCGCTCCGTTGTCGCCGCGCACGCGCATGGCTTCGCGCGGGTGCTGGTTGAGGTGGCCGCTTATGCCGTAGATGTCGTTGAAGCCCCACTCTATCTCTTCCCGCAGCGGCACCAGTTGTTCCTGTATGGCACGGTACACCGGGCGCACGTCAAACTTGGGGTTCTTCAGGAAGTTGAGCAGCAGCTCAAGGTTGCAGTTGCCCGCCCCGCGGCCGATGCCGTTGATGGTGGCGTCGAGCAGGTTGACGCCCTCGATGATGGCCTGCTGGGTATTCGAAAACGCTAGTTGCTGGTTGTTGTGGGCGTGGAATCCCAGCGGCTTGTCTGGCGCGTGCTCGCGGTACAAGGCCAGGTAGGCGCTCACCTGCTCGGAGTAAAACGCCCCGTAGCTGTCAACGAGGTACAGGTAATCGACCTCGGGCGACTCGTTCACCTGCCCCAGCGCCTCGATGAGGTCTCTCTCTATGGCGGCCGAGCAGGCCATTATGTTTATCGTCGTGCCGTAGCCGAGATCCTTTGTGCGCCGAACGAGATCGATGCCCTTGTCGATATCGGCCACGTAGCAGGCAGTGCGTATCATGTCGACGGGCGACTGGTCAGCCGGCACCAGCGCGTCGAGGTCAACGCGGCCCACGTCGAACATGACCGCCACCTCGGGCCGATGTTCACTATCGCAGGAATCGACCACGCGGCGGATGTCATCGTCATCGCAGAAGTTCCACTTGCCCCATTTATCTCGCGTGTACTCATCGCTGACGGCGAGCTTCTTGCCCAGCTCCACGATGTCTACGCCCGCTTCGCAGCTGGCCCGGTAGCAGCCCTTGACGAAATCGTCGGTGAACTGGTACTGGTTTATCAAACCGCCGTCGCGGATGGTGCAGTCGAGGACCTTTATCTCTTCGCGGTACATATGCTCCTGTTTCCCTTGGCTTCCCCTGCCGGGACGCCTGAACGCGGCAGTATGACGGCGGCGGATAGTTGTGCAAAGCCGGCCTGCCTGCGCACGCCTCCTCCCCCCCGATCGGGTAAAAATCGGACGGAACGGGCACAATAGGCATCCTTTCCATTGATTACCCCCCCAACTGTGTAGTAGTCAGTAGCCATGAGCTGGCTGCCCCAGGTGATGTGTACCGTTATTGACCGAGCCGCGGGCTTGTCTCGAGCGGCGCTTAGCGGCTTCGCCGCCATGTCGTTTCTCGGCCTGCTGCTTGCCGGGCTTCTTGCGCCCTCGTTGACGCTTGCCGATGCTTTTGACGACTGCCGCAGCGACAAACTCAAAACCGCAGGAAGCTACTACCGGCAACTGTCGCGTTGCTACGCCGCGCATGCGCGCAAGCCCTCGGCTGCCTCGCTGAGCTCGTGCAGCGATCGCGCATTGCTGCGGCTCAACGACCGCTTTGCCAAGGCCGAACTCACGGCCTCGCTCGCCGGCGCCGCCTGCCCCGCCACGGCCACCGACTTCCGCCTGGAGGGAGAAGAAGAGTGGCTGCAGTCGAACGTAAACGCGCAACTGCTGGCCGTCAATGACCTTCCCTCCGCCTGCGTACGCAACAAGATCAAGCTGCTGTTCAATCTCACCAAGCGGCGACAAGGCTGCCTGCTGCGAGAACTGGCCAAACCGGGGACCGGGCGCTTGTCGAGATGCCAGCTGCGCAGTCGCACGCGATTCAGCCAACGCTGGGCACAGGCCAACCGCAATGGGCTCTGCGAATCGGCGACCCCTTCTGCGACCGAGAAACACATAGACGAAAACCTGGCCGCGCAACTGGCACTGTTCGAAACAGTATGCGGCGACACCACGGTGACAGCCTTCGAGCAATGCGACGACGGCGGTACGGCGGCCGGTGACGGCTGCGACAGCGAGTGTCGCGAAGAGGAGTGCGCCACTGTTTCGGGCGAACTGCGTTGCATCTACTGCCCCGGTGGAACCCCGCCCGCGCCTGACTACCTGGGCTGCGCCTGCGCGGCCGGTTTTGCGCCGGACCTCGGTGGCGACTGCGTCGACATAGACGAGTGCGCGCTGGGAACCGACGACTGCGACCCCGGCACCTGCGCGAACTCACCGGGCGACTACTCCTGCGCGGTGGCCTGCACGCAGGCCGCGCTCGAAGCCGCCATTGCCGACTGCGGTGGCGCTTCGGGGCGTATTACCTTTGACTGCAGCGACACGGTTATCCTGCTCGACGACGCCGACGGCTGGGCGGCGCGGCAACTGTTCTGCGATGACGTAATAATAGACGGGCTCGACCGCAATATTACCTTTGAACTCGACCCGCCCTGCTTCGAGGGCTTCCCGCCCGGCAGCTGCGCTCCGGAGGACCTCAATAACGACGGGACCTGCGACTGCCCCGAGTACGAAAACGGTACCGGCTTCGTGGTGCTGGAGGGCAACAACAACACGGTACGCAACCTGTCGCTGCGTTATTTCTCAGAAGGCATCCATGCCGCGGGCGCCAACAACACGGTCGAGAACGTGAACTTCGCCCGCCACTGCGACGACGCGCTCACCAACCAGGAAAGCGCCGTCGGCACGGTGTTCAGCAATATCGAGATCCTCGACGGCTGTGACAAGTGCGCGCAGGTGGCCGGCGACATAGCACTGACCTCGACCGACCCCGACTCGCGCGATTACTGGAACGCGACCCTCGACGACGTGCGCTTCGTAGGCTGCGAAAAGCCCCTGCGCGCGGCCCAGGGTGGACGCTTCCTGGTGGACAACTGCCAGATGGTGGGCCCGGGCAGCGCCAGGTTTCACTGCGCCGGTCCATTACTGAGCACCGGCGTGGGCGATCAACAGGTCGTACACATCGTGGACACGCTGATCGACAACTGCACGCGCGGATTGAGAGTGGGCGGTGAAGTCGAGTTGGTAGTTCGCGACAGCGTGATCCGCAATTCGCGCTTCTTCGGCCTGCGCGCTTCCAGGGACTCGGTCGTCAGCATGCAGGGCAACCAGGTTGTCGACAACGGCGGCCGCAGGAGCACGTCCGAGCCGGGCACCGGTGGCGTGGTGGTTCTCGATGACGCCGAACTCGACCTCGGTGGTGGCGCACTCACGATAGACGGCCAGTTGGTCTCCAGCACCGGCGGCAACACCGTGTGCCGCAACAAGGCGCCGCCCCGGATAGCGCGCAACGTGGACGCGAGCCTGCTCAACGACCCCTCCCAGGTGGTCAAGGCTGAGAACAACACCTGGTGCAGCGACTCTCCCGCGTCGCGCGTGCTGGGCAACGTAGACCTCGACCCGGTGGCCCCTACCCCCTGACGGCGTAGGAACCGCGACTCGTCCGCTCAGTCGAAGGTTACCACGCTGCGTATCGACTCGCCTGCGTGCATCAGTTCGAAGGCGCGGTTGATATCGGCCAGCGGCATGGTGTGGGTAATAAGATCGTCGATGTTGATGCGGCCCTCCATGTACCAATCAACGATGCCCGGCACGTCGCTGCGCCCCCTGGCCCCGCCGAAGGCGGTGCCCTTCCACACCCGGCCGGTCACCAACTGAAACGGTCGCGTGCTTATCTCCTGGCCAGCGCCGGCCACGCCTATGATCACGCTCACACCCCAACCCTTGTGACAGCACTCCAACGCCTGGCGCATGGTGTTCACGTTGCCTATGCACTCAAAGCTGTAGTCGGCGCCGCCACCGGTGAGCTCGACCAGCTCTTCGACCAGGTCGCCGCCGGTTTCGTGCGCTTCGATTTCGTGCGGATTAACGAAGTCGGTCATGCCGAACTTCTCGGCCAGGGTGCGGCGGGCCGGATTCAGGTCCACGCCAACTATGCGCGAGGCACCGGCCAGGCGCGCGCCCTGCACCACGTTCAACCCTATGCCGCCCAGGCCGAACACCACCACCGTGGCGCCCTCCTCCACTCGCGCGGTGTTCATAACGGCACCCAGGCCGGTGGTGACACCGCAGCCTATGTAGCAGACCTTGTCGAAAGGCGCGTCGGCACGAATTTTTGCCAGCGCGATTTCCGGCAGCACCGTGTACTGCGCGAAGGTCGACGTGCCCATGTAGTGGTACACCGGCTCGCCGTCAACCGAGAAACGGCTGCTGCCGTCGGGCATCACTCCACGGCCCTGGGTCGTGCGTATGGCCTGGCAGAGGTTCGTCTTGCCGCTCAGGCAGTACTCGCACTGCCGGCACTCGGGCGTGTAGAGCGGGATGACGTGGTCACCAACCGCGAGGCTCGTAACGCCCTCGCCCGTTTCGACAACCACGCCGGCTCCCTCGTGACCGAGTATGGCCGGGAACAGGCCCTCGGGGTCTTCACCCGAAAGCGTGAACGCGTCGGTGTGGCAGACACCGCTGGCCTTTATCTCGACCAACACCTCGCCCGCGCGCGGGCCTTCGAGGTCGACGGTTTCAATGGCCAGGGGCTCGCCGGCCCGGCGCGCCACCGCGGCTGTTACTTTCACGGCTTGCCCGTTGCCGTCACGTTCACGGCCTCATTTCGTAGGCACCCGCCAACGCCACGACCTGGTCGGTGTACAGGCCATCAAAGCGCGCGGCGTCGGCCACCGGTTTGCGCAGCAGCTTGAGACAGTACTTCATCTGCTCGTCGCTGGCAGCCGGGTTGTTGTAAAGATCGATGGCGTAACGCGACATGTCGCGCAGTAGAACGTCGAAGATCTGTTCGACCAGCGCATCGGGTATCGAGTAGATGGGCGCGTTTTCGAGTACCAGCTGGGCGTAGACCACCACCGTGAACAACTCTCCCACCGCGAGCAGAAAATCCACGTTGCGACTCTGTTCTTTTGTTGGTGCCGCCTTGAGGCACAGCTCCTTGATGGTTTCTATCTGCTCGATGAACAGCGCCACGTTGGGCAATTTAGAGTGGCGCTCGAACACCGGCATGGGGTCATGAAACTGTATGCCCGCCAGCCCGCGCGTGGCGCCCTGCTGGAAGAGAAAGTCGTCGTTGCTGTCATCGTCTCGGCGGCCGATCTCGGGAAACTCGGCCGGGTTGAACAGGTAGTTAGCCATGAACTTGACGACCAGCGCCATGTTGACGTGCACCGTGCCCTCGAGCTTGGGCAGCGCGCGTATGTCGCGGGCCGCGGTCTCAAAGTAGGTGTCGTTCTCGAACCCGCGCGCGGCGATCACATCCCACAGGTGGTTGATGACGTCCTCGCCCTGGGTGGTCACCTTCATCTTGACGATGGGGCTGAAGAGCAGGTAGCGTCGATCGTCGGGGCCGGCGGCGCGCATGTAGTCGGCCGCCCGCAGGCCCACCAGTTTCATGGCCACCAGCCTGGCGTAGGCGTCCATCATCAGCCGCCTTACCTGCGGAAACTCGGTCACTCGCTGGCCGTAGAGTACGCGGTTGTGCGCATGGGTGACGGCCTCGTAGAACGCGTGCGTCGAAATGCCGATCGACGCCCAGCCGAGGTTGAACTTTCCCACGTTGACCGTGTTCAGGGCGGCGTCCCAGGCGTCATGCCCACGAGACAGTATGTCGCTCTCGTTGATAGGGTAATCATTGAGCTCGTAACTCGACACGTATGACTGCACGTTGACGACGTTCTTCTTGAGCTTGTAAGCCGGGTGCTGCGAGTCGGCGGCAAAGAACACAAAGTCGTTGTTGTCGGCCATGCGGCCGAAGGTGGAGACCATGCGCGCAACGTTGCCATTGCCGATGTAGTACTTACTGCCGTTGGCGCGGTAGTCGCCGCCGCCCAGTTGCTCCAGGCTCATGGAACTCGAGTAAAGGTCGGCGCCGTGGGCCTGCTCAGACAAACCGAAGGCGAACAGCTCACCCTGCTCGAGTTGCGCGGCCGCTTTCTGCCGGGCGCCTTGGTTTTCGCTCATCCAGATCGGCCCCAGGCCCAGCACCGACACCTGCCAGGCGTACCAGTAGTGCAGGCCGTAGAAGCCCAGGATCTCGGAGAAGCCACAGTTACGCCAGGTGTCCCAGCGACAGTCGTCGGCACCCTCGCCCGCGGGCGTGCACAGGGTAGCGAACACGCGGTTGTCACGCAGAAAGTCGAGGTAGTCCTGGTACCAGCGGCGCTCGTGATCGTCGTTTTTGAGCTGCCTCTTGCCCTTGGACTCGAAGAACTCGATGGTCGAGTCCATGATTTCGCGGCCGCGGCTGTCTGGATAGAAACGGTCGTTGTTGTTCGGGTCGAGCAGTAGCATGTTGTCTTTTCTCCCCGGGTGTCCCCGCTGTCATCGGGTGTCCCCACGTTTTTTCTATAACAGACCACCCGCTACGCGAATTCCAAGTGCAACCGAGCTGCGCTGCAGCAACCAGTACACCGACAGGCAGCCCAGCGAGTAGACCGGGGCCTGCACGACCATCCGCGACGCCCATGGCGGCAGGCCAGCCAGTAGGCGAGACGTCGCACCGCTAGTTATACGCCGAGCGGCCAGCACCGCGAGCACGAACGCAAGCTGCCCGGCCTCTATTCCGAGGTTGAACGAGAGCAGCGCCGTCACTACTTCGTTGCCGGGCAGGCCCACTTCGGCCAGCGCGCCGGCGAAGCCCAGGCCGTGCAGCAGACCGAAGGCGGCCGCCACCAGCCACGGCCTGCGGTGCATGAGTGTCGCGTGTTCTTGCTGCGGCCGGGTGAGCTCGACAGCGAGCACCAGGATGCTCGCGGCTATGGCAGGCTCTATCCACGCTGACGATGTCGGCAGAAGGCCGACGACGGCGAGGCTGAGCGTGATGCTGTGGCCGAGCGTAAACGCGGTGACAGTCTTCACGAGCATGGGCAGGCCGGTAACGAGCAGGAGCAGGCCGAAAACAAACAGCAGGTGGTCCAGCCCGCCGGCGATGTGACGCGCGCCCAGCGCGAAGTAGCCGCGCGCCACCGAGCCGCGCGTGCCGGCCAGCGGTACGGTCCACGCTGGCGACTCGGCGCGCAGCACCGCCTGCAGGCTGCGACCGTCGGCCAGTTGAAGGCGCAGCAGCACGTCCTTGCCTGAGCCGGGCAGGCCGGTCACCGCGATGGTTGCGCCGGCCAGCACGCTTGTGCCGGTGTCCACCGCCCGGTCGGTGGACGCCGCAGCGCAGCGTTCAGTCCATTCGACGATCACTCGCGCGTCGCTTCGCGTTTCTTTCACCTCGCCCACGGGCTGGCATCGGGCCGGCATGGCCGGGCTCAGTTCGCTGCCACGAAGCCTAATCACCGACGTGGTCCAACGCGCGTGCACGAGCCCAGGGTCGGTCGCGTCTTCGCTGAGCTCGAAGAGCACCGGCGAGAATGCGTGCGCGTGGGCCGCCCGGGGTGCAGCCAGCGGCAGCAGCGCGAGCAAGGTAGTCAGTAGTAAAGCAGTGAAGTTGCTCATCTCGGCGCTTCCACGACGATGGTCCAGGCCCCGCGCAGCTCGGTCAGCTGTTCGCTGTAGTGCAGGTCGCGCTCGTGGTTGGCCAGCGCCGCAGTGAGCCTGCTCCTCACCGAGTCGAGCGCTGGCAGCCTGGCCGGCCGGCGGTTGCCAACGCGCAGCAGGTGCCAGCCGTAGGCCGACTCGACGGGGCCCTGCCAGTTGCCGCGCGGCTGATCGTTGAGCGGTTGGTCGTCTGCCGGCAGCGACATAACCGCATCGGCGAAAGCCGGGCCGAAGCTGCGCGCCAATGTCCCCCGCGATACGTTGCTGAAACGATTGCCGGGCATAAAAGGATCACCGGCCGGCAGAGTTATGGCGTCGGCTGCTGCGACACCACCGGTATGCGCATCCGCCGACGCCGCGGCCAGCGCTCGCTCCGCGCGTTGGCGCGCAGCACTGGCACCACCCTCACCGTCGGAGGAGAAAAAGAGGTGCCGCAGGTCCACGCGTGCGGGCTGCTGATACTCCCGGGCGTGACCACGCATCCAGGCAAGCAAACGCTCGTCGCTGGGGTTTTCCAAGGACAGGCCAGCACGCAGAAGCAGCCGCATCTTCTGCACCAGCAGGCGGCGGAGCACGAGGTCATCGCGATCGAGCTCGAGCTCGAGAGCCTGCCGGTACAGCCGCTCGCGCGTGTGCTCGTCGGCCGTTGCCTGCTCGCCAGCGAGGAAGCGCATTTTTTCGGCAAGGCGAAAGCGCACGCCGCTGTCGTTGCGATCAAGCCCCCGCGCCAACGCCTCGCGGTAGAGTATCTCGTTCGTTACGGCGTGCTCGACCAGCGCCTGCCGCTCGGCGCTACCGGGCTCGCGGCCAAGCGCACGACGGTACTGGCCTATCAGCGCCTCGACCCGGACCGCGGTCAAGGTCGCCGTGCCGCCCCGCAACCCCGGCTTCGCGGCGCCACCCAGGGTCACCCACACATCGACGGCGAACAGCAGCAGCCCGCCCACCACAAAAATCACAACCTGCCGTCTCAAGGGAGATACGTTCCCATGACGTTAAAAATACCAGGGCAGGATACCGGGCTCATCGAGCGCCGGCCCGCCGGGCGCCTGCAAGTCAGGCCTTTTCTCCTTTTCTGAACCTGCGGTCGGTTTCGTAGCATTCCTGCAGGCCCACCAGGGAGGTAAACTCATCAAAGCTCACCATGCTGTCGTCCAGGCCTTCGCTCGTGCCTTGTTCGCGAAGGTGTTGAAACGCGCGCGCCATGGCGGCCGTGGCCGAGAACAGGGCAGTGAGCACGTAACCCACCGACACGAAGCCCAACTCGTGGACTTGCTCGAGCGACAGGCGCGGCGTCTTGCCGCCGTCTATCATGTTGAGGGTCAGGGGCGCGTCGATTTCGGCCACTATCCGCTTCATGTCTTCGACGGTTTCGGGAGCCTCCACGAACACCAGGTCGGCGCCAGCGCGCGCGTATGCATTGCCGCGCCGTATGGCCTCGTCGAGGCCCAGCGGCGCGATGGCATCGGTGCGACCAACTATCATCAGGCGATTGTCGCCGATGGCCTCGCGAGCCGCCGCGATCTTAGCGGCGTGCTCCTCGAGCGAAACGACCTGCTTGTCGACCATGTGACCGCAGCGCTTGGGCCAGACCTGGTCTTCGAGAATGACACCGGCCGCACCCATGGCCACGAGTTCGCGAACCATGCGTTGCACGTTGAGCACCCCGCCGTGACCGGTGTCGCCGTCAACGATGACCGGCAGATCGACGGCCGCGATCACGCGCCGGGCGGCATCGAGCACCTCGGTCTGCGTCATCATGCCGAAGTCCGGCAAGCCCAGGGTCGCACCGGCCACCGCGTAACCGCTGAGAAACACAGAGTCGAAACCGGCGCGCTCAGCCAGCAAGGCGCTCAAAGGATCCCACACGCCGACCGACATGAATACTTTTTTCTGCTGCAACAGCGGATGAATTTCAGCCATGCCGGTAGGTTGTACTGCCGGCACCGTTATCGCCACCCCCTTCCGTGACGACGCGAAAAGGTGTAGCCTGCCGCCACCGTGAAAATCGAAACAGGTATTCCACTGAACGACTGGCGCGCCGTTGCGGCGGCCGCGCAACGCGCCGAGCAACTCGGTTTTGACGGCGTGTTGAGCTTTGAGATAGCCAACGACCCCTTCATGCCGCTGGCCCTCGCCGCCCTGGCCACCGAGCGCGTGAGCCTGGGCACAGCCATCGCGGTGGCATTTCCGCGCAGCCCCATGGTGGTGGCCAACACAGCCTGGGACCTCAACCTGCAGTCGGGCGGGCGCTTCACGCTGGGCCTGGGCACCCAGGTCAAGGGCCACAACGAGCGCCGCTTCAGCGTACCGTGGTCGGCGCCGTTGCCGCGCATGCGCGAGTACGTGCAAGCGTTGCGCGCGATCTGGCGCTGCTGGGAGGACGGTGAGAAGCTCGACTTCACGGGCGAGCACTACAACTTTACCTTGATGACGCCCGAGTTCTCACCGCCACCTTCGGGTCTGCCGCCCGTGCCGGTCACCATAGCCGCGGTGCGACCGGCGATGCTCAAGATGGCCGGGCAGATCTGCGATGGTGTGCGCCTGCACGGGTTTGCCACTCGCCGCTACCTCGACCAGGTGGCCATGCCGGCGCTGGCAGAAGGAATGAAGAAAGGCGGCCGCGCGCGCAACGAGTTCGAAATATGGGGCGGCGGTTTTATCTCCACCGGGCCCGACGAAGAAAGCGTGGCCAAGCAGCGCGAGTGGGTGCGCTACCGCATTGGTTTTTACGGGTCCACGCGCAGCTACCTGCCGGTGCTCGAGGCCCACGGCTGGGAAGAGCTTGGCGCGAAACTGAACGGCATGGCGCGTGCCGGGCAGTGGAAAGAAATGCCCGCCGAGATACCCGACGAGGTGCTCGACGAGTTCACGGTGTCGGCCACCTGGAAAGACCTCGCGCCGGCCGTCGAGCAACGCTTCGGCGGCGTATCCGACAGCATCACACTGGAAGCCCCCGCAGCCGACGCCGGCCTGGACGGCGAGTTCGGCGAACTGCTCACGGATCTCAAGCGTATACCCTCGCCCTTCGCCCCCACCTGAAGGGGCAAGCCCCCCTTCAGGAAGAAGTGAGGATGGTGACGCAGCTCACGCCGGGGAATCCGTACACGTGGGTGAAGCCCGTGCGGGGACTGCCGGGCACCTGGTGAGCGCCGGCGCGCCCCCGTAGCTGCAGGCAGACCTCGTGCACCTGCCGCAAGCCCGAGGCGCCGATGGGCTCGCCGTTGGCCAGCAATCCGCCGTCGGTGTTTATCGGCATGCGCCCCTCGATGGCGGTCTCGCCGTCGCGAACGAGCGCTTCCTGTTCGCCGTCGGCGCAGAATCCGCACTCGGCCATGTGCATGATCTCGTGGCCGGCCTCGGTGTCCTGCAATTGCATGACGTCGATGTCTTCGGGACCCACGCCCGCGGCTTCAAAAGCCTCGCGCGAGGCTTCCACCGACGGCCCTGGCACCCAGCGCACGGGCGTAGACGGGGTCAGCGTCTCGAACGACCCGTAACGGCGAGTGCGGAACACGTCGGCGCGCAGCTGCACGGGGCTGGTCGTGTAGCGCGCCGCGATATCGGCGCGGCAAAGCACTACCGCTACCGCGCCCTCGCTGGGCGAGCAGAAGTGATACTTGCGCAGCGGATCGCAGACCATCGGCGATCCGGCGATCTCTTCTTCACTTATCTCCTTGCGCCGCCATGCCCGCTCATTCAGCGAGCCGTTGCGAAAAGCCTTGGCCGACACGCGATTGAGACAGTCCTCGCTGATGCCGTGGTCGTGCATGTAGCGCATTGTCTTCATGGCGAAGTACTGCGGGTTGAGCGCCAGGCCGGTCTCGCCGTACCACTGCCCCAGCCCGATGCTCTCCAGCGTGTCGCCCACAGAGAACGCGCCGCGCGGGTGCTTGTCCATACCCACGGCTATGGCCACGTCGGCCTGCCCGGCAGTGATCGCGTTGGCGGCGGTCAACAACAGGTTGCCGCCGGTGGCGCAGCCGTTGTAAAGCGTGGTAAACGGTATGCCCGTCAGCCCCATATGCTTGATCATGGTGTCGGGCTGCAACACTTCGAGGCTGCCCGCGCAGGCAAACTGTATGTCGTTCCAGCCAAGGCCGGCGTCCGAAAGCGCGTCGTTGGCAGCGGCCACGCCCATTTCGATGGGGCCCACGCCCTCGTGTCGACCGAAGGGGTAAAGCCCGCTACCCAGTATCGAGACGTTCATGCTTCTACCGGCCGAAAAGCAAAAGTAACGACCTCTTCGCCCTCGTCGTTTTGAAAAAACGTTTCGATCACCAGCTCCATCTCCATGCCTATACGCAAGCGCGAGGGATCGTTTTCGGTAAGGCGCGCTTCCACGCGCACCCCATCCTCCAGCTCGATATACCCAACACCGAAGGGCACGAACTCGCGCGCGTTGCCCGTCCATGGGTGAGGCGGCGGAAAGTGCTGCACCGTCCAGGTCCACAGCGTGCCGCTACGCCCGAGTTCGACTTCTTCGCAGGCCTGCGAAGGACAGGCCGGACAACCGCGCTGCACCGGAAAAGTTGTCTCGCCGCAGTCCGGGCAACGACTCCCGAGAAGGGCGGGATGCTCAGACGGCCAGGTGAACAAACCCTCGGCCACAGGTCTCTGTGTGCTCATTGTGTCTTCCACTGCGGGCTCTCCCCTGGCCGGGGCGGGTCCGCAACGGACTAACCCCACCACAAGGCTTAGCCGCCCTCCCGCCTCAAGACAATGCCCGCAGCAGGCACACCGCGGCCCGTCTGGCCCAAACAACGGTCTCAGTACAACATGAAGTAAATCGTCACGCCGGTGGCCGATACGTAGAGCCACAGTGGCAAGGTGACGCGGGCTATGCGGCGGTGCGCTTGCAGCTGGTCGGTCCAACCACGGTAGAGGGTGAGCAGGGCCAGCGGCATTATGACCGCGGCCAGCACTACGTGACTGGCGAGCAGCGACAGGTACAGCGCCTTGAACTCGCCCTCGTAGTGGCGCGGCCCGGCCTTGTACCAGTGGTAGACGACGTAGCTGACGAGAAACGCGGCAGAACTGGCAAAGGCCGCCAGCATCGCACGGCGATGGGCAAGGCGACGGCCGGTCTTTATCATGGCCAGGCCCGTGAGCAGCAGCAGCCCGCTCAAGGCGTTGAGGGTGGCGTTTACCGTCGGCAATCCCGACACGTCCAGCCCACCGGCCACGCCCTCGGGGCGGGGGCCGAGGATGAGAAACGCCACCGCGGCGCACACCACCGCAGACGTTATGTAGATTATGCGCCGCCAGAAGGCGTCTCGTTCATCGGTCATCATGCTGTGCCCCGTCCACCGGCCGACCACTGTAGCCCGGGACCGCCGCCGACCTGAGCTGCGCAAACCCGCGTTTTCAGTGCCCTTCGGCTTGAAGAGTCGCACGGCGTCGGATACTTGTCGTCGGTTATTCGAGCGTTACCGGCCTTTTTCATCGGCACACCGGGAGCAGGAATACACCACAAAGGGCATGGCAGGCAACGACACCAACAAGGACGACGCCACCACGAGTGTCTCGATGGAAACCATCGTCAACCTCAGCAAGAGGCGTGGTTTCGTATTCCAGAGCTCTGAGATCTATGGCGGCCTGAACAGTTGCTGGGACTACGGGCCGCTGGGCGCCGAGCTCAAGCGCAACGTCAAGGAGGCCTGGTGGCGCGACACCGTCACCACGCGCCCCGACGTGGCTGGCCTGGACTGCTCCATCCTGATGCACCCGCGGGTGTGGGAGGCATCGGGCCACCTCGACAATTTCACCGACCCGATGGTGGACTGCAAGCTGTGCAAGGGGCGTTTTCGCGCCGACCAGCTCGAGCACGCCAGCTGCCCTAAAAAGCCGAGCAAGCGCCCGGGCGAGTGCGAAGGCGAACTCACCGAGCCGCGCAACTTCAACCTCATGTTCAAGACGCACATGGGCCCGGTCGAAGACTCGGCGGCGGCCGTCTACCTGCGGCCGGAAACCGCGCAAGGCATATTCGTCAACTTCGTCAACGTGGTGAACTCCGCGCGCATGAAGCCGCCCTTCGGCATAGCGCAGCAGGGCAAGAGTTTTCGCAACGAGATCACGCCGGGCAACTTCCTGTTTCGTACCCGCGAGTTCGAGCAGATGGAGTTGGAGTTTTTCGTACCGCCGGGCAGCGACGACGCCTGGTACGAGTACTGGCAGGCCCGCCGCATGGCCTGGTACACCGACTACGGCATAAACCCCGAACGCCTGCGCCTGCGCTGTCACGCCGACGACGAGCTGGCCCACTACGCCAAGGGCTGCGCCGACGTGGAGTACGAGTTCCCGATCGGCTGGCAGGAGCTCGAGGGCATAGCCAATCGCACCGACTTTGATCTCAAGGCCCACATGGAAGCGTCGGGCAAGGACCTCAGCTTTTTCGACCCACAGTCAAAAGAGCGCTTCGTTCCCTACGTAATCGAGCCGTCGGCCGGCGCCGACCGCTCCACGCTGGCCTTCCTCGTAGACGCCTACCACGAGGATCCCCCGGAAGAGGGCCGCCCCGCGGACGACCGCCGCGTGGTGCTCAAGTTTCACCCGTCGCTGGCGCCGGTCAAGCTCGCCGTCTTCCCCCTCATGCGCAAGGAAGGCCACCCCGAAAAGGCCATGAAGATCGTCGAAGAACTCAGGGGACACTTCGCGGTGCAGTACGACCAGGCCGGCTCCATCGGCCGCCGCTACCGGCGCCAGGACGAAATCGGTACGCCACTGGGAGTGACCGTGGATCACCAGACAATGGAAGACGACACCGTCACCCTGCGCGATCGCGACACGATGGAGCAACAGAGAGTCTCTATCAGCGCGCTGCAGGGTATAGTGCGCGATAAAATTGCGCCGCCGGTATCGACCGGACCATTGAGCCCCGAGGAAAACTGACGGCGCGGAACACTCGTCGGGATAACAACACCGCGCTGCCGGTAACGCGGCACGACAACTACACCAACCAGCAGGCAGGACAGATGGCCACCACGAAAAAGACCAACAGCAAAAAGAAGACCGCCACCAGGAAAAAGGCAGCCGGGAAAAAAGCCGCGCGCAAGCCGAAGTTCGTCTACACCTTTGGCGACGGTAGAGCCGAGGGCGACTCGTCCATGCGCAACCTGCTCGGAGGCAAGGGGGCCAACCTGGCCGAGATGGCGGGGCTGGGGCTTCCCGTGCCTCCCGGTTGCACGATATCCACCGAGGTCTGCGCGCTTTACGACACGAAGAAAGACAGCTACCCCGCCGGGCTCAAGGAACAGCTGAAGGCCGGGCTCGCCACCATCGAAAAAACCATGGGCAAACGCCTGGGCGACAAGGCCAACCCACTGCTGGTGTCGGTGAGGTCGGGTGCGCGCGCGTCGATGCCCGGCATGATGGACACCGTGCTCAACCTCGGGCTCAACGACGAGACCGTCGTGGGACTGGCCGCGGCCAGTGGCAACGAGCGCTTCGCCTGGGACAGCTACCGGCGCTTCATACAGATGTACGGCGACGTGGTGATGGACCTCAAGCCCACGTCGGCAAAAGAATCCGATCCTTTCGAAGCCATCATCGAGGCCAAGAAGATCAAGCACGGCCTCGAGCTGGACACCGAACTCACAACGCTGCACCTGCAGCAGCTGGTGCGCGAGTTCAAGGCCCTGATCAAGAGGCGGCTCAAGCGCGAGTTTCCGACCGACCCCATGCAGCAGCTGTGGGGAGCCATCGGCGCGGTGTTTCGCAGCTGGGACAACGAGCGCGCGCACGTGTACCGCAAGCTTAACAACATACCCTTCGACTGGGGCACGGCGGTAAACGTGCAGGCCATGGTCTTTGGCAACCTGGGCAGCAGCTCGGCCACCGGCGTGGCCTTCACGCGCAGCCCGGCCACCGGCGAGAAAATTTTTTACGGCGAGTTCCTCGTCAACGCCCAGGGCGAAGACGTCGTAGCCGGCATACGCACGCCCCAGCAGATCACGCTGGAGGGTTCGCGCAACTGGGCCGAGGAAAACCAAAAGGACGAGTCCGACCGCGAGCGCCTCTACCCTTCGCTCGAAGAAGTGATGCCGCGTTGCTACAAGCAGCTGCGCAAGGTGGCAAGCTCGCTCGAGCGACACTACCGCGACATGCAGGACCTCGAGTTCACCATCGAGCGCGACCGACTGTGGATGCTGCAGACCCGCGGCGGCAAGCGCACGGCTGCGGCCGCGGTGAAGATCGCGGTCGACATGGCACGCGAGCGCCTCATCAATCGCGTCACAGCCGTACTGCGCGTTGACCCCGACCAGGTTGACCAGCTATTGCACCCCACCATCGACCAGTCGGCCAACAAGGACCTGCTGGCGCGCGGGCTGGGCGCTTCGCCAGGCGCGGCGTCGGGCGCGGTCGTGTTCTCGGCAGAGGACGCCGTGAGTGCCGCCGAAGACGGGCATAAAGTTCTCCTGGTACGGGTGGCCACTTCACCCGAAGACATACAGGGAATGGTCGCCGCCCAGGGCATCCTGACGGCTACCGGCGGGCGCACCTCGCACGCGGCCGTAGTGGCCCGCGGCATGGGTACCTGCTGCGTAGTGGGCTGCGATAAGCTCAAGATCGACTACGCGCGCGATCGCATGACCGTGGACGGGCGCAGCATCAAGCGCGGCGACTGGGTAACAATCGACGGCTCGTCGGGTGAGATCTACCTGGGCGAAGTGCCAACCGTAGAAGCCGTGATGACCGATGAGTTCGATGTGCTCATGGGCTGGGCCGACAAGCTGAGGACGCTCGACGTGCGCACCAACGCCGACACCCCCGCCGACTCCAAGGTGGCCCGACGCTTCGGTGCGCAAGGCATCGGCCTGTGCCGCACCGAGCACATGTTCTTCGAAGACGACCGCATACTGGCCATACGCGAGATGATACTGGCCGAGGATCTTGCCGGTCGCGAAAAAGCGCTGGCAAAGTTGCTGCCCCACCAGAGAAGAGATTTCCTGGGCATCTTCAAAGCCATGAACGGCTTACCCGTTACCGTGCGCCTGCTCGATCCGCCGCTGCACGAGTTCCTGCCGCACAGCGACGCGGAGTACGCCCAGCAGTCCAAGGCAACGGGGGTGCCGCAAGCGAAGCTGCGCGAGCTCGGCGACGCGCTGCACGAATTCAACCCCATGCTCGGCCACCGTGGCTGTCGCCTGGCGATCACCTACCCCGAAATCTACGTCATGCAGACCCGCGCCGTCATCGAAGCCGCGCTGCAAGCAGCGGGCAAGGGTATAAAAGTGCTGCCCGAGATAATGATCCCATTGGTGGGCGCGACCCCCGAGCTGGCAATACTGCGCGAGCTGGTCGAGCAGACCGCTGAAGAGGTGTTCGCGAAGAAGAAAAAACGGCTGAAATACAGCATCGGCACCATGATAGAAGTGCCGCGCGCCGCGCTCACCGCCGATGACATAGCGGCCCACGCCGACTTCTTCTCCTTTGGCACCAACGATCTCACGCAGATGGGCTTCGGCCTTTCGCGCGATGATTCGGGCCGCTTCCTGCCCGCTTACGTGGAGGCGGGCGTGCTCAACGATGACCCCTTTGCCACGCTCGACACGGTGGGTATAGGCAAGCTCATGGAGATCGCGGTGGAGAAGGGCCGCTCGGTGAAGAAGACGCTCAAGCTCGGCATATGCGGCGAGCACGGCGGCGACCCGAGGTCGATCATGTTCTGCCACACCCTGGGACTGGACTACGTATCCTGTTCGCCGTACCGGGTGCCCGTTGCACGGCTGGCGGCCGCGCACGCGGCCCTGGCCGAGCGAGACTGACCAGCCGAAAGCGAGGAGCACGAGCATGGCAAAAAAACCGGCAGCCGTTGAAGGCACGACAAAGATCGTGGGCATTTTTGGTGACCCGGTTGACCACAGCCTGAGCCCGCGCATGCACAACGCGGCTTTCGCAGAGCTGGAGCTGGACTACGTGTACGTTCCCCTGCGCGCCAATCGCCGCAATCTCAAGGAAGCCGTGCGCTCCATGCGCGCGCTGGGAATCGTGGGCGCCAACGTAACCGTGCCCTTCAAGCAGGACGCGCTCAAGCTCGCGCAACGCCTCACGCCCACGGCCAAGGCCATAGGCGCGGTGAACACGCTGTACTTCGACGACAAGCGATTGGTGGGCGACAACACCGACGGCGTGGGCTTTGTCGACGCGCTGGCGGCACACGGCCTGCGGGCGCGCAAAAAGCGAGTGCTCATCATAGGCGCGGGGGGCTCTGCTCGCGCGGTGCTGCACGGGCTGCTCGAGGCCGGGGCGGCCGACGTGGTGGTGGCCAACCGCACCCTCTCGCGTGCGGCACGGCTGGCGCACGACCTGTCGCGGCGTGACTCCCAGGTGAGAGCGGCCAGGCTCGACCTGCTCGACGACTTTGATTTTCTCGAAACGCGGCAGCTGGTCGTCAACTGCACCCCGGTGGGGCTCAAGGGCGAGAACTTCCTCGACTACGACGTGGATTCGACCCCCAAAGACTGCCTGCACTTTGACCTCGCCTACGCGGAGAAGCCTACGCCTTTTCTCGCCATGGCCGCCGGCCGCAAACGCCCCACCGTGGACGGACGCTACATGCTGTTGTTCCAGGGCGCGGCGGCGTTCAAGCGCTTCACCGGGCGACGAGCGCCCCTGGCAGTGATGGCCAAGGCGCTGGGCATCAAGCTACCCGGCTGAGCGGGCGGAGCCGTCCTGGAGACGGTGCTGTCAGGGGCTGACCATCCAGCTGGGGTAGGCCCCGCTCGCTGCGAGCGAGCCGCTGAAAGTCAGTACTTCCTGGGTCGGGTAGTAGTCGTTGTCGAGCATGAACACGTGCAGGTCAAAGAGCGTGCCCGACATCGTGCCGACTCCCTGTATTCCTACCGAGCTCACCTGGGCGGGCGTGGTACCCTCGGGTACTTCGATGCCTACCTGGCTGTAGCCCTCGCCGCTGAGCAGGCCCAACGCGCCTCCGCCCGACAGCTGGCCGTGGTCGGACAGGTAGACGGTGCCGTCCACCACCGCGCGGCCGCGTATGGACTGCGTGCCCACGTCGGTGTCCACGTTGTACTCCACCCACAGGTAGTTGCGCAGGTTGCTGGGCTTAGCGGCCGTGGCGTTGGGATTGAGCTCGGTCTTGAACTCGCGGGTAAACTCCTTGGCCGCGACCACCCACGAGACCGGCTCAAGCAAAAGAATCCGCTCACGCGATCCGGTGGCCTCGCGCTCGAAAGGCACCAGGCCGAAGACGAAATCCGAATCACCGTCGTCGGCTATGAGCCCGTTGGCCGTACGCGTACGCACCACAGGGTGGGTGCCGCCTCGCATGGTACCTGTAAAAGCCGCCATGCTGCCGCTTTCGTCAAAGCGGTGCCAGGCGGCCACGATGTTGCCGGTGGTGTCGTCAACGTCGACGCGCACTATGGTCTCTATGTCGTGCGGACGGCCCCACTGCGAGATCAGCACTTCGGGAAACAGACCGGTGCCACCGTCCTCGTTGCTCCAGGCCATGACGTAGAAATAAGACGTTACCCCTCCAGACGACGAAGCGTCCCAGGTCATGACCACCGGCACGTCGCTGAGCCCGTTGCCCGGGTGCACCGAGTAGGGGTTGAGGTTGGTGTCTATTCCGAGCAGCACGGGCGCAACACGCAAGGCGTCGTAACCCGGATCGCCCAGTGACAGGACGTTTATGGCCAGCGATTCGAGCAGCGCCGGTGCCTTTTTTACAGTTCCAAGTTTCTTGCGATAACGCAGGCCCAGCGTGTGCACGCCAGCCGACAAGGCGCCGAGTTGAACGCGATAGGCCGTCGAGTCGCCGCCGCCGTATAGTACAGCAGTGCCCTGGCTCGCGCCGTCCAGGTCGTACTCAACGACGATGGCCGTGTCTTCGACGGCACCCCAGTCGGTGCCAGGCGCGGCCATGGTGATCGCGGCCGTGGCCTGGCCCTCCACCGCGGTCTCAAAACGAACCTGCTGGTACCCACCCTTGGAAAGAGCCAACGCGTCGACGTCGAACACCCAGTTGCTTATGTCGGCGCACATGGCCACGCCGCCACAACCTCCCGCGGGCTTGTCGGCTTTCTTGGCACAGCCCAAAAGATCCTTGGGGTACTTGTCGGCCTTGGACTTGCGACGCCGCTTGAGGGCCTTGTCGGTAATCTTGGCCGCTGCCTTGCCTCGCGCCAGGTTACAGGCGTCGGCAGCCGAGATAGCGCAACTACCCGCGCCATCCCAGGAGTCAATAATGGCCGAAACGTAACCGCCACTGATCTGCGCATCGATAAACGTTTCGCAGGCCGCGTCGAGTCCGTATTCGGATGCAGAAGGCAGCGGGCAGATTTCCGGACAGGACGGGATTCCTTTCTTCGAGCACCTCAGAATCGCCTTCCAGTGAGCCTTTACGTATTTTTCGACAGCCTTGGGCTGGGTAGTAAGGGCGTCATCACATTCGGCTGCCCGCGCTGCCGAAGGAGAATACCCTGCCAGGGCCAGGCAGCCGAGCACCAGGAACAGAAAAGCGGTCGCCTTAGGTTTTATGTTGGATGAACTCAGTGCCTGGCTATCTGCCATCTCGCGTCGCCTCCGAAGTGTCGGTCGTAGTTCTGCAGCGCCGCTCCGCACCCCCGTGAGCACGCGGCCGCAACCTGGAGCAATCATAAGCCCACAACAGGGCGCATGGCCAGCCCGCAAGCTCAGCGAACGATTATTTTTCTGCTTTCACCCCCCGACCGGGGGGGCGTTGACTCTTACATAAGACGACATCTTCCAGTTGAACGACACCAACTGGTCTGCCCCTCGGCTGTAACGGCGCCGGCGGCTGTAACTGCGGCTCGGACAACGAGAGCCGTTGTATTACAGCGAAGGTCTTGAGAGCCATGGCCACGATCAACTATGGTCGCGGGCATGGCTGAAACTTCTGCAGACACGACCAAAGGGGTGGCGCCGGGAGAGGCGACCGCCCCTGCCGTGAGGCTGCTCGACCACTACCTCGCGCAGGCGGCCGACAACGGGGCCTCCGACCTGCACTTTGAGCCCTCGGGCGGGCGCATGCAGGTGCGCGTGCGTATTGACGGCAGCCTGCGCGCGCTGCCGCCCCCGCCCCGCGGGTTGGAAAGCGCCCTGCTCACCCGCGCGCGCCTGCTCTCGCGCGTAAACCTGGCCGAGCGACGCCTGCCCTGCGACGGCCGCTTTCGCTGGCAGGGCAAGTCCTCGGTGACACTGGACCTGAGGGCTTCGTTCCTTCCCGTTGACGGCGGCGAAAAGCTCGTCCTGCGCCTGATGCCAGGCGACGGCCACCCGCGCCCCATCGAAGACCTGGGCATGGACGAGGCCGACCTCGCGCTGCTCGAAACCACTCTCGCCCGCCCCTCTGGCATGCTGGTCTGCGCGGGCCCCACCGGCGCCGGCAAGACCAGCACGCTGTACGCTGCCCTGGCGCGCCTCGCCACCCCGCGCAGGGCGACCGTCACCGTGGAGGACCCCGTAGAGATGCGCCTTGACGGGGTTACCCAGGTGCAGGTCGACGACGACGCCGGGCGCAGTTTTGCCGTCGTGCTGCGCAGCCTGCTCAGGCAGGACCCCGACGTGGTGATGATCGGCGAAATGCGCGACGGCGAGAGCGCCGCCATAGCCTGCCGCGCCGCACTCACCGGCCACCTGGTACTCACTACCCTGCACACCGCCGACACCCACGAGGCCGTGGTGCGACTTCGCGACATGGGCGTAGCGTCTTACCTGGTGTCGGCCACCGTGTCGCTGGTGGTCGCGCAACGACTGCTGCGAAAACTCTGCAGCCACTGCCGCCGCCAATCCAAGCCGGCAGCCCACGAATCGCAACTGTACCGTGCCTGCGGACTGGCAGTCCCCCGGGTCCTGGCACGGGCAGTGGGCTGTCGGTGTTGCCGGGGCGAGGGCTACTCGGGGCGCAGCGCGGTGTTTGAAGTCATGAACCGCGACGGTGGGGTCGACCGGCCACCACGGCGCACGCTGATGACGGCAGCACTGGCGGCGGCCGCTGACTTGGGCACCACCTTCGACGAGGCCGTGGCCGCTTGCCCGGCACCACACGAATCGCTTGCAGGGAGGCCAACCGCATGAGCGCCATCGCCGGGCGCCGTAAGCCCGGGCGCCGTAAGCCCGGACACCGTAAACCCGGACGCAACGACCTGCTGGTTGCCGCCACGCGCCTGGGCGAGCTGCTCGATGCGGGGCTTTCAACACCCGCGGCCCTGTCGGCGGCCGCACAGCCACGCGACCGAGCCGCGTGCATGGTGGGCGCCGCCGCGGCGGGCGTGGCACGCGGACAGTCGCTGTCGCGCGCGCTGATAACAGCCGGCGCGCCGCTCGACCGCGTGGACCTTGCGCTGCTCGAAGCCGGCGAAGCCGGCGGCGACATTGCCCGCGCGCTGGCACTCCTGGCCGACCGGCTCGAACAACGCGCCGCAATCCGCAAGCAGATCACCGGGGCGCTGTCCTATCCCGCCATGCTCATGCTGGTAACCGTGGTCGTGTTGCACGGCATGTCCTTGTTCGTGCTGCCCTCGCTGGCCTCGATGTACGAGAGCATGGGCATAGACATGCCCACGAGCAGTCGCATACTGATGGCCGCGGGGCGGGCCTCGGCCAGCCACGGCCCCGGGGTACTGGCCTGCCTGCTGCTGCTGGTCTCGCTCCTGATGACCGCACGCTCGCGCTCACCACGGCTGCGTTTGTTCTGCGACGAAACCCTGCTGCGGACGCCCTTGCTGGGCGGCATGTTCACCTCGTTTCAGCACGCCGCGGTCTACTCGGTGGTGAGCGCACTGCTGGAGGCCGGTTGCAGCGTTACCGACGCACTGCAGATGTCGGCTCGCTGCACGGGCAACACGGCCGTGGCCCGCGCGCTCGAACTCTCCTGCCGTCGCATACGCCGGGGCGTGATGCCCGGCACGGCGCTGGGCGCGGGTGCCCTCGATCCATCCGGCGAATCTGCCGGCATACTGCGCGTGGCCGAAGCCACGGGCGATTACCCTGGCGCGTTCGCGAGACTGGCTCGCCTCGCCGCTTGCCGGCGCGACCGCGCCGTTGAGCGCTTCGGCAAGCTGGCCGAACCGGCCGCCGTAACCCTGATGGCCGTCGCCGTGGCCGGCGGAGTGCTCGCGCTCTACCAACCGGTGCTCGGCTCGGCCTCACTACTGCAAGGAGGAACACAATGAAACGCCCACTAAGAAACCCAACGGTCACCCGCTTGACCACCGGCAGCCATTCATCGGCTGGCGACGCAGAGAAAGGATTCACCCTTTTCGAGCTGCTCATAGCGGTGGCGATAATCGGCATACTAGCGGCGGTATCGATACCCCGCTTTACCGACTACCGCGCCGCCGCCTTTGACAGCCGTGCCCAGCAGGACCTTCGCAACGTGGCCTCGGCCCAGGAGCTGCACCACGCGACCAGCGACACCTACGCCGCGGCCACCGCCGACCTGGCGGGCTTCTCGTCGTCGCCCGGAGTGGTGATGGCCATAGCGGCGGCCGATGCCGCGGCCTTCGTGGCAAGCTCCAGTCACCCCGGTGGCAAGAACGTGTACAGCTGGGACAGCGCTGCCCAACCCGCCATGTCTTCGGCCCCGCAGGCGCCGGCTCCCTGACGGCGAGTCTCCCTGGCGACCGCGACGCCGGGGGGTCTGCTCAGAAGGCAGGCGAATAAGGCCGGCGGCGGCTTGCGACTGCCGTCGGCCGCTATAACAATTCGTTTCGCCGTCCCGGACGCTCAGGATAGCCGTGATCGAGCGACGCGAAATCGCCCAGAGTAAAAATTGATGCTGGAGTTATTTGCCTTCCTGCTCGGCCTGGCAACGGGCAGTTTTCTCAACGTGTGTATCGTCAGGATCCCCAGGGAACTGTCGGTGGTGCACCCGCGCTCGCACTGCCCCGCCTGCGAACGGGAACTGTCCTGGTACGAAAACCTGCCGCTGTTGAGCTACCTCGCGCTCCTCGGGCGCTGTCGCTCGTGCAAGCAGCCCATCGGCCTGCGCTACCCGGCGGTCGAGCTGATCACCGCGCTGTTGTTCCTGGCCCTGTCGATGCAGGGATTCTCAACGGCCGCTTTTTTTGTCTACGCGACGCTGGCATCGGCACTGGTGGTCATAACCTTTATCGATATCGACCACTACATCATCCCCGATGTCATCACGCTCCCAACCATCATTGTGTCGCCAGCCCTGGCGTTGTTCGTGCACCACGTCAGCTTCACAGATTCACTGCTGGGCATACTAGTGGGCGGCGGCCTGCTGTGGTCTGTGGCCTGGGCCTACGAAAAACTGCGCGGCCAGGAAGGCATGGGCCTGGGTGACGTCAAGCTGCTGGCCATGACCGGCGGACTGCTGGGATGGAAGGCGGCACTGTTCACGCTGGCGGCAGGCTCGGTGGTGGGCTCGGTTGTGGGCATCGGGGTGATGATCGCCCAGCGCAGGGGGATGGGCACGGCCCTGCCATTTGGGCCGTTTCTCGCCGCCGGTGCACTGGCCTGGGTTTTCTGGGGCCCGCAGTTCCTCGACTGGTACCTGTCGTCGGCCGGGGGTTGGTCTGCGGGGACGTGGTCGGCCGTTGTGTTGCCGATGATCGGGGCCTGAATGCCGCGGTGACTTCCGCTTCAAAGTCCCTGCCTGCGCGACCCACGAGGTCGCAGCTGGCCGAGCTCGCCCGACGCGACCCGGTCATGGCGCGGGCGCTCAAACACTACGGGCCGTTCCCAGGTTTTCCGCAGCCCGAGAACCGCCGCGTACCCCACTTCGAATCGTTGGCACGCAGTATAGTTTTCCAACAGCTCGCAGGAGCAGCGGCCCGAGCCATATGGCAACGCGTGATCGCGCTCACTCCAGGAGCGCGGCTGGCCCCACCAGCGCGCTTGCTGTCCCTGCCCGAAGACCAGCTGCGCGGCGCAGGCCTGTCTCGCAACAAGGTCGCGGCCCTGTGCGATCTCGCGCGCAGGGCCAACGACGGCAGCCTGGGTTTGCGCCGAGCGGCGTTGCTGGGGGACGACGAAATCATCGAGCGCCTGGTCACCGTTCGCGGCATAGGACCGTGGACAGCGCAGATGTTTCTCATGTTCAAGCTGGGCCGGCTCAATGTCATGCCCAGCACCGATCTCGGCGTGCAGGAAGGCGCGCGCGCGCTCTACCGACTCGACCAGCGGCCCACGCCCGGCGAGCTGACCGAGCGGGCGCGTTCCTGGGCGCCACTGCGCAGCGTGGCCGCGTGGACGCTATGGCGCGTGAAAGATGGCGACGACGAAGGCGGGTGGTAGGCGAGCAGCCGATCCAGCACGGCTACCCGCCCGAGGGCTCAAGACGCTCAGCCCATGCTCAGCTGCAACGCCATCCACACCACGCACACGACCTGGGTGCCGTACATGGCGAAGCGTACCGACACCGCCGCCTCGCTGGCCGAGGCTATGTGCACCAGCGACTGGCCTACGCGGGCAAACACGTACACGCGCGCGAGGTTGTCGAACAAGTCCGAGCCATAGCCTATGGCCGCGGCCACCAGCACGACCGCCGCGAAGATGGGCAGGTTCTCTAGGCAGTTGGCGTGGGCGCGGTTGAGCCGCCAGTACATGTCGCCGCCGTGTTGTTGTCCGCTGGGAAAGTCACCCGAGGTGGCCTTGCCGGTCGCGACCTGGCTGATCCTGACCGTGGCGATACAGAGCACCAGGAACACCGTCCAGTATACAAAACCCATCAAGCAGTGCAGTGAAGCAGTCATATTGATTCTCCTTTTTTGTCAGCGCGTTCCGTCAGCGCGCTATGTCGTTGCGTTTTGTCGGCGCGTGTCGTCGAAGCACAACCCGGCGACCCCTCGATAATAGCCTGCCGAAGGCCGAGGGGCCACAAATCAGCGCGCCCACCTTGTCACGCCCCGTGCCCACGGCTAACAAACAAGCCATGGATAACAAAGACTACGAGTTCATAGACTGCCAGGTCGACGGCAGCGTTTTAACCATGACCATCAACCGGCCCGAGCGCATGAACGCCCTGCACCCGGCCGCCAACCGCGAGATGGCCGAGGTGATCGACGGCTTCGCTGCCGATCCCGAGCTGTGGGTGGCCATCGTGACCGGGTCGGGCGAGCGCGCCTTCTCAGCCGGCAACGACCTCAAGCACACCGCCGAGAACAAGGGCGACATGGCCATGCCGCCGTCGGGTTTCGGCGGGCTCACTCATCGCTTCGATCTCACCAAGCCGGTGATAGCCGCGGTCAACGGTGTGGCGCTGGGCGGAGGCTTCGAGATCGCCCTGGCCTGCGACATCATACTGTGCTCGGACACCGCCGTGTTCGGCTTGCCCGAGCCCAAGGTGGGACTGGCCGCGCTGGCCGGCGGCATCCATAGGCTTCCGCGACAGATCGGCATGAAAAACGCCATGGGCATGATGCTCACCGGCCGCCACGTGGACGCTGCCACTGCCGAGCGCTACGGCCTGGTGCAGGAGATCTGCGCACCCGACCAGCTCATGGTGCGGGCGCGGGCCTGGGCCGGCGAGATCGCCGCTTGTGCACCCTTGTCTATACGCGCGAGCAAGGCAGCCGCCATGGGGGGACTGGGACGACCGCTGCCCGAAGCCGTACAGATGCGCTTTGACGAGCTCAAGGAATTGTTCGAGTCCGAAGACTTCATCGAGGGACCCCGTGCGTTTGCCGAAAAGCGCGCGCCCGAGTGGAAGGGACGCTGAGCTGCAGGGACAACTCTTACAGGGATAGCGCACGGGCGCGCTCGGCAACCGGCCCGCCAAGGGCTTGCCGGTTGTAACCCACGCGTTTGAACCACAACTGCTGATTACATTCCCAGGTGAAACCCATGCCACCGTAGACCTGGGTGGTGGTCATGACCGACCGGGTCGACACCTCGGCCGAGTGGGCCTTGAGCAGGGCCACCGTGCGAGCCGCGTCGTCGCGTTGCTCGTCCCAGGCGAAGGCCGCGTACCAGCCCAGCGACCGCAGCGGTTCAAGCTCCGCAAAAGTCTCGGCGCACATGTGCTTGACGGCCTGGAAGCTGGCGACCACACGTCCAAACTGCTCGCGCATACCGGCGTACTCTATGGCCTCCTCGAGCGCCCGCTCGCAGGCCCCAAAGGAATCGGCCGCCAGCACCACTCGAGCAGCGTCGCTCACCCGCGCGACCAGGCCCGCGAGGTCGTCGCTCTCGGCCAGGGCTTCGGCTGGGGTGTCGCTGAACTGCAGTTCACCCAACTGCCGGGTGGTGTCTATGTTGTGGTAGTCGCGGGTCTCGAGGCCGGCGGCGTTGCGCTCGACCAGCCACGCCCGGGCTTCGCTACCGTTACCCGACACGACCACGAACGCGTCGGCCGTAGCGGTGTCGGGCACAAACCTGAGCTCACCCGTGAGCACGCCGTCGCGTTCTTCCAGCTCGCCCACGGCAAAAGACAAAAGACATTTGCCGCTGGATACGCCGGGCAACCAGCTCGATTTCTGTTCGGCGCTGCCCGCGCCCGCCAACAACAACGGCGCGGACACGCAGGCCGAGTGATAAGAAACCGTTGTCAGCGCCCGGCCCATCTCGGTGGCCACCACCACGGCGTCGAGCAGTCCAAGGCCCGCACCACCGTGCTCCTCGGGCAGCATCACACCGAGCACCCCTTGCTCGGCCAGCCCCTGCATAGCCGTGGCGTCTCCCGCAGCGCGCCTTGCGGCACCCGCATCGTCGCTGTCCAGGGTCTCGCGCACGCGTTCGATCGGAAGCTCGTCGGCCAGCCAACCCCTGAGCGAGTCGCGCAACAGTTCCTGCTCGGGTGAAAGTCCGAAATCCATGCTCAGCTACCCGTCGTCGCCCTGGGTTCGCGGGGCATGCCAAGCCCGCGTTCCGAAATTATATTCTTCTGGATCTGCGCCGTGCCACCGCCGATGATCATGCCCAGCTGAAACATGTACTGCTTCTGCCACGCGCCGTCGTCCACCGCGTGCGGCGAGCCGCGGTACAGAATGCCGTAGTCCGCCAGCCCGTCGATGGCCAGCGAACAGATGTCATTGTTGAGCTGGCAGCCGTTGAGCTTTGTGATCAGGCCGGCCGCGCCCGGGTTGCGCCCCTTGAGCCGGTCGGTGAGCATGCGCAGGCCGTGGTACTTCATGGCCAGGGCGCGAGCCTCGAGCTGCATCAGCCGGTCGCCGTGCACGAGATTACCGCCGCCCTGTTCGTCGGCACCCGCGGCAAGTGTTTTTCGGCAGGCGGCCAGCATGCCCTCGGTAAGCGCGCTCGAACCCAGGAAATTACGCTCGTGCACAAGCGTGGTCTTACCTATCTGCCAGCCCTGGCCTCGTTCGCCCACGAGATTTTCCCGTGGCACGCGCACGTCTTCGAGAAAAACCTCGTTGAAGTCCGAGCTGCCGGTCATCATGCGCAGCGGGCGTATCTCTATACCCGGCGTGTCCATGTCGACCAGCAGGTAACTGATACCGCGGTGCTTGGAGGCCTCGGGTTCGGTGCGCACGAGTATAAACATCATGCCCGCTTCAACCGCGGTGCTGGTCCAGATCTTGTGGCCGTTGATCACCCACTGGTCGCCGTCAAGTTCAGCCCGCGTCGACAGGCTTGCCAGGTCGCTGCCCGACCCCGGCTCGCTGTAGCCCTGGCACCATAGCAGTTCGGCATTGACGGTGGGTGGCACGTAGCGGCGTTTCTGTTCTTCGCTGCCGTACTCGAGCAGCGTGGGCACGAGCATGCTTATGCCCTGGCCGGCGGCGCCCTGCGACACGTGCGCGGCGCTGAACTCCTCGGCTATAATCATGGTCTCGAGCAGGTCGGGTTCGGCGCCGTAGCCACCGTACTCGCGCGGTATGGTACGCGCAGCGTAGCCCGCTTCGATCAGCGTTTTCTGCCAGTCGACCACCTCCTGGTTGTGTTCGACCACGCGCATGGTCATGCGCGGCGCACGGTCGGCATTATCGGCGAGGAATGATTTTACTTCGGCGCGGAAGTCTTCGTAGCGGGGGCCGTAGCTGAGATCCATCCCCCGTATTTAGCCGTCCGACTGCAGTGCGGCAAGCCTGCCCGCGCTCAGGCAGAGCCGGGGGCCTGGAGTTCGGACATGACGGCCAGCAGCTCTTCGGGCGGCAGGGGCTGCGCGTCTTCGGTTGAATCCTTACCGCTTTCAAAATGCAGTATGCCCAGGCGGTCGAACTCCTCGCGCACGCGAGGCGTGAGCAGCCCCAGGCGCCTGAGGTTAGGCACGATCTTGGAGAACAGCATCTGCCTGAAACCTGTCATGAAGGGCGTGTGTATGGCCCATTCTATCCAGCGGTCAACGTCCAGGCCCATGCGCTCGTAAACCTGCTCCATCAGCAGGCGGTCGTGCATGAGATGGGTCGCCTCGATGACGAAGTCCTCGCGCTCGCGCAGTTCGGAGGCGGTCAGCCCGCCTTCGTAAATACTCTCAAGAGTGAGTACGCCGAAGGCCACGTGCCGAGCCTCGTCCTGTAGAATCCGCGAGGTGAAATCCTGCAGCAGGGGCTCGTCGGGCATCTGCACCTTCATGAACGAGAAGGCAGCCAGGGCCAGGCCTTCAACCATGATCTGCATGCCCAGGTAGGTCATGTCCCACCTCGAGTCGGTGAGTATATCGTTGAGCAACACGCCCAGGTGCTTGTTGACCTCGAAGCTGCGGCCCACTTTCTCGGTGATGTAGCGGTGATAGACCTCCACGTGGCGGGCCTCGTCCTGCACCTGGTTGGCACCGTAGAACTTGGCCTCCTCGTCAGGCGCCTCGAGCACTATCTTAGAGGTGGCCAGCAACGCGCCCTGCTCTCCGTGGAGAAACTGTGAGAGCATCCACGCGTTCATATTGAGGTTGAGCTCCATGAACTGTCGCGGCTCCAGTTTTTCGGGCGGCGACAGCATTTCTTCCATCACCTGCTGGGCGCCCGCGTGAATGCGTTCGTCTATCCAACCTTCGAGGTCTACCGGGGTGTCCCAGTCAAGATCCGCCGCGTTCCAGCTCGCGGCCTTTCCTTTCTCGTACAGCGCCAGCAGGTCCTCGCGCTCGAGCTTGTAGCCCCAGTCAAAGACGGTGCCGACCTCGGATACAACGGTTTCGTGGCTGCCGCCCGGGGGCAGGGGGAGAGGGTGGTTCTGGGTGTATTTCATGGAGTAATAGGCCGGCCGCGGGCGTCCCGCTCGGGTGCGGACACGCGCAGGCGACAAGGCGTACGCCATTGTATACAGAACAGCACAGCCCTTCCCAGCACTGTGAGCACAGAAAAGCCCCCGCCGCCCCCCCTGTTTGGGGGGCGGCGGGGGGGCTTTTCATGGATACGGGCGCCGGCAGCACATCCATGCTCTTGGGCGTGCAGTAAGCACGCGGGCGAAGCGCCCTTTGCCGAAACACAGCCTTGGCGCGAACCCGCCGCTCGCGTTATACAGGTGACGATGAATTATGTGCCCACAGGGAACCCGCGCACGCGGGGCGCCGCTGCCGGCCGCGTGCTGGGCCTGCTGGCCCTGGTCACTACCCTGCTGGTGCTGGGCCTGTGGGTGTGGGGCCGCTACGTTTTTACGCCCGAATGGGTCGACAGCAATGTCTTTGCGTCCCTCGAACAACGCTGGCAGCGCGATCTTTCGGTAAAGAAGGTCGCGCTGCGAAGCGACGGCTTGCTGCTGGGCGGGCTGGTCATCGGCGAGCACGCCGATTTTGCCGACAGCGAAGGGGACGTGTTCGCTTACTCATCGCAGGTTGAACTGCGAATAGACTGGGCCGAGCTGCTCAACGGAAAGCTGCACGTGAGCCGGGTAGACCTGCGGGAGCCCACCGTTTACCTGCGCAGAGCCGCTGACGGACGACTCAACGCTTCTTCGCTTGTCGCCATGCTCACCGACGACCCGCAGCCGGGCGATGACAACGGCGACCCCGAGGACGCCGAGCCGCTGAAAATAACTCTCAACGTGAAGCACGGCGTAGTTGAGTACGGCGACCTGCTGGCGCAGGACATAAAGGCGCAACTCCGCATTTCAGGCGACCGGGTGAAACTCACCGAGCTGAGCCTGGAGACCGCCGACGGCACACTGACGGCAAGTGGCGAGGCCGACCTCGGCGACTCACCCCCCTCGCTGGGCGTGGGCATGTGGGCCGAGGAGATCGACCTCAAAATTTTTGTAGAGGCTTTCGACCTGCCCATCCGCCTGAGGGGAGAGCTCTCCCTGGAGGCCAACTTCTCTATGACCAACACCCGTTCTTCGAAGCAGCAGAAAGTCGAGGGCAAAGAAGCGCACTGGACCGAGCTGCTTCAGGGCCGAGGCAGGTTCAATATCGACAAGGGCCGAATCGAGGGCTCCGAGCTGCTCAACACCGTAGCGTCGCTCACCGGACTCGGGGGGCTCACTTCGCTGCCGCTCAACAAATCCGGTGGCGAACTCATCGTGACCTCGGGCAGCGTGAGCAGCGAGCGCATCGTGCTGGGAGGCGAGAGCGAACGCGTGCTCTTGATGGGTACGGTAGACCTGGACGGCGACTGGGACGTCGAGGCCTGGGCGGGCGCCAACGACGAGGACGACAAACTCGACCTGCCCTCATGGGTGCGCCCCCTCATGCGCTGCGAGACCGAGCAGATCGAAGATGACACCGATCCCACCGGCAGCCGCACGTTACGCTGGAAGTACGTCCCCTTCGCGATGACCGGGAGCGTTAACGAACCCCGGGTGGCGTTTCCGCGACGCGCTTTCACCCCCACGGCGCTGCTTGCCACCCTGCTCAGCGACGGCAGCTGTGATCAGCCGCCCGGCAGCAAGAGCGGTGCGTCGGGAATCAACGACATCGGTAACAACGCGGCCCGCGCGCTGCGCGACGGCATCGACAGTATCCTGGGCGACGGTGCCGACTGCGTCCCCATTCCCTTCATTCGCGACTGCCCGGCCGAGTAGGCACCGCGTGGCGCCCCGCGACCAAACTGACCAGGCCGGCAAAGCGGCCAGGGGCAGACTGGCCCCCTCGCCGACCGGCCCACTTCACCTGGGCAACGCTGCCGCCTTGCTCATGGCCTGGCTGTCGCTGCGCTCGTCGGACGGCACCCTCGTGTACAGGACCGAGGACCTCGACAGCGGCAGGGTCGTGCCCGGCATGGCCGACCAGCAACGCCGAGAGCTCGAGTGGCTGGGGCTGGACTGGGATGAAGACGACACCGTCGGCGGTAACCACGGCCCCTACCTGCAATCGCTCCGCGGCCAGCGTTACGAAGCCGCGTTGCGACGGCTCGACACAGCGGGCCTCCTGTTTCCCTGCGCGTTGTCACGTCGCGACCTTGCCGGTATCGCTTCTGCCGGCAGTGCCGCCGGTGATAGCGCGGCGGGTGATAACGCCGCTGCTGGCTACCCGGCACGGCTGCGCCCCGACCACAACGAACCCGGCTGGCTCGAACGCATTCTCTCGGGCGAGGACCGCGATAACTCGGTGCGCCTGCGCGTACAGAACGAAGTGATGAACTTCGATGACCTCGTCCTCGGTCCCCATGGCGACAACCCGGCATTGGGTAGTGGCGATTTTGTTCTGCGCCGCCGCGACTCGCTGTTCGCCTACCAGTTGGCGGTAGTTGTAGACGACATCGAAATGGGCATCACCGAGGTAGTGCGTGGTGCCGACCTGCTCGGTTCCACCGCCGGCCAGCTGCAGTTGTGGCACGCGCTCTCGGACCGCGAGCCGAGTTGGGCCCACCTGCCGTTGCTGCTCAACGACGCGGGCGTAAAGCTTTCAAAGCGTGACGGTGGGCTCGAGTTGGCCAGCCTGCGCGCGGCCGGCGTGTCACCCGAACGGTTGGTGGGTTGGCTGGCCGGCGCGCTGGGACTGCGACCATCGGCGGCTGCTTGCCGGCCGGTAGAACTGCTGAGCGATTTTTCACTGCGAGGCGTGGTCCGCCATAACATAAGCGTAAGCAACGCTGCGATGGACGAATTGCGGGCTGTTTCTTAACAGCAATGTCATTGTCCGGCTGGTACCCGCGGGTGCATACTGCAACCCGTGACGGCCTCTTCTCACAACCGTGTCTCCAACAGCAAACGCCGCGCCGGTGGCTGGACACTGCTCGAACTGCTCGCGTCGATGACCCTGCTTTCATTGGCTGCGGTAGCCGTCACCGCCAGCTCGCTCAAGCTGTCGTCGGCCGCGGCTTTGTCGGCTGCGCGCACGGTCGCCCTGCGCGCAGCCACCGATGCTCGGCGCCTCGCCTATATCGAATCTCGCTGGTTCGACCTCGAGATCACACCCGGCATGACCGAGATCGTGGTGAGCGACGGGCTGCTCCGCCACGACCCCTACCCACTCCCTGGCGGAGTCTCGGTTTTGTCTGCGCCTACCCGCGGCTACGTGCGCTTCCAGGCCGGTGGCTTTGCCGACAACTCCACCATGGTGCTGGCCGGACGGCGCGGTGGCACCGTGAGGCTGGTGATTAACCAGCGGGGATTGGTTCATTGAAAGCAGCGCCAACGGCACCCGCGGGGAGCTCGCTGTTAGAGTGCATGGCCGCGCTGGCGCTGGCCTCGTTGCTGGCCGGCCCTCTGGTGGGCCTGGCGCGCTCAGCCGCTTTGTCCTTGTCTCTCTCCCGAGCGGGGAGCGCCGCTCTTGACGCCGCCCGCAACAGGCTCGACCTCATGCTAGCGGCTCCCTGCGGGCCGGTACTCAGCTGCCCCGCTGGTCTCGATTGCTCGCGCAGCTTGAGCCCCGGCCCGGGTGCACTAGCCGTGGCCACGGTCACAGTACAGTCGGGCCCTTACCAGGCCAGGCTGGCCGCCTTGCTGCCGGCCTGCGAAGCGCAACCTTGAGCAGCAGCCTGATGGAGAGCGCCGCCGTGCTCGGTCTTGAAATGGCCCTGCTGGTTTCGCTCGCGGCTATCATGCTGTCGGGGCTCGCGGTGCTGAACGACGGCGAACGAGCCGGCGCCGACCTGCTGCGCCACCGGCAGGTAGAACGACTGCTCGCCGGTAGTTTCGAGAGCTGTGCCACCGGCCCCGGCGTGGTCGTGGAGGCACTGTCGGACAAGGTCGTGCTTGCCTGCGACAGCGACGGAAACGGCGAGATCGACCTGCACAGTTCGGAACTCACCACGCTGGCCGTTCGCGGCAGTGGTTCACAGCGAAGACTGGCGCAACAGTTTGGTGGCCAATCGCGTACCCTGGTCAAAGGCCTGCCGGCTGGCTCGGCGTTTTCTTACTACGACCAGTCAGCTGGCATCTCGAGCTCGGCCTCCAACAGCAGGGCAGTGGCAGTACCCACGGCCGCGGGCCTGTTGTTGTTCGCACTACCCGAGACGGCAGAAAGCAGCGGTGGCTGAACAGCCGCCACAAGGCGGCGCTGTATCTATTGGGCGCCGGCCACAAGGCGGCGCTGTACTCATGGCCACCCTGTTGCTGTGTCTCGCCACGCTGTCACTCGTCGTGGCGCTGGCCGGGCTCTCGCGCGGGCTGGTCGTCGAGCTGCAGGCGCGGCGCGACTCGCTTTGCGCCCGTTACGCCGCTCGCGCGGCAATCACCCTGGCCATGGCTGGCGCTGAGTCGGGCTGGGCGGTCTCACTGCTTGGGCCACCGGTGAGTTGGGCCAGCGCAGCCCTGCTACCCCTGCCTGCTGGAGCTTGCGTGCTCGAAGGGCTGGGCCGCTGCGGCGGGGCCAGCAGACTGCTCGTGCAACGCGACCACGGGCTTAGCTGCCCGCCCTGACGCCTCCAAGGGGACCAGGAGTCCCGGCCACGGTTGCGATTTCGCAAGCGGGCCATAATCATCGCGGCCGATGGCAGCCCTTGTGACACTGGAAGGCATCGAGGGCTGCGGCAAGTCTACCCAGGCGGGTCTGCTCGCGGCGCACCTTGAAGACCGCGGCCTCGAGGCCGTCCTCACCTGCGAGCCGGGTGGCACGCGGGTTACCGCCGAGATCCGACGCCTGTTGGCCGACCCCGCCTCCGAGTTGGACCCGCGGGCCGAACTCCTGCTCTTCCTCGCCGATCGCGCCCAGCACGTAACCGAGGTCATACGACCGGCGCTCGAACGCGGAGCGGTGGTGATCTGCGACCGCTACAGCGACTCCACTATCGCCTACCAATGCCACGGCCGCGGACACGAGCGCGCCCTGGTAGACGAACTCAACGCCTGGGCGGCGGGCCAACTGGTGCCGGACCTCACGCTATGGATAGACTGCGAAATAGAGATCGGACTCGCGCGCGCACGCGATCACAGCGGCGGGCCGGGCGACCGCTTCGAGGCCGAGCCAACGACTTTTCACCAGCGGGTGCGAGACGGCTTTGCCGGCTGCTACAAGGATGAACCCGGACGCGTGCGCCGCATTGACGGCAACCGCGACCAGGCGAGTGTTACAGCCTCGGTGCTGTCGACAGTGGATGAGTTTCTCGCTTCACAATCCGGGGCAGATCGATGAGCGCTGCCGATCTTTCGCCGCTGCAGGGTCACGCCGAGCAACTCGACAAGCTCCGACGGCTGGTGCCGCGGCAAGGCGAGGGCGATCGACGCCATCACCACGCGTTCATTTTCTGCGGGCCGATGGGCACCGGCAAGTTCAAGGCTGCGTTGTGGCTGGCCGCGCGGCTCAAGTGCGAGCAACCCGAGAACTGCCGCGGACTGTTTGAAGAAGGCGCCGGCCAACTGTGCGATCGCTGTGGACAGCTGGCCGCGGGCAGTCACCCGGACCTCGTGGTGGTCGAGCCCATGGAAGACGGCAAGCCCATTTATCTCGCCCAGATCGTTCCGCGCAAGAAACCCGACGTTCCCCAGCGGCCGCTCGTGTCCACACTGGCCACGAGCCCGCAGCGGCCCGGCCCGCGCGTGGCGATCATCCGCGACGCCGAGCTGCTCAGAGTCGAGGCGCAGAACGCCATGCTCAAACTGCTCGAAGAGCCGCCGGGCGATTGCGTCCTCGTTCTGGTGACCGCCAACCCGACGGCCCTGTTGCCCACCGTGCGCTCGCGCTGCCAGTTTGTTCGTTTCGGCCTACTCGGCGACGACGAACTCGGCCGGGTGATGGCCGCGCAGGGCATCGACAGCCACCGCTCAGCCGAGATTGCATTGCTGGCCGGCGGCCGGGCCGACCTCGCGTTGTCTAGTGACGAACGCGCGATCGACGAAAGACTCAAGCTGGTGAGCAGCTGGGAAGAACTGCTCGCTAATCCCTTGCTCCCCCTGGAGCCGCTGGTGCGGCAGCTCGCCGGCAAATCGGGCAAGGACAGCAGCACTCCCGAACGCAAGCGCCGAATAAAACTGCTCGCCGAGTGGCAACTGGCCAAGGCGAGGACCGCCCTGGGGCAATCGCGGCCTCAGGGTAACGGTGAACTCGATCGACTACTGGCCACCGCGGCAGCGGCACGCAGCCCGCGCCGACTGGTGCACGATTCGCTGACCATGAACTCCTGCACGCTGGCGCTGGGCCGCAACGCCAACGCCAAACTGGCCATCCGCGAAGCCCTGTTGCATATAAGAGGCTGAGCACCACACCCTCGTCATGACAGGCAAGCCTTCCACCATCGAACTCACCACCCCGCTTTACTACGTGAACGCGGAGCCTCACCTCGGGCACACCTACACCACGGTGATCGTAGACACCCTGGCACGTTTTCATCGTTCGATGGGCAGGGAAGTGTTCTTTCTGACCGGCACCGACGAACACGGCGACAAGATAGCCCGTGCGGCTGAAGCCGCCGGCTGTGAGCCGCGTGAATACGCCGACCGCGTGTCGGATGTTTTCAGGTCAACCTGGGACGAGTGCTCGATAAGCTACGACCACTTCGTGCGCACCACCGACTCCTACCACGTGGACTTTGTGCGCGAGGTGCTCACGCGCGTCAACGACGCCGGCGATATTTACTTTGACAGCTACGGCGGCAACTACTGCACCGGCTGCGAACGCTTCTACACCGACCGCGAACTGGTGGACGGCAAGTGCCCCGACCACGAGCTCGAGCCCGAGTGGATAGAAGAGCAGAACTATTTTTTTAAGCTGTCGGCTTACCAGCAGCGACTGCTTGACCACCTGCACGACAATCCCGACTTCATCCGCCCCGAGGGCTACCGCAACGAGGTACTCTCCCTGCTGAGCGAACCCCTCGAAGACCTTTGCATTTCACGCCCCGTGAGTCGCCTGGAGTGGGGTATCCCGCTCCCCTTCGACGACAACTACGTCACCTACGTGTGGTTCGACGCCTTGCTCAACTACCGCTCGGCTCTCGAGTTCGCGCGCGGCGACAAGGCCGACGAGTTCTGGCAGAACGCCAACCACTTCATAGCCAAGGACATACTCAAACCACACGCAATTTTCTGGCCGGCCATGCTGATGGCCGCCGGGCTGCCGCTGTACGATCGGCTAAACGTACACGGCTACTGGAACATGGGCGAGAGCAAGATGTCCAAGTCGCTGGGCAACGTGATACGTCCGCTGGAAATGAAAGAGCGCTTCGGGCTCGACAGCTTTCGTTACTTCCTCCTGCGCGAAATGTCGTTTGGTTCCGACTCCAGCTTTACCGAGGACGCCTTCGTACGGCGCTTCAACGGCGACCTCTCCAACGGGCTGGGCAACCTCGTGAGCCGGGTGCTGTCGATGCAGAACAAGTACTTCGACGGCCTCCTGCAGGCACCGGCCACTGAAGACACATCCGCCGAAGACACGGCTGCCGACGCGACAGTACACGCGGCTTTTGAAAAGGCCGAGCAGAGAGTGCCCGAGTTGCTCGAGCGGCTGTCTTTCCACCTCGCACTCGAAGAAACCTGGCACGCTCTTGCTGCCTGCGACAAGTACATAGTCGATACGGCGCCCTTCAAGCTTTACAAGGACGAGAGCAAGCGCGGGCGGGTGGGCGAGATACTGCTGCTCTTGTGCGAAGCCCTGTTGCACGCGGCCCGACTGCTGGCGCCCTTCATGCCCGACAGCTCAGCGGCTATCTCCAGGCTGCTCAATACCGACCCGCTAGAGATGGCCGAGCAGCCGCCTGCCTGGGGGACAGCCTTTGAGCCCGGCCACCGCGTGGGCAAGCCCGAGCCGCTGTTTCCTCGCATAGAGATAGACAAGCAGTGACGCCCGCGATCATTGACACCCACTGCCATCTTTCCGACGCCAAGTTCAGCGCCGACGTCGACGAAGTAATCGAGCGTGCCGTGGCCGCGGGCGTTACCCGCATGGTGGCCGTAGGTGGCGGTGGCCCCATTGAAGATAGTCGGCGCAGCGCCGAGATGACCGAGCGCTACGACTGCCTGCGCTCCACGGCCGGCATTCACCCCCACGACGCAGCGTCGGTCGACCAGGCCACGATCGACGAGCTGCTGGGCCTGCTCGCCCGGCCGACGGTGGTGGCGGTGGGCGAAACCGGGCTCGATTACTACTACGACAACTCCCCCCGCGACCTCCAGCGCGAGGCACTGGCCCGCCACCTGCAGTTGGCCCACCAGTGCTCGTTGCCGGTTGTGCTGCACTGCCGGGACGCGCACCAGGACCTCCGCGACGTGCTCGAAGCCGAGGGCGTGCCTGCCGCAGGCGGCGTTGTGCACTGCTTTACCGGTAACTACGAAGAGGCCTGTTGGTACCTCGACCACGGACTGCTGCTTTCGTTCACCGGGATAATCTCATTTCGCAATGCCGGCGAACTGAGGGACGTGGCCGCGCGGGTTCCGCTCGACAGCATGATGCTCGAGACCGACTCACCCTACCTCGCGCCCGAGCCCAACCGCGGAAAGCGCAACGAGCCCGGCTACGTGGTGCACGTGGCCGCAGCGATGGCGCGCGCACGCGATTGCAGCATCGAAGAAGTGGCCCGGGCCACCACCGCCAACGCCGAGAAGATGTTTTTCTCCTGAGGCTCAGCCTGGTTGGTCGACCGACCCACGGCGAGCACGCAACAGCACGGCCGCAGCCAGCACAGCCGCGGCCAGCATCAGCCCTTGGGCCATGGCCGTTTCGAGATCGGGAGACATGCCCAGCAGCGAGAATTCCGGCCACCAGCCCACGGGGGTGAGCGCCATGACTCCGCCTTCCTGCAACTCGGTTATGCCCGCGCCTGCAAAACGAAACGCCAGCAGGTAGAGCAGGCTGCCGGTGGCCGAAAAGAACGGCCGCAAGGGCACGCGGACACCTAGCTTGAAGATCCCGAGGTATAATAGGAAGAGCAGCAGGCTGCCGACCCCGAAGCCTCCCGACACGGCCATCACCTGGCCGCCGTCGGCCAGCAGGGCACGGTAGAACAACACTGTCTCAAACCCCTCGCGATAAACGGCGAGGAACGCGATCCCGGCCATGGCCCAGCGCGAACCGGCGCCCAGCGCGCGGTCGACCTGCCCCTGTATATAGCGCTGCCAGCGCTCGGCCTCTGCGCGCGACAACAGCCAGTAGCTCACGCTGAACAGCACCAGGGCCGCGAGCAACATGGTGACACCCTCTATGAGTTCGCCGGCCAGGCCGACCCCTCCAAGCAGCCACTGGGCCGCGGCGGCGGTGGCGATGCTGAGCAGCACGCCCACCGCCGCACCCTCGAACAGCCAGCGCCGGGCGATCGTGTGTCCGCCACGCGACAGGTAGGTCGCGAGCGCGGCGATCACGAGTATCGCCTCCAGGCCTTCCCTGAGTATGATCACCAGCGAAGCGAAGAAGGCCGAGGTTGAGCTGGCGGTCGCTCCCAACAGGACAGCCGCTGCCTCGAGGTCGCGGGCTATCATATCGAAGTCGACTTCGCGTCCAGCCAGCAGGTCGGCGCGGGCACGGGCAAAGCGTTTCTCCAGGGTGCCGGCCAGCGCAGAAGCACGGGTGGCGATAAGTTTCTCGGCCTGTTCAAAAACCATGTAGGCCTGCAGCATGACAGCCGCGGCGCCAACCGAATCGTCCTCGGCCATCGCGCGCGCCCGCTCCACCAGTTGGAGCACCTCACCGAGGTCGTTCGACTTTGTTTCGGCGGCCTCTACCCCCAGGCTGGCACGCAAGGACTCGTCGAGTCGGCCGGCAGCAACAGCCACCTGTCCCGCTGGCCGCTGCGAATAAACTGCCTCGGTGAGCTCCTGCAGCGCTGCGGCCACGGCGGCGCTGTCTGCCTCGGTGATAGCGTCGCCCAAAGCGTCGATATCGGCCGCGACCGTGGCCAGGAAGATGCGCGCTTCACCGTACTCAAGCTTGTTGACTACCTCGCCGTCGCGGACACCGTCGTTGTACTCCTCTACCACCAGCTCAAGGGCCGACAAGAGGTGACGCGGATCTACTTCGCGCTGCTCGTCGGCCGCATCGCCGCTATCGGCCGAAGCCAGGCGCGCAGCGACCAGCAGCGAGGCCGCCGCGCTACCGTCGTCATCGCCGTGGGCACTCGAGCGCTCGAGTGCCGCCAGCAGGCGACGGTCAGACAAGCCCGCAGTCGCCATCGGGTCGGACAGGTCCAGGGCCTTGCCATTACCGTGGCAGTCGCCGCAGTTTGAGAGATCGCCGCCAGCTGCTCGGCTATCGACCGCGGCTGCCTCAATAATCGCCGGAGGCGATTTCAAGGTCCACAGGAACCACACGATATCCCAGCGCTCCTGGACGGTGAGCACGTGATCCCAGGCCGGCATGGCAGTGCCCGGCAGGCCCATGCCCATCACCTGGAAAAACTCCTCGGGCGTCTCGTCGAGCAGCTCCGGGGCGGCGGTAAAATCGACCGGCCGCGGGCCGGTAACCTGGTCGGCCAGCGGGCCATTGCCATCGCCCTGCTCGCCGTGACACGAGGTGCAGTAGCGCAGGTAAAGTGTGTGTCCGCGCTGTGGCGAAGGCCTGCCCGCCGGAGCCTCGAATCCCACTCCATCAGCGTGAACACCAGCCCACTGCTCGTAAGCCCTGGTCAGCTCCTCCACCGGGGCGCGGCCCTCTGCCAGCGCAATGACAGCGTCAAGCTCGGGCGACGGAGAGGAATCGGCGAGCAAGGAGAGCAGCGCCATCGCGGTTGCGAGTTCGTCGGGATCGACCACCTCGCCACCGCGTACGCCTTCGCCGTATTCCTGCACGGCCACGCGCAACATACCCAGCTGCCGGACCCGGTCGGGCTCGCCCATGTCGAGCGGACCCGAAGCTCCGGACAGCCGCGCGTACACGAAGGCCGTCGCGGCAAGAGCAAATATGCCGCATAAAAGGGCGGGTCGGAATCTTTTCAGCATGTGTACAACAGGCACCGGGGGCGGCAGGCATCTTGAATACGATTGTCAATATCATTGATACCAGCGCTCAAGTGCCCTGTAAAGCATGGCGAGGCGCCCTTTTCAGCGGCAGTTGCGGCAGAGGCCGTAGAGTTCGAGCCGGTGGCTCACCAGCGAAAAGCCCAGCCGCTTGGCCGCGGCCTCCTGCAGGCTCTCGATCTGGTCGTTCTCGAACTCTTCGATGCGACCACACTCGGTACATATGCAGTGGTCGTGGTGGGCCTCCAGGTTTTCGTACAGGGCCTCGCCCTTGTCGAAGTGGCGTTCCTGCACCAGGCCCGCCTCGCAGAGCAGTCGCATGGTCCGGTACACAGTAGAAAAACCTATGCTGGGTTCTATCACGCGCACGCGGGCAAAGATCTGCTCGGCGCTGAAGTGACCGTTTATTCCGAGAAACCAGCGCGCTATTTCTTCGCGCTGATGGGTGTTTTTCATGCCGTGTTCGCGAATGAAATCGCGAAACCTATCCAGCCGGATGGTTTTGTCGATGGCCAATGGTCAGGCGGGGGACCCGGCTGACCCACCGGGACCGTCTATGAGTTCTCTCAGCTCGGGGTCGAGATACTGGCCAACGAGATCGGAATCTTTCAGTGCAATGGCGAGCAGTTCAAGTCGCTCGGCCACCGGCACCTTGCGGTCCAGGAGCAGGACTTCCTTGCCGTCCACCGTGCACAGGCCGCTCTGCACGCTGTAGCCGGCGTCGCGGTGAAGTTTTTCTTCGCGAACCTCCAAGCCAACGCTTTCGGCTACTTCCTTGAGCCGATCCAGCAGCGCGCGGTTGCGCTCATCGGCGGGTGACATTTTTGCGGCCTTACTCTTCTTCGCCATAAAGGACACGACGAGCGCGACTTAACGGTCGACGCTCTCCCCCCCGGCCGGCGTGTCGAGAAAACTGTCTTCGCCCTCCGACTCCCCGTCCGCGGGTGCCTCCGGGGCAACTGCATCAGGGGCAGACGACTGGGCAACGGGCGAATCACCAGTGGGCTCCTCGCCAGCGGCGGCCCGGGGGCCGTCGCCTTCGTCCTCGCCGCTACGCACCAGGCCCACGGCATTCTCCAGCGATTGCAGGCTCCTCTCCACGCGCTCGAGTTCGCGCTGCACCACCGAATTACTGCGCGCGCTGTCCACCGACTCCCTGAGCCAACTTCGCAATTCCTTGAACTGTTCCTGTGGACGCGCGACCAAGTCATCGATGAGGTGCCGCCCTTCTTCGATTGCGCGGCCACCGCCACCCACCACGTCGCGTACCCGTTCGCTGGCGCGCTCGGTTATTCCACCCAGCACTTCCATTCCGCGCGTAGCCCGATCGCTGATGTCCTGCACCGTTGCCCCGCCCGATCGAATCAGCTCGCGCAGAAACGAAACTGAAACCAGGCTGCTGCGGGTTTTCTCTTCCTCGAGTATGATCTGGGCAAACGTGATCGCAGTGAGATCGTCACCGCTCTCATTGTCTATGACCCTGAGCTCCTCGCCGTCACGCACCATCCGGGCCAGGCCCTTGAGGGTAACGTAACGGGACTTCATTGTGTCGTAGAGTTTGCGGTTGGCGTACCGCTTGATAATGCGTTCTCTGCTCATGATTTTATCCCCGGTACAGCCAACTCTTCACGATGATGGCTAGCAAAACGGGGGCTAACAGGCAAACACACCTCGGCAGCGGGTTGACCACCACCGTGGCGCCGGTTAGCGTCGGGCGAACAGAGATGAAGACGCTCAAGGCAAGCGCCGTGCAGATGAAATCGGGACCGGACCGTTCGAGCAACCTCGAACGCGCCGGCCAACTGCTGCGGCAGGCGGCCCGCGAGGGCGCACAGCTGGCGGTACTGCCCGAAATATTTTCCTGGCGCGGGCCCCAGGCCGATGAACTGGCGAACGCCGAAACGATACCGGGCCCCAGCTCGAAAGCCGTGGCAGAACTGGCCGCCGAGCTGAAAATCTGCATCGTGGCCGGCTCCCTGCTCGAATCGGCCGACGCTGGAACGGCCGACAGTAACACCGGCAATAACAAGCAGCCCGTCAACGCCGCGCCGCCCGAAGCCTGCTACAACACCAGCCTGCTCTTCGGACCCCAGGGTGAACTTCTGGCCTTCTATCGCAAGATGCATCTCTTCGACGTAGACATGCCCGGCAGCGTGAGTTTTCGTGAAACCGACACCCGGCTACCCGGCGACCGCGCGGTCGTGGCCTCCACCGGGCCTGCCGTACTCGGGCTGTCGGTGTGCTACGACCTTCGTTTTCCAGAACTGTATCGTGAGCTGACCGCGCGTGGAGCCGAGATACTGACCGTGCCCTCGGCGTTTACTTACCCCACCGGCGAGGCCCATTGGAAACTGCTGTTGCGAGCGCGAGCGGTCGAGAACCAGGCCTGGGTTATTGCTCCCAACCAGTACGGCGAGGCCGGCTACGGCTTTGCCGACTACGGGCACTCGATGATCATCGATCCCTGGGGCCGCGTGCTGGCCGAGGCCGGTGACGACGAGGACATGGTTCTCACCTGCGAGCTCGACGCTGCGGTGCTCGACAAGGCCAGGCGCGAGTTACCCTGTGCCGACCACAGGAGAATGTAAGCGTGCCCCGTTTTCTTGAACTCGCCCGCCTCGAAGAAGCTACGCAGCTGCTGGAGGTCTTTACCGCGCTCGACATCGAGTCAGTGGACGCTCGCATCGCCGAGGCCCGCGTACTCGCTGAAACCGTTACCGCGACGGCCGACGTACCCAACTCGACCCGATCGAGCATGGACGGCTACGCCCTGCGCGCTGCCGACACTGCCGGGGCCAACGAACAGAACGCCGCCGTGCTCAAGCTTGCGGGACAGGTCGAAACCGGCCATGCCCCCACCACCGAGCTCGAGGCTGGTAGTGCGCTGCGCATATCCACCGGCGGGGTGCTCCCAGCGGGCGCTGATTCGGTGGTCATGGTCGAGTACACCGACACCGATAGCGGCACTGGCGGCGACAGCGGAACCGCCGCCCGGGTGTTCGTACGCAAGCAGGTGCAGGCGGGCGACTGCCTCGTACCCAAGGGCGAGGACATGCGCCGTGGCGACCTTCTCATGCAGCCCGGCCGGCGCTTGAGAGCGAGCGACACCGGGGTGCTGACTGGGACCGGCCACGAAAGCGTGCGCGTATTCCGGGTGCCAGTGGCGGGCGTAATCGCCACTGGGGATGAGATCGTCGAACCCGGCACCGAGCTCGGCCCCGGGCAGGTTTACAACGCCAACCAGTACTCGTTAGCCGCGCTGCTGCGCCGGCGCGGCATAACGCCCGCCGTCAGCATGGTCGTGCCCGACGAGGCCGAACGCTTCACGAGGGAGCTGTCACTGGCGATAGAAAAATGCGACGCGGTGTTCGTGTCGGGTGGCAGCTCCAAGGGCACCCGCGACCTGACGCTGGCCACCATCAAGAACCTTGGCGGCAAGGTCCTGCTGCACGGCCTGGCCATAGCGCCGGGCAAACCCACCATCATCGCCCGCGTGGGTAACTGCGCCGTGGTAGGAGTACCCGGTAACCCGGCAGCCGCCGTGGTGGTCTTTGCACTGCTCGGGGCGTCGCTGCTGCGTCACCTCGAGGGTGAACCCCTCGATCGAATACGCGCGACCATGCCCCTGATTCGCGCGAGGCTGGGCGCCGACGTCAAGGGCAGCAGCGGCCGCGAAGACTGGCTGCGCGTGCGGCTGGAAGCCGGCGAAGACCTGCCCACCGCGCAACCCGTGCCTGGCCGATCGTTGTCGCTATCGTCGCTCGCCCGCGCAGACGGACTCGCTCGCATAGCCCTGCACCGCGACTCGGCCGCCACAGGAGAAACAGTGGAGGTCCTGCTTCTCGACTGAGAGCTGACAAGCGGAGTGGGTAAAAAATCCGACAACGCGCGCGCCACTGTGAGCGCGCCTCGCCTCTCGCTGGCCGCGGCCCGTGAGCTGCTGCTATCGATTGCGCGCGCGACAGGCGAAGAAGAAATTGAACCGTCGCTCGCGCTAGGCCGTACCAGCTCGCGAGCGGTGTACAGCCGCCACGCCAATCCCAACTACCGGGCTGCCGCAATGGACGGAATTGCCGTTTGCGCCGCCGACACGAGCGCCGCGAGCGAAGCCTCTCCCTGCACCTTGCCCGAACACCGCGCCCGGGACATGGCGGCCGCCGGCACTTGCGCGCCGGTGGACACCGGCATGGCCATGCCCGACTGGGCCGACGCGGTGGTCATGGTCGAACACAGTAAGCAGGTCGACGGCGGCTGGCAGATCACCTCGCCGGTGGCGGTCGGCAAGCACGTGCGCAGGGCGGGCGAAGACGTCGGCGCCGGCGTGCAACTGCTGGGTCGCGGATGCCGCGTGGGCGCGGCCGAAATCGGCGCCATGCTCGCGACCGGTGTCGAATCGCTGAAATTACGATTGCCCCCCACCGTGGCGATCCTCGCCACCGGCGACGAGGTGGTGCAACCCGGCCAGGCGGCCGCGCCGGGCGCCGTGATCGAGTTCAACTCGCGGGTACTCGCAGCCATGCTGCAAGAGCGCGGGGCAAAGCCCGTGTACCTCGGCCACGTGGCCGACGACCCCGCCGAGTTGGCGCGGGTCATAGGCGAGGGCGCGGCCAGCCACGACCTGCTCTGCGTTATTGCGGGCAGCTCTGCCGGCCGCCGTGACCACACGGTCGACGTGCTCGCCGGGCTCGGCGATGTGCTCGTTCGCGGCGTGGACCTGGTGCCGGGCCGACCTGCTATTGTCGCCCGTGTCAGCGGCACCCCCATACTCGGTATTCCCGGCTACCCGGTATCGGCCTGGGCCGTGTGCCGGGAACTGTTGTTGCCATTGGTAGACGCCTGCCTGGGCGGGCAGGCAGGCCAGCCCACCGTGGTTACGGCCGAGCTGCTGCGCGCCGCGCCCTCGAGACTCGGCGTCGAAGAACTGGTGCGGGTATGCCTGCGCCGTGATCGCGAACGCCTGCTGGCGACACCGCTACCGCGTTCTTCGGGTTCGATCACCACGCTCCTGCGCGCCGACGCGATTTTGCGCATAGCGGCCCACGCCGAGGGCGCCGAACCCGGGCCGGTGGAACTGGAGATGCTGCGCCCGCTCGATCGGGCGCTCGACACGCCGCTGCTGGCCGGTGACCCTCATCCAGTGGTCGAACTGTTAGCCGAGCTGTCGTGCCGCGGGCAGGGACACGACGGTAAGGGCCACAACAACGCGCCGGCGCCGGCCTGGTTAGGGCTGGGCACGGCCGACGGCCTGCTCGCCGTAGCCCGTGGTGAGGCTGACCTTGCGCTGCTTGATGAACAGCAAGCCGCCAGCCTTGGCGAAGAGATCAGCCGGACAGCCGAGACGGGGGCGCGTTTGCTCAAGCTGGGCTTCGAGGACAAGACCTTCCTGCTCGTGTTGGCCGAGCACGGCCCGGTGGCAGAGCGAATCGCGCTCGCGCTGGCCGACCAGTCACTGCTGGGCGACACCCGGCTGGCGCTGCTCGACTGACGGACGACTCAGCTCAAGCCTTCTACGATTTCTTCTATGATCTGCCTGGCGGCCGCGCGCGGATCACCGGCGTCGCGAATGGGCCGCCCGACCACGACGTAGTCGGCCCCTCGCCTTACGGCGTCGGCCGGGCCCGCTGTGCGCTTCTGGTCACCCTTGTCGCTTCCCGCCGGTCGTATACCCGGGGTAAGCACGATGAAGTCGCGGCCACAGGCCTCGCGTATAGCGGCTATCTCGCGGGGCGACGCCACCACCCCGTCCATGCCCGAGTCCCGCGCCAGCAGCGCCAGTCGAACGACCTGGTCGTCGAGCTCACCGTCAACACCTATGGCACGCAAGTCGCTGGCGTCAATACTGGTGAGCACGGTCACGGCGAGCATGCGCGGACGTTCAAGGTTCTCGGTACGGCAAACCCTGTCTACCGAACGCACGGCCTCGCACATCATGGCCGCGCTTCCAGACGCGTGCAGGTTAAAAATCGAAACGCCCAGCCTCGTGGCCTCCATCGCCGCGCGGGCGACGGTGCGCGGGATGTCATGGAACTTGAGGTCGAGAAAAACTTCGCTACCCCGCTCCTTCACGTGCTCGATCACCGGCGGGCCGCTGCTCATGAACAACTGCTTACCGACCTTGAACATGCCAACGCTGTCACCCAACAGGGTTATCAACTCGTCGGCTTCGGCGATCGTGCCTACGTCGAGGGCAAAAATGAGTTTCCTGCGGGCGACCTCGTAGATTTCGGACGAGGCCGTCACCGCGCGAGCGCCTCGCTGACCGCAGCCACTATGTGTTCGGCGGCCGAGTCCAGCGCCAGGTCACTGCTCTCGCCGCTTCTTCGCTCGCGCAGCTCAACGGTCCCCTGCTTGACGCCACGCGGTCCGATCGTGACCCGCCACGGTATGCCGAGCAGGTCGGCGTCGTTGAACTTGACTCCCGCCCTCTCGTCCCGGTCGTCGAGAATGACCTCGACGCCGGCCGCCAGTAGCTGCTCGTAGAGCTTTTCCGAGGCCGCGCGGGTTTCGTCGTCCTTCCACTTGACGGGCAACAGCAGCACCTGCACGGGAGCGATGGCCGGCGGCCAGATTATGCCGTCGTCGTCGTGGTTCTGCTCAATGGCAGCAGCCATGGTACGCGTGATACCGATGCCGTAGGTGCCCATCTGCATCACGCACTCGTTGCCATCGGTATCGAGGTAAGTGGCGCCCATGGCCTCGGAATATTTGCTGCCAAGGTAGAAAACCTGGCCTACCTCTATTCCGCGAAAAGCCTGGTAGCTGCCGCCGTTACAGCGCGGGCAGGGGTCACCCGCAGCGGCTTCGCGCAGGTCGTGGAACTCGGCCACCGGAAAGTCTCTTTGCTGGTCTATGCCCGACAGGTGAAGGTCGGCGCGATTGGCCCCGGTAATCATGCCCGTAGCACCGCGCAGTCGCAGGTCGACGACCAGTTCGATCTCCAACCCTACCGGGCCGGCGAAACCCTGCGGCGCGCCGCTCATCTTCTTCACCTCGTCGGCTTCGGCCATCCGCAACTCGGACACGCCCAGCGCCCGCTTAAGCTTTGCCTCGCTCAGCTGGTCATCGCCCCTCACGAGCGCTGCCACTCCACGGTCGTCGGCAACGAACAGCAGCGTCTTCACGAAACGCCCGGCTGGCTCCGACAACATGGCCGACACGTCTTCTATGCTTCCCGCTCCCGGCGTTGAGACCTCGGTGGGCTCTGACGATTCGAAGAGACCGGGCTCGCCGACCGCCAGCTCGGCCTTCTCTACGTTGGCCGCGTAGTCGCAGTGGTCGCAGCTGAGGATCAGGTCTTCACCGGACTCGGCCAGCACCTGGAACTCGTGCGAACCCGACCCTCCTATGGCGCCGGTGTCGGCCTCCACCGCCCTGAAGTCGAGACCGCAGCGGGTGAAAATTCGCGCGTAGGTGTCGTACATCAGTTGGTATTCGCGGCGACAGTCTTCCTCGTCAACGTGAAACGAGTACCCGTCCTTCATCAGGAACTCTCTTCCGCGCATGAGTCCGAAACGCGGACGGATCTCGTCCCTGAACTTGGTGTCTACCTGGTAGAGATTGAGCGGCAGCTCCCTGTAAGAACGCACGTTGCCACGAACAAGATCGGTCATGACCTCCTCGTGGGTAGGGCCAACACAGAACTCGCGGCCGCTGCGGTCAACGAGCCGCAGCAACTCGGGTCCGTAGGCATCCCAGCGTCCACTTTCGCGCCACAACTCGGCCGGGCTCAACAGCGGCAGCGACACTTCCTGGCAACCGGCCGCGTCGAGCTCTTCCCTCACGATAGCTTCTATCTTGCGAACGGTCCTCAGGCCGAGGGGGAGTATATCGTATATGCCGCGGGCTACCTGGCGTATCAGGCCCGCGCGCAGCATCAGGCGGTGACTGACCACCTCGGCGTTGGAGGGGTCTTCCTTTACTGTATGGAGAAGCAGTCGGGTGTAACGCATGGATGACTCTCGCGTCGAACTTCTACGACAGGGTAGCCACGACGGCAACAGGCCCGGGTTTCAGTCGACGCCCACGCCAGCGAGCCCGGCCAGGCGGGCCGCCCCCATGGCACCCGCCAGTCGGCCGTGAACCGCCGCCACCGTGCGCAGCTCGTCTATGCCGCGGGCAAACAACGCGGCTGCAATCTCGCGCCTGATATCGTCCACTCGAGCCATGAAGACCGGGGCCAGTCCGCCACCCAGTACGATCAGTGGCAGGTCCATCGAGTTGACGGCCGACGCCAGGCCGACTCCCAGCGCGGCGATCATGTGCCCGACCAGGCGCGCAGCGACTTCGTCGTCCCCGGCGTTCTCGAACAGGCTGTGGGCCAGCCCCCGATCCTCCTGCTCTGCGCGGGCAAGCAATCTTGACCGCTGCTCGGTGTCGAGTTCTTCGACCATGGCAACCGTCGCCGTTTCGGACACGTAGGCTTCAAGACAACCCCGGGCCGAACAGCCGCAGCGGCGCCCGCCCTGCACGATCACCGTGTGCCCAAGCTCGCAGCCACGGCCCGAAGGTCCGCGGTAGAGCTTGCCGCCCAACACCAGGCCCGAACCCAGGCCCGTGCCCAGGGTCACCAGCAGGTAGTCAGGCGCGCCCTCCGCGGCGCCGCCCAAACCCTCGGCCAGGGCTGCGCAGTTGGCGTCGTTTTCAACCAGCACCGGCCGGGCTAACGCCGCGGCCAGGCGCTCGGCAAGTACTACGCCCTGCAGGGCCGGAAGGTTGGGACTGCCAAGCAGGCGGCCGGCAGAGTCGAGTACGCCGGGTACGCCCAGCCCGAGAGCCGCGCTGCTGTCGGGGGTCTCGCCGGCCGAAGACTCCAGTCCGCCAACCAGCGTGGTCAACATGTCGGCCAATCGCGGCAGATCGGTGTCGGCGCCGCTGGGCAGAGAGGCCTGGTCGAGCAGCACGCCGGAGGGCGACACCAGCACGGCCTTGATGATCTGCCCGCCCAGGTCGAGGCCCACGTTGGCGGTGGCCTTCAAGACGCTGTGTCTACACGCGCAGCCGGGCACAGGGTGGCCGGCATCGAGCCGCCGCAGGAGAGCACAGCAGAAATCCCGTCTTCGAGACTCATCTCGGCATCGAGTACCCGGTGCCGCGGCAGCAGCATGACGTCGCCCAGGTAGAGATGGTTGGTGGGCACGTACACCGTGGCGTACTCGAGCGAATCATCCGGGCCACCGGATTCTGCCCCTGCACGATCGAAGACGAATTCACTGGTGAGAAAGCCAAGGCTGCTGGGGAGTCCGGCTTCGTCGAGCACGATGACAGTGCGCTTGAAATTACTCGATTCGCCGCCGCTCGAAAAGCCACGCACCACCTGCTGGACGGTGCCGTACACCGATCGCACCAGCGGCACCCGCGACACGACCTTTTCGAACCTATGGACCACCGCCTCGCCCACGAGGTGGCTCGAAAAGTGGCCAAGGACAATGACAATGACCAGGGTAAGAACTACGCCCGCGCCCGGTATGTCGCTGCCGAAGTAGATGCGAAGCAGCGGCTGCGAAAAATCGTCAAGAATGGAGAACAGCACCTGCAACACCCAGAGCGTCGCGGCCACCGGCAGTATGACCAGCAGTCCGCCTATGAACTTGTTGCGCAGCCTGGCGATCACGACAGCATCTCCTCGGCTTCGGCTTCTTCGTCACTCACCTCGGCAAACGCTCCACGCGCCAGCAACAAGGCCAATGCCACCGGGATCACGTAGAAACATACCCTGAAAATCACGATGGGAAGAAACGAATCCTTCAATGCGATGCCCACGCCGGCAAAGGTGGCCGCCATGGTAGCCTCGAGCACGCCCACGCCCCCGGGTACAAAAGATATGACCGCCACCACGATAGACACCGAAAATCCCACTGCCACCTGGCTGTAAGTGGCCGGGTAGCCCACGCTGTAAAAGGCCGCGTAGAGAATTCCCACCGTGAATAACCAGTCAAAAAATATCCACGCCACCGGGCGCGACAAGGCGGCCGGCCGTTCGGCGAGGAACTCCATGCCCTCGTTGAGGTGAGACAGAAGCAGGTCCAGGCGTCGGCCCTGCGGCTCCTGCTTGCCGAGACGCTTGAGTACCCAGTGGCCGGCGCGCGCGCAGAAGCCGAGAAAGCGGTTACGTAGAGAGCGGCGCAGTATCATCGTTGTCGTGGCACCGAGAAACAGCACGAGCAGGACCACCACCGTAACCGCCGCGGTGACGCGGGCGTCGCCGGCCTCGCTGCGCAGTAGCAGGTGACCCATGCCGTAAAGAATAAACAGCAGCAGCATGAAATTGGTTATCAGCGTCTGCGTAAACGAGATCAGCACCGATTTGCCCGAGTTGACACCCTTCTTGCGCAGCATGACCGTGCGCAGGGCAAAGCCGCTCAGGCCCCCGGTGGGCAGCAGGTAGTTAACGGCGTTGGCCACGAAAGTGATCCTCAGCATGTCGAGAGATTTGACCGGACTGCCGGCGGCACGCGCTATGCCCTCGTAGGAAAGGGACATGGTGATATAGCTGATCAGGGTGGCCGCTATGGGTAGCAACAGCAGCAGGGGAGATACGCCCGACAGGGCTTCGAGCATTTCGCCTGCACCGGCCATCCAGGCCATGGCGGCGTAGACCAGCAAGAGACCGATTCCGCCGAACACCGCGCCGCGGGTCAGTCGATCGGTCAGAGAAGCTGGCCGACCTCCGCTGATGTCATCGCTCGCCCCGTCCACGGAACCCATTGTTTCAACTATGAAGCCGATTTACCAGTCCGGTGGGCCACCCCGACGGGCGCCCCACCTTTACTGACTCAGGAAGGAGCCGACGGCGGATCAAGGGAGGGAGCCCGCTGTGGCTGGCGAAGCTTGCGCAGCGCCTTGGCCTCGATCTGGCGGATACGCTCGCGCGTCACGGCAAACTTCTGGCCAACTTCCTCGAGAGTGAAGTCGGTCTTCTCGCCTATGCCGAAGCGCATCCTGAGGATCTGCTCCTCGCGCGGGGTGAGCGTGGCCAGCACCTTACGGGTCTGCTCTTCGAGGCTCAGCGCCACGGCGGCTTCAGCCGGGGACACCGACTGGCGATCCTCTACGAAGTCGCCGAGCGAACTCTCTTCGTCATCGCCGATGGGAGTCTCGAGCGAAACCGGCTCCTTTACGATCTTGAGCACCTTGCGAATCTTGTCCGCAGGCATCTCCATCTGTTCAGCGATTTCATCCGGCGCCGGCTCACGACCAAGCTGCTGCACGAGGTAACGTGACGTACGCAGCACCTTGTTGATGGTCTCGATCATGTGCACCGGGATGCGAATGGTTCGCGCCTGGTCGGCAATGGCCCGGCTGACGCTCTGGCGAATCCACCAGGTCGCGTAAGTCGAGAACTTGTAACCGCGCTGGTACTCGAACTTGTCCACGGCACGCATCAACCCGATATTGCCTTCCTGTATAAGGTCGAGAAAGCCAAGTCCGCGATTCGTGTAACGCTTGGCTATCGAGACCACCAGTCTCAAGTTAGCCTCGATGAGATCCTTCTTGCCTTTCTGCGAGCGCTCCTCGCCGCGACGGATGATACGCACCGCCCAGTCCAGGTCCTCGGTCGACATGCCGATCTCGGCTTCAATGGCGCGCAGGTTACGCCGCGCTTCGCGTATGGCCGCTCCCATCTTGATGGCAGCATCGGTGCTCATGCGCAGGTTGCCGGTAGCCTTGCGCTTGTCGTTAGTGTCTCCGGACGAAATCTTCCGGACCAGCTCGAGGATCTGCTTGCTATCCCTGCGGGTGCGCTTTTCGGCGCGGATTATCACCCGCTCCTGCTTCCGGGCGAGCTCGCGGGCTTCCTTGAACTTGCCGACTATGCGGGTGACGTGGGCCTCGCCCAGTCCCATGTCGATAAGATGGAGCCGAACCTTTTCTTTCGAGGCTTCGAACTTGTTTTCCCTGTCCGTGGGCTTGCGGCGAGTCTTGACGTTCTTAGCCGGGGCAAAGCGCTTGGGCTTGCTCCCCTGGTAGGTGCTGGCCATGCGCTTGAGCGCGGTGACCTCCTTGAGAAACTTTTTGAGCTTCCTCTCGTCTTTCTCAGCGCTGGCCGCCCGGTCTTCCTCTGACTCGTCGGCAAAAACATCCCGTGGCTCTATCTCGCCCGAGCGAACACGCACGGCGATGCCCACCACGTACTCAATAGCTACCGGCAAGGAGTACACGCAGTCACGAACCTCGTGCAGGCCGGCCTCGATCTCCTTGGCGATGGTTACTTCCTGCTCGCGCGACAGCAGGGGCACACTGCCCATCTCCTGCAGGTACATCCGAACCGGGTCGGTGCTGTCGGACGCATAGTCCTTGGAGGCCGCCGCGCTGGGCTTGGGGCGCGCCTTGGCCGGCTTCGCAGCCACGCGCTTGGGAGGCCGATCCTCCGACTCTTCGCCCAACCACTCTTCTTCGTCGCCATCAAAAAGCGCGTCGTGGTCAGCGCCGGAGTCGTTGGAACTCGAGGGAGTATTGGCACTTCCAGCGTCCGCCTTGCGGCTGCCCGAGTAACCCTCCTCGAGTTCTATGTCGTTCTCGGTCAGCAGGCTGACGGCGGCGTTGAGATCCTCGGGCGTGAAATCGTCCTTGGGCATCACGCGGCTCACTTCGTCATAGGTCACGAAGCCACGGTCACGGCCCAGCTCGATGAGCTTGGCTACTACCTTGTCAAGATCCTGCCCACTGGTATGTTTTGCTGTATTTTTCTGCATTAAAGTTGCGGTCAGCAGTCGGTATGTATTCTTCGTCCAGACACGGAAAAAGCTGTACAAATAGTCGGTACACTGCTCATGTACCCCCGACAGCGAATAACCAGCCTTTAACGCTACGCAGGCCCATGTTACGAGTCAAGAAAACAACCCTGCAAACGCGCTCGAAAAGCCACCAAAGAGGCAAATACCCCTTTATTACCGAGCTTTTTCGAATAATACCGACTCCAGGCCAGATTCCCGGGCCGAGCTTGACGAAGGGGGGGGGTCCGGGATGAAGAAATTTCCACCCCTGCTGTCTGTACCGGGATTGGCCGGGATCCTGCTGGTTGCCGCTGCTGCCTGCCTGGGCTCCTGCACCCCCCATGTGGGGGGGAACGACCAGCCGATGTCGCTGCTGCTCGTAGTTGTTGACACTCTGAGGGCTGATCACCTGGGGCCGTGGCGCGATGCCGGCGCAGGCGAAACCGTCACGCCAGCGTTGGATCAACTGGCCAACGAGGCGATTGTTTTTGACCGAGCCTTTTCGCCAGCGCCGTTTACCATGCCGGCGATGGCGGCCACCATGACAGGACGCTGGCCCGACCGAGTGGGCGTGGTCAACCACGATCGACTTACCAGTCTGCCCAGCAACTACCCGCTGCTCGCCCAGCTCGCGCTCGAGGCCGGCTACCGTACCGCTGCCGTGGTGACCAACCCCTGGCTGGCCCGGCGCAAAAGCGGCTTCGGCCGCGGCTTTGAAGACTGGTACGACGGCGAGGGTGCCGGCTCACACCCAAGGCGCGGGGCGGCGGCAGTTACCTGGCAAGCCGAGGAGTGGCTGAACAAAAACAGCGCCGATCCTTTTCTGCTCTGGGCCCATTACATGGACACGCACATGCCCTACCTTCCCGACCCTGCCTGCAAGCCCAGGCCGGGATCTTCGCAGCGCAGCAGCAAGGTCATCAGCGACTTCGTGGAAGGCCAGCTGCAGCCGCAGGAAATATATTTTGGTGTGCAGGGCTACGCGGAAAGCGAACTCGAGGCGACCCGCCTTATCTACGACGATGCGCTGTACTGCGTGGACCAGCAGTTGGGGCGACTGCTCGCCACGCTGCAGAAGCTCGAAATTGCCGATAGCACGGTGGTGGTGTTCATGGCCGACCACGGCGAGAGCCTGGGTGATCACGGGCTCTATTTTGCCCACGATTTCACCCTCTACGAGGAGCTGCTGCACGTGCCGATGATAATGCGGGTGCCGGGTCGCAGGCCCGGCCGTCGGCCCGACCCGGTATCGCTGGTCGATGTTCTGCCGACCCTCTGCGCGCTGATGAAGCTCGATTGCCCGCAGCAGATGGACGGTCAGGACCTTTTAGGCCAGGCCCCGACGAGCGACCGGGTGCTTTTTGCGGCTGGGCCACCGGCGCGCGAACGCTACTCGATGAACCCTCGGCACCCGGTAGCTGGCCTGGCTGGACGCTGGACGGCGGCCACGCGCTCGTCTCTCAAGCTGATACACCTGCCCTGGCCCGGGGGTGCCCGCATGGAGCTGTACGACCTGGAGCGCGACCCCATGGAAAAAGAAAACCTCTTCGGACAGGTCGACAGCTCGCTGCTGCAGGAGCAGCTGCACAACTGGCGACGGCAAGGTGACCAGCAGAGGCCAGGGGCGGCGCGTTCCCCCCTGGGACCCGACCGCCTGCGGCAGCTGCGCGAACTCGGCTACCTGCGCTGAAGCGAAAGAATCAGAAGCGCTCTACTACTTCGCGATACTGCTGACCCTTCCAGGCCAGCACCAGCCCCTCGCGTTCGATGCGCACGACCCTGAGACCGTTGACGATGTCGTTCTCGCGCACCATGGCCATGCCCCCCCCGGTGAGCCTGAGCGAGGCCAGGCGATCCTCGGGACCACGCGCCCACTGTATGAATATGACTCCCAGGAAAGGAGCATCCATGGGGCGGCCGTCGAGTATCTCCTCTTCTCGTGGCGCCGGAACAACCGGTGTCGGGCTGGGCGGCGCAGGCTTGGGCGCTGCCGGCTTGGCGGCGGCGACTTCGGGAGCAGCAGCTTTCGGCGGCGCGGGGCTGGGCGCTGCTGGCTTGGCGACAGCGACTTTCGGAGCAGCAGCTTTCGGCGGCGCGGGGCTGGGCGCTGCTGGCTTGGGCGCTGCGGGACTGGGCGGCGCGGGCCTGGGCGGCGCGGGCTTGGCGACGGCGACTTTGGGAGCAACAGCTTTTGGCGGCGCAACAGCCTCCTCTCCACCGGCAGTCAGCACCGGAGCGGACACGACCGGGGCGGGCTCGCTGCCCGTCCATGATCGGACGAACAGCACCACCGCCAGTACCACCACTACTCCCAGCAGCAGGTTACGCTTTCTGCCATCCTGCCCGCCGTTCGTCTCTTTACCGGGCAACTTTCCGCCCGAAGCGGCAGCCGAAGACGGCGCCCCGGGTGATCCCCCTGGACCACCGTCCCGCATGGCGTCGAGTATAGAGCTCAAGACAGCCCCCCGGCCGAAAGGGCCGCCCGCATTGCGTCGCTCAGCCCCGGGCGCTTACGACTGGTATCAGCGTTGTAGAGCACTACCTGGGTGAGCGGGTCAACCACGCCGTTGGGACTCAGTCCCGAAGCCGACTGGAAGGCACGCACCGACTCCTTCAGCGCGTCGTCGTATATGCCGTTGACGGCTCCGTCAAAGTGCCCACTCCTGGCCAGCAGCGCCTGCAGCCTCATGACCTCCGGCCCGCCGCTGCCCGGACCAATGCTGCGCACCAGGCTCTCCCTGTCTTTCCAGAGCAGGTGGCCGCGACCATTCCACGCCTCTTCAAACGCCGCGCGACCCACCAGAAATGAACCGCCCAGGTCGAACAACACGCGCTCCTCGTCCATGCCGCGCAGGAGTACGTAGCGCACCTTTCCGCCGTTGCCGGGGTCGAGCTCGACAATAAGCGGAAGGTCCACGACCCTGAGCAAGGCGACAGTCATGTCGCCGGAAAGATAACGCAGCCCCCTGTCCTCGGCCTGCGAGTCGAGGTCCAACGAGGGCACGCGTGACTCGTCGGGTGTGACCGGGCGACGCCCCCAGGCCTTGAACAACTCCGACATCGCCGTGACAGCGCCGTCGAACACCGGCTGTTTGCCCAGGCGTCGCAGAAAAACATCGGCCGACCTGGTATCGCCACGCTGGGATAAACCACCGCCCGAAGAAGTACCGCCCAGCGAGGCCACCACCGGGACTGCATGCCCCACTGGCGTCGCAATCGACGCGGCACGCGCTTCGCTCACCACGGTAGTGCCGGGCATGTCAGGGAGGCTATCGAGCGAGGGCGAGTTCCTGGCCACCGGTGCTGCCGGCGGACCGGCGGGGCCCGGGTAGTCATCCACCGACCATACGAGCAGAAAAGCCACGCCGGCGGCGGCCGTAGCCACGCCGGCGGCAACCGACAGCCGCGCCCCCCAGCCCATAGGAGGGACTGCTCGCAGCGGAGTCCGTACCTCGTGCAGTTCGGCCCTCGCAGCCACGGTTTCGTCCTGGCCCACGCTGCGACGGCCACGCGTCCACGCCACAAGCAACGAGCGATGGGCGAGTATATTGATCAGCCTGGGTATACCCCCCGAAAAATCATAGAGCACGTCCATCGCCTGTTCGTCAAAAAGCCCGGTGGCTTTATCGCCACCGGCAACGTGCAGGCGTTTGGCCATATACTCGCCCAGCTGCTCGCGGTCGAGAGGCTCCAGGTGCCAACGCACCGTGATCCTCTGCGCCAGCTGTCGGAGATCGGGCCGCGCGAGCAGGCCACGTAACTCAGGCTGGCCGACCAGCACTATGTGAATAAGCTTTTCGGTCTCGGTCTCGAGATTGGAAAGCAGGCGAAGTTGTTCGAGGACCACCGGGTCCAGGTTCTGGGCCTCGTCTACTATTATGACCGTGTTGCCGCCGTCGGCTTTCTGGTTGATGAGAAACTCGTTGAGGAGCTCGGTGAGTTCCTTCTTGCTCCTGCTGCGCGACGGCAGGCCGAGCTCAGCGTTGATCGTCTGCAACAACTCGACCGGGCTCAGCACGGGGTTGAAGATGTAGGCCCAGGCCAGGTTGCCCGAGTCGCGCAGGTCGCGCATCAGCGCCCTCACCAGCGTGGTCTTGCCCGAACCGACCTCGCCGGTAACGGCAACGAAGCCGCTGCCCTCGTCGACGCCATAGCGCATGTGTGCGAACGCCTCGGCGTGTTGTTCACCGAAGTAAATAAAGTCCGGATCCGGGCTGAGCCGGAACGGCAGGTCGCGTAGGGAAAACCAGTCCTTATACATGGGACCGCCCTCCATCATTCCCAACCAGGGGGGGCATTACAAGTTCTCTCGCAATCCGTTGCCAGTGTGCCGCGCTGCGGCTAGAAGGAGGGGATGCCTGCTCGCATTCCGTTAGCCTTTTTTACAGTCTCGCTGGCCAACTTTCTCTCGTTCTTGAATTTCGCCTTCTTCTTCCTGCTGCCGGTGTGGGTTCTCAAGCAAGGCGGCGGCGAAGAAGCGGCGGGCAGGATCATAGGCGTAGCGGGCCTGGCGGGCTTGATCGTGCTGCCAGCGGTGGGCTACCTGCTCGACCGGATGGGCAGGCGGCGTTTTCTCATCCTCGGCACGGCAATGGGAGCCCTGACCTCGCTGGCCTTCATAGGCGTTGATGGCATAGGCTGGCAGATCTACGCCCTGCGCGCGTTGCAGGGCGTGGCCTTCACCTGCTCGTTTACCGGCGCGCAGACCCTCGCGGTACTCTTCGCTCCGGCCTCGCGGCGGGCCGAAGCACTGGGCTGGTTCGGCATCTCCACCATCCTGACCCACGCCATAAGCCCCGCCCTGGGCGAGGAAATCGTCCGGCGCTTCAGCTTTGACCACATGTTTGTCTGCGGTGCCGTGGTGGGCGTGGCCGCCTTCCTGGTCAGCTGCCTGCTGCCACGCCCCCCCGAGCTGCACGCCCACCCCGACGACACGCCGGCCGACAGGGGTATGGCGCGCCGGGCGGTGATCGCCGCCTGCCTGGCCATGCTCTGCTACGGCTTCGGATTTGGCAGCGTGCAGACCTTTGTACCGGCCATGATCACCAGGCTCGACCTCGGCCGCGTCGGCGTCTTCTTTACCTGCTGGAGTATATCGGCCGTGGCCACGCGGATATTTCTCGGACGCGCGTCTGACCGCTTCGGCCGCCGCGCAGTGCTGGTGCCGGCCATGGCGACAATGAGCCTGGCCGTGGCCATGCTCGCCTTTGCCCACGACCTCCCCATGGTGCTGGCTGCCGGCGTCGTGTTCGGCCTGGCCCAGGGCCTGCTCTACCCGACCATGAACGCCCTGGTCGTGGACTGGAGCCACCCCGAGAACATAGGCCGCACCCAGTCACTGTTCAGCGGGTCGTACAGCCTGGGGATCTCGGCCTGCTCGTTCCTCTTCGGAACCATAGTCGAAAACCACGGCTACGCCGCCATGTACGTGGCATCGCTGGCCGTTACAGGCATAGGCCTGCTGTTTTTCGTCCTCAGGGGACCGTCTGACCGTGCCCCGACCTGGCCGGGAGCTCAGGCCGATATTTCGTCCGACGAGAAGTAGTCCTCGGCGTCACCGGTAACCACCGGCAGGTCGAGTATTTCGCCCTCTCGCTGCACGCGCAGGCGGACGGTGTCGCCCGGCTTGTGCATCCACAACAGGTGGTAGAGATCCGCGCGGTCCTCGAGCTCGGCGTCGTTGAGCGCCAGCATCACGTCGCCGGTGTGCATGCCCGCGCGCTCACCCGGACTCTCGGGCATTATGCCAGCCAACACCGTCTGCCCGGGTAGCGAGTAGCAGAACATTCCTATCCAGGCCCGCGCCGGGCGCGAGACCCTCCGCCCGCTGGCCAGCAACTCCTCGCCGTGGTCGTAAAAATGCTCGGCCGGAATCGCCAACGACTGTCGGCCGACTATGCCCAGGTTTAGCGAGACAATGCCCAGCAACTCGCCCCTGCTGTTGGCCAGCGCGCCACCGCCCTGCCCCGGACTGGCCACCGACAGGCTGAGCGCTCTTTCGAGGCGATACTCCCAGTAGGCATCAAAAGGCTCCACCGAGGTAACCACACCACTGGCCGTGCGCCTTTCCATGCCCTCGGTGGCGGCCACTATAAAAACGTCGCCGCCGGGCTCAACGGTATTCGAATTGCCGGGCGCTATTGCAGGAACAACCTGGTCGATGTCGACCACCGCCAGCCCGCTGCCGTAGTCGTGGGCAATAACCCGCCCTTCTACACTGGAGCCCTCGAGGTCGGTCACTTGTACGCTGTCGGCACCAACTACCACGTAGTTGGGAACCAGCACGAGGCCGGCCTCGTCAACGACAGTGCCGCTGCCCGAGCGCTTGAGCCCCAGCACCGCCACCGTGGGATGACCCGCGGGCACATTCACGTCGACGGCAACCGTACACCGGGCCACCGAGTGCAAAAGTTCGAGCGGTGCATCCACACGAGGAACTTATTCCCGGGCTGACGGCGCAGCAAGCCCGCTTGACCACACCGGGGTCCACACCTAACAGGTAGAGTGTGACTCGAACCCCTGCAGGACAGGCGGCGCAGGCCCCCACGTCGCTGCTGACAGGCAACGGGGGCAAGCCCTGGCCCTTCATGCTCGACCGCGCGGGGCCGGGCTGCGGAGGGCTGGCTTCCTGGGCCGGTTCGCGGCCAGCCTCGCTGTTGCTCATAGAGCCGTCGGGCCAATCACGGCTGTGGAGCGAGGGCGTCTGGTCCAGTCCTGACCTCGGGCCGGTTGAATCTATCGCGCGCTTCGTTGAGGCCGGACAGGCCGAGGCCCTCGCCCCGGTGCCTATGGGTGTGGGGCCACTGCCACGAACGGTTGGTTTCATAGCTTACGAGCTGGGTGCTTTCATCGAGAAACGCATGCCCAGGGCTGCGCGACCGTCGAAGCAGCCGCTTGCCGTGTTGTGCACCTACGACCGGGTGCAGGGCTGGGACCGCGCGAGCGGTAGAAGTTTTGCACTGGATTTCAGCCGGCGGCCGACCAATGCCTGCCCACCTCCCCTGCCCGTGCTCGACTGCGAAGCACGCGACGAGGACAACGACCGAAAACTCTACGCCAGCGGATTTGCGCGCATAGCCCGTGCCATACGCGACGGCGAGATCTACCAAGCCAACCTGTCACGTTGCATCGCGGTCAACTACGACGCCGAGCCCTGGCAACTGTACGAGAGCATGCGTCGTCACCAACCCGTGCCGCGCGGGTTCTTCATGGACTGCGGCGGGCTGCAGGTGCTGGGCAACTCTCCCGAATGCCTGCTGGCGATAGACGGCGAGAGAATATCTACCTTTCCTATCAAGGGAACCCGCGCGCGAGCCGCTCAACCCGCCCTCGACGAAGTGGCTGCGGCCGAGTTGCTCGCCGACCCCAAGGAGATGGCCGAGCACCTGATGATTGTTGATCTCGAGCGCAACGACCTCGGCCGCGTGTGTGCCACGGGCAGTGTAGAAGTCACCGACTTTGCCGCCCTGCGCAGCTTTGCGACCGTGCACCACCTCGAATCCCAGGTGCGCGGTCGACTACGCCCGGGAACGGGGCTGGAAGAAATACTGGGGGCGGTTTTTCCCGGCGGCTCGATAACCGGCGCGCCACGAATCCGCGCTGTAGAAATAATAGCCGAGGTGGAACAGGAAGAACGGGGCGTGTACACCGGTAGCTGCGGCAGCTTCAACGGCCCGCGTTCGGTGGACCTCAACGTAGCCATACGCACGGCCGTAGGCTCCGGTGGCCAACTGCGCTATCGCAGCGGCGGTGGCGTGGTTGCCGATTCGACCATGGAAAACGAATACGAAGAAACACACAGCAAGGCCCGCGCCTTTCTTGAAGCGCTGGCACTGCGCTCAGAGTCGGCCGCCGCAGGACCTTCGCGAGCCGGAGCACGGACGTGAGTAAAAGGCCGACGAACAAAGGGCCGTTCTGTTTTCTCAATGGTCGCTACCTGCCACTTGCCGAGGCCACCATCCCGGCGCTCGACCGAGGCTTCCTCTTCGGCGAGGGGCTGTTCGAAACCTGGCGCACCTACCGGGGCCGACCCTTCGCCGTAAAAGAACACGTCCAGCGCATGAAGCGCTCTGCCCGCATGCTGCAGATCCCCTTCGATCCCGACGAGAACTGGGAAGGGCGCACGCTGACCCTGGGTCGCAAGAACGGTATGGCCAGCAGCTCCTGCGCCGTGAGGCTGACCATCACCGGCGGCACCGGGCCGGTGACCCTGGTACCGGGGCCACGCCAAAAACCAACCCGGCTGATGCTGTTCAGGCCCATGGAGTCGGGCCTGGCCGAGGCCCGCGAGAACGGCGTCGCCGTTCACCTGGTGGACTTCGGCGACGGCGTCAACCCGACCGTGCGAAACCTCAAGGCACCTTCGAACTACCTCACTGCCGTGCTCGGCAGAACCGAGGCTCGCAAGCGCAACTGCTTTGAGTCTCTGTACCGGCTCAAAGACGGCACCGTACTCGAGGGCACGACAAGCAACGTGTTCGCGGTGATGGCCGGACAACTGATCACCACCCCGGTAGCCGACGGGGTGCTGCCGGGAATAACCCGCGCGCTGGCGCTACGGCTCGGCCGCAGGATAGCCCCCGTTGTCGAACGCCCGCTCACGGTCAAAGACCTCGCTGCGGCCGACGAGATTTTCATAACCTCGTCGTCCATCGAGGTGGTACCCGTCACCCGCGCGGGACGGCAGCGCGTAGGCAACGGCAAAGTCGGCGAGCTCACCCGCGAGTTGCAGAAACTCTACCGGGCCTACGTATCACGAGCGCTAGGCCTGCCGGTAGACGAGCTCGGCGAGTAAGCGACTGGGCTTCCGGGCAGCCATACGGCTCAGGAAAACACGTACAGGCCAACGATGCCGGTGAGCGCGTAAGCCACCGTGCCCAGCAGCGCCGCCCACATGACGGTCAGGCGGGTGCCCGACTGGCCAGTGGTTTCCCAGGTCCACACGCCCAGCGACAGCGGACCCGACAAGGCCAGCATGGCCCAGGGCATGGCCATGCGCTGGGGGTCACCGGCGAGCTCGAGGGGCGGTACCATGCCCCACTCGATGGTGTAGACCAGCACCGAAAGGGCCACGATGCGCAAGGCACGGCCGCGACCCCGGCCACCCGACATGGGAATGATCTGTGGAGTTTCGCCTGCCATATTGTCAGTCTGCCGACCAGCCCCCGGCGCGTTCGCGGGCCTCGCCGTCGGCCTCGAGCAGGGGTCCTATCTCGTCACAGGAAACCGGCTGGTGCCCAGCCATGACGTCGCCGATGAGCGCCGCAATGTCCAGAAACGCGATGTCGTCGGCGAGAAAACGCGCCACCGCCACCTCGTTGGCAGCGTTGACGACAGCGGGCATGCTGCCCCCCAGCGCCAGCGCCCGCCACGCGAGATCGAGACAGGGAAACGCCTTCGTGTCGGGCGCTTCGAAGCTGAGCGTGCCCGCGCGGGCGAGGTCAAGGCGCGGCAGGTAGTCAAGATCGAGAAGGTCGGGCCATGAAAGCGCGCAGGCCACCGGTATGCTCATGTCAGGAATGGCCATCAACGCCACCACCGAACCGTCCACGTACTCGACCATGGAATGGACGATACTCTGCGGATGAACCACTACCTCTATGGTCGACGGCTCGACGTCGAACAGCCAGCGCGCCTCAATTATTTCGAGGCCCTTGTTCATCATCGTGGCCGAGTCGATGCTGATCTTGTCGCCCATGTCCCAGTTGGGGTGGGCCAGGGCCTGCTCGCGCGTGACCCGGACCAACTTCTCGCGCGGCAGGCCACGAAACGGGCCCCCCGACGCGGTGAGCACCAGTCGCCTCACGTCCTGCCGCCTGTGCCCCTGCAGGGCGAGAAAAATCGCGTTGTGCTCGCTGTCCACCGGCAGCACCCGGGCACCCGAAGCCGCGGCCCTGCGACAGAGCAGCTCGCCGGCAACGACCATTACTTCCTTGTTGGCCAGGGCAACGGTGTAGCCCTTGTCCACGGCCGCGAGTGTGGGCTCCAGCCCCACCGCCCCCACCAGTGCCGACAGCAGCACGTCGGTGCCCGGCGCGGTAGCCACCTCCACCAGGCCAGCAGCCCCGTGCGTGACGCGTGTGGACGTGCCCTTGAGCTGCTCGGCCAACTCGCGGGCGTCGTCGGCGTCGGCCACCGACACCAGCGACGGGCGAAACTGCTCCACCTGGGCCTTGACTTCGGCCACACGTCGCCCGGCGGCCAGGGCCGTCACATCGAAACGGTCAGGAAAGCGCGCTATCAGTGCAAGCGCAGTAGTGCCTATGGAACCGGTAGACCCCAGTATCGACACGCGTTTTTTTTCGACGGCAGCCACGAGAACGGCTACCAGTCATGGCCGTGACGGCCGACAAAAGCACCCCGGAGCAGGCATCCCGGCGATGTTGCCGCCACGCCTGTTGCTGTTGGCAGCGCTGGCCGTGACGCTGGCGCTCGCGCCGGCAGACGCTGCCGCCCAAGCGGAAGTGCTCGAGCAGGAAGAGCCGCTGGCCAGGCCCGCGCGCGCCAGCAGGCTGCCTGCCGTGGTGGTGTACGCGGCCGAGCAGGCGGGTGGTGCAGCCGATGGAACGGTGGCTGGAAGCGGCACGGGCTTTTCCACGAGCATCGCTGCGTCCAGCGCTTGGTCGGGCTACCACAGCGTGGCCGAGTTGCTCGAGCAGGCGGTCGGCGTGCAGGTGCGTCGCTTCGGCGGCCGAGAGGATTTTGCCACCCTGTCGGTACGCGGCTCAACGGCTGCCCAGGTGCGCGTGCTGCTCGACGGCGTGCCGATGACGCGCGCGGCCGACGCGGTGGTCGATCTTTCAAGCCTGCCGCTGGAGGGCATCGAACGAATCGAGGTCTACCGCGGCTCTGTTCCTGTGGGCATGGCCGCTGCCGGTGCGGCGAGCGTGGTCAACCTGGTCACCCGGCGCGGCAAGCCCGGCCTCGCCACCTCGTTGTCGGTCGGCTCCCTTGACACCTGGCGCGTGGCCCTGGACGCTGATCGCCCGCTGGCCGACGGACAACTCGACGCGTCGCTTTCTTTTCGTTCCACGCGCGGCGACTTCGAGTTCCCCAGCGACAACGGCACGCCACTCAATCCGCTCGACGATAGCGTCGAGCGCCGGCGCAACAACGAAAGCCGTGCCCTGTCGTTGCGCACGCGCTGGCGGCAGGAGCTCAGCCAGCGGCGCGGGCTGGAGGTCTCGGCCAGCGCCTACCACTCCGAACATGGGCTGCCCGGACTGCCACCGTTCGAGTCTTTGAAGGCCTGGCGGCGAAGCTCGCGCGGCACTGCCGGAGTTACACTGGACCAGGACAACGGTAGCCTGGCGCTGGACCTGCTGCTGGAGGACAACACCCTCGCGGACCCCCGCGCGCCCGGCGAACCCGGGCTGGGACTCGGCTACTCGAAGGGCGATGACCGCAGCTGGCGCGTGGGCCTTCGCGGCAACCACCGCCTCGCTTTCGGAGCGCACCTTGCCGAGCTGTCCTTCGAAGGAGCCTTCGAGGATTTCAGCGAACGCCGCGCGGTAAGTTCCGGAACCCTGCGCTCTGCTGCCCAGCGCAGTTCGCTGGCGCTCGCGATAGGCGATGAACTGCTGATCGAAAACGCCGGCCTGCTCGTCGCGCCGCAGCTGCGCTTCGAATCGCTGTGGAACGACTTTGCCTCTTCTGCTGGCGGAACGTCAAAACGCGAGCACTCGTTCGACCCGGGCCTGGGCCTGTCATGGAGCGCGACACCGACGCTGCTGCTGAAGGGCAACATCAACAGCTACTTTCGCGCGCCCGACTTCTCCGAGCTGTTCGGTAACACCGGCTTCTCGCTGGCCAGCCCCGACCTCGAACCTGAAAGCGGCCTGAACCGCGACCTCGGCTTCAGCTGGCAGCGGGCCTGGCATCGAGCCCGGCCGGGTGGCCAAAGCTCGGCGCGGCTGGAGTACGCCTGGTTCAACAACGACTCGGACGACCGCATCGTCTTCATCCAGACCGGCACGCGCCAGACAAGGGCCATCAACATCGGCTCGGCCCGCGTACGCGGCCACGAATTCTCGGCGACAGCCAGGCTGGGCCGCATCCCTTTCACGGGCCAAGCAGGCGGCAGCCTGCTGCTCGAAGCCAATCTCACCAGCCAGGATGCGCGCAACCTGTCGGGCCAGCCCTCGGAGTCGGGCCGCCGCCTGCCGGGCATCCCCGACCGCGAGCTCTTTGGGCGCGTAACGTGGCAACGCGGGCCGGCATCGATAGCCTGGAACTACCAGTACCGCGACACTGTTTACTACGACAAGGCCAACGTCTTTTCGTCTGGCTCCTCGGCTCGACACGGACTCGAGTTGGCCTGGCTCGCGAGCGCCGACTGGAAATTTACACTGCAACTGGACAACCTGTCCGACGAACAGACGCCCGACGTGTTCGGTTTTCCGGTTCCCGGGCGAGCCCTGTTCCTTGGCCTGTCCACCGCCCTCGACAATGACGACTGAACACTCAACCAGGATAATGACCGCCGCGTTGTTGATGGCGCTGTTGCCTGCGCTGGCCACCAACAGCTTGGCCCTGTGCGGTGACGCAGACGGCGACGGTTACACGCAGGCCGGCGATGCCCTGTGGACCTTGCAGGCGGCGGTGGGACTGGAGCAGCCATGTCCCACTTCGTCGGACTGCGAGCGCCTCCAGCGTGCCGATATAAACAGGAGCGGAAACATAGAGGCGTCCGACGCGCTGGCGACGCTGCAAGCCGCAGTGGGCCTGCTCCCTACGCTGGACTGCGCGGGCGCCCTGCAGAAGCGCGCGCTGGTGGCCACCGCCGGCTGCGATTTTATCTCGGGCGGGGTGGGCGAAATCGACCTCGCCACGCGCAGCCTCGTGCGCCATTTGCCCGGCGTTCTATCCGGCGACAGCGTGTTGCGCGAGCAGGAAGGCCGCGTATTTGCCCTGAACCGCTTCGCGGCTAACAACGCGCAGGAGCTCGACCCGGCCGCCGAGCTCACCACCCTGTGGCAGTGCAGCACCGGCCCCGCCAACCCCCACGACCTGGTCATCGACTCGCGGGGCCTGGCCTGGATCAGCCGCTACGACTCAGCGCTGTTGCTGCTCGCCGACCCCGATGCCGGGCCCACCTGCGCGGACTTCCTGGTTGACGAAATCGACTTGTCGGCCTGGGCCGACGCCGACGGCATACCGGAAATGGACCAGCTGCTGCTACGTGGCGACCGCTTGCTGGTGCTGCTGCAGCTGCTTGACCGCAACGATCTCTTTCGCCCTTCCGGCCCGGGCCGGGTGCTGGCCATTGATACCATCAGCCGCGCGGTGGTTGCCTCCACTGACCTGGCAATCAGCAACCCCTTTGCCGAAACCAAGGGCCTGCTGCTGCGGCCCGGCAGCGGGGAGCTGCTGGTGGGTGGGCCGGGGCTGCTGTTCAGCGACCTCGACGACGGCGGCATCCAGGCGCTGGACCCCGACAGCCTGGCTGACCACGGGTTGCTCATTACGGGTAACGAGCTGGGAGGCGACCTCGTCGACTTTGTCATGGCGGGGCGTGACCGCGGCTTTGCACTGGTGGCAGACGCGGTCTTCGCCGTATCGCTGGTGGAGTTCGACCTCGCGCTTGGCAAAGTGAACCGCGTGCTGTTCGCAAGCGCCACGTTGCTGTCCGACCTCGAACTGGCCGACGATGGCAGCCTGTGGCTGGCCGATCACGACTGTGGCGGCGACGGCCCACCCGCCCCGGGACTGCTGGCCTTTTCTGCGTTTACCGGCGAACCGCTACTTGACGGTCCCCTGGCCACCAGCCTGCCCCCCTTTAACCTGCTGCCGCTGAACTGACTCCAAAAAGGGGCGCTGGATTTCAATGGTGAGCCGGGCTACGAAGCCAACCGGAAGCGGCACGGGCCGCAGGAGATAATACGACACATGAAACTCTTCTCTTATGAACTCAAAGGCGACACTGCCCACGTGAGCTTTGACTCGGGGTCGATGAACACCCTGTCGCGCGCGGCCATTGCCGAGCTCGGCCAACTGGTCGAAGAACTTGAACAGCTGCACGCCGACACGCCACTCGCGGGGGTCATACTCAAGGGCAACCGCTACGGCCTGGGTGCAGGAGCCGACATCGGCGAGCTCAAAAACAGCAGCCGTGAACAACTCGAAGAGCTCATCGACGCCGGCCACGAGACTTTCTACCGCATAGAGGAGGGCGAAGTGCCCTGGGTTGCGCTCATCGACGGCTACGCGCTCGGGGGCATCTACGAACTCGCGTTGGCCTGCGACGGCATCGTCGCCACGGGGAAGTCAACGCTCGGATTCCCCGAAATCAAACTCAACATCTTCCCCGGGCTGGGCGGCACGCAGCGCATGCCCCGGCGCAGCGGACTCATCAACGCAAACGACCCGGTCGCGGGCGCGGCCGGTTTCACTGCGGTGCTGCAGGGGGGCAACTTCAAGGCTCCCGCCGCCGCGGCCATCAACATGATCGACGCCCTGGTCCCCGAGGGAGAAGACGCCGACAGTTTTGCCGAAAAGTTCCTGCGCGAAACCCTGCCCACGCTCGACCGCAGCCTGCCGGCCGACCTGGCCGACGCCGAATCGCTGAGGGAGCTCGTGCTGCCCACAGTGCAGCGCGCCACCGGCGGCCGCAGCGACCCGCGCGCGCCTTACGTGGCGCTGGACGTGATGATAAAAGGTGCTTCGCTACCGCTGCGCGAGGCCAACCGCCTTGAACGCGACGCCTTCATAGAGGTGGCGAGCTCGGCACAGGGCAAGGCCGGCATGAGGTTCTTCTTCACCCAGCAGGCGGTGCAGAAACTTCCCCGCGACTTCGCCACCGCGGCAAAGATCACCCGCGTGGGCGTAGACGGTGCCGACGGTTTCATGGGCAACGCCATCGCCTGGCTGGCCCTGGAGGCCGGCTACCAGGTCGTGGCCCACGTACCCCTGCCCGAGTTCGCCGACTCGGTGGCGGACAAGCTGCGCGCCAAGTACGCGCGCCTGGTCAAGAAGGGTCGCCTCGACGAAAAGCAGGTGGAAGAAAAAATCGCCTCGGTGACGGTGGCCACGTCGGTGGCGCAGCTGGCCGACTGCGACCTCGTGGTCGAGGCGCGCATGGAAAACCGCGAGGTGAAAGCCGAGTTCTACCGTGAACTGGGAGCGGTCATGAAAGCGGGCGCGGTGGTAGCCTCGAACTCGAGCTCGATGGGCCCCGGCATGCTCACCGAATTTTTTACCGAGGGCGGCGGCGACGCTTCGTGTTTTGTAAACCTGCACTTCTTCAGCCCCGCGGAGAACCCGCGCATGCAACTCGTCGAGCTGGTGCGCTCTGCCGCGAGCAGTGATGAGTCGGTAGCCACCGCGCACTCGTTCGTGAAAAAGATAGGCAAGACCCCGGTCGTGCTTGGCGACGGCAGCGCCGGCTTCCTGGTCAACGCCGGGCTTGCCGCCTACATGCTGGCCGCTGAGCAAATCTACCACGAGGGGACGCCCGCGGCCGACATAGACGCCGCGATGAAGGCGTCGGTGTTTCCCATGGGCCCCTTCGAGCTCGGCGACATGGCCGGGGTAGACGTCACCGCCGGCATGATGGACACCATAGCCGAGCAGGAAGGCGGCGTAGGCCAGCCGCTGGTGTGGGGGCTGAGAGACGCCGGTCGCAACGGCGTCAAGGTTGGCGCCGGCTTTTACAATTACAGCGACGGCGCGGCCACCGGCGAGTGGGAAGGGCTTGCCGGGCTCGCCCCCGGCCGCGGCGACCGCGTAGCCGTGGCAGACGAGATCGTGGAACGCTGTATGAAAGCGCTGCACGCCAAGGTGCGTGAACTGGTCGGCGCCGGGGTTGCTCCCGACGAGGAGCAGGCCGACCTCTGCTTCGTACTGGGCCTGGGCTTCGCCATGCACCTCGGTGGGCCACTGTTCTATGGTGAACAGGAGGGCTGGAACTGAACCTCGACTCTCCCTCGGCCACCACCAACCTGGCCGTAGCCGGGGCCGTACTGTTCATGCTCACCGCGTGGGCGGGACGGCTGGACTTAATGGAGCCCGACGAGGGGCGCCACGCCGAAATCGCCCGCGAGATGGTGGCCACGGGCCACCTGCTCACACCTCGCCTGCACGGAAAGCCTTATCACCACAAGCCCCCGGCCTTCCACTGGCTGGTCGCGGCCTCGCTGGCGACCTTTGGCCCGAGCGCGATGGCGGCGCGGCTGCCGTCGCTGTTGGCAGCCCTGTGGACGGTCCTGATCACGGCCTGGTGGGCATCGCGCGCCTGGGGTCCCGCCACCGGCCGCCTGGCGGCACTGTTGCTCTCAAGCATGGTGTTGTTTATGGCCGTGGCGCGCTGGACCGTGGTCGACATGTTGTTCACCGCGGTGCTCACCACCGCCTTTGCCTTCCTCGGCAGCTGGCTGCTCGACCCCGGAAGCCGCATACGTACCCCCTGGCCCTTCTACTTCACGGTGGGAGTCGCCACACTGGTCAAGGGACCGGCGGCGATCTTGCTCAGTGGTGGGCTGGCGCTGGCCTGCGTAGCGCTGTTGGGTGGTACAACCACGCTGCGACGCCTGCGACCCGTAAGGGGCGGCCTGCTGGTACTGGCCGTAGCCACCCCCTGGTACCTGGCCGCGTGGCTGGCCGAACCCGAGTACATAGAGACCTTCCTGTTCACCCATAACCTGGGTCGCTACGCGGTCGCGGGAGCCGTCGGCCATCAGCAGCCATCGCCCTACTACCTGTTGGCCCTGCCACTCGCCCTGCTGCCATGGATTTTATACCTGCCCGACGCGCTGGCCGGGCAAGTGCTCGCACGTGGAAGAAAAAAGGCCGCCGTCTTCGCGAGCCTGTGGGCTGCCGTGGTGGTCGGTTTTTTTCTCCCCGCCAGCGCCAGGCTGATCACTTACATGCTGCCGGCTTTTCCTCCCCTGGCCGCCCTGACGGCTGCCTGGCTGGTCGACCGCGCCCGCACCAACCAGGGTCTGCCCCGCCGGGTCGCAGTCATGCAACTGACCTGGACGGGGATAACCTGCCTGCTGGCCTGCACTGCAGCGATATACCTGGGCTGGAGCGGAGAAGTATCGATAACCCGCTGCCTGGCCCTGGGCCTGGGTCCGCTGGCGACCCTGTCGCTGGCCCGGCGAGGCCTGCGCGACCGCGATTCGCAGGCGACCGTACTCGCAGGTGTGCTCAGTTCGGCCGTTCTCGTGACCACCGCGTGGGGGCTTGCCCCCGAATTTATAAACAGCCAGCGCAGCCTGCGGCCCGCCGCTCTGCAAGCGCTGGCTTCAGCCCCGGCCGATCGCGAGCTGCTGGCTTACAAAGCCTCCGGGCACTCACTGGCCTTCTACTCAAAACGGCTCCTGGCCCGTGACGACAACCCGCAGTCTGTACACGACAAGCTCGCACAAAAGCCCGTCCCCTTGCTGCTCACCAAGTCTAAGTACCTGTCTGAACTAGGAAAACTCCCACCTCATATCGAGATCGCGTGGACCGGAGCGAGGGGCAAAGTGCTGCTGGCGGAGAAGGGAGGGAGTCGAACCCTCCATCGACCGTAAAGGCCGACATCACGGTTTTGAAGACCGGCCGGGCCACCGGGCCCGATCCCTCTCCCCACGCTGACCGGGCTCCGTTACTAGCGCCGGCCCTCCCCCCGGGCAAGCCGACCCCGATGAGCCGACAGAAAAACCCCCGCGCCCGTTGCATTAGAAGCCGGGTCGCGACTATAAAGGCCGGACCCGGCGCGGCCCACTTAAGGGCTGGCCATAATCAGGGGGACACTGATGAGGGCACTTGTTCGTAGCATAGCGATCGTCGCGGCGATCGCAGTTTTATCACCTGTCGACGCAGACGCCGGCTTCAAATACGGCGACCTGGACATTTCCGGGCACCTGCGTTCGACCAACCTGATGAGGCACCAGGATTACGACAACCTGGCCTTCATCATGCAACGCAACTCGGTCAAGCTCCGGCTTGAGTGGAAGTGGCTGCAACGCGGTAAGGCCTTTGGCCGCTACAACATACCTTGGCTGAAAAGGTCGGACGTGTTCGGCCTGTTCCGGGGTGTCTACGACAGTACCTACGACACCACGCCGGGCATGCTCGAGCGCAAGGATTTCCAGGGCGACTACCTCGACGGCAGTTCGTCCGGTGCCAATGCGTGGAGACTCGCACGACTGGAAACCATCAGCGAAGACGTCCGCGACGAACTCAAGTTCAACGCGAGGTTTCGCGAGCTCTACGTCGACCTCTACTTCAAGCACATCCCTCTCACGATGCGCATTGGTAAACAGCAGATCGTGTGGGGGGAGACCGACGGCTTCCGCATGGCTGACCGCGCCAACGCGATTGACCTGAGCTGGCACTTCTTCCAGGAGTTCCCGCCGCCTGGCTACGGCTTTGATGAACTGCGCATTCCCCACTTCATGGTCAAGGGACTGTGGGACTTCAGGCAGCTGGGCAACCTCTCGCAGCCTTTCCTCGAGTTCTACTGGAACCCCGGCGACTGGGAGCCCGGCAAGATAGCCTTCCTCGACCCGATGGTCAACGCCGCCAATACCGGAGCGCTGCAGACGCCATCGCTCTGCCCCAACGACGCCACGCCGAATGACCCCGACCGCCTCTGCGTCGGCTTGCTCAATGGCACCGAGCTGTTCCAGCAAGGCAACTACAGCAAGAACCCGCTGGAGAACAGCCAGTTCGGCATACGTTTTCACTTCATCACCCGCAACGGTATGGAGTGGACGGTCAACTACCTGTACCAGCGCTGGAAGCCCGACGGGTCGCCCACTGCGCTGGTGCGTGGACTGCCCAAGGACGGCCGTACCTTTGTGGGCACAGGCGTGAACGGTGCTGATTCGGCCGGCACCATTCCCAACGAGACTTACTGCGCCAACGTCACCATGGACCCGAACAACCCGTTCACCCAGGTGATTGCGCCCTACGCCACCGGCGAAGCCTGCCTGGAATACTTCGCCCCCTACGTGCACAGCGTGGCGGTGTCGATGAACTACTTCGAGGCCAAGTACACGCAGACGGTGTGGAGGTTCGAGACCCTGATCGACTTCAACCTGCCCTTCTATGACGGCGACAAGCAGACCGCCCTGCTCGATCGCTCGCCCAACGGGCCCACCCTGATTCCCGGCATAAGCAACAAGCACATGTGGAAGGGCGTGATAGCGTTTGACCGGCCCACCTGGATACGGCCGCTCAACAAGAAAACCACCTTCTTCTTCACCGGCCAGTTGTTCTGGATGTACCTTATCAACCACGAGCGGCGGCGCTGCGCCATCGACGATCAGCCCCGCTACCTGCCCGACGGATCGCCCAACCCGGGCTTCGTGGGGTACTCGGCCAACCCGCTGGAGGAGCGATGCGGCAGCGACACCGAACTGCTGCTGCAAGGCGAGCAGGTGGGGCTGGTCGGCCCGTTGGATCTTCCCAAGCTGTCGGCACCCGCAGGCAAGGGCCGTGACAACATCCGGCAGTGGGAAGTCATAGGCACACTGGCCATCCTCGGCTTCTACAAAGGCGGATCCGTCGTGCCGGCGATCATCTACCTGGTCGACCCGGTGAACAGCTTCGCCCAGGAAATAGCCGTTGGAGTCGACTGGTTCGTGAGGCCCAACCTGGCCATAAACTGGACCACCAAGTTAATCTGGGCCGGCGCGCCCTGGGACCCATACGCTGGCCACAAAAACGACAACGACGTGGACCGCGGCGAGTTGTTCGAGCCCTGGTTCCTGGCCGGCGGCAGTCGTGGCCGTGGCGAGTCGGGAGTACAGATAACCTGGCAGTTCTAAGCGCGGGTAGATAAAGAACCAAGGGGGCTGCCGGAAACGGTAGCCCCCTTTTTTTATGCTGCGCTTGTCAGTCGTCGGATCTAGTCGAACTTGCAGCAGATCGCCATGGCCCGCGTGCGCTCCTCTACCGGGCACTCACTGCCGCCCGTCTGCATGCAGGTGTAAAACGCGCCGCGAGTCGAGCCGGGATGCTCGGCCAGGGTCTGTATGTAGCCCATCGCCGAAGTCTGGCAGCTTCCGTCCGCCTCGGGGCGCTCCTCGGGATAACATCCACCACCGGTAAGGAACTCGCCTTCGGCACATTTTACCCTCGAGGCCTTGAGCGCATTGCGCCCCTCTCCCGAGGCCTCGGGCGCTACCGCCTTGCGGCAGCCGGGCTCGGCCTGGGCGGGCAGCACGAGCAAAGGACCCGTGACAAACACAGCCGCGACAATGCAGGCAGCCAGTGCCGCGCTTTGCCGTGGGGCGGCAGCCGAACTTCGCCGACGACTCGTTGCGCTCATAGTAGCTTCAGTCCGATTCGATCCAGAACAATCCATATCTAACTTTTTCCTCCAGGCGGTAGTTAACTCCATCGTGAGAGCGCCGGGCGCCGCCGCGCGGGTATGGTCTACCGGGGTCCCACAGGGTAGCCCGTCGGGCGCCTGCGAGCCAGCCCGGGCTGGTAGCGCCCAAACGGCCTCGCGGTAATCCACGATACCGCTTATCGCGCCTGCCGGTCTCGCTCACCCCCGGACGGGGGGGAGCGCACGCGACGCTACGCAACATAGCGTCGAAAGACGACGTATCTCCCTTGACAGACAGGCCACTGTCGAACTAGCATCCGCTTAAGGCCGTAGAAGCGTAGAAGGGGCGGTGACAGAAACCGGTCCGTGCGCGTCCGGCAGAACCCTCGCCGGTGCGCAGCTGACTGCAGGGCGCTTGGTCAACAAAGGAGAACAGGATGAAAAAGTTTACTACCACGACGGCGCTGGTCGCCATTTCGGCTTTATTTCTACTTGCGGGAGCCCAGCAGGCCGACGCCGCGCTGAGTAAGGCCGACCAGGGCTGCCGCCAAACGATAGCCAAGGGATTTGGTAAACTGGCGGCCACGGCCGACAAGACCATAGCCGGCTGCCACAAGAGCCGTAACAAGGGTAAGATCATCCCAAGCACCGACTGCAACGACCTCGTCGCGGCCGACCTCAAGGGCAAGGTCGCCAAGGCCGCGGCCAAGCTCACGGCCGGCGTTGCCAAGAAGTGTCCTGAGAGCGGCGACAAGGCTATAAGCGGAGACTTCATAGACAGTTACCTGTCCTGCCCCGAGCCCTGCGGCACCGACCTCGCTCTGTCCAACCCCCTTACAGACAGTACCGAACTGGCCTCCTGCCTCGCCTGCCTGGGCGGCGACGTTTCGGAAGGCTATAACACCCAAGTCCTGGGCAGCCCCGACCCGCTTACTTTTTCCTCGCCAAACGACTCCGGCTGCGCATCTGCTGTAGCCAAGGGTTACGGCAAGCTTGTGGCCACCATTGTAAAAGACCGCACCGGTTGTCAGAAAGGCGAGGACAAGACCGGAGACGGTGACACGACTACCTGCTCGACCAGCGACGCCAAGGGCAAGATAGCCAAGGCGCTGGGCAAGGCAGAGGCCGGCCTCGACAAGAAATGCCCGGCCGCCGACCTGGTGAACGTAGATTCCTGCGCTACCGACACTCTCGTCAACCTGAAGGAATGCCTGGCTACCGACGCCAACGCAGCGGCCGATGAACTCTTTGCGGCTTCTTACGCTCTTGCTGCTACCATCTGCCCCACCGGCGTTGACAGCACCTTGCTCGCCGGCGTAGCGCCAAACGGCGACATAGGCCGCAGCTCGCTCAAGACCGGCCACACCGGCGTGGGCCACTCGGCTGATCTTCCGCATGGCTACAAGACCAGGCTCAACGTTGATTGCGACGCTGGCGGACCGCCCGCCAGCCCGCCCTGCGGGGACTGTACCGTCACCGGCGCCAAGACTACGGGCGATGCCGCCTACAACCTGCGCTGCCGCGACGACGCAACGCAGGTCTGCACCGTACCCTTCGGCGTAGACGGCAGCTGCCCAGGATTGGGTAACTGCGACGTAATACTGAGCCCGCCACTGGCGCTTTCGGCCGGCAGCGTGCCGGTATGCGTGGTCAGCAGGCTGGCCAGCGATTACAGCGGCACGGTGAACAACGAGACAGGATCGGCCAACATAGCCATCACGCTTCGCAGCGTGGTGCATACCGGTATTACCGTCAGCCAGCCCTGCCCCACCTGCGAGGGCGACACGACCTTTGACGATGGCGTGAAGGACGGCACCTGCTCGGGTGGACCAGGCGACGGCAGCAGCTGCGACGCCCACGGTGAAGACGCGACCTTCGGAGTGGTCAGCCTCGACTGCCCGCCCGACCCGCTTTCCAACATCTCGGGCCAGGGGCTTATAATAAACCTGACGGCCACCTCGGGCGCCGCAACCATGAACTACAGCAACACCTGCGACGCCCCGCTCAATGCCTACCAGTGTGCCTGCGCTGTGTGCTCGGGTGACGGCACATTCCCCTGTCGCGACGACGCCGAGTGCGCCGCGGAAGGCTTAGGAACCTGCACGTCGTTCGGCCAGGGTGCGGCGCGCAAGCCCAACGGCTGCGTTGATCTCGTGTGCTCAGCCGACCCGGCTAACCCCGGCATGGGCATCTGCAATGCGGGCCCCTCGGTGACCAACTGCGACGGCGCGCTCAAGGCCAACGGCGACGGCTACATTGGTTGCAGTACCGACTTTGACTGCGCCCAGCTGAACTCGGAGTGCCCGGGCAACGACTGCGGTAACTGCACGTTGATCGAAGACCGCAGCTGTTTTCTCGATCCGATCGTGCTCAGCGGCGTTGCCGACACCGACAACCCGCTGCTGGCTACCACCTTCTGCGTGCCGCCGGCCTCGTCGGTCTCGGTAAACAACGCAAGTGGCCTGCCCGGTGCCGGCCGCGTGCTCCTGGACTCAATCCCTACGCGTACCTACGACTGAGGAAGCAGAGAGCCCTTGACCAACCCCCCCGGCGGCGCACTGTGCCGGGGGGTTTTTTGTGCACCTCCCCCCCTGTCGGGTGGGTACAATAGAAACCATTGCACGATTTGTGGAGATAGCCCCCGGCTGCTCGGCTTTTTGCCTTGACAACCTCGTGGCTATTCTTCTACTTTAGGTACACTCGGGTTGGCTATGGGCCCGCCAAAGCAGGGCTGCTCTACGCGAGCTCGCACCCGCAAAAGGAGAATCAATAATGAAAGGTATTTTTTCGAAGGTGTTGTATGTGGCGCTGACCGCCGTTGTAGCTACCGCGCTGGCGTCGACGGCTTACGCTGCTCAGGTAACCAAAGCCGAGCTCAAGTGTGCCGGCAGCCTGGGCAAGGCCATGACCAAGGTGTCAAAAACGGTTTTCAAGGGCGTAGCAAAGTGCCGCGACGCCGACATCAGCGGTAAATCGGTCGGTGCCTGCCCCGACGCCAAGACCGCTGGCAAGATCGCCAAGGCTATCGCCAAGGCGGCCAGCAGCGGTGAAAAAGGCTGCGGCAGCACCTGCAGTGTTTCGGGCTTTGCCTGCGTTGCCGACAACACCTGCCCTCCCCTGGGAAACACCAAGGAGCTCTGCAAGGGCGGCGGCAAGGTCTTCGACCAGGCTTCGCTCAACTTCCCCGGTCCGTTCTGCGAAGCGACACTCGGCCACGCAATAGACACGGGCACTGACATGGGCCAGTGCGTGGGCGACGTGACCAGTGGCGTGTCTGACGCCATGGTAGACCTGGTGTACGGCAGCATCGACAACGGCGCCGGTCTCGACAAGGGCACCGGCAAGTGCCTCGGGACTATTGGCAAGGGCGCGGCCAAGCTCATGGGCACCATAGCCAAGGGCATCGTCAAGTGCCGGGCCAATATACTCGACGAAAAGCTGGTGGGCGTTCCTTCCGACTGCACCAGCATCGATACCAAGCTGGTGGACAAGACCGCCAAGGCCGTGAGCAAGCTTGAGTCGGGAATCGCCAAGAAATGCACCGACGCGCAAATACTCAGCCTCGACCTCTGCGGATCCGGCGTTGGCGCGACTCTCAACGTGGCCGACGCGCAGGCCTGCATTACAGCGTCGGTAAAGGAGCTCACCGATTCAGCCGAACTGCCCTCGAATCGCAGCTACTCAACGCGTAGTTTCGTCGAGGCGGCTTACCCGCCGGCGGCCAGCTGCGGAGACAACGTCGTTAACCAGGTCCGCCACAACTTCCTCCAGATCGGCGAAGAATGCGACGGCAGCGACGACAGCGCCTGCCCCGGCGAATGCATGCCCCCCGGTGACGTGTTTTCCTGTACATGCGGAGACATCGCGCGCTCGCGGACCTTTACCAACGGATTCACGGCCGACCTCGACAGTGGCTGGAACGGTAGCTCCCATAACGGCGGCACGTCGGACGGCGCCGGTTACATGACCCGCCGCATCAACTGTGACTGCGACGCGCTTACCGCCTGCTCCTGCACGGGCAACAGCGTTGACAGCCTCTGCGACATACAGGGTTACCAGAAGCCGGTCTGCTCATACGACCCCAACGGCGCAGAAAACTGCGACCAGAAGAACACGGTCAACCAGAACAACATCAACGAGGACGACGACTGCAGGGTCTGCGACGCCTACACGTCCAACTCTGGCACCTTCTGCCAGGACGACGGCGACTGCGGCTCGCAGTGCTACGACGGCCTCGGTGCGCCGACCGGCCCCTGCGACCGTCAGAGCGATTGTGGCGTGGGCGATACCTGCCGTGGCCAGTGTGACGTGACGGCTTATTGCATCAAGATCCACAACGGCGACCCCCTGCCCATATCCCGCGGCGGCTCCACCCCAGTGTGTGTACGCAGCGAGTTCAGGGCAGACGCCAGTGGCACGTCTGACCTTTCGGATGGCTCGAGCGAGAGTTTTATAAGCCTGTACAGCCAGGTACACATCGCCGGCGGCGGATTCGGCCAGGGCACACAAAAACCCTGCCCGACCTGCGGCGGCTTCTGCGATAGTGGCGCTCGCCAGTACCTTCCCTGCGAGGGAAGCTGCAGCTTGACCACAGCTACCAGTTGCCGCTTTGACACCGACTGCCCGGGCGGCGAGAGCTGCACCACGGCCAGCACCGACTGCGGCGCCGGCGTCACCTGCAACCTGGGCCTGGTATGCTCGGGCGGGCCCAACAACGGCCTGGCCTGCAGACCGTCAGCGGCGACGACGTTCTTCGGAATAACCTCGAACGACTGCCCGCCCGACACGGCCAACAACGCCAGTGGCGCGGGGCTGGAGATCAATTTCTCTCCCGCCACCACGGGTTCGGTTGCCATGGCGGCCTCGCTACCCTGCGAAGCTCCCGGCTTCGAGAACTACGACTGTCCCTGCCCGGGTGACGGCGGCGTGCCCCCGGAACCCAACTCGTGCAACTATGGCTGCAACGCCGGTGCCGAACTCGGTACGGGCTGCTCGACGGGCAACGGCGGCAAGGGAGAAGCGACCGTCTGCATAGGTGGTTCGGCACCTCCGCTGACAGCCTGCGACGACGACGGTGACTGCCCGGGCGGCACCTGCTCGGACAATCCGACCCACTGCGTGGGCGATGTCGCCACCGACCTGCAGCCCTGCGTCGACAATTCGACCTGCGGCTCAGGCAGCTGCGTGGACGCCTGCCCCACGGGCCGTTGCGTACCGCTTTGCTCGCCCGCCGACACGGTGGTCGGTGGCCGTAACCTCGCGGTAGAAGGCGAATGCGCCGCGGGACCGCTTACCTTCCTCTGCGACGGCAAGACCTTCCTGCCCTGCGCCGCGGGTGACTCCGGCACACAAACGGGCTGCGAAGCCGGTATCAACGGTGTACTGGGCGACGCAGACGACATCCCCGGTGCTGGCACCTGCATCGAGGAGCCCAAGGCCTGTTTTCAGTACCCGGTGGCCGCTACCGGGACACCGGATGGAACGACCCCGAGCACGGTTGCGGCCTACTGCATCGGCTCGACCTCGTCGTCGGCGGTAAACGGATCAGCCGGACTCGGCGGACCGGGCAGACTGCGCACCGACCAGGTCATCCAGTGCAACACCCTTACGATTCCTTAATCGAAGCGGGCTTGCGCTGACAAGCAAGACCAGGGGCCGTTACCCTCACCGGGTGGCGGCCCCTTTTTTTGTGCGCTGCGGCCGGGATCAACGCAGGACAATCTGACCCCGGCGCTGACCGGAATCTGCGTGCTGGTCCTCGGGGGCCCCGGACTATTTGGCCGGAACGTCGGGGGCCAGCTCTATGTCGTCGTAGGCAGCGGCCTTCTTGCGGTCCTCGACGGCCTTGCGCTCGGCTAGTACTTCGTTGTCGGTGTCTGCCCAGTCGGCCAGCCTCATCATCTCAAAGGCACCCTTGAACTCAATGCTTATGGGGAACGGCGCGCTGCCCATGGTCACGTCCACTATGGTGCCGCTGGCTTTCCCCGGCTCGAACTCACGAAAACCCCATACCATTATTCGCTGCCCCCCGCCCAGCATGGGCGAGCCCTGCAACTTACCCACCACGGCGAAGATGGTGTCGTCGATGTTGCGATCCCTGCGCAGCGACGAGTCGTAGCTGTCGGCCGCGGTCATGGTGTACTCTCCTCGTACAAACGGCCGACGCTCGGGCAGCGGCAGCTTATGCCAGCTACCCTTGACGGCAGCCACCTGCTCGGCCGTGGCCGTCCAGGGTTCCGAAGCCCTGTTGGCGTTCTCAAGCTCGTCGGCAAACGGGAGCACCGACTCGAGCAGGCGAAAATCTACCTGCTCGGACACGACCGCCGACTGCCCGTCAAGCTCGCCCACCGTTGCCGAGTAGCGCAGCTTGACCACCCTCGCCTCGCTGCGACGCAGGGCCGGCCTGCTCAAGCCCAGGAACATGGCCTCGGGCACCGTCTCGAGCGCCTCCCTGTAGCTTGGCAGGTCTTCGACGACCTCCGAGTTGACCTTGAGTATGACGTCTCCCTCGAACACGCCCATCGAGCGGGCCTCGGAAAGGGCGGCGGTGTCCTCGAAGCCGGTTATTACGACTCCACCGCGTCCGAGCAGGCGCCGGGTTTCGGCCGAGATCTCCCCCACCTGCATGCGGCTGGCGGCTGCGCCCTTGTCGATGCGCACGCGAAACTGCGGCGCGGTCTGGTGTACCAGCAGCCAGATGCCGCCCAGGTCGCGACCTATGGTGCCCTCAACGGTGGTCGTCTGAAAAAAAGCCTCGGCTCCAGCGCCGGGAAGCAGAAAAAGAATAGAAACTACGAGGGTTCGCAGGTGGGGTAGCGAAAACATATGCATCCTCCTTAAGTGCCCGAAATTACGGGCAACGCAGAGTTTTATCGCGAACGCCCCCGTATTGGAACCGCGACTGGGGGGGGGCTGCCAAGCCTCAGCCGGGACTCACCTGAGGCTGGCAAGCAGCTAATTAAGCGCTTGACTTTACCCCCCCATAGCCGATAAAACTTAAGTTTGCGTAGTGCTGCAAGCGCACGTTCTGCGCAGATCGACCTAAGCTTTTAGAAAGGAGAATACCTCGATGACTGACTCAAAAATGAAACTCGGCTCTAATCTCATGGTGGCAGCCCTGGCCACGACCATGGCCCTTCTTGGCGCCGCCTGCGACGACGATGTGTTTACCGGTACGACCACGACAACCGGATCCGGTGGTACGACCACTACCACAGTGGCTCCTCCAACCACTACCACCGTGGCTCCTCCAACCACTACCACCGTGCCTCCTCCAACCACTACCACCGTGGCACCTCCAACGACTACGACGACGGTGCCTGCAGGACCTCCGCCGCTCATCGGTGCATTGACGGTTGAACTGGACTTCA
>LWDU01037101.1_pt1 | contig 102096 bp, 97 predicted proteins | sample 727161 | NCBI WGS metagenome assembly LWDU01 (sample SAMN04566230, study PRJNA314399) | hydrothermal vent metagenome | isolation source: deep sea hydrothermal plume seawater | place: Mexico: Gulf of California, Guaymas Basin | collected 2004-07-11 | reverse complement strand
CCTCCAGGTTGTTTGATTCATTCGCAGTTTCAAATCAACCAGATACGCCGCTTTTTTCAAGTACTCAATACACCACTTTCAGTTATAACTCATGCCGATATTGAGTCAAGTGAACCCTTCCATAGCGGGCGGTCGCATGGAGATACCCCCCGGATGAAGAGAACAGGTTGTATAAACATTATGTAGTATGAGGTTTTTTTAATAAGAAAAATGTAGTCAGGGCTACGGAACAACGAGGGCGCAACCTCTTCCTCTAGGAGTCTGTCGGAGAGATAGGGTCGTCGCGAAGTGAATGGAAAATAGAAACAAGTTTTTAGATGATTTGAGTCGAATAGCACCGCGATCTAACGATAATAACCTGAAAAAGGGCCTATTCGCCGTCACCGCAGTACATCCTTTATTTCTTCGACAGACTCTAAGATCATCCGAAGAGTATCGAGTTGAAAAAAGGTCCCCCATGATCCCCTATTCAGTGAGGATTGAGCCGCTTTCTCAAAAAGATCCGGCTTGAGAAGGACGAAGACCGATCAATTTTGTCAAGCGAAAGGAGAATTCGGGTTTTTTCCGGACCATGGACAGGAAACGTTCTTTATTGATGATGCAGATCTGGCTGTCGTCCAGGACTTCGAGCTCTCCGAAAATCTCCCCCGGTTCCAGAAGGGCGATTGTCACCTCCCGTCCATCCTCTGAAACTCGAGAAATCTTGACACGTCCTTCTTTTAAGAGATAGACTTGCTGGCTTGGGTCACCAGGGAAAAAGATGGGGGGGGTCTTTACCGATTCCATTCGGGTAATTCGATCCAATTTCTTCATCTCTTCCAGGGTCATTTTTTTGAGAAGCCTGATCTTTTTGAGATACCATATCTTGCTTTTGAGCATAGAGAGGGATGATAGTTCAAGCGCGGGGATAAATCAATAATGAAGAGGGGGGAACCCAAAAATCAAACCCAGAAAGGGTGGTGCATCCTACAATATGTGTTTGTATGGTAGGATACATTTTTTACCGGAAAACTATCATAGAATTCATGGGTTACGATCATAATAACAACGATTGGAGTCAGGTATGATCTCTGTTCATTTTGAAGAAAAGAGCCGATTCTTCGCTCCGGTTTACCAGGAGCATTCCAGTCATGGGCTGAACGTCCTGATTGATCCGGAGGAACCCCATTGGATTGCGACGGACGCTCGTGGCGCAGATCTGATGAGGTCCCTTGATGGGAGAAACTTTACCGAGATCGTTGCCCGGTATTGCCGGGAAGAAAGAGTGGATTGGACGAAGGGCTGGCTGCATTGCCGGACATTTCTGCAGGATGCCCTTCGGAGCGGTTTTATTTCCACGCAGCCCTTCCACCGTGCCCCCTACCCCGGAAGGGGAGAAGTACTGAAGCTTGACCATCTTTCAGACCTCTGGCTCCATGTGACCAACGCCTGCAACCTCTCCTGTGCTCATTGCCTGGTCGATTCTTCTCCAAGCGGCCTTCCAGGGGAGGGGACGGAATTCTGGTACAAAACAATTGATCAGGGGCGAGCGCTGGGCGTGACCCGATTCTACATCACCGGAGGGGAGCCTTTTCTTCGCGACGATATCTTTGACCTGATTGACCGAATTCTGCCTCCCGAGACAAAAACGGAGTTGATTATCCTGACGAATGCCATGCTCTTTCGCGGTGAGAAGTTAAAGCGCCTGGCTGGCTATGATCCCCTTCGCTTGAAACTACAGATCAGTCTGGATGGTCCCACCGCGGGAATCAATGATCCGATTCGGGGGAAAGGGACCTTTGATGCCGCCGTTCGCGGTATTAAGGAGGCGATCGGCCTGGGGTTTTCTCCTACCCTGACGACGGTTGTCAACCGATCCAATATCTCTGCTTTAACAGAGATGGTCCACCTTGCCTCCTCACTCGGGATTAAAAATATCCATCTTTTGCTGAGCCATCATCGCGGGAGAGGCCTTGATTCGGAGGCACTCTCCTCTCCCACTGCTGCGTCATTGCTGGAGGCATTCATCAAGGTCAGACGGGCGACAGAACAAGCCGGGATGACCTTTGACAACCTCGATTCTCTCAAAGACCGGCTAATGGGACGGGCCGGCGTAAAATCCGATCTTTCAAATACCGCCTACGAGTCACTTTGTGTTTATGCCGACGGTCAAGTCTATCCCTCGGCGGCCCTGGCAGGAATCCCTTCATTGAAGATGGGAAACCCCGTGGAAGATTCACTTGAAAATATCTGGAGGACATCCCCAGTCGCACTTGAAATCCGAAAGGGCACGGTACAGAGAAAGGCCAAATGCAAGGACTGCTATCTCAAGTATCTCTGCGGCGGTGGGGACCTGGAGCACTCCTTTCTTTATAGCAAACAAGTGATGGGAGAAGATCCCTTTTCGGATTTTAATGAAAAATGGATACTGGAGGTCCTCTCTACCCTTGCCGAAGAAGGGTCGCGCCAGAAAACACCCTCCGGCTATGACCGGCCGATCCTCTTTGCGGTAATGGGAGAAGGCGCCATTCGGGACGATGCCCCCCCCGGTTCTTCCTCCCGCGACGGCTTTGAAGTGGCGCTTTCCCGATCGGCCTGTGTTTTATCCGTCGATCTCGACTATTCAAGGCGTGTGGTCAGTGATTTCTACGGGGATGCCGCCGAATCCCCCCAGCCCGAACTCTGCTGCCCCGAGGGATACCCAACGGAGGACTGTGACCATATTCCGAAAGAGGTTCTGGAAATTTCCTATGGCTGCGGAAGCCCGATCGGTCTTGCAGGGATACAGACTGGAGAGGTGATGGTTGATCTTGGATCAGGCGGTGGAATCGACTGTTTTATCGCCGCAAAAAAGGTGGGACCCGAGGGTCAGGTGGTCGGAATTGACATGACCGATCGGATGCTGAAAAAAGCGCATGAGGCAAAAGAAAAGGTGGTCGCAAATCTTGGGTATGAGAATATCGAATTTAAAAAGGGCTACCTTGAAGAGATCCCTCTGCCCGATCAGTTTGCCGATCTGATCACCTCCAACTGCGTGATCAACCTTTCTCCCGATAAAAAACGGGTCTTCATTGAGATCTGGCGGGTATTAAAAGACTTCGGGCGCATTGTCATTTCCGATACCATCTCGGAAAAACCGGTCCCAGAGGGAATGAAGGCCAATCCCCGATTGTGGGGGGAGTGTGTTTCCGGGGCGCTGACCGAAGAGGAATACCTGGCCAATCTGGAGCGGGCCGGTTTTTATGGACTTTCGATTATCAAGAAAGATCTCTGGAAGGAGGTCGAGGGATACCGCTTTTATTCCGTAGTCATTCGGGGTTACAAATTCGAGAAAAAGGCGGGGTGTACCCATATCGGCCAGAAGGCGGTATATCTGGGACCGATGCAGGCCGTCATCGATGAAGAGGGGCACCTCTTTCCAAGAGACCAGGAGGTCGAGGTCTGCACAGATACGGCGGCCAAACTTCAGCAGGCCCCTTATAAATCTTCCTTTGTCGTCACTCAGGGAGAGGCCTTTGTGGTGAGGGAGTCCTCGCCTGACGCGTCCGATATATCTGTATCTGATACATCAAACGATGAAGCGTGCTGTGAACCGGGAGGCTGTTGCTAGGAAGCTTCCGGATTAACAAGAAACCAGGGCACAAAAAAAAGGGGAGCGCTTAAATGCGCTCCCCTTTTTCAACAACAGGCGCTTATTTTTTTGCAAATTCAAAGTTACCCGCAGCATCCGCACCGCCTGATACGGTAATCGTCTGCTTCTTGAAGCCAAGGGCCGGATGAAAGGCCTTGAGCTCATATTTTCCAGCAGGAATGTCCCCAATCTTGTAAGTCCCATCTGCATTGACGATCGCATAGTAGGGATTGCGAATCGGCAACGCCCAGACATTCATGTAGTTGTGCTGGTCGCACTCAATCAGATGGAAGGTGTCTTTCTTCTTGAACCAGGTTTTCTTCACCTTGATCGTGATCTCCTGATTCAGTTTCGGAACGGGCTTGTTGAAGACTGTTTTCCGGAGGACACCTTTGACATCATAGCCATGCGGGTTGTGGAGGATTCCTCCGGCTGTCTTTGGGCTACTCGGATCGGAATCCAGATTTTTCACCATGATGACCGATTTTTTCCCGGTCTTCTTGGCATTCAGAACCACCGTCACCATCCGGGAAGGACCTTGTCCCTCGGCAACGAGGAAGCGGCAGTTATCCGCAACGATCTTCATTTGCAGATCAGCCGCGTTGAAGGCCTTTCCCTTCGCGATTTTTTCAATATAAACCACGACATCACCGAGTCCGCCGTCCTTCACCTTGACATCTTCGCGAAACCGCGTTCCGTCTTTACTGTCCACTTTTGCGCAAAACTCCGCCTGCGGAAACTTGCCAATCGGAAACTCCTTAGGTGCGGGGACTGCCCCTTTGAAGGAAATCTTCCCCGATATCGATCCGCCGTTGCTGACAGATCCCTCTGAGTACGCAGCGGCAAACACGAGTGTTGCCGACAACATACTGTAAGCGATTGATAAACCAACCAGTTTAAACAACTTACTCATCTGTTCATCTCCTTATTTTGCTGTCCTGAATTAAAAGAAGTCAATAGGTAAGCCCCTTTACTTATCCAAGTTTCTTCTTCTCTATATAAAAGTCTCTAAATGCACTCATAAGTGATGTACCATGGCACCTTCAGAAACACGACGCAAAGCGCGAGGGGCGAAGCGCGATTATCTTATTGTAACGATATATATTTGTCAAGATCCTTTTTTAATCCCTTCCTTCGGTAACATTTTCTAATGAGTCAACGGGATACACTGGGTCCCTGGACAGAGGTGGGGGTTCTCCATCCGAAAGAAGAACCTTCCAGTTTTCCGGAAGTTGGTCGATCCCCGCAATCTCCTTGAACCTTTCCATCGAGAGAGGAACCACCTTAAATTGTCCTTCCGCGAGTCGGTCCCCTTTCGCATTACAGGCCCTGATCTGAACGACCAGGGGTTTCCCCTTCTTTCCCTCCTGGACGATCGATCCAGAGAGCGATATCTGAATCCCTTCCCGTGCCGGTCGAAGGTACTTGATATTTGCCGAACGGAGTACCCAGGCGGCCTTGATTTCACTTCGTAATATTGTTGGCACCCAGGAAGCGAGGCAGTCCATGGCCGTGTAGATGGCCCCTCCATGCGTGATGCCAGGGAACCCGATGGTTTTTCTTGATGTCTGAAATCTCCCGAGGAGCTGATTGCTGTTTTCTGGGTCTCGGAAAACCTCGATCTTCAGCCCTGCTGCATTGTCATGTCCGCAACCAAAGCAGTCATTTCCCGGGAGAAGGTCTTTGTTGATGATTCCCATGGCCATGATTTTCTAGAAAGTCTGCCTGTCTTATAAAAGGATGTTCCTTGGTGATGTACTTTACAGGAAAGAGATCCACTGCCGCAAGGTCTGCGGACGTTTGTGGCTGTTTCTGGGAGGAGGTTTAGTCGTGTACGGAAAGAATGAACTTCTTATTGAAATAAACAACTAATCCCGGTTGATAAAGGGGGAGAAAGGAGAGTGGTTGATCGAGGAAATCCTTAACCCGGGAAGAATTATTCGGGAGATTTGCATAGATGTCCCCTTTCATCTCTTTGCCATTAACCATGGTCAGTTGGATGGTATATTGATTTCCCAATGTAATCAGTTCATCCTGTTCCCCTGGAGCCTGGATCGTGACTGAAACGATCTGTGAGCGATTCAGGAGCAGGACCCCTGTCGATGTCTTTACCGGGATAAAGGTGTGCTCTCCGTTGAGGATATCAGCAATCGTTTCGGACAGGAGAAAGACCTCTCCTTCAATGCCGCTTCCATCCGCAAGTGAGATATTAACCCGCTGAGTCTTCTTTTCAATCCATTGTTCATTCACGGTGCCATCTCCTAGGGGGTCACTGGAAAGAGACCCTTATTGACTGCATACTTGCGTGCTTCATTCACCGTGACTTTTTTTGCCGCAACCAAGGCCTGAAGCGCCTGATCCATCGACTGCATTCCTTCCCCTTTTCCTGTTTGGATGACGGAAGGGATCTGGAAGGTTTTTCCTTCCCGGATGAGGTTTGAAGCGGCCGTGGTGACCGATAAGATTTCCAAGGCGGCACAGCGTTTACCATTAATGGTTTTCAGCAGTTGCTGTGCGATGACCCCTCTGAGCGATTCCGCCAGCATGGCTCGAATTTGCTCTTGCTGTTCTGTCGGGAAAACATTGATGATCCGGTCAACGGTTTTTGCCGCGCTGCTTGTATGGAGCGTTCCAAAGACCAGGTGGCCGGTTTCCGCAGCGGTAATGGCAAGTTCAATGGTCTCAAGATCCCGCATCTCACCGACCAAAATGATATCGGGATCTTCCCGCAGTGATGCGCGCAAGGCTGAGGCAAAAGACCGCGTATGTCGTCCCACCTCTCGCTGGTTGATGAGGCAGCTCTTACTGGTGTGCACAAACTCGACCGGGTCTTCTATCGTAAGGATATGTTCTTTCCTCGTCTTGTTGATGTGATCGATCATCGCGGCGAGCGTGGTTGATTTTCCGCTTCCCGTCGCTCCCGTGACCAAGACCAGCCCCTTATTTAAATCGGTAAACTTTAAGACGCTGGCGGGAAGGCCGAGCTCTTCTACCGTTAATATTTTCCCTGGAATCATCCGAAAGACCGCACTGATACCAAGGCGGCTATAAAAAATATTGGCCCGGAAGCGTGCCTGTAGACTTGGGACTTCATAGGCGAAGTCAATATCGTGCTCCGCATCAAACTTCTTTTTCTGGGCATCGCTCATAATTTCATAAATAATCGTCTTGTTGCCCGTATGCGTCGTTTTTTGTTCCATGAGCGGAGCCAAGTCCCCCTGAGTCCGCATCAGGGGGGGGGTCCCCGGGGACAGGTGGAGGTCGGAGGCCCCCTTCTCTTTCAAGGCTTTAAAAAGCGTGTCAATTTGTGGCATGATGATTTCCCTTGAGGATGAATCTCCGATCCTCTTATCCCGGAGTGAGGACGATGCAGGGGGAGGAGAAGGAGGTTTGGATTGCTTAGACTTTATGAGAATAGTTTAGCATAATGTTCGTGATCGGCAAGTCTGGACTTTCCCGGGCGTGTCTATCGGAAAACAAGGAACTATATCCCTTCCCTTTTTATTTCTTCTATCTCTCTCTTGATGGATTGCATCAAGGGGCTGCCCTTTTCACTCTTGAGGCGGGCCTTATTCAGCTGACGAAGCGCCTTCTCAGGCTCAAGATCAAGGCGGTAATACCGGCCCAGGTGAAAATGTTCCTCTGCAGGCAGCGATAGTGCGCGGAAAGATTGGGCCAGTTGAAGGTGAAGAACAGGATCATTGGGGGAGCGCGCCTGTGCCAATTTAAGATGTTCAATCGCTTCAAGGTGGTGTTCCTCGGCCTGTGAAATCATTCCGAGAACGGCATGCGGCGCCGCCTCTTTTTCCGAAAGTTGAAGACTCTTCAAGGCCGCTTCTTTTGCCCGATCGGCCTGCCCCAGCCCCGTATAAACCTGGGTAAGATCCGCATAGTACAGCGGATGATCCGGATGGAGCCGGAGCGCCTCCTGGTATTCACGTACGGCTTTTTTGAACCGCCCGGATTTCAGGGCAAAAAGGCCGGAGAGGTAATGCTGTCTCTCCTCGCTCAGGGGACCCTTCTCCTGTCCCAAAGGAGGGGCCGAGAGATCCATCTCTGCCCCTTCCCCTGCCCGTAAGATCGTCAGGAGTCGCCCCCAATCTTGAATCCCGGCTCCCTGGCTCCTTCTCCCTAATGAACGATTTTGGAGAAAGGCATCCACCTTGGCGCGTCGATCATCGACGCCGGGATGTGTCGAGAGATAGGCTGGAATGGGTGCGCCGGAAAACCGTTTGTAGAAAGCAAGGGTTTTGAAAAAATCAGACAAGCCCGCTGGATGATATCCAGTCTTCTGAAGGTATTTGATGGCGAAAAAATCGGCCTCCTCTTCATTCTTTCGGCTGAAACCGAGCTTAAATGTGATATTTGCGGCCGGTGCGATGACGCTGGCGGCCGCTTCTCCTTTTCCCGCAAGAACCGCCCCGATGACAGCAGCCATGGTAGCCAGGTCAATAGCCCCCATCTTTTTTGCATCTTTAAAGTGGTGGTCTCGTGTGACATGGGCGATTTCGTGGGCGAGTACCCCGGCCAGGGCGTCAATACTGCCGAGTTTATTGAGCAAACCATCAAATATAAAAATATAACCACCCGGGATGGCAAAGGCGTTGGCCTGGTTCTGTTTTACGATTAGGAAGTGATAGTCAGAAGGGTCTTCTCCAATGGCTTTAAGGATTTTCTCCCCCACCTGGTTTACTGTTGTCACAATTTCGGGTTCTTTGACAAAGGTAAATTCTTTTCTTGCTGCCTGAAGAAATTTTTTCCCAAGGGCTTTTTTCGGATCAGGATCTTCACCCAGTGCTTGATCCTCGGAAGTGACTTGCGGGGGTTTTGAAATGGTCTCAGGATTACGATGAGGTCTCCCCCCGGCACAACTCAGGAGGAAGACCAGGAGAAAGAGAAGGGCAGATCGTATCAGAGACACGCGCGCCCTTTCTTTGTTCCGGAACGAACCGGGTGTTGATTACAAAATGTACTAAAGAACCCCGAACTGGAAGAAAGGGATTTGGGCTCGAGATAGGTATCCATGATTGACTGAAGGTTCCTTTCTGGAAATTTTTGGTCGTGATTGTTAAAACATCTTGAGAATGGATCTCTTCTTTTCGAGGTACTCCTTTTCAGTGATCAGGTCTTCTTTGCGGAGGTGCTTCAGAGTACGTAACTTCTCTTCCAGGGTCTTTGTCGAAAGAGGTAGTGAGGAGTCCTTAGAAGGGAAAGAGGGATCGGGAGAGGGAAAAGAAAGTGCGGCATAATCAATGACCAGCCAATGTGGGTCGGATCCGACAAGGCCGATCAGGTTCTTGAAACGTCGGTGCGTCATGTGGTCGGCTTCAGACAAGGCAAAAGCGTATTTTCCCTTTTCTGAAGGTGGGATTCTTTTTCCGACGGAGGTGAGGGGGAAGCTTTTCCTGAGCGGTGATTCGTAATGATTAATCCGGAGATGAAGCTGTTTTCCCTTGACGAGGATAAATCCCGAGGTGATGGAAACGGCATGAGCATTCTCAGGAGCGCTGTGGTAAAAATTGATCTGTTCCGAGGGATCGGCCTCCGCCAGGGCCTGAGAAATCCGGATGGCCATGGCTTGGGCAGTTTCCGAATCAAAGAGAGGCCGCCGTTTCTTTTCTCCTGAAATAATAGAATTCAACAATCCGGTGCTAGGCTGGACTTTGACAGAACTCAAGAGCAACTGTAGGCGTTTCGGAGATATCGCTACAGGGTGATCATAAGGGGAAGAGAAGGAGGAGGCCTGTCGCCCTCCTTTATCCAGTAAGACGAGGAGGTCGGGCGCTTGATGAACGGTCCGCTGCAATTGCGCCTTGTTGGTGCAGGAAACCAGAGAAAGAAAAAGGAATGTTAAAACCAAGTACCGCATCTTTTCCCCCTGATGGATGGAAGGTCTACCCATTTCCACTAAAAGAATCGTAAAGACCTGTGTGCGTTCTCAATGAAGACACCCTGTTGGGCGTGTGTCGGGCGCTTGAAGGGTTTGCAAGAGAATGGGTGGTAATCAAGTCGGCTCAAGTGCGCCTCGGATTTCTTCGGCGACCGCTTGAGCGGCATGGACCGGGTTGCTTGCGAGATAGATCGGTCTTCCGATGACCAGGTAATCCGATCCGTTTCTGATCGCTTCTCCTGGGGTCATGACACGTCGCTGGTCATCTTTTGCCACCGGCATGGAAGTCGGGCGAATGCCGGGAGTCACAACAACAAAATGATGGCCACATTTTTCTTTTACGGCCTGCACTTCCAGTCCAGAGCAGACTACGCCGGCGCATCCGGCCTTTTTGGCCATTTCAGCATATTTTACAACGCGCTCTGAAACGGGGATTGCGTAGCCGAGGTCTTGTGATTCTTCTTCACTCGTACTGGTTAAGACGGTTACCGCGAGGACATTTGTCCTATTTTGCATTGCTTCAACCGCTGCCCTTAGTGCCCGCTCGCCCTGCTGCGCGTTCACCGTAAAGAATTTGACTTCTGTTTTTGAAACAACAGCGGATGAAACGCCGCGAACCGTGTGCGGAATATCGCTAAACTTGATATCGAGGAAGATCCGTTCTCCACCGCCAAGCGCTTCGTGAATTTGATGAATAATTTTTGTTCCCTCTGCGGACATAAACAGCGTGAGACCAATCTTAAACATCCCAACATGGCCCTTCAATTGATCCACGACGCTTAAGGCCTCCTCTCCAGAATGAAAGTCGAGGGGCAGTATTATCCTGTCTTTTGGCTCCGTTGGCACAGGTCCTTTCGCATGGTGGGGATAGGCGGAATCGAGTCTGCATGAAACCGCTCTCGGAAGTGATTGAAACTCCATACAGGCGATATTAACAAAAATGGTTGATTATGATCAAGGAGACCCCAAAAGATCCAAGGTCGGCGATCGGATCTTGGTGTAAACCGCATCCGTCTCCTGAAAGACAAGGCCAGAGACCATGAAGGCGAGCGAGGCATACTCACCTGTACGTTAGAACAAAATTAGCCTGTTAATCTGACTTCCCACGCGTCCTTATTTCTGGCAAGGATAAATCGGGTCTGACAAACCGGACAAAAAGCGCCGTCTCCTTCAGCATGCCTTTTCCCAAGCGCAATCGTTTGGCCATCTTTCGGACAAGCAAGGAGGGGGATCGCTCCATCGCTGTGCAAAACGGTTTTTTCGAATACTCCTTCATCCCAGATCGATAAAAAAAGATCGACGAGTTCAGGGTCAAAATGTGTTCGCTTGTGCTTTCTTAAATAGACGAGGGCTTCATTGGTCTTGATCGGCTGTCGGTAGGGGCGATGGCTGGTCAGTGCGTCAAATACATCGGCAATCGCGATAATTCGCCCTGCTGCAGGAATCTCCTCTCAATCCTTCCGGATAGCCGTCTCCGTCATAGCGTTCATGGTGAGAGTAGATTCCCGCGGCCGCCGGTTTAAGAAATTCAACTCCTTGAAGCAAGCGCCTTCCTTCTGCCGGGTGGGCCTTGATTTTTTCAAACTCTTCAGGCGTTAGCTTGCCGGATTTTTTCAAGATATAGTCTTCCGTCGATATCTTTCCAAGGTCGTGAAAGAGGGCGCCCAGTTCGATAGAGGCGACCCTTTCCTTCGACCAGCCGAGACGCTTTGCTGTTGCAGTCACATAGCGGGAGACCTGCCAGGTGTGCCCCGCGGTATAGGGGTCTCTCCCCTCAACCACGTTGGCCAGGAGATTCAAGGTGTCGAGATCTGGCCCGGTCAAATGACGACGGCGGTCACGTCCGAAACCCTTTAATAAATCCAACCCGCCCATGACACCTCCTCGCAATAAACCTGGAGCCTTCAACAGATCTTTTATTTAGTATAGGAACATTTCATAATACGATGCTGTAGCCTTTCCTACAATAAAAATAGTCCCCCTGTTTCCAGGGGGACTCCAGTAAAGATCCAGAAAAGCTGAGACGAAGACTTATCTGGCATGCGGTGAAAAGATCGCATTGTCGTGGAAAAGATCATCAAACTGATGGAAGATCTCTCCGGACGCGCGAGGCGCTTCAACCGTCGCATCAAGAGTTCTTCCGCCAGCGATTGGACGTCCATGGGCATAGGTCTTATCAGCCCAGTACTCTGTTGTCGGATCGGAAACATTTGCATTCGGATTGATCAGCAAGGATCCGTTGTTAGGGTTGATCCAGAGGAAGGGCTTCCAGATCGGTGTCGGCGGGATGATATCGCCGCCATTAGCGTCGGGATTCCGAAGGAAAGGAGGAAACCGGAGCGATGATGGTGGACCACTGGGGTCTGACCGCATCGGCGGAGGAGGCCAGTTTAGCTTTCCATGAGGATTGAAGGTTGGATTGATTCGGCCGCAGGGTGTTCCTTTCGGGTGGGATGCATTGTCGCACATCTTTGCTTCCCCATATCCTTCGGTCCTTTGACCGATCACAAGGCCATTTGACCCATTGGCTTCTTGAAGGCGCTGTAAATCGGATCTGCAAACGATTTACCAATGATGAATGGTGGAGGATTAAATACAAATGGATTTGTGTCCGCCGTTGAAAACTGGTAACCATTAAGTATGGTTCCCCTACCATCAATGAAAGGCAGCAAGCCATCCTGGTCTCCGGCTGCTGGAAAGACATCCTGCTGCTGAATGACGTCAAAGTGAGGACGGAATCCCCACCCCGCCCGCCACTGGACCTCAGCGACTTTCGGCGCGCCGCAGGTCGGTTTGAAGTCGAATATCTCGAAGCTGTGGCTGCCTCCATTTCCGAGTTTGGAGATATCGTCATGGAGCGGCTTGCTGAAATCGACATTCCGGAAAAAGTGAGTCTGCTTGTCAAGGTTAATGACCTTTACCTTCACCTTCTCCCCTTGGGTAAACTCTTCGATCGTACCTCCTCCGTTTGGCCCGGCTCCATACATCTCATTATTCATGTAAACGGATACAAAACGGTAGCCCCCAAAATCTCCGGGAGATAAGCCGTCTTCATCCTGGAGAACTTCCCATGCCTCGGGGGGAAGCTGTTTCTGATTTTCAGCCAGATCGGCCCACTCCTGCCAAGTCCCCGCAGATGTTTCGTTTAGCATTGTGTAAACGGTTGCCGCATCAGATCCATTGATAACTGCCTGTGCTACTTTATACATTTTTTTCTCCGGAGCGGCCTCTCCGATCCAGGCGATGGATAGCAGTTTATTGCGTTCTGCAAAGCTTCTCCCTTGAGGGTCTAGCTCTATTGGATTAATCCCGCTGCCGGGGTTCTCCTCTAACATTTTCTTTTTATGGAAATTCTCGATCTCAAAGACCGGCTGGAGAAAATGGATTCTTGGTGGGTGTTCCCGCCATCCCCAGGTATAGATTCCGCGAAGCATCCCCAACGGCGGGTGTTTTACCGTCACTTGGGTTACTGATGGGGCCTCAATCGGAACCCAAACAGAATCGAGTCCCTTGAAAGGGAAAGCGACACTGGTTTTTTTATCGAGCATGACCGTTGCGGGCGAGAATTCTTCCCGAACCAGTGAATAGATCTTATAGTTCACATGAAGGAGGTCTTCTCTTGCTCCGACCGGAACACGAATCATAAAGGTATCGGCATCAAACTGCCCATCATACCAGAGCATATTGACATCAACATCCCACACTTTTTTCGGCTTCCCATCCAGGCCTGGAGCGGTTCTTCCGGCAAATCTCGATTCCGCCCAGATTCGGGATCATCCAGTCCAGAAGGATGAACTCGGGCTGGCATTCCTTCCATAGGCGAAGCGCTTCAGCGCCATCGGTGGCCTGGATCGTTTTAAATCCGTCGTCATGGAGATAAAGACTGAGGATGGAGGATGTTTTCGGGTCATCTTCTACGATTAAAACAAGTCCGTTTGTGAATCGATTCATTGCGTTTCAGGTCTCCTTGAATTAGGACAAACGCCTAGGGAAAGTCGTGTTGTTCCGGATTTTAAATCATAAACAGCGAAATGATATCAGATAGTTTATAGACTTTTTGTAAGCCTCATTACACTTTTCAATATTTTTCTATTTTGTTCAAGCATAAGAATAAAATGGGAATAGTCTGGGCAGACTGTACGCCAGACTACATCAGAGAAACTCTGGATCTGATATTGATATCTTTTTAATACGGCAGGATCACCCTGGATTCACTTTGGTTTATCTGAGAATTGGATCTTTGGACCCCCCCCCCTCGGTTTGATGGGTGATCTGTAAAATGTTATTCTACTTTAGGACTCTGCAGGAGGCCGATATGAAAGGACTTAAAAGTATATTCCTCATCGCGCTCGTTGTACTTTTGATGGGATTTGATTTCTCGAAACATAGCATCCCCCGATCCGAGATTCGCTCCGGAGGGCCCCCTAAAGATGGCATCCCTGCCATTCTAGAGCCCAAATTTGTCCGGGTAGATCAGGCGACCTTCATAAAGGATCAGGACCGCGTACTCGGTCTGGTGCATCATGGAGAGTCCAAGGCCTATCCAATCAATATTTTAAACTGGCATGAAATCGTAAATGATGTCGTCGGTGGTAGACCAGTGTTTATCACTTATTGTCCCCTTTGCGGAACAGGAATGGCTTTTGACCCGACATTTAATGGAAGGGTATATACCTTTGGGGTGTCTGGTCTCCTCTATAAGAGTGATGTCTTGATGTACGACCACCAGACCGAGAGTCTCTGGTCTCAAATCCGAAAAGAGGCCGTTACCGGGGAGATGATCGGGTCTCGACTGACCCTTCTCCCTCTCATTCACACCACCTAGAAAGCATGGAAGAAAGAACATCCGCAAACCCCGGTTCTTTCTACCGATACCGGCTATCGTAGAGACTACGGTCGTGACCCGTATGCAGGCTATGCGGATACAGACCGACTTATATTTTCTGTTGGAAAGATTGACCCGCGTTTCCCGCCAAAAACCTGGATATTAGGCGTGGAGAGAAACGGCATTACGAAGGCTTATCCCTTTCCAGAGTTGGATAAAGGTTCTGTCTTTATTGTCGATATGTTGGGGGCGGAGGAGGTTCGCATTGAGTATGATCGAAATTCCCGGACCGCACGAATAAAAAACAAGGATGGAGATGATCTTCCAACCGTGGTTGCTTGCTGGTTTGCGTGGGCTGCCTTCCATCCAAAGACCGAGGTTTATGCGCGTCCTTAAGTCCCTTTAAAGGTCGTCTAAATGGAGAAATGGGACCCACTTGAGGAGGAGTCGATATGGAAATAGATCTGACTGAAATTCAAAAAAAGCTGAATGCGGCATCTTGTCCTGTCTGCCACAATTCTACAATCGATGTCGCATTACGGTGTGATCTGGGATATGGGGAATGTCTTTCAACAGGAACCTGCCGGACCTGTGGAACGGTGTATGAGATCTCGAATGAGCGGAGTACCCTGGAGAAGAAAAGAAATGATCTTCCTCCCCCGGTTTGTCCGAGATGTAAAGCCTCAGAGGACTCAGAGATCGACATGGAGATGCGGTGTGAACTGCCTTCACGTCAATGCTTTTATGTTGCGCATTGCCGGAAGTGTGATCATCCATTTTTTCCCGAAACGGTTACCGGTTCTTGATGTTTTTCAGGTGGTCAGTATACAGTTTCGGAATGATAGGAAAGAGGCTTTGATGAAATGTGCCAAGCGTCTGTATCTCTTTCTGATACCGTGGGCAATCAGTTTTATTTTTTTGGGATCTCTGTCGCCAAGACCTTCTTTTGCATTGGAGGAGAGCCTGCGTCTCCTGAGTGATCAAACGAAAGAGGATGACCTTCCCGTTGGTTGGCAGCCCTTAACATTCAGAAGTGTCTCCCGCCATACTGAATACAAGCTAATACAAGAAAAGAGCCGCCCTGTGATACGGGCGAAAAGTGACCGATCTGCATCCGGCCTTTACCGACCGCTGGATCTCGACCCGAAAGTCTATCCGATCCTTTCCTGGTGTTGGAAGGTTGACGGAATTATTTCAAAGGGAGATGCGACAAAGAAAAAAGGGGACGACTACGCCGCTCGTATTTATGTCACGTTCAAATATGATCCGGACAAGTCTGGTTTTCTAGAGCGATCTTTATTCCGCATCGCCAAGATGCGGGAAGGGGAGTATCCCCCGAAAGGCGCGCTCAATTATATCTGGGCAAACCGGATTCCAAAGGGAAAGGAAATCTCCAATGCATTTACAGATCGTGCCCAGATGGTCGCGGTTGAGAGTGGGGAGGAAAAAGTGGGCCAATGGGTCTGCGAGGAACGTAATATTTATGAAGACTATCTTTCCCTCTTTGGAGAAGACCCGCCAAGATTATCCGGCGTGGCGGTGATGACCGACACAGACAACACGGGTGAGTCTGCAAGTGCATTCTATGCAGATCTGGTTTTACATAGGGTGACCCATAAACAGCCGAATTAAGCCCGTTCCGGGAGAGGAAAAAGTTATGTCGTCTTCGGACGAAGGAAATAAGGAAATACTGATGCTGCCCGACGACGCATACAATCGGGCGCTTATTGAGAACGTCCACCCGCACGGCTGGATCAATCCGGAGCCCGCCGAAAAGTACAACTTGGTTGTGATCGGTGCCGGTACGGCAGGGCTCATTTCGGCGGCTATTGCCGCCAGCCTGGGTGCCCGCGTCGCCCTGATCGAGCGACACCTTATGGGAGGAGATTGCCTGAATGTCGGATGCGTTCCCTCAAAGGGGATCATTAGTGCCTCGCGTGTCTGGTCCCAGGTCAAAAACGCGAAGACCTTCGGGGTGGACGTTCCCGATGGGACGCAGTATGATTTCGGCACTGTGATGGCCCGAATGCGGAAGTTGCGTTCCCGCATCAGCCATGCCGACTCGGCTCATCGCTATCAGAAAATGGGGGTCGATGTCTTCATCGGAGAGGGACGCTTCACCGGATCCGACTGCGTTGAGGTTGGCGGAAAGGACCTACTCTTTTCAAAGGCCGTGATCTGTACCGGTGCCCGCGCAGCCACGCCAGACATCCCCGGCCTGAAGGAATCTGGTTTTCTGACCAATGAAACCGTTTTCTCCCTGACCGAATTGCCGCCGCGCATGGCGGTCATCGGGGCGGGTCCGATCGGATGTGAACTCACGCAGAGCTTTGCCCGTTTTGGGAGCCATGTCTGCATCTTTGAGAAGACCGACCACATCCTTCCCCGCGAGGATGCCGATGCGGCGTCTCTTGTTCAGGAGAGGATGAAACAGGATGAAGTCTGCTTTGTTTTTGAATCGAATATCACCCAAGTCGAAAAACGAGGCAACGAGAAGGTCATACATTTTGAAACCAAGGGCGAGAAAAAAACGCTGGTCGTTGATGAAATCCTGGTTGGTGTCGGCCGAGCTCCGAACGTTGAAGGCCTTGGCCTCGAGCGCGCTGGCGTCGAATACGATCTGCGGAACGGAGTCAAGGTAAATGAACGGCTCCAGACGCAAAATTCTCGTATTTATGCCGCCGGCGATATCTGTTTTCCTTTCAAGTTCACCCATACGGCCGATGCCTTGGCTCAAATTGTCATACAGAATGCTCTTTTTCCCCATCCTTTTGGTCTGGGTTATGCCAGCACCGAATCCTTAATCATCCCCTGGGTGACCTTTACCGATCCAGAAATTGCCCATGTTGGACTCTATGAAGCCGATGCAAAGGCGAAAGACATTGAGATCGATTCCTTCACGTTTCACTTGAACGAGGTCGATCGTGCCATTCTCGATGGCGAAGAAGATGGTTTCGCGAGGGTCCATTTGCGCAAAGGAACGGACAAAATTGTTGGGGCAACGGTTGTTGCGACCCACGCCGGAGAGATGATCAGTGAGCTGACCCTTGCAATGCAGGCTGGAATTGGACTCGGAACCATCGGGAAAACCATCCATTCCTATCCCACGCAGGCCGAGGTCATTAAAAGGGTTGCAAACGCATGGCGAAAGGAATCCTTCACAGAAGGGAAGAAAGATATTCTTCGCAAGTGGTTTTCCTGGACACGCTGAATGAAGGAACTGGAGTTTATGGAAGCAAGCCATCAAGGCAAAAAAGGGGTACTCGGGAAGGGAATCATCATCGGTTTATTTGTGATGGGCCTTGCCGCCTTCTTTTATTTCAATCTGGGGCAATATATAACCCTTGAATCCCTCAAGAAGAACAAAGATGCCCTTCGAAACTACACGGCCTCTCACCCTCTGCTGACGGTTCTCCTCTATATCGCCGCTTATGCCCTTCAAACCGCGCTGTCACTGCCGGGCGCGACCCTGTTTACGATATTGGGCGGTTTTCTTTTTGGTTCCCTGCTCGGAACCCTTTATGTGAACATTGCGGCGACAACAGGCGCAACACTTGCCTTTTTGGCGGCCCGTTATCTCTTTCGGGACACCGTTGAGACGAAACTGGGTAAAAGGCTTGCGTCATTCCAGAAGGGGTTTTCTGAAAATGCCTTTAGTTATCTCCTGACCCTGCGCCTGATTCCGCTCTTTCCCTTTTTTCTGGTTAATCTGGCATCCGGGTTGACCCGTATCCGTCTGGCCGTGTATGTGGCGGCCACCTCCATAGGTATCCTTCCGGGAAGCTTCGTATTCAGCAACGCGGGAAAACAACTCGGAAACATAGAGTCGGTAAAGGACATTGCTTCCGTCGAGGTCCTGGGTGCGTTTACCCTCTTGGGGGTGCTTTCCTTTGTTCCCGTTATTTACCAAAAGCTTAAGAAGCCTGCGATTTCCCGACCTGTGGACCCGGTGAAGTAAGCCTCCCTGGCAACGAATCCCGGTTCCGGAATTCTGAATTTGGGCTTTGACTTCTTACCGATAGGCGGTTAGAATCCGTCCTGAATGGTTACAATTTGGTTTGATCTCGCTTCATTTTTTCCGACGAGAACCCCGATGATCTACTCCCCATCACGATTGGAATCCTATCGCCAATGCCCCCAGAAGTTTAAATATACTTATATCGACAAAATTCCATCAGAGATAGAGGGGGTTGAAGCCTTCATGGGATCGAGGGTCCATGAGTCCCTGGAGAAACTCTATACGCACCTTCGATTTTGTAAATTACTCTCACTCGAAGAACTGCTTGAGGACTACCGCCAGATCTGGGAACTTAAATGGCATGATGAGATCCGGATCGTTCGTGCTGAGATGGTGCCCGATGACTATCTTGCGCTGGGAGAAAAGTGCATCATCGATTACTATCAGCGCTACCATCCCTTCGATCAGAGCCGGACGCTGGGGATAGAGCATCCCGTTAAATTTTCACTTGATGATGCGGGTCAATATATGATCCAGGGCTTTATCGATCGCCTGAGCCAACCTAAAGACGGTGTTATCTGGATACATGACTACAAGACCAAGGGATTCTTTCCCACACAGAAGGAACTGGATGAAGACCGACAACTTGCCTTCTACCAGTTGGCCATAAAAGAACTCTGGCCGGAGACGAAGAAAGTCGAACTGATATGGCACTACCTTATTTTTGATAAGGAGATTCGTTCCCGTCGAAGCCCGGAAGAGCTGGAAGAACTCCGTCAGGAGACCATCGCCCTGATTCAGGAAATTGAAGGTGCGGCGCTTTACCCCCCGCGTCAGAGCGGCCTTTGCAACTGGTGTGAATTTCAGAAGATTTGCCCGCTCTTCCGGCACCAATATGAAACAGAATCACTTCCTGAGAATGAATACATGGGGGAAGAAGGGGTCCGGCTGGCCGGTCGCCTGATCACATTGCAATCTGAAGAGGCCAGTGTCAAGGGAGAAATTGCAAAGGTCAAGGAGGCCTTGGGAGATTACGCCCGCAGAAAAGGGGTGGAGGCCGTTTTCACGAAGGACCATAAGGTTAGAATAAAGGTCTATGAAAACATCAAATTTCCCGGCTGGAAAGATCCCGGTCGACCTGCTCTGGATAAACTGATCAAAGCCTCTGGAAAATGGGAGGAAGTCTCATCGCTCGATGTTTTTGCCCTCTCCAAGGCAGTACAGAGTGGAAAGTGGGACCTGGAAATTTTAGAAAAGGTCAAGGAACATGGCAATAACGACCCGACCCTGTGGATCAAGGTATTCCCGAAAAAATGGGGCAGGTAAGGATCCTGACCTCGTTTGTCTCCTATTTACTCGCTCCTTTGAAAAATCGTTTTAAAAATATTTTTTCGTGCGTTCTCTGTTTTTGCAATGTCCTCCTTTAGTTCCCTGGTCTTTTGAATCGTCGCAATTTTCCGGGAAATGCGGGAGTCCGCACTTTCTGATAGAGATTGCTTGAGATAAATCTCCCTGGGGATAACAAAGCTGTAAAGGATTGATCCGAGCAGAGCGACACCCGAGAGCAGGAAAGCACACTTGAATAAAAATCCTCCTACGTATCTCGAGATAAGAAAAAGCAGCAGGAAGGCAAGGCCTGAGGCGACCAGGATGTTTCTGTCCCTTAAGGGATCAAACCACTTTTGAAGGTTTTCCGGGAGACGGTTTAATTTTCTTTCTGCGGAGGCGGTAAAGGTGTCTGTCGCGAGCGGAGCGAGATCCGACTCTCCGAGTACCTCAACGGTCGCTCGGTATCTGAGAGGAACCTTGGACAGGGTGTCGGTCAAAGTGACCACCCCCTCAAGATTCGTATATTTGTAGATCTCTGCCTGGATCCCGCTTGGGCTGAACAGAAAGAACACTAACAAAATCAAAATGATCCGATTCATTACGACCTCCGAGTCTGTAAAAACTCTATCGGATGAATGCGGATCTGTCAACGGGTCCCAAGATCGGAGATTGGATCTTGGGACGGGCCAATGATCTTGATTAATCGAAGGAGATATGCTAGAAGGGGCCTTCAAATGGGCGTGTGGCGGAAACGGTAGACGCAGCAGTCTCAAAAACTGCCGAGGGTAGCCTCATGTCGGTTCGATTCCGACCACGCCCACCAAGGAAAATCAATGGCTTAGGAAATTCTTCCCCTCTCATTGGATCTTCCCCGTTTTGTTTGGCGAGGTTCTGGTCAAGGTCCAGCATGACTTTTGTTTCAGGAGACCAAGTTCTTCACGAAAGGAATGCACCATACAATACGATCAGGACAAATACAAGAATGACGACGAAGGGGATTGCACATCCGAGGGCAAGCAGACTGTTCCCGAGTTCCTGCATTTTTGTTGCTGATGAATCGGGAGGGGCTTCGTCGCAGGAAGGACAGGCAAAGGTCTTGGAATGAAGCTCTCTACCGCACTCTTTGCACTTCATAGGGGCCCGCACGAAGACAGGCATGTAATATCGACAATAAGACGGGACACGTTACCAGGTAATATTTTCTGCTGTCTGTACTTTGGCCCCCAAAGCGATATTTTTCTCCTGTTTTGTGTACACGCTGACGAGATAACTGTATATCCCTTTCCCGATGTTTTTTCCGGGATCTGGGGCGTCTTTAGAAGACGATTTGACCATCCTGACGAAATTATCGCCAAGGTCTTTTGCCTTTTTTATGGACGTATTTTCGGGAACAACAAGAACAAGGCTTAGATCATCACCCTTTTGAGGGATGATCGCCTCAATGACCCCTGGGAATTGTTTGATACGGTTTATCACTATTTCCTTTGTTGTGTCATTCAGAAGCGGCACCTTAGATCTTAGAGTGACGATGATACTGAAAAATATAAAAATGATTATGAGTGCAAAGGCGCCATCTCGGACAAAGGTTCTCTTCTTCACAGGATTTCCGCAATGCGGACAGGCTCTGGCCTTTGTACTGACGTTCTCACCGCATTCTTTACACGCGTATAGAGCCACAATATAATCCCATTACACACAGACTCGAGTAATCCTTGTTATTCGATCTACCCTCCCCCATGCAGAGGCGTTTTATTTCCGGAACACATAGACTCGAAAGGTGCTTCAATATAGCAAATCTGGCCAATAAAATCTGTCGTAAATTCGATGAATCAAGCGCAAAGCAGTCGGCCTGCTTGATTCATCGTTAATTATGGTACGATGGCGAAGGGCTGGTAGGCTGAATCGCAAGATGTCCGGTTCTGGACTTATTATAAAGGAGGATAACGATGGCATTCACCCTGGGAATTGGTGACAAGGCACGAGATTTTGTGTTACCCGCAACAGATGGGAAGACCTATCGCCTATCAGACTTTTCTGAGGCAAAAGTGCTTGTGCTTTTCTTTACCTGCAACCACTGTCCTTATGTCATTGGTTCTGACGAAGTGACCCGTGCGACGGCTGAACGCTTTAAGGACAAGAATGTTGCCTTCATCGGCATCAACGCCAACAGTGAAAACACTTATGCGTCCGATGATTCTGAACACATGGTGGAGAGGATGAATCAGCATCATTTCCCGTGGGTCTACGCCCGGGACAAATCTCAGGAAGTCGCTTTGGCCTACGGGGGACTGAGGACCCCGCATTTCTACGTGTTCGACCAGGATCGAAAGCTCGTTTACACGGGCCGTGGGGTGGATAATCCGAGAAACGCAGCCGAGGCAGGGGTCAATGACCTTGACCGGGCACTGGAGGAGCTTCTGGCGGGGCAGGCGATCAGTACGCCGGTGACAAATCCCATCGGCTGCAACATCAAGTGGGAAGATCAGGATGCGCATTGGATGCCACCGGAAGCGTGTGATCTTGTCTAATGGGCAGCATGATTTTCAGGAGTTGAACTGTGGCAGATAAATTTGACGTGTTGAGCGATGAGCATATTGTGTTCATAAAAAAGCAACACCTGTTTTTTGTCGGGACGGCCGGGTCAGAAGGCTTCGTGAATGTCTCTCCCAAGGGAATGGATAGCTTTAGAGTCATCAATCGCGCCAAGGTGGTGTGGTTGAACTTAACCGGCAGTGGGAATGAGACGGCCGCCCATGTGCTTGAAAATCGCCGTATGACGGTCATGTTCTGCTCATTTGACAAGCAGCCCCTCATATTAAGATTGTTCGCCCAGGCCAAGGCCATCCATCCGAGGGACGGAGACTGGGAGGATCTTTATTCACTCTTTCCTGAGGATGTGGGTGCACGGCAGATTTTTGAGCTTCAACTGATCCTGGTGACGACCTCTTGCGGTTATGCCGTACCCTATTTTGAGCTAAAAGAGGAACGCCCTACATTATCCCAATGGGCTGAAAGTCGCGGGAAGCAGGGGATTTTGGACTATTGGGAAAAACATAATCAACGGAGCCTGAATGATAAGGAAACAGGAATTTTTTAGAAATGAATAAGCAGGCAACCCAAAATGAGGCCACAAACGGCACCGTGATAAAGGCGGCAGAAGCAAATATTCGAGACACCGTTTCCATTGCCTTGGGCCATACACCGAGAGAGCGGGCCGTTATTATTTATGATACGAAGTCGGACTTGTCGAAGCTCTTGACCGAGGCCTATCAAGTGGTTCTTCCAGATGCTGTTGCCTTTGATTTTAATCAATCTGACCCGGAGGTCATCCTGAGGCAGTTCAGCCTCCTGTCCCCGGACGACCTAGTCATTCTGGTCCAATCCACCAGTTTTCGTTTGAGCCAGTTTCGCATACGGCTTGAACTCTTTCAAAGAAAACTAAAGGTGATCGAACATCCTCATCTCGGCCGGTTTCCCGAAGAAGAGGTTGCTGTTTATGTTGACGCGCTTGCTTATGATCCTACTTACTACCGAACGGTCGGACCTCTTTTGAGAGATCGTATTGCCCGGGCGGAAAGAGTCAGGATCATCTGCGAGGATACCGAGTTAATCTACGACACGACTTTTTTAGATCCCAGGTTGAATATTGGTGATTACGAAGATATGAAAAATATCGGCGGCCAGTATCCAATCGGGGAAGTCTTTACGGAGCCGAAAGAGATCAATCGCCTGAATGGAACCGTAAGGCTATTTGCCTTTGGCGATACTGACTTTCGTGTCAATGTTCCAAAAGAACCCTTCACGGCACGGATTGAAGGAGGACTTCTGGTTTCCTGTCCTGATGCGCCGCTTGGCTTTCAGGGGGTTTTGGATATCATCCGGGAAAAAGAAGAGGTCGTCTGGGTCCGTGAGCTTGGATTTGGCCTGAACCGTGCGTTCAGCCGGGATCGACGCGTGAGCGATATCGGTACCTATGAACGAATGTGCGGCATTCACCTTTCCCTGGGGGCCAAACACTTACAATATAAAAAGCCGGGTTTCCCGAAAAAGGGAGGATTTCACGTCGACGTCTTTGTTGACGCCCAAGCGGTGGAGATCGATGGCGTCACTATTTTCCAGGACGGAGCCTACAGATAGGACCCCTGAGATAAAACTGAAAACCCCGCCCAGAGAGGCGAAAAATAACGCATCAGATCTGCTCCTTGGCGCGGTGGGTCGCTTCATTGATGTCGGGTTATCTTACAATCAATTTGCTTCAACTCAGAACGTTGTGACGTCTTAAAATATCTCTCCTGCTCGTGCCGTGTGTTCCTCTCGACAGGAAAGAGCACCTCCAAGGCTTCGCATAAAAGGGCTTCGTACTTCTCAACGTCATAGCCCCAGGCTCCATCGATAAAACCCAGTGCCCTGGCGCGATCCGACGGGACCCTTGCCTTCATCTCTGTGATGACATAGGAGATCGTCTGTCCCGGCATCAGCCGAACACCTCTCACCGCCAACTCATTGGCAACAATCGCAATGAGACTCGCCTTCTGATATTCGTGAGGTTCTTTTGACAAGGCTTTTGAAATCGCCAGATCAACAAACGGGATCTGTCCGGACCGCAACTTGTCCCGATATCCTTCAAAACAATCCATCACTTGCGGCAATAAGAATTGGTATGCTTCCTGATTTCGCGCAACTGAAAGGATCTCAATCATTTCAAGCTGAGCGCGTTTAATAAAGACCGGCGTGTCCGACCGCCGGGCCTCTATCCCGCGGAGCTTTGTCTTGCCGGAGCGATAGACCCCCAGATAACAACCTGGTGTCGCGAGACCTGGGTTGGATTTAGACGGCGGGAAATGGAGCCAGTTGAAAATCCCTTCAAAGGCAATCGGTATTTCACAGTACTTTGAAATCTTAAGGGCTAGGGCCTCATAGGCGGCTTCGCTTGTCCCCGGCTTTCTGATCATGAGGGAATCCACAATGGCATGAATCATCTCGAAGCCTTCGGCTTCTACGAGGGATTTCGCCTGAAGGAGTTTCTCACGCGAGTAGGCGGTAATCGCTTCGTGGGCCTCGATCTTCCCAAACCGGGCATTTTTATATCCCTGATAACCAAAGGTTGTGACCAATCCCCATTTCAGCGCCGATTGCCGTTCATCATAGATTCGTTTTTGTTCTGGATCTTCCGTCTTCTTCATGAGCCGCTTGTATTCGGTTCGTTTGTCCAAAAGCGGTTTGAGAAAACGGGGAATCAGTCCCTTCCGTTTTTTGCAGAGGTGATGACCGATTTCGGGAACAAGGTTATGGGAACAGCAGCGACAGTTGATTGTTTCAGGAGAGATGTTGTACTTCACCATGATCGACGGATACATCGAGGCGAAGTCAAGTTCGCCCACTTCTTCATGAAAACCCAGTTTTGGGGTATAGGTCAGTCCGCCTTTATCGCTTAGTAAAAGTTGACTGGCGCTTTTAAATCCCTCCGGTTGTCGCTTTCTCCAGGGAATCAGAATGTTCTCCTGAAAGGCAAGATCCATCTGCATCGACGTGATCCCTGTCCCCGTCGAGGTCCGCGCCATTTGCTGGACCGGGATCTTGGAGAGGCGGGCGAACTCAAACACCCCCTCTAATTCCGTATGGCTTGCCAGAAAAGAATTTCGGGTATCAATATGCCACCGACCAAAAAGAAGCCGCGCCTGCGCCTTGTGAACAATCCGGCCATAAGAAAAATAAGATCGCTCTTTTCTGGCCTTCACTTTCCGAGATGGTTCCCGGTTGAGATTCAGCGGAAGGCCAAGCCTTTCGGCACTGGAGATGAGTTGGGGCAGAATACAAGGATCGCCCCACTCCGAGAGAATGAGATCGGGGTCATAACGCTCTAGCAGGGAATTGAACCGGTCTATGATTTCAGTTCCCGTTTCACTCTCACCCACCCCCTCGATCACATGCGTGATCCCTTCGATTGTAACCTCCAAAGGCTTCACCCCACACTGGTCTGGGTGAATCGACTCCCCTTCCATTTTCAGGTGCATAACCGATAAAGGAGGAATCGTATAGGCTGTTGACCAGGGCGAATCCATCAGCTCTATCCTCTGGATCTTTCCTTTCTCCCCAACCCCGACCTCACAAAAAGCCAAGGGGAAGAGCCTCTTTGAGAAGAAATAAAGCTGCGGCAGAGAAAGATCACAATTGTAAAGGGAGAGGGTTTGAGCACGATCCCCTTTTTTATTTTCAAGGGTAATAACCCACTTCACAACCTTGGCATAGTCAAGAGGATTGAAGACGGTCACTCGGGCAACAGGAATGGTTGCCCCGGAATAGAATTCGATACCTTCCGAGGGTTTGATGCGTAGTGGGAGTTTTAACCTAGGGATAAACGAGAGGGTCTTTTTTAATTGTGCCGACGGGCCACCGATATAAAACGAGGGGCTAAAGGTGTCGAAGAGTCGATGTTTTTGACCTGATGAATCGATAAACCAGAGACGCATTCCCCCATAAACCGGGTAGACATCAAAGATCCACCCCTTGAGTGTTTTCCTGGGCATCCATCTCTTTCTCGTTTTTGTCTAGTTCCAAAAGGGCAACCCGTTTTTCCAGGAGGTCATTTGATTTGGTGGATTCGATCAGCATAGCCACCACCATCGCCTCAAAGGGGCTGGCCTTTGAGGCATAACTCCCAGCGGCCACATGATATTTGGCCGCACGAAAAAGGCCGTCGAGATATTCCTGATCCTCACGCCGCAATGCCCGGCGAAAAGCACGCCAGGATGAAACCTCTTGTGCAATGAGTTGTGTAAATGTCGCGAGGGTTCTGCCCATGGGTCACGTCCTATGGCTCCAGGACCGGAAGGACCCACGTTCGGGAGATCGGTTTCTCTTCTGTAATCCGAATCGATGTTTGAAGTGAATCCTCCGGACGATCTATGCGGAAGATCTTATCTGACCGGTGCTTGATGTGTGAAAGAAAGAAGGCCCGCCGTCCCGCCATTTTTCTGGGAAAGGGAGAGAGTATGATAAAAATCCGGTCCCGAGCCATTTGTCCCAATGCATCAATCAGATGAAGTAAGAGGTTTTTGGCTTCAATAAAGGGAACCGATTCATCATAGAAGGTCTCCAGAGGGGACGCCAAAATCACCAGCCGGGGACGATGCACCGCAATTCCGGCTTTAAGCTGATTAAAAATCAATGATCCCATCTGATGACAAGTGAATGCACGGGAGATAAAGAGCGCGGAAAGGAATGACTGTGGATTCCGCCCCATCCTTTTGGCTAATGCAACCAGCGGATAAGGATCGAAGCAGTTACCACCATCTAAAAAAAGAACCCGTTCGCCAAGCTCAAGCCGCCACCCGGCCAACAGAGGCGAGAGAGCAAAGAGGGCCGGATCACCATAAAAAAGAAAAAGTCCGCCTTCTGTGTCCGAAATAAGAGAGCGGGGTAGGTCCTCTAAAAGTGTTTCCATCCTGTCTCCAGTTGAATCTACTGCGAGGGACTCATGAATTCAATGGACACGATTTTCCAGAATATTTCTCTCTCACCGTATAGACACATACGCCTCCGTTCAAAACAACCTGAAAAACCCCGTCCCTCAAGCACCTGATCCCCTCTCGCTACGATTCAAATATTCCTCCGCTCTCCCCGACCAATATCTCGCTGGCCATCTTCTGGAAGTTTTTAGACAAGAAAGACTCAGAGACGGGCAAAACAGAATCAGTTCCACTGCTCTGATATACCATGTTTTTAATGCCGATTAATGTGAAGGGATAGAAGCCCAGCGTGATGAGAACGCCGAAACCATCGATTTTCAGCCGCCTACATCAGGGGAGTGGGGCAGCAAGTTTAAAGACAAGCTTGGGGGACCTCTGAGTGAGTCATGAATTGTTTTTTCAAGGCTGAAATTCTCCGCTTCGGGGTTACAAATCTTGGCAATAGCCGGCTATTACCTGCAATCTGCGCCTTGACTCGAAAAATTTCCCCTCCTGAAAATTCCAACCCAGATTCAATCAGAAGCCCCCTAAGATGGTAGTCAATGCCGCAGCCCAAGCCAAAATGCCGCAGATTTAACCTTAGGGAGGGAATAAAAAAACCAGGGATCGGGTTTCTCCCCAATCCTCGGCTAATCTTTAAAAGGGAAGATCCTGACCTCTGTTAAAGTCAGAGGGTCCATTTCTACGACATGCCGATTTCGGAACTTTTCATAGCCTGATCCCATATCCCGCCACGCAAACCCTGACTCTATCCTTGTTTGATTCTTGTTCAGTAATGGGAACAAAAAAGTGGCTGTATCATAGACCCCTGACCCTGTCCGTAAGACAGCCGTCAGAAGGCCACCGAGTGGACCTAAGGACACCACTTCGATCGGCCCACCCTTCACCTTGATGTCATGAGGTTTACTGAAAATTTCGGCCCATCCCGTAGACATATTCACGACACCGGTCATCAATTTCGTTCCTGTGTCTTTTACGTATCGGTCAAGTGAAGCATCTGCGAATGAAATTCCAGACAAGACCAACGTAAACGAGACCATGAGGACGAGGAACATCGATATCAGGATTGCAGGCCTGTCGGAGTAAGCTGCAACGCCTGATTCTGACTCCATTGTCCGAATTACCGTACTGGAAAGTAACTTTTTCATAGTGTACCTCCTTTGTAATAATTTAATGCTATTGTCTACAATATATATTATTAGAGCCTATTTCATATAGATGTAGTTCCCTATACTAAAAGGAGAAATCCTGCTTGGTCCCGTGATCGCGGGCTGATAGAAGAGGGGTGGGATTAACTATTGACCTCCTCTATTTTTACATTTTGCCAGAATCCTCTAGTTTCAATTGCTCCTATTTTATAGGGAGGAGGTCACAGGGATGGGTATGCGAATTTATGATTATTCAGAGCTTCCTTGACAGTAATGGGAGCCGATGCGCTACAATAACAACCTTCATTGAAAGATCTTTCGGACCCTAAGATGGAAATACAAAAAATGGCAACACGACAGATTCCTGATGGTCTTAAGGCCGAGACCGAAGTGCGTTCACGCTACAATACCGCTGAAACGCAATTCGAGATGCTTCTTGATGCCGATGGGTTGGATGAAAACCTTGGCATGCTCCGTCTCATCATCCTGGATTTTGAGCAGACACTGGAGCACGCCTTGGTCTCTGCCTATCAGGACGCTCCTCATTCGGAACCCGCACACCGATTTTTGCATCGGGTTCTTTATCGAATTAATCGCCTCAAGCTTTTCTGGTATGACGATTTAAAGCGGTACAAGAATGAACGCTCTGTTTACCTTCGGGCTATCCGTGACCGGATTGAGGAGGACTGGCAGTCGTGGGAAATGAACCTTCTGGATTGTCCCCCGTTAAAAGAATTAAACATTGAGGAAAGCTTAAAGGAAGAGACGCAAAAGGATTTGGACCCGGAGCCCTCTGAATCCGGTGCTTTCTTTCGTGACCATGTGGAAAATGCGGGATACCGGCGGCTATTGGCGATCATGTCGCTGGATGGCCTCGTTGAGGCCAGTCAGTTGTCGCGCATGCTGGGGGGAGTTGGGAACAAGATCCATTCCATGCTGACCAGGGTGTTCCTGGAGGAATACGGCGGCGGTCGTCTTTCACGCAAGCACTCCACCTTTTTTGAAGACATGCTCACTGAGTCTGAGATGCGAGTAGATCCGGAGGCCTATTTCGACACGCTCCCTTGGGAGGTTCTTGCGGGAATCAATCACAGCTTCCTCCTTAGCGAACGGAAACGCTATTTTCTCCGCTACATCGGAGGACTGCTCTATACCGAGGTCTCCGTCCCTTCTGCGTTCCGAAATTATCTGGCCGCGGCGAAGCGGCTTGATTTGTCAAAAAAGGCCATGGGATATTGGGATCTGCACATCAAAGAAGATGAACATCACGGCCGATGGATGCTTCATGACGTTGCCCTTCCCCTGGTAAAACGGTATCCGGATGACGCCTGGGAGTTGGTTCTCGGATACAAACAGCAGCGATTGTTTAGCCAGCGTGCGGGTGAGGCTATCGCACGGGCTGCGCGCATCGCGGATTCGGAAAGCAGAAATATAGATTAAGTGCGCCTCTCTTTTATTTGACGACTTCTTTCTGCCCCAAAACATGCATAGAAACAACATCATTCAGCAACTTCTTTCCTATGAGGTCACATGGAAAAATGAATCTTCCATGGTAAAACGACTCATCGACTTCATTTTGTCCAATACAGAATGTTTCGAGAGACACTTAAAAAAGGGGCATGTCACCGGTTCTGCCTGGGTCGTCAATAAAGGTGGGACGCACGTACTACTCACGCACCACAAGAAGTTAAACAAATGGCTTCAACTCGGGGGTCATGCCGATGGGGACTCTGATATTCTCAGGGTCGCGCTACGTGAAGTTTACGAAGAGTCGGGCCTGGAACAAGCCGAAGCGCTAAGCGGAGGGATCTTTGATATCGACATCCACCAGATCCCAAGAAGGGGAGAAGAGCCGGGGCATTACCATTATGACATCCGATATGCCATCCAGGCCACAGGCAGTGAAACCTATATTGTCAGTGATGAATCCCACGATTTGAGCTGGATAGACATAAGGAAACTGGAACAAAAGACAAATGATGAATCGATTCTTCGCATGGCCTCTAAATGGATAGCAGGACGAAAAGACCTATCGCTTGGAGAGGGCGACGTATAATTTATCTCTGGTGCTGAATCGTTGACCCCCAGTCCCGCTTTTCTTATTGAAAAGAAGGGCCTGGTCGTGGTAGCTTTCAAAGGTTTAGCTTACTTGCTTAGGTGCGTTAGCACCGTGGCCTGTTGAGCTCTGTATGAACACAAAATAATCCACACGTTCCCCTGCCGGGCACGGTCCTCGCCATATTTATTGATAAGCGGTGAGTTGCCTGGAAAGAACCCAGGGAGAGCGGCGGCCCAGACCAGAAAAGGAGAAAAGATGAGCCAAATAAAGGAATTGTTAGATGCAGGTGTTCATTTCGGGCATCAGACCAAGCGCTGGAACCCCAAGATGATCCGGTATATTTTTGGAGAGCGTAATAATATCTATATCATTGACCTTCAAAAAACGGCCAAGAAGTTAGAGGTTGCGTATAATTTTGTCCGGGATTTGACGGAGAAAGGGGATTCCATCCTTTTCGTCGGGACCAAGCGGCAGGCGCAGGAGATTGTCACGGAAGAAGCGAAGCGCTGCAATATGTTTTATGTCGATCATCGTTGGCTGGGTGGAATGCTCACAAATTTTTCGACCATCAAGAAGAGTATTGGCAGGCTCAAAAAGCTTGAGGCTGCCCAGAAAGACGGCACCTACGATCGTCTCCCGAAAAAAGAAGTCATCAAGCTTGAAAAGAAGCGGGGGCACCTTGAGAAGAATCTGGGTGGGATTAAGCAGATGAACGCCCTCCCGGGGGCGATATTTGTCATTGATACGATAAAGGAGAAGACGGCGGTCCTGGAGGCAACCCGGCTTGGCGTTCCCGTCATTGCCATTGTGGACACGAACTGTGATCCGGATGAAATCGACTATGTCATTCCGGGGAATGATGATGCCATCCGTTCTATCCGATTGCTGACCAGCAAGATGGCAGATGCAGTTTTAGAGGGCCAGCGGCTTAGGGAAAAGACAGTCGCTCCAGAAGTTCCGGACGCGCCGGCACCCGAAAAGGGGATACAATGGGAAGCGAAGCCTGAACCCGTTGCAGTCAGTGCTCCCGAACCGCCTACAGCGCCAGCTCCAGAACCCTCTCCCGAGTCTTCCCCCGAAGAGAAAGAGGAAACAGCGCCGCCTGAAAACGGGTAAAGAAGGGTGATAATCGTAATTACTGAATCGGAATGATGTCTCGAGGGAGGCGTTGGGCCTGGATATAAAGGAGAAAGTTGTTGACTGTTGAAGCGATAAAGACATTACGGGAAAAGACGGGGGCGGGTATTATGGATTGTAAGACCGCCCTCAAGGAAACGGATGGGGATTTGACCCGAGCGGTCGATTATCTCCGAAAAAAAGGGCTGGCGGCTGCGATAAAAAGATCAGGGCGTCAAACACAGGAAGGGATTGTCGGCTCGTATATTCATGGCGGTGGAAAGATCGGTGTCCTGATTGAAGTAAATTGTGAAACTGATTTTGTCGCGCGCAATAGTGAATTTCAGGGACTGGTCAAAGATCTGGCCATGCAAATCGCAGGTTCAAACCCTTGTCCTCGCTATGTCGGACCAGAGAATGTACCCTCGGAGATTATTGATAAAGAGAGAGAGATCTTCATCGCGCAGGCCAGGGAAACAAAGAAGCCGGAGCATGTGATCGAAAAGATTGCCGAAGGAAAGGTGAACAAGTTTCTGAAAGAGATTTGTCTGACTGAACAGACCTTCATAAAAGATCCCGACCTTACGATAAAAGAGTTGGTTGCTCAGAAGATTTCCAAAATAGGGGAAAACATTCAGATTCGCCGGTTTACAAGGTTTCAGCTGGGAGAAGGCGAAGCCTGATTGAACTGAAAAATGGAGCTATGATGTCTCAAGCAAAATACCAGAGGGTTCTCCTGAAAGTGAGCGGCGAGCTCCTGGCCGGTGACGAAGGCTTCGGGATCAATCCCTCAATGATCGCCGCGGTTGCCGAGCAGATAAAAGAGATGGTCGCGATGAAGGTCGAAACCGCGATTGTGATTGGCGGCGGGAACATCTTCCGGGGTATTGCGGGGAGCGCCGCGGGGATGGACCGTGTTTCCGCAGATTACATGGGGATGCTGGCAACGGTTCTCAATGCCCTGGCCCTTCAGAGTATTTTGGAAAAAAAGGGTGTTTTTACACGGGTTCAGTCCGCGATTGAGATGAAAGAGCTGGCCGAGGGTTATATCCGGAGAAAAGCCATCCGGCACCTGGAAAAAAAGCGGGTGGTGATTTTTGCCGCGGGGACCGGGAACCCTTATTTTTCAACCGATACGGCGGCCGTCTTACGTTCCATCGAGATCGGGGCGGAGGTGATCTTAAAGGGGACAAAGGTCGATGGGGTCTTCGACAAGGACCCGATGAAAGATCCCACCGCCAGGAAATACTCAGAACTGACCTACTTAAATGTGATCGACAGGGGTTTGAAGATCATGGATTCAACGGCAGTAACCCTTTGCATGGATAACGACCTCCCTCTTATCGTCTTCAATTTGAATAAAAAAGAAAACATCAGAAAGGTCCTGATGGGCGAAGCCGTGGGGACACTCATCAGTAAGGCGGGTGACAAGGAGCAGGATGCCCATGTCGGATGATCTTAAAAAGAAGATGACCGATAAAATGGGGGTTTCTATCTCCCGTTTTATCGGGGAGCTTTCCGGTGTTCGAACAGGCCGTGCCTCCCTTGCACTCTTTGATTCGGTGAAGGTAAACTACTACGGAACGCTGACTCCGCTTAATCAGATTGCCTCTCTTTCTATTCCTGAGAGTCGTTTTGTGTCGGTCCAGCCCTGGGATGTCAGCCAGCTTCAGGAAATTGAAAAGGCGATTATGACTTCTGGTTTGGGTCTGACCCCTTCCAATGACGGGACAATAATCCGGATTGCCATCCCTGTCTTGACTGAGGAACGCCGGAAGGATCTGGTCAAATTCATAAAGAAGATGGGTGAAGATTGCAAGATCGCGATCCGGAATGTGCGCCGTGATACGAATGATGAATTAAAATCCCGGCAGAGAGAGGGCATCCTCTCTGAAGATGAAGAGAGGAAGAACCAGGAAGCCGTTCAAAAAATTACAGATCAATCCATTGCCAGGGTAGATGACATTCTGCGAAAGAAAGAAACCGAGATCCTCGAAGTATAACGTCATTCTAAAGATATAAACCCATGCCTCCCGAACACTAGAAGCAGAGCCTCTCCTCAGTTTAAAGGAATATTAATGTGAATCCTGAAAAACATGCCTCCAGCATTGCTCTGGTGAACCTGGCCGCCCTGCATGAAAATATCTGCCGAGTAAGAAGGCGCAGCGGTTGCGGAAAGATCCTTCCCGTGGTCAAGGCAGATGCCTATGGTCATGGCGCGGTCGAGGTGGCTCGATTTCTGTCCGGCACAGGTGGGCCCGGAAAGGGAGCCAAAAATAATGGGCTCGGAAAAGATCTGTCCGGGGAAATCAGCATGTTTGGCGTTGCTTTTCTCGAGGAGGGAATGGCCTTGAGAAAAGCAGGGATTAGACACCCGATCCTGCTTCTGGCCGGATGTCCGATCACTCAAATTCCTGAAATTGTACGATACGGTCTCACCCCGGTTTTGTTTGATTCGGAGTCGATGACAGCACTCAGCCGGTATGCAAAAAAAATTGGGAAGGTCGTGAACGTGCATATCAAGTTTGATACAGGTATGGGACGTATTGGTCTCTCCCCCGCAGATGCATCTTCCTTTATCGCAAAGGTGGTGGATCAGGAAGGAATTTGCGTGGAGGGGATCCTGACCCATTTTGCCGATGCCGATTTAAAGGATCTCTCTTTTGCAAGATATCAGCTAAAGGCCATCAGTGAGATCTGGAAAAAACTTGAAAAGGGAGGGATAAATATACCCTATTGCCATATCGCCAATAGCGCTGCAATTATGCATTTCAGCCGGGCACATCTTAATCTGGTCCGACCGGGCTTGATGCTCTACGGGTATTCACCCCTGGAGGGTCGTACTAAGGTTCGGCTCTCTCCGGTGATGCAGGTCAAGTCTCGCGTCATCGCCTTGCGGCGTGTTCCTGCAGGGGTATCCATCAGCTATGGCCGAACCTATGTTACACCCAGAGAAAGTCTCATTGCGACGGTGTCAATCGGATATGCCGACGGCTATCCGCGTCTTCTCTCAAATCGGGGTGTGATGCTTGCCAAAGGGAAACGGGTGCCGGTTGTCGGGCGCGTTTGTATGGATATGACCATGCTCGATGTATCCCAAGTCCCTTCCTTGAGTGTTGGCGACTGGGTCACCGTCATCGGGGCTGAAAATAAACAAACAGTGTGGGCCGATGAAGTGGCCCGTGCCTCGGAAACGATTCCTTATGAAATTCTATGCGGAATTGGAGATCGTGTCCAAAGAGTTTACCTGCATGAGAATGCATCACGCACGAAATCCCGGCCCTGACTTTCAGTGGGCTTAAGACCTTATCCCAGGATCCAATCTTGGATCTTGGGTCTCTCTCCGTTTGTATTCCTTCGCCGTCTTGTCCGAATTCTGAAAATCGTGTAAAGTGACAGTCGTAATGATATTTGTGGCTGATGCTCTATATTCTTGAAGAGGGAATCATGACCGCCGAAATGTTTTTCGTCCTGGCGCTTGCCGCCACAGCAGTTATTCTTTTTGTGGCTGAGATATTTCCTGTTGATCTGGTTGCGTTGATGGTGATGTCGACCCTTCTTGTCAGCCGGATCATCTCCCCTGAAGAAGGAATATCCGGCTTCAGCAATATGGCCACCGTGACCGTAGGGGCCATGTTTGTTTTGAGTGCCGGTCTGTACAAAACAGGGGCATTAAACTTTATCGGCGTTCACCTGGTCCGTGTGGGGAAACGGAATTTTTGGGTGGCCCTCATCACGATGATGTTAACCATTGGCGGTATTTCTGCGTTTGTCAATAATACGGCCGCGGTGGCCATTTTTATGCCGATTGTCTTGAGTGTTGCGCGGGATATCAAGGTCAGCCCTTCCAAGTTGCTGATGCCTCTTTCCTTCGCGGCGATGTTCGGCGGCGTCTGCACGCTGATCGGGACCTCAACCAATATCCTTGTTGATTCTATTGCTATTCGTCATGGTCTTCCTCCTTTTGGAATGTTTGAATTTTCCCGTCTCGGATTGATTATCTTCGGCGCCGGAGTTCTCTACATGATGATGATTGGGGTCCGCCTGATTCCGAGTACAAGGGCATCTGGGGATCTGACCGAGGAATTTGGAATGGGGGATTATCTGACAGAGATCATCATCCTTCCAAAGGCAAAATCGATTGGCTTATCCCTGGGAAGTTCTCCCCTGATTCAGGATCTTGATATTGATGTCCTGGAAGTCTTCAGGGTGGGGAGGCGTCTCTTGCTGCCCGCGCCCGGTATTATCCTTCAAGAGTATGATATTCTCCGTGTCCGCTGTAATGTTGAAAAAATTCAGGCGCTCCAGGAACGAGAGGGCATTACGATCAAGTCCGGTATTGAGTGGCGGGATGCTGATCTCGAGTCGACACAGGCGGTTTTAGTCGAGGCCGTGGTTGCGCCGAATTCAATGTTGGAAGGAAAAACGCTCAAGACGATTCGCTTCCGTCACCGCTTCGGGGCGACGGCACTCGCGATTCGTCATCGGGGAGATGTCATGCATGAGAAGCTGGAAACGACTACGCTCCGAGCCGGTGACGCGCTTCTCATAGAGGTCAAACATGACCATATGGACCAACTGAAACAGCACCCGGCCTTCGTTTTTATCTCCGAAGTGGATCTTCCGGAGTTTAGAAAGCGAAAAATTATTCCGGCCCTGATCATTATCATCTCTGTTGTCACGACGGCCGCCATAGGACTCTTTCCGATTGTTGTGAGTGCCGTTGTGGGATCTGTCCTGCTTGTTCTGACAGGAAGTATTACACTGGAAGAGGCCTATGAGGCCATAGAGTGGAAAGTCATCTTCCTGCTTGCCGGGGTTCTGACCTTGGGGATTGCCCTGGAAAAGACCGGTGCGGCCCTCCTTCTTTCGAATGTACTTATCTCAGGGGTGGGTCAGTGGGGACCGACCGCACTGCTCTCAGCCATTTTTTTCCTGACCATGATGCTGACCAATGTCATGTCGAACAATGCGACTGCCGCCCTCCTTGCCCCCATTGCCATTGTGACAGCGGAATCTGTCGGATTAAGCCCGCGCCCTTTTCTGATGGCGGTGATGTTTGCGGCTTCGCTCAGCTTTATGAGCCCGGTCGGATATCAGACCAATACGCTGATCTATGGTCCCGGACAATATCGGTATTCCGATTTCGTTCGCGTGGGAACGCCCCTGAATATGCTCTTTTGGGTATTGTCCACCTGGCTCATTCCCGTCTTCTGGCCCTTCTAACAATTCAGCACTCCCGTCTAAGTCTCCATGGCGGCGTTGCTGCGGTGCTCAAAACTACGTTGTGGGTCTGCGCTCCTCGCGCCTTGCCCTGAGGGCTTATCCAGGTATGCTGAATCGTTTCAAGGCAGCCTGTTCAGAAGTTTATCGGGTCATTTCTTCTGCGCGGTAAAGCGGGTCAGGTCCCGGCTTCTTCCCAGGAGAACCAGGATGTCTCCCCTTACGAGGGTGTATTCCAATGGAGGACTGAACTCCAGCTTCTCTTCCCCCTTTCTCCAACCAAACCCTAAGGAGGCCGTCCCTTCTTTTTTTATCGCGAAGAGGTTCAGGTTCCACTTTTCCTTTATCTTGAGATCTCCCAGTGTCTTTCCGAACAGAAAATCAGGTGCTTCCCATTGTACAATGGAGTGGGTGGAAGAGATCTCGATATAGTCGAGAATGGCATCACCGGAGAAGGTTTTTCCCAGGCGCCTTCCCATTTCCTGTTCCACAAAGATGACTCGGCTGGCTCCGATCAGTTGAAGAATCTTTTTTTCTCTTTCCGTATAGGCGCGAACAATAATCTCCTTCAGGCCCAAGTCTTTGAGGACCGCTGTCGTCACGACGCTGGCCTCGAAGTCTTCCCCGATTGCAATAATGGCGGCATCGACACGGTCTGCCCCAACCGATTTCAGGGCGTCGGAATCGGTGCTGTCGAGCTGAACGGCCAGGGTGGTCTTTTCTTTGATCTCTTCCACCCGTTCAGCAAGTTCGTCTATCGCAATGACCTCCGCCCCGTCCTCAAAGAGTGTTTCCGCAAGGCTCATGCCGAATCGGCCCAGCCCGATCACTAAAAATCGCTTCATTCTCCTCCTCCTATCTCAACGATACCGTCCTTTAAATGTCACCCTACAATCACGCGTTCTCGTGGGAAATTATATTTTCCCTTACTCGCACGTTCTGCAAGAATGAATGCAAGAGTCAGGGGGCCAATGCGCCCTAAAAACATTGTTAATATAATAATCAGTTTCCCGACCTGGGAGAGTCGGGACGTGGTGCCAATGGAAAGGCCGACCGTGTTATAGGCCGAAACCGTTTCAAACAGGAGAGATTTGAAGCTTTCCTGTTCAGTAGAGAGGAGCAATAAAAGAAGCAGGGCGACGAGACCGGATGAAACAAAAGCGATGGAGAGCGATTTCTGAACCGCGAGGGGAGAGACGCTCCGCTTAAAAAGACTGACCTCTTCCCGGTTCCGAAGCATGGCCCGGAGTGTTGCCAGCATCACGCCAAATGTGGTGGTTTTGATTCCTCCTGCCGTAGAAGCGGGTGAACCTCCGATCCACATCAGGATGATCAGAAGCAGAAGTGTCGCATCCCGAAAATGTGATGGGTCCAGGGCATTAAAACCTGCGGTGCGGGCTGTGACCGACTGGAAGGCTGCGGCCACCCATTTTTCGTACCAGGAGAGCGAAGAAAGGGTCCCGCTGTATTCAAGGATGTAAATCCCAAGGGTGCCGACCAGAAGTAGGCCGGCAGAGATGGAGAGGACCATCTTGGAGTGAAACGACAAGCGCCAGTTCGTCCGCGTGCGGCTGAAAAAGGGATACCTTAAAAGGTTGTTTAATACCGGAAAGCCGAAGCCTCCCAGGATGATCAGGAAGGCAATAATGAGATTGACTGGAAGATGTGTCATCTGCCCTTCCAGGTTTCTTGGAAAGAGTGAAAATCCGGCATTGCAAAAGGCGGAGATCGCATGAAAAATTGCGGTAAAGAACGGGTTGTTTCCGTCTCGAGTGAAGAAGACCCACAAAAGGAGTGCGCCAAAGGATTCGATAAGCAGGGTGATCAAAAAAATCTGTAGAATTTCTTTTTGGACGTTCCCGACTGACTCTGTATCAAGGGCCCCTTGAAGTGCGATCTCCGCATTTAAACCCATCCGTTTATGGGACATCAAGGAGAAGACAACCCCAAAGGTCATGATACCCAGACCGCCCAGTTGGATCAGGGCGAGAATGACCCACAGCCCCGTGGGTTGATAATATTCGGAGATTGGAAAGAGAACAAGGCCTGTGACGGTGGTTGCCGATGTAGAGGTGAAAAGGGCGTCGATCAGTGAAATCTTAGAAGGATCGGTCACCATTTGCGGCAAGGAGAGGAGTAATGTGCCAAGTAAAATAATCACGATAAAGCCGAGGGCCAGGGTTTGGGCCGGACGCAGGCGGAGATGGCTTAGAAACCGGACGATCACATTGATCCGCAGGGTATAGATTGCGAATGCCGAAGATAAGAAGATAATGCTGTAGAGACGATAGGTCTGTGTCAGCGAGCCTGCCGGCTGGGAAAACATCTCAATGAAGAGTAGCCCTTTTTCGGCGTAGAAAAGAAGGCTGATGCCAAAAAGGGCGATCGGGAGGAGTCTTTTTTGCCAAGTCAGTCGTCTGAAGCGAAAGAAGAGATAGCGTTCCTCGAAGATCAGTTTGAACACCACGCCTCCCTGCAGGAGAAGAGCGATAAGCTTGCAAGGAAGCGGCAGCCATTGTGAGAAGTCGAGTAGAAAGGAAAAGACCAAGATCCCGGAGAGGGAAAAGATCCGAACTCTCCTCATGAAGCTCAGCAAGGGAGCAAAGGTCTTCTCAAAGAAATCAGGCTTATACGGAGGAAGTGGGGTTTTCAATTTACGGTACAGCTCCTCAATGGCTCGTGGTGGGTTGATATGCCGAAATAATATTGGTTCGCGTAATAAGGCCGATGAGCCGTTTCGGATTGTCCGGATCGACGATGGAAATCCGGTCGATATCGAACTCCTGCATCCGCCTGACTACGGTTCCCAGGTCTTCTTCGGTGAAGGCCGTGGGGATTTTCTTCCGCATGATCTGTTTAACGGGGACCTCTCTGGGATCGAGACCGTCGTCGATTGCGTGGTGGACGTCGGAGTAGATAATCATTCCCTGGAGTTCTCCCCCTGTATCGACCACAGGAAAACCGGTATGCGGGCTGTGTTCCATGAACTGGGCCAATTTTTCCATCGTCATGTCTTCATGAACGGTTTCGATATCTTTAGCCATTACCTCGCCAGCCGTAACATCTTTAAGGGGATCATGGGTTTTCACCTTGTCCAGGCGGATTCCTTTTTTCAGGAGAACCATGGCGTCCATACCGATGGCCCCTATTTGTCGGGACATAATCATGGCGATGGTGACCGAGAACATCAAGGGGATCACGATACGATAATCATGGGTAATCTCAAACATCATGATGATAGCCGTGAACGGGGCATGAACCACGGCGGCAAAGAAGGTACCCATTCCGACGAGAGCGTAGGCTCCCGAAGGAGCAATGTTGGGGAAAACCAGGCGCGCAGCATTGCCGAAGAGCGTTCCCATCGTCGCCCCGATAAAGAGGCAAGGCGTCAGCGTTCCGCCTGAGCCTCCTGAACCCAATGTTAGTGCTGTGGAGACCATCTTTCCTAAGGCAAGAATCAGCAGAAATGAGAAGGTCCAGCGGACGGAGTCGTCTCCTGTTGAGACAATGGACATGATTTCATGATGTCCGGAACCCAGAATCATGGGGATAAAAAGGCCAAAACCTCCGACCAAGAGGCCGCCGATCATCGGCCGAATTGGTTTTGGAACCCGCTTGAACCGTTTGAAGAGTTCCTCCGAAAAAAACTGGGTCTTTATAAACAGCCTTGCCAGCGGGACCGCAAGGATTCCCAGGAGAAAATAAAGCCCTAGCTCCCCTTGATGTTCAATGCCGAAGGCCGGTGTCGGCAGGAAAATTTCGTCGCCTAATAGGACATGGGAAGTAACAGAAGCAATGACCGATGCGATGACGACCATGGAAAAGGCCTGTGAAGAAAAATCTCCCAAAAGGATTTCCATCGAAAAGATGACGGCGGCAATGGGTGCATTAAAGACCGCAGAAAATCCTCCCGCCGCACCGGCCGCGACCAGGGTTTTCATGTAATGGGATGGAAGATAGAACCATTGACCGAAGGTAGAGCCGACGGATGCGCCGATCTGAATGATTGGACCTTCGGGACCCGCTGAACCGCCCGTTCCAATAGTGAACGCGCTCGTGAGAGATTTTGCAACGGCCACCCGAGGGCGGATGCGGCCGCCCAGGCGCTTCAAGGAGTAGATGACCCGGGAAATACCATGTCCGCCGGCATCCAGGGCAAAATTATGGATGATCAGTCCTGTCAGTAAGCCTCCGGCCGCCGGTAAAACGACGCGATACCAATGTCCGGAGAAAATGAGAGAGGAAAGTTCTGAGTCGCAGCAAAGATGGTGAATCCCATCGATGAGCTGTTTGAAGATATAGGCGCTGATCCCTGTGGTGAGACCGACGACGACCACCAGGATGGTCAAGGTCCTCTCCTGGGAGAAAGTCAGCAGATTGAAGAGGTGCTTACCGGATTTCCCCATCCGTAAGAGTGTCTTTTTTACGCGAACGTCCATGAGCCTACTCGACAAAAAGAGATCCTACAAACCCCCCATTATACATATAAAGAGAGGTGATTACGACGATAATATGTGCTTGTGATCATTCTTGACACGCCATCCGGCAACCCTCATAATGCGATGCTATACGACAGATCTGTAATGTCTCTCCCTGGAGAAATTTTCCCGCGATGAAAAGAAGAAAACGGATTCTGACGGGTGACCGGCCGACGGGGCGACTTCATCTTGGTCACTATGTGGGGTCGCTGGTCAATCGGGTGAAACTCCAAGAGGAATATGAAACCTTCATCCTCATTGCCGATGTTCAGGCACTGACCGACCATTTTGAGCAACCTAAAATACTGCTTAAAAATATCCGGGAAGTCGTTCGCGATTATCTGGCCGTCGGGATCAATCCGGGAAAGAGTACAATCCTCGTTCAATCGATGGTGCCGGAGATCGCTGAGTTGGCGCTTTATTATCTTAATCTTGTGACGGTGGCCCGCCTCCAGAGAAACCCGACGGTGAAGGATGAGATGAAGCAGAAGGGCTTTGAGCAGAACCTGCCTGTCGGATTTCTTGTCTACCCGGTTCATCAGGCGGCAGATATTACCGCTTTTCAGGCCGATCTTGTTCCGGTGGGGAAAGACCAGCTCCCGATGATTGAACAGACCGTCGAGATTGTCCGGCGATTCAACACACTTTATAAAAAAACAATTGTCGAACCGAAGGCCCTGCTTGGTGAAGTTGCACGTCTCCCGGGAACCGACGGACAGGCGAAGATGGGGAAGAGCCTTGGCAACGCAATCTACCTTTCTGATGATGCCAAGACGGTTGAGAAAAAGGTCATGAGGATGTATACCGATCCGACACGCCTCCGTGCCACAGATCCGGGACATGTGGAGGGGAACCCAGTTTTTACCTATCATGATGCTTTCAATCCTGACAAGGAAGAGGTCGCTGCCTTAAAAGTCCGTTATGAAAAAGGGACGGTTGGCGATGTCGAGGTGAAGCGCTTACTTGTAGAGGCCCTCAACCGATTTCTTTTGCCGATCCGCGAACGGCGTGCCAAATATGAGCAGGACGACAAGAAGATCGATGAAATTCTAATCAAGGGAACTCACCGCGCCAGGACAGTGGCCAGAGAGACGATGCTCCGCGTGCGCGGGGCCATGAAGCTTGATTATCCCTTTTCTTCTCCGTGAAATCACCCTTATTCCCAAGCTAAGCAGTACTGTCACTTGCAGAAGACCTCTGAAGCAGAAATCCCCCAAACCGGTAAAAAGGCATGGGGGACTTCTGAGGAAATTACTGAATTGTCAGGAATCAGCTGACCTTGCAGCTCATATCCTCACCACAACACATGGGGGATTTGATCTTACCATGATCATTTGGACATTTTGAAATCTGTACTTCTTTTCCGCCATCCAGTTTCAAGATATCATCAACAAGCGGGGCATCACATTTAGCACAAGTTGCGTTAACGCCCATGCCACATTTTGAACATTCAGATGTCGCCATTTAAACATCCTCCTAAATGAGTGGTAAAATGAGTCTTACGAAGTGAAATATTCTTTCAGGCCGGCATCGTTCGGTTTCATTGATTTGTCGCCTTGATTCCAGTTGGCGGGGCAGACTTCACCATGCTCCTCGGTGAACTGCAGGGCATCAACCATGCGAAGGGCTTCATTGATGTTTCGTCCCAGAGGGAGATTGTTGACGACCTGGTGTTGCACGATGCCTTCCTTGTCGATCAGGAATAATCCCCGGTAAGCGGCCCCTAAACCGTCAAACAAGACATCGTAGTCGCGAGAAATCGTTTTGTTGAAGTCAGAAATCAACGGGTAGGTCACGCCCTCAATCCCGCCTTCACTCCTTGGGGTCTTCAGCCAGGCAAGATGTGAAAACCAGGAGTCGGTCGAGACGCCGATGACTTCGACATTTTTCTTTTTAAAATCTTCCAGTTTTTCCTGAAAAGCATGCAGCTCAGTCGGGCAGACAAAGGTAAAATCAAGCGGGTAGAAGAAGAGCACGACATACTTTCCTCTCAAGGAAGAGAGTTTAAAGTCATCGATCACTTCACTCCCCTTAACGGCCTTTGCGGTAAAATCCGGAGCTTGTCTGTTTACGAGTACCATCTTTTTTATTCCTCCTTGTGATCACTATCAGATTGAGTGTTGATTTATGCGACTGTCTGGACTGGTTGGCGCTTCAATGTCAGTCAGACATCTTACAATGTTTATTTTCTTGTCGTCAATTAAAAATAGGAACTTAGGGTCCGTGATAGGATCTTTCGGTTTGGAGATAACTTGCATGAGTGTTGAGGACCGTGTTACCGTGAGTTTCTTGGAGCCTGCCGGAGAAAAAGGGTCGTAACGAGGCGAATGGCACCGCTATTTAACGAAGATCACCTGAAAAATGGGCCTATTTTCCATCACTGTAGTAGATTCTTTATTTCTCCGATAGACTCCTTCTGGAGGTGGTATGCGGCCAAAGGCAGTCCTTTACGTTTTTCTCCCCTGCAAGAAGATTTATCCCCTGGGCCTGACCTATCTCGCCCATTTTCTCCACCAGCGGCACCCCGAGGCGCCCCAGAAAATCCTGGACCTCTCTCTAATTCCTCGCCACCAGCGAAAAGCTGCGCTTCGGGATCTGGTCTCATCCTTTCAGCCTGATCTGATTGCCTTCTCTTGGCGTGATATTCAAGTCTTTGCCCCCCATGAAGGAGACGGCGCTCTTAAATTTGCCTTCGATTTCTACTACTCCTTCAACCCGATCAAGAAACTGATTGCCGCAATCGAAGGGCTTCGGTCTCTGTGGCTCTATTATGGAAATCTGAATGAACATTTTTCTTATTTCAAGCTGATTCGAAAGGGCTTTCCAAAGATACAGATGATTGTGGGCGGGGGGGGATTCTCGGTCTTTTCAAAGGAGATCATCCGACGACTGCCCGAGGGGGTCATCGGGATCATCGGTGAGGGTGAAGATGCCCTGGTCCATGTCTATGAAGACCAGTCCATTATGGAGGACCGCTGTATCTTCCGCAAGGGGGATCAGGTCTTTACCGGAAAACAAAAGGCACCTGTTCTGCTCGACGACTCTGTTCAGGACCCTGCTTATATTGAGTCGATCTTCCCGCAGTTTGAGGCCTTTACCGGTGAAATCATCGGCATTCAGACCAAGCGGGGATGCCCTTATGACTGCCAATTCTGTCTCTACCCCTATATTGAGGGAAAGCGGGTTTATACCCGGCCCGCGGAAAACATCGTGGCTGAGATGAAGGCCTTTTATGACCGCTGGGGAACCCGCCGCTTCTGGTTTGCCGATGCCCAGTGGGTGCCCGGATCAAAATATTATTCACATTGTACCGAGACCCTGGAGCGCATCATCGCAAGCGAAATGAAGATCGAATGGGGCGGCTACATCCGGACCAGTCTCATCACAAAGGACCTGGCCCGCCTGATGGTCCAGTCGGGGCTTGGCGACACAGAGATCGCGATCACCTCCGGTTCACAGGCGGTCCTGGATGGGATGAGAATGGGTTTCCGTCTGGAAAAACTCTATGAAGGATGTCGGTATTTAAAGGAGGCGGGATATAAAGGGAGGATCATCCTGAACTATTCTCTTAATTCTCCGGGGGACACCGAAGAGACCCTCTTGGAAAGTATCGAATCCTACAAGAAAATCATCGCCATTATGGGAGAGCCGCAGGTTTATCCCGCTCTCTTCTTTCTCGGTATCCAGCCGAATACAGGTCTGACGGAGCGCCTTGTCAAGGAGGGCTATCTTCCTCAAAATTTCAACCCGCTTTCCATGAACCCTCTGTCAATCAAGAAAGTCCTCTACAACCCCCCGCCGCTCGGAAAGATCATCACCAGGGCCTGCCTGAAGGCCTGGAAGGATAAAAAAAATCCCAGCCGCGATCCAATGGAGAGATCAGACAAGTCAACCTATGCCGATGATTCAATCGCTAATATCTTTGAAGGAAACACCGGGAAGGCCGCGCTCTTTAATATTGAGGCGGATCTGAAATCCCGCGGCGTAAAACTTCCTACCCCTGCCGTCTCATTGTAAAGCAAAAACCAAAGGATGGGGAATTCATCGTTCCTTGCTCTTCCCTAACTTCTCAGTCTTTGGTCTGAGCTGTATCATAAGGTTCTTCAAGAAACATAAGCGAGAAGGATATGATCAAACCTTACCATCCTCAACCTCCTGATCTTCCCCAAAAACCCTTTAAAGAGATCGAAACAATGCAACGAGGTCACTGACGGTTCGAGAGCGTTCCTCAACAGTCGGAAGGTAGTTCCGTGCATCCTTAACAGCACTCATGCGTGTCGCTTCAGTTGAAGCTGCTATTCGGATCTTCGTAACGTCCTGGTGGATTTCTGCAATATTTTTTCGTACGATTCGATTCTTTGACAGTTTTGGATCTAGATCCGCCCGAATCTTGTCCAACTGTTCGTTGAAAAGAACTTCAGATATCCCATTGGCCGCTTCTGGTTCGATCACCACCCGAAGGGCTTGAGCAAGAAAGGCATAGAGCTTTCCGATATCGACAGCCGTGCTCAGTAACACTTCCTTTTTTGATATCCCCATAATTCCCCCCTCCTTCCATAAGACGATTACTTAAGGAAACTTCACCGAAGTGTTCCAGATCAGTCCGGTATTCTATGTAACTGTTCCAGGAAATTTTGTATCCGTCTAGCGTTTGTTCCAACGTCGCTTAGCCCGACACGGGAGACCGAACGCACATCAATACGACTCCCGTTATCGCTGGGAGTGATACGGATGACGACATCGTCTTTGAACCCAAACCAAAGCGTTGTGCCCGTTGCCTCGATGCGCCCTTCCTCTAAATCTGCCGCAACAATGTCCCATCCTCTCTCACGTGCAGCGGTGAGAGCCTGCGCAAATGCCTGATCGGGTAAAAGATTGAGCGTCGCGGTTTTCACCTCTGGATATGCCGTGTGTTGCTGGAGGGCGACATCGGGTCCGCCATACTCAGCGGAATTGGGGGCGTCCCTGCGCAAGGGCAAAATCGCAACAAAGGGTGGCGGGTTCTCGGTATCGGTGGAGATGTCATGGATCGGCGGAACACGCCGTGCTGTCTGCAACCAGTTCCAGGGGATCCCGACGACAGCGAGGCTCGTCAAAAGCCCGAGAACTGCCCACACGAAACCATGTCGTTGACCCCCGGGGCGCGCCAAAATGCCACCATCCCCACCGACTGCCGAGTCCCGCCAGCATTGCGGTAAGGCTCGCCAGAACAGTCAGGGAGAAACCATAACGTGCCCAACGTGAAACAGAGCGATTAAATAGCGGGGAAAGCATTTATCTGCCCTTCAGTTTTAAAATCGATGCTCATCGCACTCCTATGCAAAAGCGTCTCTTCAATAATACGACTCCTTACAGAACCGAAGAAATCCTGACAGAATATTCTAACATGACAATGAAAAAAAGGGATGCTCTTCGGGTTTGAGGAGGTATGGCATAGTTGCTTCAGACCACCCCCACGAAGCCAAAAAGAAATGGAAGGTCATGGTCTTGAGGTATCCGCATCTCATTCATTTCCTTCTAATTCCTCCATGTCGTTCAGGAGCAATACGATTCCATCAATCGCACTCGGGTGTGATTGACCTTGTATCCTCAATGCGATGTACGCTGAGAGAATAGCGGAGTAGGTGTGCCTTGCCACTCGATCTGTGACGATGCGATCCATCCCCTCCATGATCGTCAGGATCTTTTCTTTGATCCCTCTCTCAATGAGTTGATCTTGGGCAGCCACGCTCTTATTGGAAATGTCGCGTTTTTTCTCACCGTAAGTAAGCGAAAGGTTTACCAATAAAGCCCTGAAGCTCGCAACTGTAAAGTGGTCATCGGAAACAGGGGTATCAGAATCTATTACGGCGAGTGTGTGTTCTAACGAGGCGTCGGCAAGGGTAGGGAAGGGAGCTAACAAGATGAAAAATATGAGGGTCAGGGTTTTTGCTATCACGGGAAAAGATTCTCATGGGATAAAAACGAAGGAGGAGCAGTCAGGGCTATTATGATGGTTTCATTCAAAGAAATGAAATAAGGGAGTAAACCGCCAATTCGCCAGACATACGGTGTTATCAGTCTTTTTGGTTCCTCACCATACAGAAGAGTACGCCTTGATCGCCAAAAAGATCTCTGGACTTATCTTTCAGACGACTTGAGCGAAGCAGGTCTTTAAAGAAGACACGGTAAGGGTGACCATTGGCTTGAGTAAATCGAGCATCGAATTCTTCAAGCAAGAAGCAAAGAACCACAACACGCAGTATCAAAAGATGATCCGTAACCTTTTAGATCGTTATGCCGCTCACCACACAGAACCATCAAGCGGGTCAAGAAAAGGCCAAAAACACAGCGCCACGTAACAGTTGAAGAACCCCGCCTTGGGTCTAGACTTCTGTGGGTTCTATCTTTGTATGTCGGATGATCTTTCCCTCGACCAGATAAACGACCATCTCGGCAACATTGGTGGCATGGTCGCCGATTCGCTCGATATATTTGGCGATAAAGCTGATTCGAATGGCACGGGTGATTGTCTTCGGGTCTTCAACCATGTAAGAAAGGAGTTCACGGAAGATCTGATCAGTGAGATTATCAATCACCTCGTCCTGGCCGCAAACATTGCGGGCGAGCGCGGAATCCATGTTGACAAAGGCGTCCAGTGCACCATGGACCATTTTTCGGGCCTTTTTCGCCATTCTGGGAATGTCGAAATAGGGTTTCAGCGGGGGCTCCTGGGCAAGTTCAATGGCCCGCTCACAGATATCTTCGGAGAGGTCGCTCATTCGCTCCAGATCCGTGGTGATCTTCATGGCCGTCGTGACGAATCGAAGATCCCGCGCGGCCGGTTGATAGAGGGCCAGGATCCGAATACATTCTTCGTCGATTTCGACATCCATGGCATTGACCAGGTGGTCATTCTGAATGGTCTGTTCGGCGAGCTTGAGATCCGGTCCAATAAGCGCCTTGATAGAATCCGTAATCTGTGATTCAACTAGAGCCCCCATCCTCAAAATTTTTTCTTTAAGCAGGGTCAGTTCTTCTTCGAGATGGCGGGTCATCCTGTCTTTTCTCCTCTGAGATTCTAATTTTAAACAAAAATGTAACGGTTAGTCGTTCAGATTGCCTAGATTTTTCTTCAGGGCAAGGCGCGAAGAACGCAGAACCGCAACGTAGTTTTCTACGTGAGGATTTGAGCACCGCAGCAACGCCGCCATGGAGAAAAAGATGGGTGAGCTGAATGACTAACCGAAACGTCCGGTGATATAGTCCTCCGTCCTTTGATCTCTCGGATTCGTAAAGATCGTCGTGGTCTGATCAAATTCGATGAGTTCTCCCGTCAGGAAATAGGCCGTCATTTCTGAGACCCGTGCGGCCTGCTGCATATTATGGGTCACAATGATGATGGTATAACTTTTTTTTAATTCACGCAAGAGCTCTTCAATCCGTCCGGTTCCGATCGGGTCAATGGCCGAGGTGGGTTCATCAAGGAGCAGCACTTTCGGTTCGACCGCCAATGCCCTGGCGATGCAGATACGCTGTTGTTGCCCACCAGACAAAGAGAGGGCGGAATGAGTAAGCCGATCTTTCACTTCGTCCCAGATGGCCGCCTTTCTTAAACTCGACTCGACAATATTGTCTGTGATTTCTTTGCTCTTGATGCCTTGTATCCTCAGGCCGTAGGCAATATTTTCGTAAATACTTTTTGGGAAAGGATTCGGTTTTTGAAAGACCATGCCGATGCGCCTTCTGATATCGATGACATCGATCTCTTTGGAATAGATATCCCGTCCATCATAAATAATCTGTCCCTCCATCCGGAAATTCGGCAATAGGTCATTCATCCGGTTCAAGCACCGCAGGAAGGTACTCTTTCCACAGCCGGATGGCCCGATCACAGCGGTGACCCCTTTTTCCGGTACGGTGATCGAGACATCTCTTACCGCGTGTTTATCCCCGTAAAAGACATTCAGTTTTTTAACTTCAAAGGATTGATCCATGTTTTACCACCTTAGTTTCTTCTGAAAGCGATATCTTAAGTAAACGGCGATCCCATTCATGGCGAAGGTGATGAAGAGCAGGACCAGAATCGCAGCCGCGGCATTCACTGAAAAGCCTTTTTGAGGGCGAGAGACCCAATTGAAGATCTGAATCGGAAGAACGGAGAAGGGATCGGAGAGTCCTTCTAAACTGAAGTAAGGAGCCTCCAGCGAAATGGGGCTTGTCGGAAGAAAGGCGACATAGGTCAGGGCGCCGATAATAATCAGCGGCGCGGTCTCTCCAATGGCCCTGGACATGGCCAGGATGGTTCCGGTGAGGATGCCCGGCATGGCGGCTGGAAGGACCTGGTTCCGGATGGTCTGCCATTTACTCGCGCCCAGCGCATAAGAGGCCTCTCTAACGGTAAAGGGAATCGTCCGTAGGGCCTCCCTGGCGGAGAGGATAATGATGGGGAGGACGAGCATGGCCAGGGTCATGGCCCCTGCAAGGACGCTCCGCTCCAGGTCCATCCAGCGGACAAAAATGACCAGGCCGAGCAGGCCGTAAATAATGGAGGGGACCCCGGCCAGGTTGGCAATGTTAATTTCGATCAGGTCGCTCAACCAGTTTTTTTTTGCATATTCTTCAAGATAGGTGGCCGCCGCAACCCCAATCGGAAAGGCAATGATCCCCGTCAAAACCATTACCCATACTGTTCCGACCCAGGCAGAGAGAATCCCGGCCTTTCCCGGCCTGCGCGAGGGATAGCTTGTCAGGAAATTCCAGTCGAGCCTTGAAGCGCCATCCATAAAAACGTCAACGATCAAGGTCAGCAGAACGGCAACGGCGAGGAGGGTGATGATGAGTCCCGTGGCGGAAAATATTTTTTCATAAATACGATAACGACGTCTAAGCGCAATCATAATTTAATCGTAAACCTCCCTGAACTTTTTCTTGAGCAAATAGCTGATAACGTTCAGGACAAAGGTCATTATAAAAAGGGTCATCCCGGCAGAAAATATTGTCATATACGCAATGGTTCCCGTTGGTGTGTCTCCCATGCTGACCTGGACGATATAGGCCGTCACGGTTTCAATCGGGACAAGAGGATTCATCGTCAATCTCGGTTGAAGCCCGGCCGCGATGGCGACGATCATCGTTTCCCCGACCGCTCGCGAAAGCCCCAGAATAAATGAAGACAGCACGCCGGAAAGCGCGGCGGGCAATACAATACTCAGTGCAACTTGAAGCCGGGTCGAGCCAAGTGCGTAGCCCCCTTCCCGCAGTCTCATCGGAACGGCATGCATGGCATCCTCACTAAGTGAGGAGATAATCGGGACGATCATGATTCCCATGACGATACCGGGGCTGAGGGCATTGAAACCGGAAAGATCGGGGATTAGCTTCTGGAGAAGGGGCGTCACAAAAAGCAGCGCGAAGTAACCATAGACCACCGTAGGAACGGCGGAAAGGATTTCCAGAAAGGGCTTGATCGTTGCCCGTACCCGCCCCGAGGCATATTCACTCAGGTAGATCGCGCTGATCAAGCCTATCGGCATCGAAACGCACATGGCAATCAGGGTGATTAAGAATGTTCCTGTAATGAGCGGAAGGATACCGAAATGTTGTTCGGAAAAGAGCGGGGTCCATTCTGTGTCGGTCAGGAAGTCCGTTAAGGAGACGACCTTAAAAAACTCATAGGTCTCTATCGTCAGGACGAAAACAATACCGATCGTAATAAATATTGAAAGAAGAGCGGCAAGAAAAAGCATTCCCTCAATGAGGGCCTCTTTTATTTTTTGGCGCTGTCTCTGGTTCAGCTTGCTACTTCCCTTCCTTTTCCAGGAGGTCCTCGACCTTGACCCCGATCTGGGCCCCTTTTCCGCCAAAAATGGAGCCGGTCATGCGCTCTTTAAAACGTTTGTGTGCTAGCTCGTAGGCCCGATTGGGAAGGGCGATGTAGCCCACCTCTTTTGAAAGATCAGCCCCCTGGGTCATATAGAATTCTATGAATTTTTGTATCTCCGGTCTGTCGGCAGATTTACTGCGGACGTAGATGAAGATGGGTCTGGCAAGAGGTTGATAGTTCCCCTCCAAGATATTGTTGTACGTGGGCAGGATAGGCCCCTTCCCATTTTCATCTTTCCCGTCATCGATCGGGACTAGTTTCAATCGCTCCTTGTTGTATTCGTAATAAGCGACCCCGAAAAATCCGAGGGCGTTCAGGTCGGTTGAGATTCCCTGGACGAGGACGTTGTCATCTTCACTTGCCGTAAAGTCCCCGCGGCTGGCTCCGCTTTCCCCGACGATCGCCTCTGTAAAATAGTCAAAGGTTCCGGAGTCGATCCCGGGACCGTAGAGATGGATCTCTTTTTCCGGCCAATGCGGTCGGACATGATTCCAGCGGGTAACCTTGTGTTTCGCCTTCGGTTCCCATATCTTTTTCAATTCATTGACCGTGAGGAAATCAACCCAGGGATTTTTGGGGTTGACCACGATGGCAATCCCGTCATAGGCAACCGGGAGTTCAATATATTCAACCTTGTTCCCGGCGCAGAGTTTGACTTCTGATGGCTTGATCGGTCGGGAGGCGTTTGCAATGTCCACCTCACCACTACAGAATTTTTTAAATCCTCCGCCGGTTCCGGAGACCCCGATGGTGACTCTGATTTTTCGGTTTTGCACCTGAAAATCTTCCGCCACTGCCTCCGTGATGGGAAAGACCGTGCTGGACCCGTCGATCTTGACCAGGGCGCGCTTCGCCCACCCCTGGTTGGGCAGCAAGATGAAAAGGATAAACGCCACGAGAAGATGTTTCAAAATATGTTTCATGAATGACCTCAACTCATTTTAAACTTACTTGTTATCGGGAGAGGGTGACATTAAGGAACCTCTGATTAAGTCTGGGTTGATTTTTCGGAAGACAAAAGGTTTCGATTTAAGGTGCAAATCGCAGAGGATGGTTTTCGCGAAGCCATAGCCTGCTGTTTTTAAGATTTGCAATGCAGAAGCGAGACACTTTTGTCCTGAAAAATCAATTCATAGCTTATCCAGATGTTCCTTAATTGTTATGTCAAGCGACACTATTCTGACATGCCGCCATCACAGCATGGTTAAGGAAATGTTAACTTATTGTAAATTCTCCGACAGGCTTCTAGGGGGGCTGATCAGGCAGGAGGCCATTGAAGGAACCTCTGAATAAGGCGATCAAAGAAGGGGTGGTTCTTTTAGGGAGGGGAATTTTCTTGAAATACAAGTTCAGAGAGAGAATTCAAAATTTGTCATAGGGCTTAAGTCCATTGAAGCAAAATTTTTTCTCTCATAGTGTGAGACCCCCGCCTTGGCGATCATGACGCCATTGTCGGTACAGTATAAAGGGGAAGGGATGTAGGCCGCGACCCCCATGCGAGCCGCTTCTTCACTGATTCGTCGCCTTAAGAGGCTGTTCGCGGCAACACCGCCTCCCAGAATAATGCTTCTAGCCTTCTTCTTTTCAACTGCGGAGATTGTTTTCTCCACCAGACTTCCGACCACGGATTCCTGGTATCCGGCTGCGATGTCCTGAATCAGCGATAGATCTCCTTCGGACTCCCGGATCATCCCGGAAAACCGTTGGCTCAAGGCTGTTTTAATTCCACTGAAGCTAAAATTGAAATGTTTTGTGGAACGGTAGGGCACTGGAAAATGGAAGCGCTCCGGATTTCCCTTTCTGGCGAGACGATCAATAATCGGTCCGCCAGGATATCCATATCCCAGTAATCTTGCTCCTTTGTCCAGGGCCTCCCCCGCTGCGTCGTCTACCGTATGACCCAGGAGGCGATAGTCTCCTTTTTGTGCCATGTAATAAAGGTTTGTGTGCCCGCCTGACACGATCAGGGCCACGGAAGGGAAGACCACATCACGGTGCTCTATGAAGGCCGCAGAAATATGTCCTTCCAAGTGGTGGATTGGAAGAAGAGGAATGCCGAGGGCGTAAGAAAGCGATTTCGCGATTGAAACTCCGACCATCAAGGCCCCGATTAACCCGGGCCCGACTGTAACGGCAATGGCATCAATTTCGCGGAGTGTACAGCCTGACTGAATGAGGGCTTCCTGAATCAGGGGATCGACCACCTCGATGTGTCTCCGACTCGCAAGTTCAGGGACCACTCCGCCATATTTCTTGTGCAGGTCGATCTGAGAAGAGATTAGGTTGGCACGAATAATATGCCCCTCTTCTAAAACGGAAACAGCTGTTTCATCACACGAGGTCTCAATTCCCAGAATAATCAAGGTAAAGATCCTTTGAGTGCTTCGAGGCGTGCCTTGACCAAGTTCAGTGTTTCACGGTGTTGACCGGGTTTTATTCCGCTTCCGATCCCATCGGATGAGAGCCGTAGAAAGGATTGATACTCTCTGCGGGCGTCCCCAAAAGACCCCTTCCTCTCAAGCCATGTTGCATGGTTAAGATGGAAAGCTGGAGTAGAAGTCTTGAGATCAATTGCTATCTTGTAATGCTTGCCCGCCTGGTCAATCGACCCTTTGGCATCATGGGCCATCCCCAGATTATTGTGCGCCTCCGCGTAATTTGGGTCAAGACGAATGGCTTCTTTGTAATGGTTGATTGCTTCATCCACTTTTCCCATACGGCGGAGTGTCAGGCCCAGGTTGTTGTGGGCCAGGACTGAGAGAGAAGGAATCGCAATCGCCTCGCTGAATAAGCGGGCCGCATGGTCGTACTCTCCCTGATGATATCGTTTCAATCCTTCCGACAGGATAAGCTGTCCCTGATCTTTGTTGGGGACAGAAATACTTTCGGGCGCGGATTCCTTTACAGGAGAGATCTCTTTTGGAGGGGTAAGCTCTTTTACTGGAGGAGGGGGAAGAGGGCTGATGGCCTGGTCAGTCAGGAGCAAGCGTCCTTCGCGTTCATAAAAATAGTAAGCGGCCGAGAGGAAAAACGCGAACAGGAGGAAGAGCGTTACCCCCTTGGCTCCTGTAAGGCCTGTTGATTTTTCAGAATGATATTTAAGTGAGGAAGGAAGAGAAAAAGGTGCTTCCTTTTCGGCGGCCGCCTTCTTCAGTGCATCATGAATAATACTCACTGAACTTCAACCTCGTATCGAAAAAACGGCAGCAACTATTCAACTCACCCCTCTTTGGCTTCGTGAGACCCACACTTCCATGATGGCGTTTCTGTGATGCTTAAAACCTCACGCACAGACACGTACACCCCGGTTTTCTGCTCCTCGCGCCTTGTCCTAGAGAAGAATCTAGGTAAACTGAATGGTTACAAGTGGCAAGGGAACAGGTGGGATGAAACCGGCGGGGATGATGCGAAAAAGCCTCGCGGAAGCGAGGCTTTTTCCGGGTGATCAATAATTCCTGGCTCAGACTTCCGCCATAACCGCTTCCTCAATAAAAGAGGGGGCATTGTCTTTCAAAACAGCCTTAACGATTGTTTTCCCTTTAAATCGTCCCTTGATAATCTCTTCCGAGAGCGGGTCTTCAATGTTTTTCTGAATACACCGTCGCATGGGGCGTGCGCCATAGAGCGGTTCATATCCTGTCTTCACCAGCCAATGTTTCAACTCATCGCTTACTTGCAACTCAAGCCCCTTTTCAGCCAGCCGATCATTTAACTCTGTCAGGAGAATCTCAACGATTTTGGCTAAATGCGTTTTCTCCAGAGAATGAAAGATAATCGTGTCATCAATACGGTTCAAAAACTCCGGGTTAAAGGCTTTTTTCAGCTCCGAGTGGATAGCATCCTTCATTTTTCCATGAATATCGATTTCTGAGCGCTGGAAGCCAAGCATTCCGGCCTTTTCTGCCATTCTGGTTCCTAGATTTGAGGTCATAATCAGGACCGTGTTTTTGAAATCGACCCTCCTCCCAAGGCTATCCGTGAGATAGCCATCATCCAGGACCTGGAGGAGAATGTTGAACATATCCGGATGGGCCTTTTCTATCTCATCAAACAGAACAACAGAATAGGGGCGTCTCCTGACCTTCTCAGTCAATTGTCCTCCCTCTTCATAGCCCACATATCCTGGAGGAGCACCCACCAGCCTTGAACTGGAGAACTTTTCCATATATTCAGACATATCTATTCGGATCAAGGCCTCATCGGTATCAAAGAGAAACTCAGCCAAAGCCCGCGCCAATTCTGTCTTGCCGACACCGGTCGGTCCGAGGAAGATAAAAGAACCAATGGGACGGCGATCCCCTTTGAGCCCGGCGCGAGACCTTCTGATTGCCCGGGCAATAGCCGTAACCGCCTCCTCCTGTCCAATAATCCTTTGGTGAAGCACCTCTTCCATCCGTATCAGTTTTTTGGTTTCCTCTTCCTCTATTCGGAAAAGCGGGATGCCGGTCATCTTCGAGACAACATAGGCGATCTCTTCGCGGTCGATATTGGGACGATTCTTTTCTTTATCCTTGATCCATTCCTGCTTTGTTTCCTCAAGCAGTTTTTTGATTCGCTCTTCTTCTTCTCGAAGCTTCACCGCCTCCTCAAAATTTTGAAGTCGTATGGCCAGGTCTTTATCATGCGCAATCTTTTTGATTTCCTTCTCCAGAACCCGGAGGGGTTCAGGCCGAGAGTAGGCTATTAATTTTGCCCTGGAACCGGCTTCATCAATGACATCAATGGCCTTGTCCGGAAGAAAGCGGTCTGAAATGTACCGGTCGGAAAGACGCACCGCTTCATCCACGGCATCATCAGTGATCTTCACCCCATGATGCTCTTCATATCGGTCTTTTAATCCCTTGATGATCTGGACCGTCTCGGCAGAGGTCGGCGGCTGAACAAAGATGGCCTGAAAGCGCCGCTTCAGTGCCGCGTCTTTTTCGATATGTTTCCGGTATTCATCGAGGGTTGTCGCTCCGATACACTGCATCTCTCCACGGGACAGCGCCGGTTTTAGCATATTGGAGGCATCGATACTCCCCTCGGCAGCCCCGGCGCCCACGAGCGTATGAAGTTCATCGATGAAAATAATGATATTGCCCGCCGTAAGAATCTCTTTCATGACCACTTTGAGGCGCTCTTCAAACTGCCCTCTATATTTTGTGCCAGCAACAAGCGAACCCAGATCCAGGGAAATCACCCGCCGGTTAAAGAGGTTCTCTGGGACATCCATCGAGACAATTTTTTGTGCAAGACCCTCGACGATGGCTGTCTTCCCCACTCCGGATTCTCCAATCAGAACGGGATTATTCTTTGTCCGCCGGCTCAAAATCTGAAGAAGACGTTCTATCTCATCATGGCGGCCAATGACGGGGTCGAGTGTGCCTTCCGTTGCCAATTGGGTCAGGTCACGACCAAATTCGTCCAGAGCAGGTGTGCTGCTTTTCTTTTCTTTTTCGCGCGGGGCTGTTTTTCTGAGGAGGTTGATGGTGAGTTGCCGCGCCGTCAGCAGGTTCCCGCCCAGGCTCCGGACAATCTTTCCTCCAATCCCCTCCTCTTCCCGCAACAAGCCAAGCAAGAGGTGTTCGCTCCCGATGTAGTTATGCCCGAGAAGTTTGGCCTCTTCGACGGCATATTCGACCACCTTTTTGACCCTGGAGGTGAAGGGGATCTCTCCAAAGGTCATGGTGTTGCTCCCGCTCGGGAGATTCCGCTCGACCTCCAGGCGAATCTGTTCGGTCGAAAGGCCCATTTTTTTCACGACAGCAAGGGCGATTCCATCCCCTTCTCTGAGCAACGCCAGGACAATATGTTCCGTTCCTAAATAATCATTCTGGTGACGTTCAGCTTCTTCGCGGGCAAGAATGATAATCTTTCTTCCCCTATCGGTGAATTTTTCGAACATTCTTCCTCCTTGACTGCACCAGAGCGGTTTCGAGCCTTCTAACTATTTGTAGAAAAGATATAAACAAATTCAAGGCATTAACTATCAAAATAAGTTTATCTAGGCTACTGGTGGTTGTCAAGGGAATTCTGGAAATCCACATAGAGATGCAAGATCTCTGAGACCCGTGATGAGATCCGGGTGACGCGTGGGTGCTCCTTCTATTGACAGGGTGGCGGAGGATGTATTATTTAAGGAAGCTCTGAATAAGTCATGCATTGTTTTTTCAGGGCAAAAATGTCCCGTTTCCGCGTTGCAAATCTTTAAAATAGCGGGCTATTTCCTGCGATTTGCGCCTTGAATCGAAACATTTTATCTCCTGAAAAACTCAACCCAGACTTAATCATAGCTTCCTTAAGGCATCGAAAGTGAGGACGGGATGTTCCAATTTGAGAAAGCGCTCACAAAGCTTGAACAACAACACCTCTCCCGCGCGTTGATCCCCCTTGACTCCGAATCATCGACGGTGGCCCGGAGGAATGGAAGGGAACTCCTTCTTTTTTGCACCAACAACTACCTCGGCCTGGCGAACCATCCGAAACTGAAAGCGGCTGCGATCTCCGCCATTCAAGCCCGGGGTGTTGGCGCGGGGGCCTCCAGGCTGATTTCAGGACATTCAGATCTTAACGATGACCTGGAAGCCAAGGTTGCGAGATTCAAGTCGGCGGAGTCGGCTCTTGTTTTCAGTTCCGGATACATGACAAATATTGGTGCCATCGGTTCGATTGCACAGAAAGAGGATTTGATTCTGGCGGATCGGCTCAACCATGCCAGTCTGGTTGTAGGCTGCCGTCTTTCAGGTGGAAGATTTCGTGTCTACGCGCACAAAGATATGACCCAGTTGAGAAGGCTCCTTTCAAATCGTAAAACCATCCAGAATGTCCTGATTGTTACGGATGGTATTTTCAGCATGGATGGTGATATCGCCCCCCTTCCTGAAATCCTGGCGCTTGCGGAAGAGTATGATGCGTCTATTTATCTGGATGATGCACACGCGACCGGGGTGCTTGGGGTGCATGGCGGGGGGACATGTGATCATTTCAAGTTGTCGAGTTCACGAATCATCCAGATGGGGACCTTCAGCAAGGCCTGCGGTGGATTTGGAGGCTTCATCGCAGGCAAGGGCGCGTTAAAACAATATCTGATCAACAAGGCCCCCTCATTTATATACACGACAGCCCTCCCGCCAGGCGTACTGGCAACGGCCCTGGCCGCACTTGAACTGATCGAAGCGGAAGGGTCTTTAAGGAAAGGGCTCTGGAAAAACAGGGCGTATTTCTGTGAGAGGGCGGCCCAACTGGGGTTTGATACCCTTGCGAGCGAGACCCCTATTGTCCCGCTCTGTATCGGGAGCAGTGAAAAGGCGGTTGATTTTTCGAAAAGACTCTTCGAAGACGGGATTTATATCCCTCCGATCCGTCCACCCACGGTCCCAGAGGGAACAAGCCGCCTTCGCGTTACGCTGACGGCTGCCCACACGAAATGCCAAATTGACTTTTTATTGTCCCGATTGGAAAAGATCGGAAAAGATCTGCGGGTAATATAGGGAAGCTCTGATTAAGTCTGGGTTGCGTTTTTCAGGAGATAATAATGTTTCGATTCAAGGCGCAAAACGCAGAGGATGGTTCTCGCGAAGCCATAGCCCGCGATTGTTAAGATTTGCAACGCAGAAGCGAGACATTTTTGCCCTGAAAAAACAATGCATGACTTATTCAGAGGTTCCATAAACATGCCGGTATCGGATCCTTATAAGAAGATCGTCTTGATTACCGGGGCCTCCGGTGGTTTGGGTCAGGTCCTTTGCCGCGCTTTTGCAACAGGTGGATACTTTGTCGGAGTACATGTAAATCGCAACATCCACGGCGGAGAGAAGATGGTTGAGACCTTGAACGCCAGGGGAACGGCGGCGGCTCTTTTTCCGGCCGATCTTTGTCATTCCGGCGCGGTACGGCTTATGTTTGATGACATCCTGGAAAAATGGGGGCGGATAGATCTCTTGATCAATAACGCCGCGATCATAAAGGATCGTTTGGTTGCCCGAATGCCTCAGGCCGATTGGGACGATGTTATCGATCTCAACCTGACCGGGGTCTTTTTCTGTATGCGCGAAGCTGGCCGTTCCATGACCCGCCAGGGCGGAGGACATATTATGAACATTGCGTCACGCGCTGCCTTGACCGGGCGTGTCGGACAGGCCGCATATGCTGCTTCTAAGCGAGGACTGATTGCATTGGGGCAGACGGCTGCGAGGGAATGGGGGGGAGTTCCTATACAGGTCAACACCATCCTTCCAGGCTTTCTGAATACCCCGATGACGGCGGGTCTGTCGCGAGAAAAGAGGGCGCATCTGAGTCAGGAGAACCTCCTGTCCCGCCCCGCGACGACCCGGGAGATCGCTGAATTTATTCTAGACCTGTCAAAAATGAAGCATATTTCAGGACAGACCTTTAATCTGGACAGTCGAATCGTATGACGAGGAAGAAGCGCTTGTCGCCCGCATCAGAAGGGTCTCCAGAAGATCATCGGAAAGTCGGTAGGGGTGTTTTTATTATCGGAACGGATACCGGCGTCGGAAAAACCGTTGTTGCCGGAGCCATCGCCCGTATTCTCTCATCAGAGGGGATTGATGTCGGCGTAATGAAACCCTTTGAATCCGGGTGCCGTCAGAGCGGAGAAGGCCTTATTCCGGGAGACGCGGCTTATCTCAAGCGTTCCGCCCGTTCAGAGGACCCACTGCAATTGATCGCCCCCTATCCCTTTAAGGAGCCCCTTGCGCCCTACGCGGCAGCGATGCGCGCAAAAAAGAAAATCGACTTTTCCAGGATTCTCAAGGCCTTTGATCAGTTACAAAAGAGACATTCTTTTCTGGTTGTTGAAGGCGTCGGCGGATTAATGGTTCCCTTGACAGCCAGGAAAGATTTGCTCAGCCTTGTCCTGCTCCTCGAACTCCCCGTACTTTTGGTTGCCCGAAGTGGATTGGGAACCCTCAATCATACCCTCCTGACACTCGGGCAAGGCTGGGCACAAGGGGTCTCTTTCACGGGGCTTATTCTCAATCGCACGACTCCAAAAAAAGACCTTTCAGAGGAGAGCAATCTTGAAATATTAAAGGAGAGGATCGATCTCCCCATCATGGGACCGCTTCCCTTTCTCAGGGAAAAGGACAGTACTGAAAAAAACATAGAACATTCTAGGAAGATTTTTGGCCGGAGTTTCCTTCTGGGGAGCATGCTTGCGCATTGGCAGGATGCCATCCGTCGGCTAGGCCGCTGAAGCCGGATCGAGTGTCATCGCTGTCTTGAGTCATGGCAAGCTCAAGGGACCTCTTTTATTAAGTCTGGGTTGGTACACATCGCATAAGCATAAAAATATTTAAGTTCAACTCGTATCGAAGAATCCTCCCCATTTTTTGGGAAGGTTCTTCCATTTTTCATGAGATAAAATGTTTCGATTCAAGGCGCAAATTGCAGAGGATGATTCTCGCGAAGCCATAGCCTGCTATTGTTAAGATTTTCAACGCAGAAGGGGGACTTTTTTGCCCAAAAAAACAATTAATGACTTATTCAGAAGCTCCTTAACAAGGACATGGCCTTGTTAACATTTGAGCGGACATCTCCGGCGATTGCGGAGACCATGGCGACGCCATCCGCACCCGCCGCCATGATTTCGGAAATGTGTGATATTTTGATGCCTCCAATCGCGAAGATCGGGAGTCGGACCTTTTCGCGGACTTCAGTGATCATGGTGATGCCGAGCGGAGGACCCGAAGAGCGTTTTGTTGGGGTACTAAAGATCGGTCCAATTCCAACATAATCGGCGCCATCCGATTCAGCCTGGATCGCTTCTGACCAATGGTGGGTGGAGATCCCGATGATGGCCTCTTTCCCCAGGACCTTTCGGGCAACCCATACGGGAAGATCGTCTTGCCCGAGGTGAACCCCGTCGGCCTTGACGGCCAGGGCGAGGTCAATTTCGTCGTTTACGATGAATGTGGCATCATAGCGGGCCGTCATTTCCCGGAGCCTTTTTGCGGTCTCAAACATTTTGCACCTGACCTCAGTTTTTTCCCGATACTGGATCAGACCTACCCCTTCGTCAAGCGCCGCTTCGAGCACTTCAAAAAGAGATTGTCTGGCCGATCCTTTGGAGAGAAGGGGATCTGTAATTAGATATAACGGAGAAAGGTCGCTATTCAGCATGGTTTATGGCGTGGAGGGTGCTGAAAGAAGGTGATCCAAAAATCCTGTTGAATACCGCCCTTTTACAAATACAGGATCTTCAAAGATCTTCTTGTGGAGCGGGAGTGTTGTTTGAACGCCTTCAATGACAAATTCGCTCAGGGCGCTTTTCATTTTGGCAATCGCTTCTTCACGGGTGCCGGCGTGGACGATTAATTTTGCGATGAGTGAGTCGTAGTAGGGAGGGATCACACCTCCGATGTAACAGGCGGAATCAACCCGGATTCCGGGACCACCGGGAATGTGAAAGGCTGTAATGGTTCCGGGAGAAGGGGTAAACTTATCGGGAGATTCAGCATTGATGCGGCACTCGATGCTGTGTCCCTGGAGTCGGATCTGGCTTTGTTTCCACGCCAGCGGTTTGCCGGCCGCGATCTTGATCTGCTCCTTGACCAGGTCGATACCGCTGACCATTTCACTGATGGGATGTTCAACCTGAATTCGGGTATTCATCTCAATAAAATAAAAGCGATGATCCTTGTCCAGGAGGAACTCGACTGTTCCCGCATTAACATAGTTTGCGGCGCTGACCGCGCCTGATGCTGCTCGCCCGAGTTCCCTCCGGAGCCGATCATCGACGACCGGAGAGGGAGACTCTTCGACTAATTTCTGGTGCCGTCTCTGGACCGAACAATCCCTTTCTCCCAGATAAACCATCTTGCCCTTTTCGTCGGCCAGGATTTGGATCTCAATATGCCGCGGATCGACAAAAAATTTCTCAATATAAACGCTGTCGTCGCCAAAAGCGGTTTTTGCCTCTAACTGAGCGGTTTGTATCGAATTGGAGAGTTCTTCTTCTTTATAGACAACACGCATGCCCCGACCGCCGCCGCCGGAAACAGCCTTCACAATCACCGGATAACCGATCTTCCGGGCAACATCGACCGCTTCTTTGTTATCGCGAATCTCACCCTCGCTTCCAGGGATAATCGGGACCCCTTGTTTCATCATGACTTCACGGGCTTTGGCCTTGTTTCCCATCAGGCTGATACATTCTGCAGGCGGGCCGATAAACTTGATGCCGGCCGCTTCGCAAACCTCTGCAAAGTGGCTGTTCTCTGCCAGGAATCCATAGCCGGGATGGATCGCGTCCGCGCCCGTGATCTCTGCGGCGCTGAGTATGTTTGGGATATTTCGATAGGATTGGGTGGCGTCTGCCGGGCCGACACAGATGCTTTCATCTGCGAAGCGAACATGAAGTGAGGCCGCATCGGGATCTGAATGAATAGCCACAGTGCGAATGCCCATTTCCCGGCATGCGCGAATGATACGGAGTGCGATCTCTCCGCGGTTCGCGATCAGGACTTTCTTAAACATTGTTTGTTACCGTTGTTTGGTCTGATTTCTTCTAAAAAAATGACGTCCTCATAAAAAGTTTGAACACGTAGAGTAAGCGCAATCCCTGCCCTTCCAGGACGGGATTCTCCAAAAAGGTTGTTTCGGCTATTTCTGTGAAAGCTGAAATACAGCCTTCCGCAGGGTGTTGTCTTTTTGATGGACCCCGGTAAGCAGGAGTGACGACTTTTTACGAGCGCATCAAGCTTAGGCGGGTTCGATCTTGTAGAGAGCCTCACCATATTCGACAGAAGCCCCATCTTCTGCCAGAATCGCGATGATTTTCCCGTCGACATCCGCCTCGATCTCATTCATCAGCTTCATCGCCTCAACGATACAGAGGGTCTGACCCTTCCTTACTGTATCTCCGATGCCCACGTAGGGGTTGGCATCGGGAGAAGTGGCTTTATAGAAGGTGCCGACAATCGGGGAGGTAACGAAGGTGAAGTTTTCCCTCTCTTCCTCTTTTTCGGTCAAGGCGGGTGTTTCTTGCGTGGGTTCAGGTTGCAATGGAGAAAGATGTTGAGCGATCATGGGGGCGTCTTTCCGGATGCGAATTCGCCTTCCGGCTTCCTCCACCTCGATCTCGGTGAGGGCCATTTCGTTCAATAACGCGATCAAGTCCTTTATCTCTTTTAGATCCATAGGCAGGTTCCCTATCTGTATCGTTACACCTACTTTACACGTTCAATATAACTTCCTGTACGCGTATCGACTTTAACGAGGGTTCCTTCCTCCATAAATAAGGGGACTTTCACCGTGCCGCCTGATTCCAGTTTCGCCAGTTTTGTTCCCCCCGTTGCAGTATCACCACGGACGCCTGGTTCTGTCTCGACAATTCTGAGCTCTACAAATACGGGAAGTTCAACACTCATCGGCTTTCCGCGATAAAATAAGATCTTGGCAATCATGTTTTCTTTGAGAAAATCTTTAGAAGACCCCAACTGCGCAGGAACGAGGAAAAGCTGCTCGTAGGTCTCGCTATCCATGAAGTGATATTCGTCTCCTTGCTGATACAAAAACTGCATCTCTCGTTCGACGAGATCGGGCGCGTTAAATTTCTCACCTGGCCGAAAGGTCTTTTCGAGAAGATTTCCCGTCTTTAAATTTTTTAATTTGGTTCGAACGAAGGCGCCTCCTTTGCCCGGCTTCACATGCTGACACTCGACGATCATGTAAGGATCTCCGTCGAGTTCCAGCTTGAGTCCTCCCCTGAAATCACTTGTCCCGAGCACTTTGTCCTATCCTGTTGCAACGGCGTGGGGGGAGGTGAGTTTTTCGCCTCCCTGAAGATGACTAATCGCCCCCAACACCCCGAGGAGATAGCTTTGAGGGCCAAACCCTGAGATCTGACCAATGGCAACATCGGCAATAAATGAGGTAAGCCTAAAATCCTCCCGGTCATGGATGTTGGATAAATGGACCTCTACGGTTGGGATCTCGACTGCAAGAATTGCATCCCGAATAGCAATGCTGGTGTGGGTGTAGGCTGCCGGGTTGATGACGATGGCATCAAATTTTCCTGCGGCGTCTTGAATGCGATCAACCAGAGCCCCTTCGGAATTCGATTGATAGGTCTTAAGAGTGACCCCCTGGGCTTTGGCCAGAGCCATCAGTTGTTTGTTGATCTCCTCAAGAGAAACAAGGCCATATCGTTCTGTCTCTCGCTTGCCCAGTAAGTTCAAGTTTGGCCCATGCAGTACCAGGATACGGACCATGCTTACAACTCCTCTTCGATGGCTGCCGCCGCAAGGGTTACGAGGAAACGGCCTTTCCCTATCCCTTTTTTAGATTTCAGACCCATGATCAGAAAGTAGTCCGGATTGATCTTCCTGGCAATCACGGCTGTTTGATCATGTAGAAGGTGCATCTCATCAGGGGGGTCGAGGTTGATAGAAGATCCTGCTTTTTCAGCAGTATTCCACAAAGGGCTGTATTCAGCGACGAGCACGGCCATATCGAGAGTCGCATCGACAGTATACTCCTCAACAATAATTCCATCCATATCTGCGAGGGCAACTCCCAACAGGTCATCGAGGCCATCCGCGATTCCTTTCAAATGTTCACTAAAGCTCATCTTCGTATTCCTTTTCTCTTCTTCTGGATGGCGTCCAGCCATAATTGTAAGTGCGTGATTTGACCCGTTTGAGAAGTCTTCTCTTCCGCATCAGTAGTCAAATCGGAAGAGGGAACCGGGTCACCAGAGGCTTCTCCAGATACCATATGAAGTGCTTTTTCAAGACCCTCCTTGCTTTCTTCATCTGTTGGGTCGCGTTCGAGGCATTCTTTGTAAGTATCTACCGCTTCCTGGTAGCATCCCTGGTCGATATAAAGTGCGCCCAGTGAATTTGTTGCGGGTGTTTCCTGTCCGTCCATTTCCGGAAGGGGGTCCGGGCCGGGGGAAGAGGGCTCCAGAGGGTCTCCGATTCGACCTTCATCGTCTTGCGAGATGGGCTCTGGTTGCCATTGTTCTTCGAGGTCTTCTTTTTCCAGTTCAACGCCCGTATCTGCATCGGGTGAGAATACATCCTCGTTTCCAACAAACACCTCCTCAGAAGTCGCCAGCGAGGGGGACTTCTGAATCTCAAAAGTACTTTCACCTGCAGAGTCTGGTCCAGGGGCTTCCGGAGAAATGGGTGAAGGGATCTCTTTTTCAAGGGTGCTCAGGAGGGTTTTTGACTCTTTATCGGAAGGATCAACGGCCAGGATCTGCCTGTAGGCATCGACGGCGCGTTGCGGTTCGCCCTCGTTTTGATAAATGACCGCCAGTCTTTTGTGTGCAAGGATATTTTCCGGATTGATTTCGATGACCCGCTCAAATTCAGATTTTGCCTCGGTAATGTGATTTTTACTCATGTAAATCTTCCCGAGCATAATCCGGGCGGCCACATAAGTGGGGTGTTTTTTAATTCCGTCGTTCAGGACATGGATTGCTTCATCCGTCAGATCGCTATTTAGGTATTCTTCAGCCAATGGGACAAAAAGCCGGGAATTCGGGTTCTCGGCGATCTTATCCATCAGCTTGATAATTTCGGGGGAGAGCGACATATCAGCCATCATTGACCCGTTTTATTCGGGGTTTCCAAAAATACTTTAATAACATCAAATGATCGACCAAGATCATAGCAAATCAGGGAGAAAAGTCAAGGAGAGATGTGTTCTCCAGGAGTGGCGATTAGATCTTGGGAAAGTGATTTACTGCTACTTTGTCCTCAAGCAGGCCATTCAAGGGACAGGCGGAACAGGCCGCCACTTTCTTACAGAAAAACTTCCCGGTCATGACGATCAGGGCGTGATATTCGTTGTACAGGTCCGTTCTGTCCCGGAGTTCCTTCATGAAGTAGTCCTGGATCTTGTGGTAATCATCGCCAGGAGCAATATGGCTGTGTCGTTCGAATATCCTTCGGGTATAGGCATCTATGACGAAAATAGGAGCGTTCCCCGCGTAAAGCAGGATGGAGTCGGCTGTCTCGGGGCCGATCCCCTTGACAGAAAGGAGTCCATCCCTTAAGACCTCCCATTTTTCTGACAACATCCTATCGATGGAGCCCCCGTATTTCTCGAAAATAAAGGCCATCAAGGCCTTGATACGCCGTGCTTTAAGGTTAAAATAACCGCTTGATCGGATGAGAAGGGCGAGCGTCTTTTCAGGGAGGCGATGCAGGGCTTCCGAGTGAAGGAGGTCTTTCTCTTTTAATTTGGAAAGGGCCTTCTCAACATTTTTCCAGGAGGTATTTTGTGTCAAAATGGCCCCGATCATGACCTCGAAGGGGGTTTCGGCCGGCCACCAATATTGGGGGCCGAAGTGGGCATAGAGCCGCTTATAAATCTCCAGTATTTCCCGTCTTTTGGAGGAGGATCTTTTATGAGGAGAAAGCAAGCGCTTTGATTCTCCCATAACCGGGGCCGTCATTCTTTTTCCAGAGGGGTACTCTCTCGAACCCACTTTAGATAATCGGCCGAGCCGGCGGATATTGGCAGGGAAATAATCTCAGGAACAGCATAGCTGTGATGTTGTTTCACCGCTTCGGAGAGTTTATCAAAAAGGGCGGCGCGGCTTTTCAGGAGGATCAGTGTCTCCTCCTCGCGGCAGATCTTTCCTTTCCATGAAAAAAACGAGGTCACAGAAGGGAGAATATTCGCGCAGGCCGCCAGTTTCTCTTCGACCATGATCCGCCCGATTCTTTCCGCTTCTTCTCTTGTCGGGGTTGTGACAAAGACCACAATTTCATCCATCAGAACCTACCTCGGAGTGGTATTGGATGAAACGGCTTGCGCTGGGGTGAGTGAAGGGATTCGAACCCTCAACCGCTGGAGCCACAGACCAGTGCTCTACCATTGAGCTACACCCACCATCAAGAAAGTGGGCGGATTATATCACAGATGTTTTTTGAATTGAAAGGCGTTATCTCGACCCGGTTTCTGGGGCAGATCCGAAATCTGCTATTGCGGAAAGCCAAGGTAAAACTTATAGTGAGTAAATGATGGTTTCAGTTGAAAATCTCAGGGATCAGGTTGCTGATCTTCAGTCCCGGTTTCCTTTCCTTCCCGCACTTGAAGAAGCATTTCCCAAGGGAGAGATCTATCTCGTTGGCGGGGCGGTTCGTGATCTCCTGCTGAATCGCAAAACTAACGATTATGATTTTCTGGTCCGTCATGTTGCTGGATCCGCCCTGCGTGCATTTCTAAAAGTCCATGGAGAGGTCAGTTGGGTAGGTAAAAACTTTGGGGTTTATAAGTTTTACCCAAGGGGATTGCCTGATCAGGAACCGCTGAGAGAGGCAATCGACGTGGCCCTGCCCCGAACGGAGGAATCCTTTTCCCGGGCCGGGTCCCAGGGCGGCGGCTACAAAGACTTTGAGGTGAAGACCGATCCCGCACTCTCGGTAGAGGAAGACCTTCAACGGCGCGATTTCACAATCAACGCCATGGCGGTCGATCTGAAGAACGGGTATCTGATTGATCCCTTCGGCGGCCTGTGCGACCTTAAGGATGGTCTTTTGCGTGCCGTCGGCGATCCGTTGCTTAGGTTTAAAGAGGACAGCTCCCGCCTCCTACGCGGCCTCCGTTTTTCCTGTCAGCTTGGTTTTGCTCTCGAAAAGAAGAGCTGGACGACCCTGAGACATTGCATTGAGCAATTAAATACAAAAGATGCGGAGGAATCTTTTGTCGTCCCCCGTGAGACTATCGCGAAGGAATTTCTCAAGGCGATGGTGGCGGACCCGGTACGCGGCTTCGATCTCTGGGATCAGAGCGGGGCTTTTCAGGTATTGATTCCGGAACTTCTTCCCATGAAAGGATGCCCCCAGCCGAAAAGCTTTCATTCCGAGGGAGATGTCTGGACCCACACGCGCCTGGCCCTTTCACAGTTGGAGTCTCAGCCCTTCCGGGAAGAATTCGGTCGTGATTGTGACGCCGAGACTGTTCTGGCCGTCCTCTTTCACGATATTGCAAAACCAGTGAGCATCCAGACCCCGGAAAAGGATGGGACCGACCGGATTCGTTTTAACAACCACGACCGCATCGGCGCCCGAATGGCACGGGAGATTGTGCTGCGCTTGAAACTATCCTCCATGCCGAGAGGGAGCGGATATTACGTCGACATAGACGTGCTCGAATGGCTGATCAGGAACCACCTCATCCTGGTCCAGGGCGAGATAGATCGGATGCGGGCATCTACACTTGAGAAATACTTCCTCAACCCACAGCGGCCCGGCAAGAAATTGATGCAGCTGATCTTCTGCGACGGGAGGGCCACTGTCCCGGCCTCGGGTCCGCCGAAGCTCCTTCACTACCAGCAGGTAAAGGAGCGGCTTGAGCAGATTCAGGCCCTCACGGCGGAACGCGCAAAAATTCCCCGGCCGCTGCTGAGTGGAACCGACGTAATGAAGGCCCTTCAGATTGCCGCCGGACCGGCGGTCGGAAAATCCCTGGCACGGGTCCGGGAAGAACAGCTCTCCGGTCGCCTATCAAACCGGGAAGAAGCCCTTGTCTTTTTAAAAGACCCGGTTGAAAAGGGATCAGATCGGTAACCGGAATCTACGTTGACAAGCGATGGACCCGATGCTACTATCCCCTCTACCTCTATGGAAACAAAGAAGAAATACAAAAATACACTTAATCTTCCGAAGACCAATTTTCCGATGCGGGCTAATCTGACGCAAAAGGAAGTTGCGACGCTGGCCCACTGGGAAAAGGAGAAACTTTATGCCCGGATACAGAACAGCCGCGTCAATCGAGAGAAATATATCCTTCACGATGGTCCCCCTTATGCCAACGGGCATCTTCACATCGGCCACGCCCTCAACAAGATCTTAAAAGATATCATTGTCAAAGCGAAGACCATGAGCGGATATGCTGCCCCCTATGTTCCGGGTTGGGACTGTCATGGCCTCCCGATTGAGCATCAAGTGCTTAAGGCCCTCGGCGGGAAAAAACGGGAGATGAGCAAGGTTCAGATTCGACAGCGCTGCCGGGACTATGCCGATAAATATGTCAAGATCCAGCGTGAGGAATTTAAGCGCCTGGGGGTATTCGGTGACTGGGACCACCCCTATCTGACGATGACGGCCGATTATGAGGCGGCCATCGTCCGGGAGTTCGGCAAGGTGGTTGCGTCCGGGGCGGTTTATCGCGCAAAAAAGCCCGTACTCTGGTGTTCCTATGATGAGACCGCCCTGGCAGAAGCAGAGGTCGAACACGCCGAGCATGTTTCGCCGTCGATCTATGTGAAGTTCAGGGTGGTGGCTGATCCTGCAAAGGTATTTGGTCCAGAGCTGAAAAATGTATCTCTTGTCATTTGGACGACCACCCCCTGGACCCTTGTTGCGAATCAAGCGGTCTGCCTTCACCCCGACTTCGAATATCAGGCGGTTAGGGTGAATGTTGGAGAGAATTGTGAGCAGACTTGGATTATTGCAAAAGATTTAGTCGCGCAATGTATGAAGGAATTTGAAATTCAGGAATACACTGTTGAAGAAAAAATATACAAAGGCCGCGAGCTTAGAGGGGTTACCTGTTGTTCTCCTTTTCTGGAAGATGGATCAGGTAGAACCTGGCCTTCAGAAGTGATTACGGGAGCGCATGTGACTTTGGAGCAGGGAAGCGGATGCGTCCATACCGCGCCGGGCCATGGGCAGGAAGATTACGAGGTCGGGCTGGAAAATGGTCTGGAGGTCTTTGCCCCCCTGGACCACCGTGGACGGTTTACCGACGAAATTGACCAAGGAATCAAGCAGTGGGAAGGGCTGGAAGTTCTCAAGGCAAACGAAGCCATTATCAGCCGTTTGTCTGAAATCGGCACCCTGGTCAAGGCCGGGTCGATCACACATTCCTATCCGCATTGCTGGCGGTGCAAGAAGCCCGTGATTTTCCGCGCCACCAAACAGTGGTTTATCTCGATGGGGGATGAAAGAGAAGACGTTACAAAATCTCTCCGGGGGCGGGCGGTGGAGGCGATTTGTGAAATCAATAACAATAAGGGATGGATCCCGTCCTGGGGATATGACCGCATGCTCGGCATGGTCAATAATCGTCCCGATTGGTGCATCTCACGGCAGCGAATCTGGGGCGTTCCCATTATTGCTTTTACCTGTCTCGGCTGTGAAGAATCGCTTCCGGAGAGTATGATCCCGGAGATCGCAAACCATATCGCAGGCCTGATGGAAAAAGAGGGGAGCGATATCTGGTTTTCAAAATCGGCGGCCGACCTTCTCCCCAACGGAACCGTTTGTCCGAACTGTTCCGGATCGGAGTTTCAACAGGAAAATGACATCCTTGATGTCTGGTTTGAATCTGGAATCAGCCATATTGCGGTACTGGAACACAGAAAGCTGCTTCCGGAAGGGGATCTCCGTGCCGACCTTTATCTTGAAGGGACGGATCAACATCGGGGCTGGTTCCAGAGCAGCTTGCTAACAACACTGGTCGCCGACCCGAGGCAAAAGTCGGCTCCCTACAAGGCAGTCTTAACGCATGGTTTTACCGTCGATGGTTCGGGGAAAAAGATGTCAAAATCCGTCGGGAATGTGGTCGCTCCGGAAGAGGTCATCAAGAAATACGGAGCGGAAATCCTCCGTCTCTGGGTGGCGGCGACCGATTTCAGGGAGGATGTCCGCATTTCGCCGGACATCCTGACGCAGCTTGCGGAGGCCTACCGGAAGATCCGGAATACCTGCCGTTTCCTCCTTGGAAATCTCTATGATTATCATCCGGGATCGGCCCCTTTTCCGGAGGCGGATCTTCAGGACATTGACCGCTGGGCGCTCAGGCGTCTCCAGGTCCTCAACAAAAAAGTTCAGTGGGCCTATCATGAGTCGGAATTTCATATAGTCTTTCATGCCTTGAATAATTTCTGTTCTGTCGATCTCTCCTCCTTCTATCTCGACATCCTGAAAGACCGGCTTTATACCGCCGGGGCAGATTCGCCGGAAAGAAGGGCCGCCCAGGCTGTAATGCAGGAAATTCTGCGGGCTCTGGTCCGTCTGATGGCTCCTATTCTCTCCTTTACCGCCGATGAGATCTGGCAATATCTTCCGGAAGATTTGAAGACGGAATCAAGTGTTCATCTCACCGAATTTCCGGAGCTGAAGGATCTTTCTACAATCGAAGCAGGAGACGAAGAAAAGGACTGGAGCAGGCTCATTCGGGTTCGGGATGAAGTCGCGCGTGTTCTGGAGGAGGCTCGAAAGGACAAAAAAATCGGGAATCCATTGGAAGCGCGGGTGCATCTCTTCGCGAAGCCGGCGCTCTATGATCTTCTCAAGGGGCAGCGTACAATGCTCCCCGCGTTCTTCATTGTCTCACAGGTGGATCTTTCACCCTGGCAGGATCAGGAACCTCCGGTGCAGGAAAACGGGGATGCCGATCAGGGGGGGTCGAAGTGGACTCTCTCGACAACGGTTGATCAGGAGGGTTTGCGGATAGAAGTAACGACGGCGCGGGGTGAAAAGTGTGGACGGTGTTGGACCTATCAGGAAAGTGTTGGTCGGGATGAAGTTCATCCCACCCTGTGCCGGCGCTGTACGGAGGTTGTCCTTGCGAGCGGCATCAACACGGGGTAAACTTCTCTTTCCCGCCTTGATCGGGGGGGGCATTGTTCTTGGTGATCAGCTCAGCAAGTTTTACATTCACAATGCCTTCCGACTACACGAATCGAAAGTGATTATTGAGGGCTTTTTCTCCCTGACCTATATTCGAAACCCGGGTGCGGCCTTCGGTCTCTTCGCGGAACACAACGCGGGTTTTCGCAGCGTATTTTTTGCGGTGGTTTCCGTCATTGCCCTCTGCCTCCTGGCCTATTTCTTCTGGGAAACCCCCAAAGAAGAGACTCTTGGCCTGGTCGCCATTTCCCTCTTGTTCGGCGGAGCCGTCGGGAATATGATCGACCGCTTCCGCCTGGGTGAGGTCATCGACTTTCTTGACTTCTATATTGGTCAAAGCCATTGGCCGGCATTTAATGTTGCCGATTCCGCTATCACCGTTGGTATTTCCCTCCTGTTATTTCATGTTTATTTCCATAAGGATGGGGTTGCAGACCAAGCGCCTGAAACCCGCCGAGGGGACTAGCCCGCATGTCTTCCTTCCCTCCCTCCCCGCTCCTGGTTTCATCCCACAGCCGTACAGACCGGCTTGACCTTTATCTGATCAAGAGAGGGGTCCCGCTTTCTCGGGCTCGTATCCAGAAGCTGATTTCCGAAGGTCTGATTCGGCTTAACGGCGCCCCGACCAAGGCGAGTTTTCGCGTCAGGGAGGGGGACCAGATCGAGATCTGCATCCCACCTCCGGAGCCGCTTGAACTGATCCCGGAAGAAATTCCGCTCGATCTACTTTATGAAGATGACTCCCTCCTGATTGTGAATAAACCGGCGGGTATGGTGGTCCATCCGGCGCCCGGTCATGACCAGGGGACACTGGTTCACGCCCTGCTCCATCATTGCCGTGATCTTCCTGGGATCGGAGGACGAGAGCGGCCCGGCATTGTCCACCGACTGGATAAGGACACCTCCGGCGTGATGGTGGTGGCAAAGACAGACCTTGCCCACCAGCGGTTGTCGAAGCAGTTTAAAGACCATAGCATTGCCCGGTGTTATCTTGCCCTGGTCAGCGGAATCATCCGGAAGAAAGAGGGCCGGATTATTCTTGCCATAGGGCGGGACCGCGCTGACCGCAAGAAGATCTCAGCCCGGACCGCGCATCCGCGCGCGTCGGAAACAGGTTTCATCGTTCGGGAAAGGCTCAAGGAGGCGACCCTTCTGGAACTTATCCCCCAAACGGGCCGGACCCATCAGATCCGGGTTCACATGGCCCATCTCGGCCATCCCGTCCTTGGTGACAAGGTCTACGGGGGAAAACAGGCCGGAAAATGCGGGGTCCCCTGTGAACGGCAGATGCTCCATGCCGCTTTGCTTGGATTTGTTCATCCGGTCTCCCGGGAAGAGATGAACTTCTCCGCCCCCATCCCGCCCGACATGCAGTCCGTATTGGAAATGCTTCGGAGTCTCAAATGAGGTCCCGTGTTGAGATCGACAAAATCATGGTCATTTTGCAGGAGGAAGCCGGGCGACTGAAAGTGCCTGTCCTTGGCATCATTGCGGAAGAGACCCGGAACCCCTTCAAGGTTTTGATCTCCTGCCTGCTCAGCCTGCGCACGCGCGACGAAACAACGGCAACCGCTTCTGCACGACTGTATCTGTTGGCCGAGACCCCTTCTGCCATGATGAAACTCAGGCAGGAGAAAATTGAGAAGGCGATTTATCCCGTCTCTTTTTATCGAAACAAGTCGCGCCATATTCTCGCGATTTGCCAGATACTGGAGGATGAATACGGGGGAAAGGTTCCGGATCAGTTGGAAGCCCTGCTCAAGTTGCCGGGAGTGGGGAGAAAGACGGCCAACCTCGTCATCACCGTGGCCTTTAACAAAGCGGGAATTTGTGTGGATACCCATGTCCACCGCATCTCCAACCGGCTTGGATTTATCCGGACCTCAAGCCCGGAGGAGAGCGAAACGGCCTTAAGAGAGAAACTCCCCGGAAAATACTGGATTCACTACAACGACATCCTTGTCCCCTTTGGCCAGTATATCTGCACCCCGATCTCCCCCTTCTGCAGCCGCTGCGCCGTCAAGCCCTTCTGCTCGCAGAAGGGCTTGAAAAAACACAGGTGAAGGTTTATTCTTATTTCCAAATGGTTAAAGTGGGAAAGGGTGAAAGGGCTCAGATCGTTCATATTTTACCTCAGGGCAAGGCGCGAGGGGCGCAGAACCGGAGCGTAGTCTTATACGTGAGGATTCGAGCACCGCAGCAACACAGCCAAGGCGTGAAAGATGGGCGTACTGAGCCCTTACACAGAGGTGAGCCATTCCGGATGTTCGTCTGACTTACCACGAACAATATCAAAGAAGGCGGTCTGGAGTGCTAGCGTCACCGATCCCGGTTTTCCGGTTCCGATGGTTCGGCCATCGACCTCCCGGATGGGAGTAACTTCGGCTGCAGTACCGGTAAAAAAGGCCTCGTCGGCCAGGTAAAGATCGTCCCGTGTAAAGCGACCCTCCGTGATTTTTATATCCCGTTCCCGGGCCAGTTGGAGGATCGTCTCCCGTGTAATCCCCTCCAGAATGGACGAGGTCATCGGGGTGGTTCTCAAGGTGCCATTCTGGACAATAAAAATGTTTTCGCCGGGACCTTCCGTCACATAGCCGTCCGTATCCAGCAGGACGGCCTCATCAAACCCGGCCTCTTTTGCCTCTCGTTTTGCCAATTGAGAGTTGACATAGTAGCCGGTGACCTTTGCGCGTGTCAGGCTGATGTTGACATGGTGCCGAGTGAAAGAGGAAACGCTTACGCGAATACCCCGTTTGAGTCCTTCATCCCCCAGATAGGTTCCCCAGGGCCAGACGGCAATAGAGAGATGGATGGGTGCGTCTTTGGCGTAGAGGCCCATTTCCCCATATCCAATAAAGGCCAGCGGCCGGATATAGCCTTCCTCCAGGCGGTTCTTCCGAACCGTCTCGATCACCGCATCTTCAATCTCTTTTTGAGAAAAAGGGATTTTCATCTGGACAACATGGGCCGACCTTAAAAGACGTGCGGCATGTTCCTGCAAGCGAAAAATGGCGGTTCCTGCATCCCCTTTATAACACCGGATGCCTTCAAAGACCCCGAGGCCATAGTGCAGGGTGTGGGTCAAGACATGGACCTTTGCTTCTTCCCAGGGGACCAGCTTTCCATCCATCCAGATGGATGAGGTACTTTTAATCACACGGCTTCCTTTCGATATACTACGGTTCTGCGCATCTCGCGCCTTGCCCTGAAGCCATATTCGCACATGCTGAATAGGGTTACATCTATTTATTTTTTTCCGCGTTGGGTTTTTCTGAGGCTTCGTAACTGTTTCAAAAGCAGGACTGCTTTGGGTCCCCCTTTTCTGCCGGTCAAGAGCCAGTCGGTGCTGATCCGTCCCAGGGAGGCGACACGGACGAGAAGATCCGGGGAGGGAATCCGGCCTCGCTCATAGCGGCTGATATAGTTTTGTTTTTTTACTCCGAGGATTTTTGCAAATTCAGTCTGCGTTCGTTTCCCGCGTACAGCCCTGATCCGTTCACCCACTTTATCCGGGGATATTTTTTCCATCTCATTTCCTCCTCATGTCAGGCATCCTGGTTCTCTTGTGATTTCTTTTTCACTCTAGAAAGATCAACTATTCTCATAGAGTATATACTTCATATGCTTATTAAAGTATACTTGATGGCAAATTTGAATGTCAAGAGGGTCTGTCCTGCCGGAGGCTCGAAAAACTCACAAAGTCATCAGAATTGCGCGTGCCTTGCCGGGGAAAGAGCAGGAATGATATAATGCTCTTTTTTCAGGGTGAGACATGTCTTCCAGGCTCAGCAGGTTTTTGACCGTATCGGGATGGGTTCTCCTTTCGGTCGGGAGTATCCGTTTTTATCGGGTGCTTCGTTCCCACGCGGAAGATCCGAAGTTTGCCCCGCATTTGATGGTGACCCTCCTGTCATTGTGGATTGCGTCATCGATCCTTCGCGTGGGTCTGCGAAAGAAAGCGTTGAACAAAAGAGTCGCCATCACTTTGATCCGTTCTGGCTCCATCCTCCTGATGATCTGGAGTTACCGCTTTTATTTATCGTTGAACGCGAGTCCGGGAACCGGCACCGCGTTTCTCCTCTATCTCTCCCCCTTTTACATTGTTTTCGGATCGATCGTCATGTGTGCCGGACTGCGAATCAGCCGGACCCTTCGGAATCATACCGCCGAAACTGTCTCCTCCGTGAAGGAATCTCTGAGCGGAGATTTTAGCGAAGATCCCCTCGACGGTTCACAGACTTGACTCAGGGAACCTCTGATATTGGACCTTGGGACAGGATCTTCCCTTCCCGGCAATGAAGTGATAATATCCGGTGTAACGGTTTGTATCGATTAATTCCTGGAGGGTGTCAGCGTCATGGCAGTCCGGTTTAAAGATTATTATGAAGTTCTTGGTGTTTCACGGGATGCTTCGGAGAAAGAGATCAAGGAGGCCTTCCGAACGCTGGCCCGGCTTACCCATCCCGATCTCAACACCGGGAAGGGAAAGAAGGAGGCTGAAGCCCGGTTTAAAGAGATCAATGAGGCCTATGAAGTTCTGGGAAATGCCAAAAAAAGGGCTAAATACAATCGTCTGGGATCGCAATGGCGGGAGGGGATGCCCTTTCAATCCCGGGGCGGCGGTGCCGGGTCTTCCGGGCTTCATTTTGAAGGGGAGGGCCTCAGCGGTTTTTCGGATTTCTTTGAATCCATCTTCGGCGGAGAGTCGCATCCCTCTGCAAGGACGGCCGCCCGCCCGGTCCGGCGCGGCGAGAACATCGTATCGGATATGGCGTTGACGCTGGAAGAGGCCAATCATGGAACCCGGAAACACCATAAAACACAGAGACAGTTTCCCTGTCCTGACTGTGGTGGCCGGGGACATGAGGGAAGAACGGTCTGCAGGCGTTGTGCCGGCCGGGGGAACATCATTGGCGGAAAAGATCTCACCGTCACCATCCCGGAAGGGGTTCGGGCCGGGGACAAGATCCGGCTGGCCGGACAGGGAAATCCGGGGGAAGGCGGCGGGCCTCCGGGAGACCTTTTCATCCGGATCAAATACCGGCCCCACGCGGTTTTTACCGTTTCCGATGACCGCCTCGAAATGACGCTCGATGTAATGCCCTGGGAGGCCGCGCTGGGATCAAGTGTGAAGATTACGACATTGCATGGCGATGTGATCCTGAAGATCCCTCCGGGAAGCCAGGGGGGACAACCCTTCCGGTTGCGGGAAAAAGGCTTAAGTTCACGCACGGGAAAGAACGGGGATCTCCTGGTCCGCCTGCAGATTAAACTGCCGGAAAAGATCTCGGACGAGGCCAAGCCTCTTTACGATGAACTGGCGCGTCTCTCGAAGAAAGAAGGGTGACCCGAACCGTTACATGAGGTGGGATGTTGGGACGGCTTTCTAAACTCATCACAAAATGGCGGCGGGTTCGGATAACGACCTATATGATTATCTCTATGGTCCTCTTTTCCGCCCTGATTATTGCAAACCTCTTCTTTTTGCGCCGGTTTTTTTAGGTGCCCCGACGTTTTGACAGAAGACCCCATCCCGAATCATCCCGCAGATTACTCCCAGTTCTCGACTGAGTGAACGATCCTCCAGAAGCGGCGGAATCCTGGAACGAAGTGTCCGGATCACTTCTGCGACGCCCCGGCCCGGTTTCAGGGGGGCGTGGAAGCCCACCCCTTCTGCCGCGGCGAAAAGCTCGATGGCCAGGATCCCTTCAACATTGGAGAGAATCTGGTTCAGCTTGAGGGCCGATCCCATCGCCATGCTGACATAGTCTTCCTGATTGACTGACGTTGGAATCGAATCGACCGAAGCGGGATGGGCCAGGAGCTTGCATTCCGAGGCCAGCGCCGCGGCGGCAACCTGGGGCATCATCAGGCCGGAGTGAAGTCCCGGATGCCGCGTCAGAAAGGGGGGGAGGTCGATGCAGTCCGGATCGATCAACTGCGCAATCCGCCGTTCAGAGATGACCCCCAGATGCGTCATTGCGATGGCCAGGAAGTCGAGGCCTAAGGCAATTGGATGGCCATGGAAGTTTCCTCCCGGGATAATCTGCCCTTCTTCCGGAAAGACAATCGGGTTGTCGGTCACGCTGTTCATCTCAATCGACAAGGTCTGCCGGACCGTATTGACGGCATCACGCACTGCGCCATGTACCTGAGGGATGCAGCGGATCGAGTAGGGGTCCTGTACCCGGCTGCACGCGATATGGGAGTCACGGATTTCGCTGTGCGCCAGAAGTCTTCGAATATTAGCCGCGACCTTTTTCTGTCCGGCATAGGGGCGTAGCGCCTGGATCTTCGGGTCAAAGGCCGTCGGTGTTCCCATCAAGGCCTCCAGCGACATGGCGCCGGCCACATCGGCGGTCTCCATCAGCCGCTCAGCGGATAAAAGCGAAAGAAGGCCAAGGCTCAACGCCCCCTGCGTCCCATTTACCAGGGAGATCCCCTCCTTTGCCTCCAGAACAAGGGGAGAGATCCCGGCCCGTCTCAAGGCCGTCTTTCCAGACAGGCGCTTCCCCTCAAAAAAGGCCTCCCCTTCCCCGATCAGGGGCAGGGCCAGGTGAGCCAGCGGAATAAGATCGCCGCACGCCCCGACCGATCCCCGGCTCGGGATAACCGGGTGAAGGGATTGGTTGAGCATCTGAATGAGACGCTCGACAATAACAGGGCGGACGCCGGAATAACCCTGTACCAGTACCTGGGCCCTCAGGAGCATCATTCCGCGTGTCTGTGCTACAGAAAGGAGAGGGCCGAATCCGCAGGCGTGGCTCCGAACCAGATTGACCTGGAGCTGTACGATTTCAGCTTCGGATATTCTCTGGTCGGCCAGCTTCCCGAATCCGGTGGTGACACCATAAACAACCTCATGACGGGCAAGCGTCTTCTCCACCACCCGGCGTGAGCGTTTCATCAATGAGACTGCGGGGCGGGCTAGGCGAAGGGGGCGGTGCTTGAAGACCACCTCGTAAAAATCGGAAAAGGATAAAGGGTTTCCTGAAAGAACAAGATATTTCATCATTGGCATCCCGGACAGGCGCGGTCGTTACGGTATTTATTGTGGGCAGAAAAATTATAAGAGAATCAAGCCGGGATTGCAATGAAGGGTATTGCTCTTGCGCGGTGCGGTTCTCGCGCTTGACAGGTCTTTCTGAACCAAGTACTCTCAACCCGACACGATGTCGTGTCCGACGATGACGTCCCATTCCCTGTAAATATGAAGATGGATCATGGCTGCAAGATCTATCCTCAAGGGTGGGGCGTTTTTTTTATTCTGAGAGAGGGCGATGCCGATGGATAAAGCGGGTCTGGATGATCTGGTCGGTTCCAGTCCGGTTATGAAGGCGGTTTTGGAAGAGATCGCCCAAGTGGCGCCCAGCAAGGCGACGGTTCTCTTGCGGGGAGAAAGCGGCACGGGGAAGGAACGCATCGCAAAGCTGATTCATCAGAGCAGTCCACGTGCGGACAAGCCCTTTATCCGGGTCAGTTGCGCGGCGCTCTCTGAAACCCTGATCGAGAGCGAACTTTTCGGTCATGAAAAGGGGGCCTTTACCGGCGCGGTCCAGAAAAGGAAGGGACGCTTCGAGCTGGCTGACAGGGGGACCATCTTTCTTGATGAGATCGGCGATCTTCCGCCCTCGGTTCAGGTGAAGCTGCTTCGTGTCCTTCAGGAGATGGAGTTCGAGCGTGTCGGCGGCATCGAGAACGTGAAGGTTGATGTTCGAACCATCGCCGCCACGCACCGGGATCTGGAGATGGCTGTGATGGAAGGAACCTTCCGGCAGGATCTCTATTATCGGCTCAATGTCGTACCGGTTCAGCTTCCGCCGCTTCGCGAGAGAAGAGAGGATATCCCGCTACTGATTGAACATTTTCTCGATAAATTCAACGAGGAAAACAACAAGAAGGTTCAACTGAAGGCGGAACTGATCCGCCTTCTGACCCGGTATGACTGGCCGGGGAATGTCAGGGAGCTGGAAAACAGTGTCGAGCGGCTCGTTGTTCTCGCCAGAGAGGACTGGGTCTCCCTCAAGACCATTCCGACGGCCATTGCCACCTACTTTAATGATATTCGTCAGGTCACTCCTGCAACGTGGAGGACGGGACGGCTGGCGCGTTCCGTCCGGGAGAACCCCTCACTGTCTGAATCCCTGGAGGGGATGGAAAGAGAGGCCCTCAAAAATGCCCTGGAGCGATGCGGCTGGGTTCAGGCCAGGGCGGCCCGTTATCTTGGGATCACCCCACGGCAGGTGGCCTATAAAGTCAGGAAATACAAACTTGTTTCGGACGATATTTTTTAGTCATTTATCGTCTATAGGGCGACAGGATATCCCAAAAGTGGTAAAAAGACCCGAAATAGCTTGACAAACTGCCATGGATCGGGTACAAAATTTTACGTTTGATATGCTAAGCACAGGTATTTCATATTGAAAGCACTCATTATTGCTCCAGGGGGACGGGATTAGAATCAGTTAGGAGAGGTGCCACGTGAAGGGGTCCCCCTTATCCCGTGGCGGTATATTTGTAAAACACCGTTTGTTTAAGACCTCAACTTTTTATGTGTTACCTAGTGAGGAAGACAGACACATCAGCCGGTTCTAGTTTGATCGGGGACCGATTTCAACGCAACGTGAATTTAGGGGGGAATACGAATGAAGATGAAGTCTCTCGTTTTTAGCTTGTTTATCGCAGGTTCTATGCTTTTTAGCGGCATAGGGGTTGCGCAGGCCGATGACCTGAAGGTCAGTGGTTTTGGTTCTGTGACCTTAACCTTACAGGATGACGCCAATGACCCAAGTATAGCGAATAATACCGGTTGTGCAGATCTAATCGGAACGCTCAATGCCACCAACTGTACCGAATTGCAAACCGGTTTAGAGGCCGAGGTCGACTTCGAGAAGACCACCGGCGGTGTCACGTTCAGACTGGATCTCGATATTCATGACGACACGGACCTTGTCGAAATTGAGCAAGCCAAGTTCTCCTATGGTGTCTTTGAGAACGCAGGATTGGGACTTACATTTACGGGTGGACGGTTCAACTCGCCAATCGGTTTTGAAGCCCAGGATGCCCCGGACATGCTTCAGACGACCAATGGTCAGCTCTTCGGCCTGGTCCCTTCCAACCTGACCGGATTTCAACTCTCAGGCGAATCGGGCATAGCCAGTGGAAGTGTCATTTTTGCCAATGACTGGAATAACGATCCCCAAGGTGGTGCAGGTTCGTTCGCCGAGGAGAACAGCATCGGTTTTACCCTTGCGGTCAACCCGATGCCAACGGCAAATCTGTCCATCGGCTGGTTGGACTCCGCAGCGACAAACGCTGCTCCTGGTCCCTCCGCACCGGTGGGCAATGAGGCCCTTCTTGATATCGTTCTCTCCGGAACGGTCGCGGCCACACCGGACATTGAACTCCTCTATGCCCTGGAAATTTTTTCAGATGATGCGCGTGATGGTATGGGACTCACACTCCATGCCACCCGCGGCCATCATAGCCTGACCGTCCGCTACGACACCGTCGAAACGCAGCGGGCAAAGGCCGGTGTTGGAACTAACGAAGTAACCGGTGGTACCGCAGCAGGGGATCCAGAAACAACGAGCCTGACCATCGCGCTTTTGTGCGAAATGCGGGAAGGCATCGCGACGGTCCTCGAGTACAGAACCAATGACAACGATTTTACAGTAACGGGTAGACCGGACAACGATACCCTGCTGCTTGAGTTTGTCGCAACATTCTAGACCCCTTGTATCTTAAGGGTTAGCTGTCTCTAAAGCGGCCCGCCGCCATCGGCGGGCCGCTTTAGTTTGTATTATTTAAAAAACACTCAATGAGGAGTACAAAGTATATGCTCGATGACGAGTATCCAATTAGGTTGATACAAAAAGAAAAAACACCTATTAGATACTTAGGAGAAAAAAATGAAACGTCTTCGAAATTTGAGCTTTTTTGGACTTCTCATCGCTTTGATTCTCGCCTCTGCCCTCCCGCTCTGGGCACAAGATAAACCTCCAACCGCCTCAGATGTACAGACCAATGCCAATTTTGTCTGGACACTCATTGCCGCCTTTCTTGTCTTTTTTATGCAGGCCGGTTTTGCCGTAGTCGAGGCCGGGTTCACCCGCGCAAAAAACTGTGTCAATATCCTGATGAAGAATCTTTTTGATTTTTCTTTTGGCAGCCTGGCCTTCTGGGCTCTTGGTTTCGGGTTGATGTTCGGGACGTCTGCCGGTGGTTTCATCGGCACCGACGGATTTTTTCTGACTGATCCCGGAAACCACGGGGATTGGCTCTACGCCTTCTGGATGTTCCAGTGTGTCTTTGCCGCGACGGCCGCCACGATTGTCTCGGGTGCAATGGCGGAGCGGACCAAGTTTTCTTCGTATATCATCACCAGCGCAGTGGTCTGCGCAGTCATCTATCCGGTTTTTGGAAGTTGGGCCTGGGGCAGCCTTCTCAATGGGAGCGGCTGGCTTGAAGGACTGGGCTTTATCGACTTTGCGGGATCGACGGTGGTTCATTCGGTGGGCGGCTGGGTTGGCCTGGCGGGTGCCATCGTTCTCGGGCCGCGCATCGGAAAGTACGGCAAGAATGGAAAAGCACGGGCGATTCCAGGACACAGCATGCCCCTGGCCGCCCTGGGGGTCTTCATCCTCTGGTTTGGATGGTTCGGATTTAATCCGGGGAGCACGACAACGGCTACAACGGACATCGCGCGGATTGCCGTCAACACTAATCTGGCCGCGGCTGCGGGTTCGATTGCCGCGATGTTCCTGACCTGGAAGGTCTATGGAAAACCCGATCTGGGGATGGCCTTAAACGGCGCCCTGGCCGGGCTGGTGGCCATTACGGCGGGTTGCTACAATGTTTCACCGTTAAGCGCCGTGATTATCGGACTCCTGGGTGGCCTTCTCGTGGTCTTCTCCGTCGGCTTACTTGACAAGCTTAAGATTGATGACCCGGTGGGTGCCGTTTCTGTTCACGGGGTCTGCGGCGCGTGGGGAACCCTGGCTGCGGGCCTTTTCAATGAAGGCGGATTCAGCATGAGTATCATCTGGGTTCAGCTTGTGGGAATCGCGGCGGCCTTTATCTGGGCTTTTGGAACCAGCTTTATTCTTTTTAAAGTCATCAAGGCGACGGTGGGTCTTCGGGTGACAGAGGAAGAGGAATTGGCCGGTCTGGATATTCTCGAACATGGGAATGCCGCCTATCCCGAATTTGCGATCAGTACGATCCCGGCGTCAACCCCGAGAAGGGAAGGGTAGGATGATCCAGATCAGCGAGGAAGCATGCGTTAACGCGACAGGGTAAAGGAGGAAGATCATGAAAAAAGTAGAGGCAATCATTAAGCCGTTTAAACTGGAAGAGGTAAAAAAGGCCCTGGCCGATATCGGGATCGTCGGAATGACGGTGACCGAAGTGAAGGGTTTTGGGCGGCAGAAGGGCCACACGGAGCAATACCGCGGAGCCGAATACGCGATTGAATTTGTCCCCAAGATCCGGATGGAGATCGCGATCGCCGACAATGATGTGGAAAAGGTTGTCGCGGCAATCATGACGGCGGCGAAGACAGGGTCGATCGGTGACGGGAAGATCTTTGTCTACCCGCTTAACGAAGTGTACCGGATTCGAACCGGGGAGATGGGCGAAGGCGCCCTGTAATACGAATGGTTTTGGAAAGCGTGATATGAGGGAGGTCCCGTTGAAAGACGGGGTCTCCCCTTCCCTCCTTAGGCGACTTGACGATTTAAAACCAGATCCAATCGCCGATCCTGGTTCATTGACAAATCAGGCATAATTAGTATATTTATAATATTGATCTGATAACCTCCTTATATTTACGAGACCGGCTTCACACGCGCATGGCGCTCCTTCAAAGCAGAGTATCCTTGTCCATCGCGCAGTCCTGTCTTGAGGATCCCTTCTCCAGCGGCAACAGGATAGATGCCACATAGGTCTGTATCCGTGCGCCTTCCCCTTCGAGGAGACTTGCGCCGCTAATTCAGTCCGGATTTAAGTTTCAGGATCAACTACCGATAAGGGTCTCAGGAGACAGTCGGAGAAATAAAAGATATGCTGCGGTAATGGCCGATAGGCTCATTTCCCTAATTATACTGGTTTAAATAGCCGGGCTGATCGCCTCGAATTACCTGAGAACTCGGCTCTTTTTCTGTTCCTCGCGGCGATTCTATTTCTCCGACAGGCTCCAAGGCCAATTACGAATCAGGGAGTGAAATGGATATTGAATCGATCAGACCCGTATTGGTGCTGCTTGTATCTCTGGTCGGTGCCGTTCTGATTCTTGTTTTCCGCAAAGACCCCAATGTCAGAGAGGGCTGCTCTCTCACGGCGGCCGTTCTCAAATGTCTGCTCGTGGTTAGCATGGTCCCGGCGGTTCTTGCCGGGAAAACCTATACCTTTACCGTCCTGACCTTCCTGCCCGGGGTGTCACTGTCTTTACGGGTCGATGCCCTGGGGCTTATTTTTGCCCTGACGGCTTCCGCACTGTGGATATTAAACACCATTTATTCCATCGGCTATATGCGCGCCCACCACGAGCGCAAGCAGACCCGTTTCTACACCTGCTTTGCCCTTACCCTCTCCGCGACGATGGGGGTGGCTTTTTCCGCCAACCTGGTTACGATGTATCTTTTTTACGAAATTTTAACCTTTGTGACTTATCCCCTGGTGGCGCACAATGAGACGAAGGTTGCCTACACGGGCGCGAACAAGTATTTCTTCTACCTCCTTGGGACCTCAACGGCCTTCCTCTTGCCGGCGATCATACTGACTTACAGTCTCTCCGGCAACGGGGATTTTAATCCGGCCGGGATTTTTCCGGCGGAAACCAATGCCCTTCTCCTGACCTTCATGTTCTTTCTCTTTTTGTTCGGTATCGGGAAGGCCGCGGTCATGCCTGTTCATGCCTGGCTTCCTGCCGCCATGGTCGCACCCACCCCGGTGAGTGCGCTCCTTCATGCGGTTGCCGTCGTGAATACCGGAGTTTTCTGTGTGCTTCGGGTTATGTTTCATGTCTTCGGCGTGGATTTAATGAGGGCTTTAAATCTGGGGGTTTTCGTGGCGGGATTGGCCTCTGTGACGATACTGACGGCCTCGTGTATCGCACTCACCCGGAATAACCTGAAAGAACGCCTCGCTTTCTCAACCATCAGTCAGTTGTCCTATATTGTCCTGGGTGGAGCGCTTCTTACTTCGAGCGGAATGGCTGGCGGGGTTTTGCACATTGCAAACCATGCCTTTGCGAAGATTACCCTCTTTTTTTGTGCCGGGGCAATTTATGTGGCCACGAATAAAACCCAGATCTCGGAATTGGACGGCATCGGACGGAAGATGCCCTGGACCATGACAGCCTTTGCCATCGGGACACTGACCATGATCGGTATTCCCCCCTCCGGCGGGTTCGTCAGTAAGTGGTATCTGGCCATCGGATCCGTTGAGGCAGACAAACTGGTCATCCTCTTCGTTCTTTTCTCGAGCACACTCCTGAATGCGGCCTATTTTGTTCCAATCGTCTACAGGGCTTTCTTCAAAGCCCCTTCAGGAGAAGAGGTCCACGGCGTCACCCATGGACTTGCCTTTGCGGCCGCCGGAGATAAAGATGGCGGTGGAGGAAGTACGCAAAGTACTCAAGAGGCCTCTTATTTCATCATCGTTCCGCTGATGATGACGGCCATTATCTCACTGATCCTCGGGATGTTTCCGGACATCCTCCTGGGATTGGTTCGACAGGTGACAGGATGAGTAGCGAAAAAAAGGAAACAAAACAAGTTTATAAGACGAAGCGGGTAAAGGTTCTGGGTACGATTCTGGCACTATTGATGATCCTGGATTGGTTTGCGCCGAGACACCATGCACACTTTTTCTGGGATTCCATCCCGGGTTTTTCAGCGGTATTCGGTTTCATTGCCTGTACGATCCTGGTCTTTTTCTCCAAGGGGATCGGGCATGCCTTCTTGATGAAGCGGGAGGACTACTACGATGATTGAGTGGATACATCCCGCACTCATCTTTTTTGCAGCGGCGGCTATTCTGCCTTTTGTGAAGGGAAAATGGAAGTCGATCCTCCTGATCGGATTCCCAGCCCTTGCCTTCTTTTCTCTGATGTTCTTCCCTGATGGAAGTTACGGGGTCTTTACAATTGGTGGGTTCGAGGTCGTCTTTGGCCGGGTTGATAAGCTCAGCCGGGTCTTTGCCTATGTCTTTACCCTCATGGGGAGCGTCGGCATGGTCTACGCCCTTCATGTGAAACAAAAAGGCCAGCACATGGCCTCCCTGATTTACGGCGGTGGCGCACTCGGATCGGTCTTTTCCGGAGATCTCTTATCCCTCTTTGTCTTTTGGGAGATCATGGCCTTCTCCTCTGTCTTCCTGGTCTGGTACGGCGGGGCAAAATCATGGACACCCGGCTTACGCTACCTCCTGATCCATACCTTCGGCGGGGTCTGTCTCCTGGGAGGGATCGTTATTTTTGCAGGTCAGACCGGGAGCATTGCATTTAATGCCATTCCGGCCTCCGGTCTGGGCGGCTGGTTCATCCTGATTGGTTTTCTGATTAATGCCGGTGCGCCTCCTCTGCACGCCTGGCTACCCGATGCCTATCCGGAAGGGAGTATAACCGGGACGATCTTCCTTTCTTCTTTCACCACCAAGACCGCCGTGTATGTCCTGGCACGGGGTTTTGCCGGGACCGAGGTGCTCATGTGGGTGGGGGTGATCATGGCCCTCTACGGGGTGGTTTATGCCATGTTGGAAAATAATGTCCGGAGGCTGCTCGCCTACCACATCATCAGTCAGGTCGGCTTCATGGTGGCTGGGATTGGCGTCGGCACCGAGCTTGCGATCAACGGAGCGGTGGCCCATGCCTTTGCTCACATCCTCTATAAAGCCCTCTTGATGATGGGAATGGGTTCCGTGATCTTCATGACGGGTAGGAGAAAGGGGACGGAGTTGGGAGGACTCTACCGGACGATGCCCCTGACTTTCGGCCTCTTTATGATTGGCGGTTTCTCCATCTCGGGGGTCCCATTCCTCTCCGGATTTATCAGCAAATCAATGGTCATCTCGGGAGCGGCCGCCGCGCATTACCCCTTTGTGGTTCTCCTGTTGACCCTGGCGGCCGCAGGGACCTTCCTTTCAACGACCCTGAAGCTGCCCTATGCCGTTTTTATGGGGGAAGACAGAGGAATCAAGGCTGATGACCCCCCCGGAAACATGCTTCTCGGCATGGGCCTGGCCGCGTTTATCTGCATCCTCTTGGGGGTGTTTCCGAACCTCCTTTATCAACTCCTTCCTTTTTCAGTCGATTATCATCCCTACACGGCGGAGCATCTGGTGGGATCGTTCCAGCTCCTGCTCGCGACTTTGCTGGGGTTTATCCTCTTTCTGTACAAGCTTCATCCGGAAAACACGATCAGTGTTGATACTGATTGGGTATATCGAAGGGGGGTCGCGTATTTTCGGCGACTTCCAAACCCGTTTCAGGGCATCAAGGTGGTCCAATACCGGGACATATTACAAGGCCTCACAGAGTTCTCTCAGCACGTTGCCCGGCGTTTTCAAAGCGGTTATTTAAAACACTATCTGGTGATGATCATCTCGTTTGTTATGTTATCCACCTTGTTGTTTTCCTTGTTTAAGGGCTGGGCCTTAAGTCTCGACTCCCTGATGCAAACCGATCTTACTCTGGCGCAACTCTTGATTTTTGTGTTGATCATCAGCAGCACCCTGTCCACGGTTTTCTTTAAGAATCGTATTTCAGCCGTTCTCTCCCTGGGGATGACGGGATTTTTTGTCGCCTTTTTCTATGTCCTGATGGGGGCCCCGGATCTGGCACTCACGCAATATCTCGTCGAGGCGATCTCCGTGATTTTAATCTTGCTCGCCTTTTATTTTCTGCCGGCCTACTTTGAAGAAAAGACGGCATCGGCGGCGAAGATCACTGATATCGCAGTCTCGTTGTTGGTCGGTATCGTGATGACCTTCTATATGCTGATGGTGATGGACAGTCATCTCACGGAATCGATTGCGAGCTATTATCTGGAGATGAGTGAGAAACTGGCGGGGGGCCGGAATGTGGTGAATGTGGTGATCGTCGATTTCAGAGGCTTTGACACCATGTTTGAAATTGCTGTTTTTTCCATCGCGGCCCTGGGAATTTTCGGAATGCTGAAACTGAACAAGAAGAAAATGTCGATTCAGAAGAAAGGGGCTTCCAACGGGAGTCTGAAACTGGAAAAGAGTGGAGAATCTGTTCAACAGGAGGTGGCTTCGAAATGACCTCGCTTATTTTTAAATCGATTACGAAGATGGTCTCTCCTATTTTGATGATTTTTTCCATTTATCTGCTCTTGAGGGGACACCAAATGCCGGGGGGAGGCTTCATCGCCGGCTTGATGACCTCGGCCGGCCTGGTCTTGATTTATCTTGCCTATGGCTGTGACTGTTTTGACTGGCACAAGAGGAGCCGATTTTTTTACTATCTCTTTTCTGCAGGGCTGGCGCTCTCTTTTATCACAGGGATCGCCGGGCTTTTTCTGGGCGGCTATTTCTTAAAAAGCGGGGTGGCCCATGTGGAGATGCCGTTTATTCATGAAAGCTGGGAATTCGCCTCTGCGGGGATATTTGACATCGGAGTTTATCTAGTCGTCTGCGGTGTATGTGTTTCGCTCATGACCTTATTGGGAGAAGAGGAATGAAGGTGTTGCTGCCCTTGGTTGTTGGTGTTTTGTTTGGTGCCGGGACCTATCTTATGCTGAAAAAGAATATCCTCAAGCTCGTCCTTGGCCTGGGCCTGATCTCTCACGGGGCAAATGTGCTCTTGATTAGTTCGGGTTGGATCGGGACTGGACAAGTTCCGATTCTGGGCCAGGATGGGACGGAAGGCTTTGTGGATCCGGTTCCCCAGGCACTGGTTTTAACGGCTATCGTCATCGGTTTTGCTGCACTGGCCTTTTTACTGGTGTTGTCCATCCGGGTCTATCGGGATTTAAAAACAGCCGATATCTCAGAAATAAGGGGGCAACGCGGATGACACACTTATTGGTCTTGCCCATCCTCATCCCGTTGGGAACGGGCATTCTTCTTCTGCTCCTCCGCGTGAACCCATTGGGACGGCGTGTCGTCATCGGGTTCTCCGGTCTGTCGATCCTTGTGACGGATATTGTTCTACTCACATCCATCTATCAGAACGGCATTCACTCCTATCGAGTGGGTGGTTGGTCCGCCCCTTTCGGCATTGTCATGGTAGGCGATTTGCTGAGCGGGATCATGCTGATGTTGGCCTCTGTCATTGCGCTCTCTGCCCTGTCCTATTCCTTTGGCTACTTAAAAACAGATGCGCAACAAGCCCTGTTCCATCCCCTCTTTTTCTTTTTGTGGACCGGGACGAACGGCGCCTTTCTCACCGGGGATATCTTCAATCTTTTTGTCATGTTTGAAGTGATGCTGATGTCCATTTATGCCCTTCTGGTCATGCTCGGAGAGAAAAAACAAATCGAAGCTGGTTTCAAACTGGTTACCATGGGTCTTTTTACCTCCGCCTTGTTTTTGGCCGCCGCGGGCGGGATTTACGCTTTTGCGGGTACCCTTAACATGGCAGATCTGGCGCTTAAAATAAAACCCCATGTGGACCATCCCCTCGTCAGTGCGATTGCGATGTTGTTCATCGGTGTTTTCGGCCTGAAAGCCGCCATGATGCCCTTTCATTTCTGGCTGCCGGATGTCCACTCTGCCGCACCGACCCCCATCAGCGCGATGCTTTCGGGGATACTGATCAAGGTGGGGGTCTATGCCATCATCCGGGTATTCTGCCTGATTTTTGTCGACCTGCAGGGCTATTTTCAGGGTTTCATTCTAACGATGGCCTGTATCACAATGTTTGTCGGTGCCCTGGGCGCGGTGGCCCAAACCGATCTCAAGCGTCTTCTGGCCTACAGCAGTATCAGTCAAATTGGCTACATCCTCATGGGGGTCGGATTTTTTACGGTGGGGGGCATGAGTGCCGCGCTCTTTTATATCATCAGCCACGGCGTGATCAAGTCCTCCCTTTTTCTTGCGGCCGGGATTCTTAAAAAGATGCGTGGAAGTACGGAGATGTCTGACCATGGAGATATGATTAATACCTCTCCGGCCTTTACGATCATATTTTTTATCGGCGTCATTTCTCTTGGGGGTATTCCGCCTTCCGGCGGTTTCTTCATGAAGTTTCAACTCATCAAGGCAGGACTCGACGGCGCTTTCTACATTCCCGTCATTGTTGCGTTCATCGTGAGTCTCATGACCTTATTTTATCTCTTCCGGTCATGGCAAAAGATTTGCCTTTCCGGTCCTCCGCAGGGAAGTCCCCTCGCGACACCCTCGGTCAAACTGCTCATTCCCGTCGGAATTCTGGCTATGCTTTGTCTGGCACTGGGCCTTGCGGCGTCTCCGGTGAGCGCGTTGACCCAGGCAGCGGCGGAGCAACTGTTTTCACCGGAGCTCTATATCCGTGCGGTCATGGGGTCGATGTAATGCGAAAACATCTTTTTCTCAATATATTGCTCGCGTTCATCTGGTGTCTGCTTCAGGAAAACCTGAAGCTACATGAGTTTTTGATTGGTGCCCTCTTGGGCTATGGGGTTATCCGCCTCCTGAAACCGGTCCTGGAGGATGGAAATGCGGCGGGGCGAGTGCCGAAGCCTTTCCTTGGATTGAAAGGGTATTTCAGGATTTTTCTCCATACGCTCCGTTACATCTTTGTCTTTTTATACGAGGTGATCAAGGCAAACCTTCAGGTGGTCAAGATTGTGCTTTCTCCTAAGCTCAATATCACACCGGGCATTATTGCCTACAAGATGGATGTTGAATCGGATGCGGGCATTACGCTTCTGGCCAATTCGATTACCTTAACGCCGGGAACCTTGACCGTGGATCTGTCGAAAGATAAAAAGACATTGTATATTCATGCCCTCCACATTGAGGATGCGCGTGTGCTGGAGCTTTCGATCAAAAATTCGCTGGAACGTTATTCCAAGGAGGTCCTGGGATGATTGATCTCTACGCAACGATTGCCTTTGTGGTTTTGGCCCTCTCCCTGGCTTCTTGTTTTTATCGATTACTGGTCGGTCCCAGCCTGTGCGATCGTGTTGTGGCCATAGACACGATCACCACGATTATTATTGCCATGATCGCGGTCTACTGTATTAAAGAAGGGAACGCCATATTCTATGACGCCATCCTGGTTTTGTCGATTTTAGGTTTTGTCGGTACCGTATCGATGGCCAGATTTTTAGCAAAAGGGAGGAAAATATTTGAGCAGTGAAATCCTTGTTCCGATCTTTTTAGGTTTGGGTCTGTTCTTTATCGGGGTGGGTTGTCTGGGTCTGTACCGCATGCCGGATATTTTCTGCCGGATGCATGCCACGAGCAAAGCCACGACCCTGGGCCTGGTGTTCATCCTGATGGCGACTTTCGTTCATCTGGGTTTTGCTTCTGTGGGCCTGAAGGCGGTCCTTGCCATTATTTTTGCCTTTCTCACGGCCCCGGTCGGCGCCCACCTGATCTCAAGAGCGGCCTACCAACGCGGTGCCAAGCTGCATGACCGCACGATTGCAGACGAACTGCGTGCCCTCTATCCCGAGAATGTGCAGAATGGACAACTGAAAGATTTGGATTAAGATAGGGTGCAGGGGGCGGGAAAGTTAAAAGATATTAGAATCCTTTACCCTGGTTGTACCCTGACAACTGCCCCCGTTGTCCTCTGTTTTTCTAGCCCCCAGTACCCTGCACCCTTTTTCCCTTTCTTCTTGACAGTTGCAGGGCGATTCGCTACTCTCCTCGATAGATTCGCTATGACAATAACCATCGCATCAGATCACGCCGGTTTTGAATTTAAACGCCTTATTCTTGGTTTCCTTTCTGAAAAAGACATTGAATATGTTGACTTTGGGACCAATAATAATGATTCGGTCGATTACCCTGACTACGCCATTAAGGTGGCAGAATCGGTTTCAAAAGGGGAAATGGACCGCGGCATTCTGATCTGCGGTACGGGGATTGGGATGTCGATCGTCGCGAACAAGTTTCATGGTGTCCGTGCCGCCCTCTGCCACAATGCCGAGACAGCCGAGGCAAGCCGGCGGCATAATGATGCCAATATTCTCGTTCTGGGAGGCCGTATTCTCGACGAGAAGGCGGCCCTTTCAATCGTAGAGATCTGGCTTGAAACAGAGTTTGACGGCGGACGCCACCAGAAACGCCTTCAAAAGATTAAAGAGATTGAAAACCCTGCGGTAGAGTGAGCATTTATATGAAAAAAGATGAAGCATATTGTCTGAATGCAGTTGATCCGGAAGTTGAAGCGGCCATTGTCCACGAATGCGAACGGGAAGAGGATAAGATTGTCCTGATTGCGTCTGAGAATGTGGTGAGCCGGGCGGTTCTAGAGGCCCAGGGCTCACTCTTAACCAATAAGTACGCCGAAGGCTATCCCGGTCGCCGATACTATGGCGGATGCCAGTTTGTCGATGTGATTGAGTCTCTGGCGGTTGAACGGGCCAAGGCGCTTTTTGGTGCCGAGCATGTCAACGTGCAGCCTCATTCCGGTTCCCAGGCCAACATGGCCGTTTACTTTGCAATGCTTGAACCGGGAGATACCATTCTGGGAATGAGCCTGGCGCATGGCGGACACCTGACCCACGGTCATCCTGTCAACTTTTCCGGAAAACTTTATCGTATTGTTTCCTACGGGGTCCAGAAGGAGACAGGACGGATTGATTATGAGGAAGTCTCGAAGATCGCAGAGGCCGAGCGGCCCAGGATGATTATTGCAGGGGCATCGGCCTACTCGCGTCGGATTGATTTCGAGAAATTTCGGGAAATTGCCGATGCCGTCGGTGCATATCTTATGGTGGACATGGCCCATATTGCCGGTCTTGTGGCAGCCAAGGTGCATCCTTCCCCTGTTCCCTACGCCGACTTTGTTACGACCACCACCCATAAAACACTTCGGGGGCCGCGCGGTGGAATGATCCTTTGTAAAGAGACTTTTGCCAAGGCGATTAACAAAACAATTTTTCCGGGCATCCAGGGAGGACCGCTCATGCACGTCATCGCGGCCAAGGCGGTCGCTTTAAAGGAGGCCCTGACAGAAGAGTTTGTCACCTACCAGCGACAGGTTCTCGCCAACGCGGCGGCCCTGGCAAAGGAATTGGTCTCCAAAGGATATCAAATCATTTCCGGGGGAACCGATACCCATCTGATGCTTGTGGATCTCTGCGGTCATGAGATTACGGGAAAAGAGGCGGAGGAGGCACTTGACCTGGCGGGGATCACCGTCAACAAGAACGCCATCCCTTTTGATCAACGGCCTCCGTCTCAGGCGAGCGGGATCCGCCTTGGGACCCCCATTGTATCGACGCGGGGAATGGGCGAGAAAGAAATGGGAGAGATTACCGTCTTGATCGACACCGCGCTTCGACAGCGGAAGGATCCGGCAGCATTGGAAGTGGTCCGAAAAAAGAGTCAAGCGCTCTGCCACCGGTTCCCTCTGGGGACTTAATTTTCTTGGAGGCCACTCTTGCATTGCCCATTTTGTAATCAAGTTGAAGACAAGGTAGTCGATTCCCGCCTCAGCAGAGAGGGAGAAGTCATTCGCCGCCGCCGGGAGTGCCTCGGCTGCCATCGCAGATTCACGACCTATGAACGGGTTGAAGAGTCTCTTCCCATGATCATCAAGAAAGATGGGCGTCGGGAAACATTTGATCGTCAGAAGGTCTTCTCAGGCCTCAAGCGGGCCTGTGAAAAGCGCCCGATCAGTGTCGATTATCTCGAGTCGGTTGTCCGAAAGATTGAGAAAAACGTTCAGGACCGGGGAGAAAGCGAGGTCGAAAGCCGTATCGTCGGAGAAGAGGTGATGCGACAACTTCACGCAATGGATCAGGTGGCCTATGTTCGTTTTGCTTCCGTCTACCGGGAATTCAAAGACGTTAATCAATTCATGTCCGAGCTGAAGTCTCTCTTGAGCGAATCGGGTTCAGGGACCGGAAGCCCCACTTCTCCATAACGGGGTGCAGTAAGGTCAAAAATTTAAAATCTTTTGACTTTCCTGCACCCTGACAACTGCACCCTAATCCTTATCTTTCTCCAGCCCCCTGCTGCACCCAATTCTTATCCCAACATCGGCGCGATGACAAGGCTGACGATGGCCATGACATTGATGAGAATGTTCATGGAGGGACCCGAGGTGTCCTTGAAAGGATCCCCCACGGTATCGCCCACGACGACCGCCTTATGGACATCCGAACCTTTCCCGCCTAAGTTACCTTTCTCGACGTACTTCTTAGCATTATCCCAGGCGCCGCCGGCATTGGCCATGGTCAGGGCCAGGAGCACACAGGCGAGCAGGGCCCCTGCCAGCATGCCTCCCAGGGCCGCCGGTCCAAGACCAAAGCCCACCACCACGGGGGCAGAGACCGCCAGGATGCCGGGCGCGATCATGCGCTTCAGCGCGGCCTGGGTGGCGATATCGACGCAGCGGTCGGTGTCGGGTTCAGCATTTCCTTCAAGCAGGCCCGGGATTTCCTTGAACTGACGGCGGATCTCCTTGATCATGTCAAAGGCTGCGTCTCCGACCGCCTTCATAGTCATGCTGGAGACCAGGAAGGGGATAATTCCGCCGAGGAACATCCCCGCCAGCACAATCGGATCGCTGATCTCAAGCCGAAAATCCGGTACATGGTGCGATACTTCTTCAATGAATGCGGAGATGATGGCCAGTGCCGCGAGCGCAGCGGCCCCGATAGCAAAACCCTTTCCGATGGCCGCTGTGGTATTTCCGAGTTCATCCAGGGAATCCGTGATCTTGCGGGTATCCTCTCCGAGCCCTGCCATTTCGGCAATGCCGCCGGCGTTGTCCGCCACCGGTCCGTAAGCGTCTATCGCCATGGTGATTCCGACCGTCCCCAGCATGCCGACGGCGGCGATACCGACCCCGTAGAGGCTGGCAATACTGCTGGACACGACGATGATCACACAGATCATCAGGACGGGGACGACGACGGATTCCATCCCCAGGGCAAGACCGCTGATCAGTACCGTTGCCGCACCTGTCTCTCCACACTTGGCGACCTTTTCCACCGGTCCCCCGGCAGTGTAGTACTCTGTGACCAGGCCAATAACAATGCCGCCAACAGCGCCGACTAGAACAGCCACCCAGACCCAGATACTGATGCCAAAATACATGATGACGCCCAACGCGGCCAGCATGAAGAGTAGGGAGGCCCCAATGGTTCCGGTGCGCAAGGCCACTTCAGGAGACTTGGCCGAGGCCTGCTGGACAAGAATGATGCCGATGACGGAGCAGAGAAGACCTACAGAGGCCAGGGCCAGGGGGAGGAACATGAGGTTGCCCTTGTCCCCACCCGCCAGAGACTGGATCACCTCTTTGGGTAAGGTCGAGGCAATCGCGATCGTGGCAATCATGGCCCCGCAATAAGATTCGAAAATATCCGAGCCCATGCCGGCCACGTCTCCGACGTTGTCCCCGACGTTGTCGGCAATGACGCCCGGATTGCGCGGATCATCTTCGGGGATACCGGCCTCCAGCTTCCCCACAAGGTCGGCGCCGACATCGGCGCTCTTGGTGAAGATCCCGCCGCCCACACGTGAGAAAAGGGCGACCGTGGATGCCCCCATCCCGAAACCGTGGATGGCGTTGACGGTTGCGGGGTCACCCGCAAAGGCCATGTACAGCGCACCCAGCCCCAGCAGGCCCATCGAGGCCACGCACAAGCCCATGATCGAACCCCCGAAAAAGGCCACCGTCAGGGCCTCTGGCGCGCCTTTGGTGTGTGCTGCGGTCGTGGTACGGACGTTTGCTTGGGTGGCGGTGTACATGCCGATCCACCCTGCGGTGCCGGAACACAGGCCTCCGACCAGAAAGGCGACCATGGTGCGCCAGCCCAGAGACGAGAAAAAGATCAACGTGGCCAATACACCGGCGAAGATTACCAGTACCTTGTATTCTCGGCGCATGAAGACCAGGGCGCCTTTATGTATGGCGTCGGAAATATCGACCACTTTGCCTGTCCCTGCCGGATACTGCTTCACGATCTTGAACACCCAGGCTGCGCAAAACAGCCCGAAAATACCCAGAATAACCGGAATCAATCCTTCTTCACCCATAGTTCTCCTTCTATTGGTAGCAATCCCTGACTAGGATAATATATACATCGTGTAATGAGAGAGATACGGTCTTCCTCTTGAGGGTCAGGGCCTTGACCATATCGGATGCCGCTTTCCGTACGTGTGATCACGCCGGGTCTTTCCCAGCAAAACGCCTTATCCTAATGGAGCGCTATTTGGTTGTCAAGGGGATGATTTCCGCTGCTTGTACTGTGAAAATTTTTAAACGACCACAGGGGGGTTAACCGGAGGGAAAGAATAAAATGGGAAAAAGGATGGTGGTTGTTCCCTTCTTGACCCTTGGAAAGCGCCATTGGAGGATTTCCCTGACGAGGGCTTTTTCAAACTCGGGATTTCCCAAAGAGGAGGTTAGTATGTTGCATTTCAGGACACCCCCATCCGGTGAGACAACAAATTCAAGAATAACATTCCCTTCCAGGTTCGGGCTGTTCCTTAGCTGGTTGTTGTAGACTATTGTGAGCCGAGAGCGCTTGATCTGAACCGACGATGAAATGATTCCGTAGTTTCGGTCCGACCCTTGAATAATTCTAAGGTCGGATGTTTGTGCAGAGGGTGAACCGCTCCTCCGGGTCAGCCTGCTTTGTTCCTCCTGCAAGACCTTGCGCCGAAGGGTATCAATCTTGTCTCCTTTATTTTTAAAGGGAAGGTTTGTCTCCTGCTCTGTGGAAGACCCCTTGGCATCTTTCCCGTGCAGGGCATTTTTCCTGATAGATAAAGGTTGGCGAAGTTTTCGGATTGAAGGTCCTCTTCCAGGGGTCTTCTTTCCCAACAAGCCCAATAATCCTACCTTTTGAACTTGCTTTTTAGTCTGTTTTTTTCGGGAGAAACCCTCTTTTCGTACGCTTGCTGTAAGTGTGGACGAAAGGGGCGGTGTTCCATCAGGATTCCCTTTCTCTCCCGCATCTCCTTCTGGTTCTCCCACCTCTTCCGCCGGGTCGGAGGAAGAGGTTTGGGCCAGGTCCGATTGCGGGGGTGCAGGACCCGGTTCGCTGATGGGTTCTGCCGCTTCGGAGGGGCGGGCCGCGTCTTCCAAGTCTGTCCCTTCCTGGATTGTCTCTTCCGGGAGCGCTTTGGTGGAGACGGGAGTTGGTTCCGGAACGGAAATTGGTGCTTCGGCAGAGACCTGAGGGGGCTCCGATTTCGGTAAGGAAGGTAATGCGACCGAAGGTTTTGAAAGCGGTACGGGAGATTTGGCCAGATCCGGAGCATTGCTCGCCGAAAGGTCGGAGGGGAGGATGGAGCTTAGTTTTTGGGCTTCTTTTGGTGGAGTCTCAGGGACGATATCGGGGATGTCCTCTTCTTTTTGCTCGTCCTTCCGGGGGAAGGAGGGTACTGATTCCAGATCGACAAAAGAAATTGTTTCCTCCTGTCTGTCTTTAGCAGAGGAGGTCATCAGATCCAGGCGCTGGAATCCCAGAAAGAGGGAGAGGTGGAAGGCGAAGGAGAGGAGAAGACAAGGGAGGTAGGGAAAAGAGGACGGCCCTGTTCTTAAGGAGGATATCTGCATTGTCAAGGAAGCTCTGATCAAGTCATGGCTTATTTTTTCAGGGCAAAAAAGTCCCGCTTCCGCGTTGCAAACCTTGAAAATAGCAGGCTATTCCCTGCGATTTTCATCTTGAATCGAAACATTTTATCTCCATGAAAAATTCACCCCACACTTAATCAGAGCTTCCTTAAGGCAAACTCGTTAGTTTAGGGGAATGTCGTTTCGTGTGTGATCCCGGTTCAGGCCCTGGCTGTCTTGGTCGGAGGGACTTGATTGAGACAAATGATCCAAGATTTCTTTCGGTATATCCAAGTCCTTTTCTTCAACGCCTTCCCATGGGAGCGTGGTCGACAGTGCGGGGAATTCTACATAGCGCAGCTCATCACTCCAAGGAGGGGCGGCCTCGAGTGATCCGGATCCGAAGATTTGAGATTCGTTGAGCAGGAAGGTCTGGTCCTCTTCGGCCGCGAATGCCGATCCATGAACGGCAGGGTGCATCAAGATGAATAATCCCATCAGGAGAAGAGCGTATTTTCTCATTTATGACATCCTCTTTCTGGTTTGATAAACCCTGTCTATCTTCCGTTTGATGAAAAGGAGCCGGTGGTGACTCATCTCAGTCCATTCATTCTCCACACCGCTTTCGTTTCCGAGCGCGAGGGTTTGCAGATAGGTCTCCTGTGCTTTTTCCAGATAGGGGAGGGCCTGATCCCACAGGAGACCTTCATAGACCTGCTGCTCTTCTTCCGAAAGGTTCTCAGGGCGTTCAGACTCCAGAAGTGCCCGGCTGAATTCCTCAAAGATTTCACCAATCCGATGGTTGGCGTTGAAGAGAAGCCTGAGAGAGGGGCCTTCTGCAGCACGGCTATATTCACGAAGAAGCTCGTCGAACAAGTGTTGCTTCTTTTGGAGGTTGAGGTCCATCGGCGCAATGAGTCGAATCGCTTTGAAGTCTTTTATCTTCAATTCCGCCAGCAGAAAGAAGGCTTTTGAAAGGGACCTCGAAGAGTTTTCCACGGATGGAGGGTGTCCTCTTCGTTGCTGCGTCAGGTGCGTCAGAATTTTTCTGGCCCCTCTTTGCTGTCCGAGTTGAAGTAAGGCCTCTGCGGTCTTTACCTTCAAGGCCATCCTTTGTTCATCCTGTATGGAAGGTCGCTCTGCCCCCTGGAGGGCTAGCTGATAAACCTTCTCCCACACCCCCATCTCTTCATAGGCGGTCATCGCCTTTGCAAGTGCCAGGCGTGCTTCCTCTCTTGATGTGCGAAGGCGGCTTGCCTTTTCATAAACTTCAGCAGCTTTTTCCAGACGGTCGGAATCCTGATAAATGGATCCCAGGCGCATCAGCACCGGTTGATATAAGGAAGATTCTGGATAACGCTCATGAAAAGTATTAAGCGCCATTTCTGATCGAAATAATTCAGATGCCCCTTCCCAGAGCGACGCGGCTTCAAAAAGGGCGAGGGGACCCAATCTTGACTCTGGTCCGTTTTCATAGGCCCCCCAATAGGCGTGGGCCGCCTGATTGATGTCGCCTTGTTGTTTAAGGGCTTCTCCTTGTTGGTAGTAGGCCAGGGAGAGTAGAGGACGAAGTTGTCGGAGGGTGTGCTGATTTGAAAACCTTGAAAACAGGGCATTGAGAAAGCGGATGCCTGCATCATAGGAATTTTCTTTCAAATACCCTTGTGCGATCAGACGATATGCGTCGAAATTGATGTTTCGGATGACCGGCCTAAGAGATTCAGCGCAAGCTGTTTCAGGTGTCTTGTCACATTGGGACCTCTCTTCTTTCAAGAAGACCTTTGAGGCAAGGCTGCGGCTCTCTTCATAATTCCCCTGATGATAAGCAGCCTCGGCTTGTTTCATGAATATTTCAGGGACACGGTAATCATCTGGGAAATGTTGAACAAAAAGGCCATAGCTTTCTAGGAGGATGGGTTCAAAGAATGAAACCTTCCTCTCCAGCAAGACGATTTCCCGCTTGCCTGCCTCGGATGCGAATCGGTGAGGAGGGTCTTGATAGGCGCTTGTTCTGTAAGCTTTGATCGCTTCCTGATCTAAGTTCAGTTCAGAGAGCAACTCGGCGTAGAGGAAGCGCGTGGCGCCGGTTTCTTCTTCATCTGGAAAGGTCTCAAGATAAAGCCGGTGCCAGGTCGCCGCCTTTCGGGTCATGGCCGTTTCCTGCTGTACTTTGCCTTTCCCGTAGTAGTAGGTCATGAGAAACCGGAGATGGGTTTTTAATAAGGGGCTGATCCTTTCTGAGGCTTCAAAGCGATTCCTTTCACTCCAGGCCCTTCCGGGTCGGTATCTGTTCACGAAATTCGCCCGGGCTTCTATCATATCTCCTACGGAGGAATTGCTGTCCTGGATCGTTGAAACAACCACTTTTTGTTGGAGAAAAGGGGTCTCGGCGTAAAGGGGATAGGCCTCGATCCACGATGAGACGAGACGTTTTAAGTCTTTGTGGTTTCCCTCTGATCGATAGAACCCTGCGAGGCCGGAATAGAGCGGAAAGATTTCTTCCGGGGACTTCTCTTTCACAAAGTTGAAGAGTTGTGCCGGTCCTTTTTCTTCCTGAAGGACTAGGGCGAGAAGGCGAAAGGGTTCACGCCGTTCTTGAGGTGTTTCGATGATATTGCATTGTGTATCCACTCCTTCCCTGCCTTCATTCGGATCAAGTCTTCTCTCAAGGAGGAGCGAAACGGTCTTTTCTAAGTGGCCGTGAAGATAGTAGGCCCAGGCCAGCTTATAGAGAGCCAGGCGATGTAGAGGGGATTCCGGTCGTTTCAGGAAGCGCTGATAATACGAAATCGCTTCCGGGAAAATTTTCTCATTGAAGGCGATATCGCCCAGTCGAAATGCACTCTCATCCGCATAGGGACCCAGGGGTTCAAGATCCAGGAGATCCCGTAAAGACCTGACCACTCCGTCCTGATCCCCATCTTGGGCGGCTTCGAGGGCCTGCCGGTACAAACGCTCGACCGCTTTGTTTCTCGAACGGGTTTTTACAAGAGAAATACACCGTCGCGTGATCTCCATCTGGAGATGGCGTTGTTCTTCTTGTAATGCATGTTCCATTTTTTTAAATCTGGCCAGGCTTTGTTTGCGTTGTTGGAGATCCACATACCAGAGCAGGGTGGTGACTTCTTTCTTCTGGCCGACTTCCTCCTGTAATCTTAAGAGGGTTCCTCTTAAGAGGGAGCCGGGTGGGAGCGCGGATGGAGAAGGAACGATCCCTTTTCGAATCAAAGCGGTCTCATTTTCCAGCGACTCAACCCGAAGGTTCAAGGCAATGCGTTCCTGCTGATCCAGGGCAATAGCACCCTGAAGATCGCCCTGATCAATTAAAAACCGGCTTAATATCCTAAAGGCCCGATTATAGTAAGGGCTTTTCGGTTGATTAACCCTAAAGCCTTCCAAGACACTGTATAGGTTTGACATGGAGTTCATCTTAAAATAACCCCATCCAAGGGCCAGGAGGGCCAGGTCGGCATTGTTGTCGAAAACTCCGCCAAGGCTCATGAAGGCTTGATCAATTTCATTTTTACCCAGGTGGTAGTAGACCTTCAAGAGGGTGATCCGATCTGACCAGGGAGAATCGGAATTTTCCTTGCTCCATTCAACCCCCTCGTTCAGGACCTGCTCAAAGGCTTCCCTTTCCTTGAGGGCCCAATAAGCGAGTGCAGTCAGGTAGAGCCGTTGCGGTGTATAGTCCTCGAAGGGGAGAAGGAGGTCCAGGAGGTCCAGGGTATCCCGGTAGCGGTGCCGACCGAGTGCTCCTTGGCTTGCTGCCACCAACCAGACCGGCTGGTCGAGAAAAAGGTCCGGGGCGCTGAGGGTGAGATCAAAAATAAGGTCAGATCTTCCCTGTTTATGATAAAGTTTCAGGCGCAACAGGTCTGCATCTTGATCGGGGGTATTTTCCAGAAGTCGTTCTGCCGAGGACCAAAGACCGGCTTCAATGTAGGATGTGACCTTCATCCCGAAGGACCTCGTATTCAAGAGAGGCGCACTTGGGGCGTGCTGTTCGTAAAGCTGAAGAACCCCTCTTTCGAGTGAGATCCAGGGGTCGGGCTGAGGAAGTTCTTTGGCGATTCCCTTCTGGGAAAAGGCATTCAAGAGAAGAATGAAAGACCAAAACAAGATACCCTTATGTAACACTTTGTTTTTCCCTTTAAGAATTGTTTGAATCAGACGGTTTCGACGATATTCATGAGCCGATTCTTCTTATCTTTGGAATTAAAGAGGCATATGGAAATAGAAAGTTCTTAACCTAACAGTCAGGCAATGGAGTTCGAAAAGTTAATGATACAGATTCATAAACTTAGACCTATGAAGGACATAACTAAGAGACATTACATTTATGGCACGATTGACCATAACCACAATATAGATACAATTCTGAGGAAGAGTACAACAATATGCTGTGTTTTTCAAGGAAAACCCCCTCTAAATGGAGATCCTTTTAGGGGGGATTAACGATGAATCTCGATTCGCATGCGAATCGAGATTAGTGAAAATCTATCAGATTGAGAATGGGCCATCTCACGAAGAAGACAGCAAATATCCCTTGATCAATTACGCTAATCGTTGCCAACCCGAAGTTTAAGGTTTGAAGGAAGCATCCTTCTTTACTCTCTTTGACAACAACCGTCTTTTCTTTGTTTTGGATGGGTTTTAAAGACCCGTCTAAGAATTCCCCGCAGTGTTTACATTTCTTCGCGTTGGACTGTATGTTCTCAGCGCAGTAAGGGCATTTTTTGGAGTTATAACTGAAAGTGGTGTATTGAGTACTTGAAAAAAAGCGGCGTATCTGGTTGATTTGAAACTGCGAATGAATCAAACAACCTG
>LWDU01039394.1_pt1 | contig 102176 bp, 101 predicted proteins | sample 727161 | NCBI WGS metagenome assembly LWDU01 (sample SAMN04566230, study PRJNA314399) | hydrothermal vent metagenome | isolation source: deep sea hydrothermal plume seawater | place: Mexico: Gulf of California, Guaymas Basin | collected 2004-07-11 | reverse complement strand
CGCGTGTCGATCTCCGCGGTGTTGTTCAATACCGCGTCACCGCCTTCGGCGCGAACGAACGCGCTCCCGCCTTCGGTCCTGATGACATTGTTGAGCGTCACGTTGACGCCGTTCAAATCGACCGAGCCCCCGCCGGTGTCTATCTCTCCATTGAGGGTGAGGGTGAGGTCACCGAAGTATTCATTGCCCCGCGCACCGTCGTCGGCGTCTTGTTCGGGCTGGTCCGCGTTGGCCCGAAAGTCGAGGTTGAGGGTGAAGTCGGTTGCATTGTTTTTGATGGCTGCGTCGATCGTGATGTTGTTGGCGGCCAGCAACGTAAGCGAGGCTTCGGTTGAGGGCAGGGCACCGTCGTCGTCAAAGAGAAGGTCGGCGAGGAACTTGATGTTCCCGAGGTCGTCGCCTTCGTCGCTTCCAGCACCTTCAGTGGTAATCGTGACGTTCGAGCCGGTGCGCAAAACTTTCTTGATCAACCCGACTTCAATCTCCGAATCGGTTTCGTCGTTGTCCGACGTCACCGTGCCACTGAAGAAGAGGGCTGGGTCGTAGCTGCCTTCGTCTTCTTCCAACTCGTCGCCGAGACAATCGACCGCGCAGCCCATGACGATGTCGATGTTGAAGGGATCGAGGAGCCATTCGCCACCGCGGTCAACCGCGTTGCCGCTGCGCGCATGCACGAGTGGGCTGTTCGTCACGTCGAGGGTTTCGAGGCCCGAAGTCTCGACGAACCCGCCGTTGCCCGAAAGCACGCCACCGCGTGCACGAATCGCCCCGTAGCTGCGCGTCGTCTTGTCAGACCAAACGATGACCTTGCCGCCGTCTCCGCTGTGCGTCGCGTCGGCACGCAGGGTTGTGTTCTTGCCAACGTATGTACCCTCAGATGTGGGCGTTCCGTCGGCACCGGCGCGATCGCCCCCGACGAGAACCTCACCGCCACCCGAATGCCCCGAGGCGTCGAGGCTGGCGTTGTCCGCGATGGCCACGTAGTCGCCAAGGACCTTGATCGAGCCGCCAACACCGCCTTCTTCTAGGCTCGACGCGTCGAGCACGCTGTCGCCTGAAACTTCGACGAGCCCGCTGTCGGCTTCAAGCGCGATCTCTTGCGCGCGAATCGTGCCCGTGTTGCGAATCGCAAACGAGAGCATGTCGCCCGCCAGCATGCGCACCTGACCGCCACCCGCGTCGATCGTGCCAAAATTGTCGATCGCCGGCTCTTGGTCGAACTCGCCGTCATCGCTCGACCCTCTTGTTGTGCCGGGGATGGTATCGGGGATCGTGGCGTGGATGATCACGTTGCTGTCGTGCTCGGTAATCCAGATCTCGTTGCCGACGACCGCAGTCAATGAACCGTTGGCGATGTAGAGTTCGCCGCCGTTCGAGATGCGCGCTCCGATCAGAACCGCGCTGTCTGCGTGGATCTCGCCAAAGTGGGTGACTTCGCCAGTCACCCCGGCTGCATGGAGCTTGTCGGCGCGAAAGTCGTCTTCATCGACCGTGCCGGCGACCGCAACCAGCCGGCCAACGTCGAGGTATGAACCATCGGCGAACGTCACGCCCGCTTCGTTTGCGAAGATGCATTCACCGCCACACTTCACCATGCCGCGAAAGACGCTGGCCGTGACGCCTTGAGCCTGGTTGAGCACGCTTTCGTTCTTGCTCTGGATAAAAGTCAGCGTGTTATTGGCTTGCTGATCCATCTGGTCCCAGTGGATCACGGCGCTTCGTGTGCTCTGATCGAAGGTGGTGTTCTCTTCAGTGTTCGCAGTGAAGGTGCCGTCAATGGTGTCGGCATTGCCGATGCTGGTTTCGGTCGTGTCGGCAAATGCCGTGGCAGGGCTCACGAAAAAACAGAAGAGGGTGATCCATGCGATGCGGCGTTGACCGCGGCTGTAGTGGTCACGCAGTCGCGCTTCGGTGCGCGGCGTGGCTTTCGTGATGAGACTGTTTTGTTTTTGATTCATCTGGTTCTTCATCTATATGAACTCAATACATGATGCTGAAGAGGAAGTGAAACTTGCCGCTCTTGTCGATCGGACTAAAGCCCGCGCTGTTGCTGTGGGTCTCTTTGATGCCCCGGGCCCAATCGACGCGCACCCGTGCTTTGCCCAGGAAGTCGGCCTCGAGACCAACGCCTGCCGAAACGAGCAACTGGTCGAATTCCGCCACCTCACTGTCCCCCTCGCGGTCGGTGTAGCCGAGGTCGAGGAAGGTGCGGATCACGAGGTCCCAGTCGGGGCGACCGTAAATTTGTTGCGGCGTTGCGCGAAAGGGGCCGACGAAGGGCAGCTGCATGGGCACGCGTTTCACTGAAAGAGCGCGAGGCAAGTGAAAGCGGTATTCGGCGCTCGTGATGTAGACCGAATCGCCGACTGCGACGCCTTGCTCAAACCCGCGCACGCTGTAGAGACCCCCAACCACCTGAGAGACTTGCGGGATCAGCCGATGGTCGAAGGCATATTGACCTCGGAAGCTGAGCGCTAATTCATGCGCCAGGGTTGAGCTGGCGGCGGTAGTCGGGTCTTCCCAAGCTTCGCGATTGAGTAGCGGCTCGAGATAGTGACTTACGCCGAAGTTCCACTTCAGTGCGTACCAGTCAGCGTCTGCGTCGAATCGTCCAAGACCACTGGCTTCGTCGCTGTCGCCGTCGGTGCTTCCAACTTCGAAGCTCATTCGGCCGAACAAGCTCGAATACTCGTTCACACGTTCGACCTTCGCGCCGAAGCTCCCGATCGAAAGCGCCAAGTCTTCTCGGTTGTTCAACGAACGATTGTCGAAGTCGACCCGGCGGTGTCGGTACCCGGCGAACGCGTCAACGAACCAGTTGTGATGCTGATACACCTGGTAGATGAGCTGGCCGCCGAGGTTCCAGTCTTTGGTGATCGCGGTCGTGTTTTCGCCGTCAAGGATGTTGCCGAGCCCGATTTCAACGCGACTGAAGCCGCCGGATATACGCCAGCGTAAGCGGTCCATGCCCCACCACGGAACCGAGTCGCGGTCGGCCCACGCGAGCCAGCTCGGCTCGAAGCCACTGGTCTTCATCCAGCGCGGTCGTTTCTTGCTGAACCACGGTGCTTCGTAGGAGCCGTTGATGCCGTTTAGGTTGTCGAAACCCGCGTTGATAAATTCGAGGTTGAGGATGTCGTTGCGGTTGGTGAGCTCTCGGTGGATCACGCCCAGGCGGCTCTGCCATTTGTTCGTGCGCTGGGTTCCGGTGTTGGCAACCTGGAGGTAGGGGGTCCATGGACGGGGTTCGTGCACGCGGTAGTCGAGGGCGACGCCGTCGCCTTCATTCGACGAAGCCAGCGCGGCTTCTACGTAGCGTCCGGGGTGCCGGTTGAGTCGGTAGAGATAGTCCTCAAGGACGTCCTTTTGCAGCAGGTCACTCGTGCCCTTTGCGGCATAGCGTTCGGGCTGCAGCGGGGACTCGGTGCGAATGTCGGAATGATATTTATGGTCGACGACCCAGTCACCGTCAATGCGATCGCCGACGGCGATCGTCCGCACTTCCTGAATACGTCCCGTCGAGATCTGGTAGCGCAGGGTGAATTCGTGGGGGGCGCGAAGGTCGTCTTCCGTCCGCGGGTCGATGTCCCGTGCGTCGGGCAAGACGTAAATCCCGAGGAGACCAAGCTTCTGAAGTTCCTTGAGCAGTGAGCGCGAAATCGTGGCGAGTGCGGATGCGTGAAACTGTTCGACCGGTTGCGCGAGGCCGGTGATCACAACGCGCTGGTTGTCGTTACCCGGGCTCGGCGAGACATAGCCCGACGGAGTCAAAAAGAGTGTGACTTCATGCGGAAAGATCTGTGACAGCTCGGGATGATCGGGGTGGTCTTCGCGGTATTCGAGGTTGAACTTGCCAACCGCGAACGCGGGCCCGTCTCGCTCACTCGATGTATCTATCGGAGCTGCATCGGGCGGCCGTGCCCCGGCTGCGGGGCTCGACTGGGAAAACTCACTCGTTTCCGTGGCAACCGACGGTTCATCCAACGCATTGCCATATGCGGATAACGTCGTGCTAAAATTCAGCAAAATGAAAAGGCAGGAGAGCCCACACCGATCTCTCGCTCGAACGACGCGTCCACGCCCGCCCGCAGTTCGCCAAGATGACGCCCGTAAAGCAGAAATCACGCGTAAGTCTCGCTTCGGGCAGGCATGAGAGCGTACTCGTTGTGTTCAGAAAGCCGGATCGAAAACATGAATTGGGGGGCACAGCCTATGACACCCGCCGCGGGGGAACCGGTTCGCAGAACTCTCCAATTTTGGAGAGAAAGCGGGCCCTCGGATGACCGAGGCGGGGGCGGGCCCCACTTTAGCGATCATGTGCAAAACTGCGAGCCAATTGGGCGCTTCTGCTGTGAACTCGGCCAATCTCGGGTTTTGGGCGGGCGTGCCACCCGTTTCCCTTTGTACAGACGCTTCGCGCAGAAAGGAATGTCATGACGTCGCCAACAGTGATCGTCGAAACACACGAGGGGGTCGCGACCGTCACCCTCAACCGCCCCGACGCGATGAACGCGCTGTCGTTCGAGTTGAGGGCTGCGCTCGCGGACACGTTCACGGCATTGCAGGCCGATGACGAGGTTCGAGTCGTTGTCTTGACCGGGGAGGGGCGCGCCTTCACTGCGGGCCTCGACCTGAAGGAGCTGTCGGAAAAACGAGAGAAAGATGGCCAACAAGGACGGGACCCCGTCCGTGCGATGGAGCGCTTCGAGGGCCCGATCATCGGCGCGATTAATGGGCATGCGATCACTGGCGGCTTTGAAATCGCGCTGGCGTGCGATTTGATGATCGCGTCCAGCAACGCCGTCTTTGCCGACACGCATGTTCGCATGGGGGTGATGCCGGGCTGGGGGTTGAGTCAAAAGCTCTCCCGATTGGTGGGGATCGGCCGTGCGAAAGAAATCTCACTCACGGGCAATTTCGTCAGCGCCGAGCGCGCCGCAGAGATCGGACTCGTGACGCGTGTCGTGGCGCCGGAAAGTTTGATGGAGACCTGCCTCAAGCTCGCCCGGGACATGGCGTCGTGCGAACCCGAAATGCTCTATTGCTACAAGCGACTGATCGACGACGGCTATGCGACGACGTTTGCGGACGCGCTCAAACTCGAACGAGCGAACACCTTCGGTCGGTTGACCGACAAAGACCCGCAAGAAATTGGGGAGCGCCGTAAGAGTGTGACGTCGCGAGGGCGCGACCAAGTCGGTTGAGATCCGGTCGCTCGTTCAACAACGCATCATCATCGACGCGACATCAATAACGCTCCGTAAATCCCGCGACGCGAATGCCCCATGAAGATGGCGCGATACGAACGGCGCTACCAGAATGGGTTGTGCGCAAGTGCAACCCCCTGGAAGCCCGGACCTTCCAGATCGTCCTTGCGCGGGAGGCCGAGGTCTCAACTGTCGTCGAAGGCGTGCCAATGGGGGCGGGAAGCCGTGCTTCGGTCTTGGGGGCCTCTGGGCTGGTTGGGGCCTAGTCTCGTTTCGGAGACGGTGCGCTTCCCTGGGTTTCGACCTTGGGGAGTTTGTGAAAATCATCGAGCCATGGTTGGGCAGACCGGGTCCAGAGCCGCGCGCGTGGCCGAAGCGCGTCGCGCTGACGAAGTGCACCCACGCGAAGGTTCAGCATGCCGTCTTCGCCGGGCTTTGGACCCCCGTAGATCGAAGTGCCGCACTCGGGACAAAACGCGAGGCTTCGAAGCTTGCCACTCTCGGCGGTCTTGACGAAAATCCGCAGCTCTCCGTGTTCGACTTTAAAGGTGCCGGGCGTTACGGGAACAATGGTGCGGAACGACGTGCCGGATTGAATCTGGCAATCCGTGCAGTGGCATGCGAACACCATGTCCGGGTTGACTTCGGCTTCAAAGGCAACAAAGCCACAAAGGCATTCACCGTCTACATGCATTGAGGGTCTCCTGCGGGTAGTCCGCCATAGCCTAGTCCACATTGCTGGCTGCCGAATTGTCGTCCCATGAATGTCCCGCTCAGGATGATTCGGGACACGCGCGGTCGCCCGCGATAATCTGTTCGCCATGCGAATTGGAATCGTCATCTTGCCCGACGATCGGTGGAGCGAAACCCGAGAACGTTGGGTGCGTGCCGAAGCGCTTGGTTTCAATCACGCTTGGACGTACGACCATCTCACCTGGCGTGAACTGCAGAACAAACCGTGGTTCGGCTCGATTCCGACGCTTGCCGCAGCGGCGGTGGTGACATCGCGAATGAGGCTGGGAACGCTCGTGACCTCGCCCAATTTTCGACATCCCGTCACGCTGGGGAAGGAATTGATGAGCCTCGACGACATCAGCGGCGGGCGCATGACGATTGGCATCGGAGCTGGAGGCGACGGCTTCGATGCGACGGCCCTCGGCACCCAAGCGTGGACACCGCGGGAACGTGCGGATCGCTTGCAGGAGTTCATCGCCTTACTCGACACCGTGCTCTGCGAAGAGCGGTCCAATTACCAAGGTGAGTTCTACAGCGCCGTCGAAGCGCGCGCTCTTCCCGGGTGCGTGCAACGCCCGCGTCCGCCATTCGCCATCGCGGGCAGCGGGCCGCGGGGGATGAAGCTCGCGGTTGAACATGCGGCAATGTGGATTGGAATCGATGCCGACGATCACGGCGGGCCGCCGGGGGAGTCCCTCGAAAAGATGATTGCGATCTGCGAACGCGAGGGGCGCGACCCCGCGAGCATCGGTCGCCTCGCGCTCACTGGCTTCACCGAGCAACCCACGGCGTCCGTCGAAGCCTTTCGCGACGTGGTCGGGCGCTACGACGAAATGGGCTTCACCGACTTGGCGATCCATTGGCCGCGAATGCGCGAGCCGTTCGCGGCCGATCTCAAGGTGCTTGAAGACATCGCGGACGACGTTGCGCGGCTAAACGCATAAGCGAAACGTTTAGGGCGTGTTCGACACCGGCGTGCGTTCGACGACGTTGCCGTTGAGTACGACTTCCCGGATGTTCGCGAGCGCACCAATGTCTTGGGTCGGGTCGCCTTCTACAAGCAGGAGGTCTGCGCGCAGCCCAGCTGCGATCTTCCCGGTTTCGAGCGCGCCGTTGTCCGCGAGAAATCGAGCCGGGTCCAGCGTTGCGGCGCGAATCGCTTCCGCGGGGGTGAAGCCCGCCTTGACGAGATTGGCGAGTTCCCGGTGGAGGCTCGGCCCGGGAAACACGCCCGACTGCACGTCGCTCCCGGCCAACACGGTGATGCCCGCCTCGTGTACCCGTCGCACGTTGTCGGTGCGGACGTCGACGGTGTCGACCGCGAGATCGAGCCAGCCTTGAAGCGCGCCCAAGTCGAAGTCGTCCGGCGTGGGGTAGAACGAGTCGAGAACGGCCTGTGAGACGGTTTCCCGCTCGAGCTTGGTCGGCACGATCGGTTCGAGCGCGCGCGCATAGCGATCGAAGACCTCGCTCGTGGTCACCATCGGGATGCCATAACGCGCAAGCTTCGCGAGCGATTCTTCGGGGATCCGTTCCTTATAGACGCCGTGGACCCAAAGTGCGACTCCGGCTTCCGCTGCGTCGATCGCGTCCTGGGTTGTGCCGATGTGCGCCACGGTGCGTAGTCCGCGGGTGCGCGCGTGGGTCGCCACCGCAGTCGCCACGGTCACGGTCATGCGCTCGGAATCAAGCGGGATTCGGTCGATTGCGATCTTGATCGCGTCTGCACCTGCGTCCGCCAGCGCATCTACTTCAGAAATGGCTTCGTCTTCCGTGTCGATCGCCGTCGCGACTTGCGGCTCGATGTACCACGCGATCCATGCGGGTACGAGGGCGGAGACGAGGGAGCGCGGGTGTCCATCACTGCAGGTCAGCATCTTGCCCGTGGTGTAGATGCGTGGCCCGATGATCTCGCCACGCGCGACTTGGTCGCGTCGTTCGAACGCTTCGTCGCTCGCATCTGCCGGGTCGAACACGGTCGTGACGCCCGAATACACGTAGCTCCGCAAAATGGCTTCGGGGTCGGGGGTCCCGAACTCCCAGGTGGGGCCTGTGGTTGTGCTGATATGGCCGTGCATGTCGATCAACCCGGGGACAAGCGTCGCACCTTCTCCCGAGATGACCTTCGTGCCGGCCGTCGATTGGAGATCACCGGTCGGAAGAACCGCGACGATCCGGTCGCGCTGAATCAAAACATCCATGTTCGGGCTTACCGTGAGCGCTTCGCTGTCGAAGACCGAAACGTTTTGAATCACGATCGTGTCGCCAGTCGCGCGCACGAGGGAAAGTGACACCGACGGTTTGGGCTGGGGCGAAGCGCAGCTCGCGATCAATGCGCAGGTGGCGGTCACAGTAAACAAGATGACGAGGCGGTACATGACGTTTCTCCGGAGGACAGGTCTTGTAGGCGGCAGTTTGGATGCGCGCGGCGCCTTAACTGCGTGTGTTTAATTGTTCGATGAGTTGATCGAGCGCGTCGGCATTCTCTTCCTCGAGCGGAGCGCAGGATCGCAAGAGCTTGGCTTCCTCTTCGTTGTTGGCTGCGTCGGCTGCATCGGCATAGGCGCGCCAAGCGCCGGCCCCCGCGCGTTCAGCCTCGGCTTGCATTGCGAACTGCTCGGCCAGGGGCCAGCCGTCGAACAGTGCGAAATACTGGTCGCCCACTTCCGGATGGTCCTTCTGTAGTTGTTCTTGAATCGCGGCGGCGTTTGGGTCCAAGGATTCGACGCGCCCAGCAATGACTTCTTCTCGCGCCGCGCACGCTTCGAGGACTTTCCGCATCGACGCGTCTTCAGACGCGTCAGCCCATGCGCGGTAGCGGGTCGCAGCGATGCGCTCCCCTAAAGCGGCGAAGAGCCGTTGTCCCTCGGGCGGAATTGCGGCAATGACGGGCCCTAGCAGCCCGAGGATGGATGGCTTGTCGCTCATGAATTCTCCTGGGTTGAGCCACCCCAACCAATTGATCGGCGCAGAAATTTCCAACCGCGATCGGTGCGCTGGAATTCGTCTTCGTAAATCGCCGTGCCCGTCAATTCAGACTTGTTCGTCGAAGCGTGGTGCCAGACGAGCAGCAACTGAGTCGACCCGGTTGCGTGGTCCGGTGACGAAGTGTCGAGCACTGTGTTGGTCTGAAAGTGGGTTGGGCGTATTCCGTCTTTGCGCAGCTCGGCCCAGCGATCGCGGGCCCAGGTTTCGATTTCGGATCGCGATGCTGGGTTGCCCACTGGCGTGTCGAGGCGCGCGTCATCCGTGAAGAGGTTCGCGAACGCGGTCACGTCGCTGGAGTCGAAAGTGCGCGAATAGCGCGAAATGAGATCGAGGATCGCAACGTAATCCGAAGGTTCTACTAATGCCATTGTCGACCTGCAGGGATATCCATCAGCATCGTCATGTTCTTGTTGACCTCGATTGCGCGCGGGAACACGCCTTCTTCGTCGGGCGCGGTATCGCTTCCATCTCGTACGCTGTGCAGAACTGTAACGAGGTCGACGAGATCGGCGCGTTCGAGGGTGGGGAGTCCGGATGGCGCCATACGGTGGGCGCCGTACAGCGTGGCTGCCTCATCCATGCGGGCCACCATGGCTTCGGTGCTTCGCGTGTAGTCGCCGAGGGAAGATCCTGTGAGGAACGCGAATAATTCGCCGGGATAGTACATGTCGCCGGTAAAAAACTGAGCATGCTCCGGGTCTTCAAGAATGATGGAAGACTTCGTATGGCCGGGGGTGTGGTGCACGACCACGCGTCGGCCGCCAAGATCTACGTCTTCGCCGGGGCTCCACCACTCCGTGATCTTGAGGCTGGGCACTGCGAACCCCTCGACGAAACCGAGGTGCTCCATCTCTTCGAGGAGAAGCAATCCGCCACTTTCGCGTTCGCGCAGGAAGGGCAGGTCGATCATGGCGCCACCGTCGAGACGGTTGAAGTTGCCCGTGTGGTCGTAGTGGAGATGCGACACGACGCTCGTGACCGGTAGCGACGTCAGGCTTCGCACGACAGGGGTGATGTCGCGAACACCTGGGCCCGAGTCGAGCAGGATGGCCCGGGAGGTCCCGAGCAACAGATAATTGAAGTTGAGCTGGTGGTAGCGCGTTTCTCCAATCGCATAAGTGTCGTCGTCGATCGGAAACACGGTGTAGTAATCATCGAACCAATAGGCGTTGCCACTTTCTTCGACCTGGTCGCCGAGATCGGGGGTCGGCATGGTGGTGGCGATCAGTCGCACGACCAGTTCCCGGTGGTAGCCGGTTGATACGGACGCGAACCCGAGAGCGACGAGCATCGCAGTCAGAATCGCGACTCCCTGAAAAACTCTTCCCAACTTCATCCCTTTATCTTCTTGCCGCGCTGTCTATGCGGGTGTGAGATCATTGCACGTGGGGTGCCGGGCACAAAGCGCTGGCGCTCGAAGCCTTGTCGTATGCCGCCATATGGGTCGCTTAGCCGTTGTTACACGGGCGAAGTTCTAGCGCGACCATGCCCTGCTGTGCCGTCTCGCGAAACAAACCCAACTGCGTCGCAAGTCGTCCGACGGCGTATTTTAGGTTGCTCTCTTTGCTGGCGCGGTTCACGGTTTCGAGGTCGGTGTGACGTGTTGTGTTGACGCAGCGAAAACGTCCGTTTCGCAGCAGCTCGGCGCGGGTACTCCGCAAGTTGTTCGCGTCCGCCTTTGCGGCCGGCATGATGACCCAAGCGGAGTCGTCGAAGTCGACGATCCACAATCGTAAATCGTTTGTCTCGCCAGAAGGCTGGGTTGCACGCAACACGACAACTTCTTCTAACTCGGCCAGCGTGGAGTACGTGGCAAAAAATAGGATGATCGGCGAAACCGCGAGCGCCGCGCGGATGACCCACTTGCCCGTACCGTCGCGAACCCTCCATCGTCTCCTTAGACCCACGCCCACGACCAACGCCACGATCGCGGCGCGCAGGTTGCCCTCTTCGGGTGGCGCGTAAGGCCCCTCGTGTTGCAGTCGAATTGCGAAAACCGCAGCCCCCATCGCGATGAGCAACCAACCCATCGCGGACGGTGTTTCTGCCTTGCCCATGGCGAGTCGCGCGCAGACCAAAAGAAGAACCAGAAGCATGATGATCGGGATCATTGTTGTCCGTCCTTTTGGTGGCGCTGCGCTGCGTTCGGCGAAGGGACAGGCTATCACGTTGCAAACCGCGAACCCGCTGCATTCGGACAGGGCAAAATGCTAGTCTGCGCGCGTGAAGAACGAAATGCAGTTCGCGACTCGCCTGACCCAGCAGCTCTTCTGGCTCGCCCGAGACAAGGCGCTCGCCTCGGCGCTCGCCCGGGCGGATGGTGTCCCGAACCAAGTTGATGACATCGACGCGGCTTGGTTGCAGCGTGCGCTCGAGACCGAATATCCGGGCATTCAGGTCGCGTCCTGTGAGTTCATGGGCGGGCACTCGGGGACCACGACGCGAGAGCGCATTGGCTTTACCGTTTCGAACGCGCAGACCTTTCCGGACCTACCCGAAACGCTTTTTCTGAAGATTACGCCGAACTCGTTCGGCACCAAAGTGTTTGCCGGACTCTTTGGGCTCGGGCGATCTGAAGTTGGCTTCTATGACCACATCGCACAGGACGTGCCGATCCCGATCCCACGTAGCTTTTGTGCGCGATCGGCGAAGCACGGCGGGCGCTTCATTATCTTGCTCGAAGATCTCATCGCGCGGGGTTGCCACTTTCCGCAAGGAGATATCGACCTCGGTCAGGCGCGTGCGGTGGTGCAGTGCTTGGGTCGGTTACATGCCGCGTTTTGGGAGTCGCCTCGGTTCGCGACTGATCTCGCATGGCTCCGAAGTCATGAGAGTCGAAGCAACATTGGTGTCGAGGCGCTGATGAGCTCTCGCGCGAACGCGCCGTCAATCAAACGCTACAGCGAGCAACTCAGCCCTGCGGTCCGCGAACAGACTCACAAAATTCATGTTCACCGCGAAGCCCTTGAGACCTACTGGTCGGGCGGTCCACGCACATTGATCCATGGCGACTGCCACATGGGAAATTTGTTCTTCGAGGGCAGTGAAGCAGGTTATTTCGACTGGCAGATCGTGCAGCGAGGGCAGGGGATTCGTGACATCTCCTACTTCTTGACAAATTCGGTGACGACCGAGCTGCGTCGCAAAGCCGAAGAAGAACTACTAGACCTCTATATCGAAACGTTGCAGATCGGCGGTGTTCGCGGCGACGGCGTCGACCCCAAATGGGTGTGGGAACGCTATCGCGCGCACTGTCTCTACGCTTGGATCTCAAGTTCGGTCACTGCAGCAACACCGGGGCTCCAGCCGGTCGAGGTGGCACGGGCTGCGATGCAGCGTTCGAGTGCGGCGATCGATGACCATCAAGCGCTCGGCCTGTTGGATGAAATCATCCGACGCTGAATCAATCATTTCAGATGTTGACGAAGTGCTGTGTCAGCATCAGACAAGACCAAGATTGTAGGAGGAAAATCGATGAGGGCGGTGCTTTACGCACTCACAGCAACCCTGGTCCTCGCGACGGTCTTGTATCTAATCGGGCAAAACATCGAGCGGTTCATCAATCGAGTCGAACCTCACGAGCTTCCGCCCGTGAGTGATCACGCGCGTACCCTGCATCGTGCTTCGTTTGTTCTGGACATGCACGCAGACACCACGCTCATGCGCCGGGACCTGCTCGAGCTTTCCGAGTTTGGACATGTGGATCTCCCGAGGTTGGTTCAGGGCGGCGTGGGGCTGCAGTTCTTCACAGTGCCGACCAAGGTCCCGTTTTCCTGGGACATCCACACAACGAGCGAAGGCGACCCGGACGTCCTACGCGTGTTGGGAACGCTCCGCTGGGGCCCCCTGCGTCGCACCGGTTTGTTTCGTCGCGCGATGGTTCAAGTGGCGGAAGTCCGCCGTGCGGTCGAACGGTCTAATGGGGTCTTGGTTGCAATCCGTACCCGCAAAGACCTGGAAGCCTTGCTCGATGCTCGGGCCAATGGCGAGAGTCGCGTAGGCTCGTTGCTTGGGCTCGAAGGCGCGCACGCTCTTGAAGGCGACTTCGAGAATCTGACCCGCTTTCACGTCGCTGGCGTTCGCATGATCGGGCTTACCCATTTTTTCGACAACGTGTTTGCCGGGTCGGCGCACGGGGTGACGAAGGGCGGGCTTACGTTGGTGGGGCGAGAACTTGTCAAGCGAATGGTCGACCTCGGCATCATGATCGACCTCGCACATCTTTCCCCGGCCGCCATCGATGACGTTCTCGGGCTGGTCGATGTGCCCACGGTTGTTTCCCATACGGGCGTGAAAGGCACATGCGACAATCCGCGCAACCTTTCCGACGACCACGTACGCGCGATCGCCGCCGGGGGCGGTGTGATCGGCATCGGCTTCTTCCGCATGGCGGTCTGCGGGACCGGGCCAGACGATATCGTCGCGGCGATGCTCCATGTCATTAAGCTCGTCGGCGCCGACCACGTGGCGCTTGGATCGGACTTTGATGGCGGCGTGACGACTGCCTTTGATGTGAGTCAGCTTGCTTCCGTGACCCAGGCGATGGTTGATGCAAAATTGAGTGATGAAGAGATCGTGAAAATTCTCGGCGGGAACACCGTGCGCGTCATGCAGCAGGTACTTCCAGCGGTCTGACGCGTTTTATGGCGCAGGGCGAACCCATTACGAAGTGAGGACGAACTGATTCCGAACGAAGCCGCACACATCCCCGCCGCGCAGAATGCCGCGTATCCAGTTCGCGAGGGGAATCGCGTTCGTCCGTTGGTTGATGGCGGGCCGGCGTTTACCCGAATTTGCGAGGCCGTCGAAGCGGCGCGCCATTCGGTCTGGGTCACAGTGGCGTTCCTTGAAAAAGAATTTCGCATGCCCGGGGAGCGAGGCAGCCTGTTTGATGTGTTGGATCGCGCGGCCGAGCGCGGCATCGATGTGCGCGTGATCTTTTGGAGCGAGCCGGACATTGCGAGTCAAATTGCTGACGAGCAGCACTTTCTCGCGTGTGAAGAGCACACCGATTTTCTACACGAGCGTGGCTCGAAGATCCGTGCGCGTTGGGATCGCGTGGCGAAGTACTGCCAGCACCAAAAAAGCTGGACCGTCGATGCGGGACAAGCGGGCGAAGTCGCGTTCGTAGGCGGCATCAACTTAGACATCGGTTCGGTGTCGGGGCCCGGACATCCCCGCGATGCGAAAATTCCCTTCGGCAAACCCGTACATGATCTCTACTGCGAGATCGCCGGTCCGGCGGCGACCGATGTCGTGCACAATTTCGTTCAACGATGGAACGAAGCGAGCGAGAGGGAGGGTCCATACGGGATCTATCCTGACGTCGACACGGCCGCAGACTTGGGTTTCCCCGAAAAAGTCAGCCCGAATGTGGGCTCGACGACGGTACAAATTACCCGCAGCGTTTTGCCTGGCTTGTATCGCAACAGCCATCCCACACCGGGGGGCCGGGCGTATGAAATTGCCGAGGGTGAGTACAGCATCAAAGAGCAGTACATGGCTGCAATTGCAGCAGCGAAACGGACCATCTACTTCGAAAACCAACTGCTCTTCTGTCCCAGCACCATCGCCGCACTTGGCGAAGCGCTTGGGCGTGGGGTTCAGGTCGTCGTGTTGGTTCCCCGGGTCCCCATGTCCGAAGTCACGGCGGCGCGCCAACACCCACGCGCCGCGCTGCTATTCGAAAGCCTGACTGCGTTGGATCAAAGCGACGACTTTACGTTTGCTGGGTTGGCGGCGAATCGTGAACCCGGCGTCTACGAAGACATTTACGTGCACGCTAAATTTGCTGCGATTGACGATTGCTGGGCGACCATCGGCTCGACGAACACGATGTTTCGCTCGTTCAAGGGCGACACCGAACTCAACGCTTCGTTCTGGGATGCTGAGCTTGTGCGGGCACTGCGAGTTCAGTTGCTGAACGAGCATTTCGGGGAAGACACGAGCGCATTAGACGACCGCGCGGCCTTTGCGCGCTACCGTGAGGTCGCTCTCGAAAATCGCGAACGGCGCACGGCGGGAAACCCGACCCAGGGTCAAATCGTCGCGATGGACCCGGACAAGTGGGCTCGTCCCGAATAACGGGCTTTGGGATGGACCGATCGAGGGGGTTCGGACGCACTTTGGTGTGCTTGAGGGGGGCCCCTCGGCTCGGCTTTCTCTTCAGCAAGGTTCCTCTTTCTTCAGGTCCAACCCGAAATTCCCGATAGGAGTTGGGGAGTTGCCGGTTAGTGAAGCTGTGCCGAGGGTTCGCTTCGTGTGGATTGCTGGGATTTGAGATCGCGTAGTATCCGGACCGAAAGCGATTCTTGTTTAAAGAAACTCTGTTTAACGCCAAGCTTCAACCAGGTATGAAAAGGACAAGCGCCGAGGATGGTTTCGGGAGTCAACACGAACATTCGCCACCGAGGGGTGCTCTTCCACGTGCAGAGCGAGGCGAGTGACATCCAGAACCCTCACATCCTCACCCACCTGTTTGATGGCGGAAACATCCTCGCATCGATGAAGGGGGAGTACGGCGACAAGCTTGGCTCCGAGAATCTCGATGTTGAAGTGCGCGCGATGATGGAGAACCAGCACAAGGACATGCTGCGTGCGCTCACCCGCGGTGAGCACGACGAAGCCATCATTTCGAGAATGGGTGTAGATGTGTTCTACGGGGAGAAGGGGCAGGACACCGATGTTACTATTCCACCGTCCGAAGTTGCCGAAGCAACTCCGGTCACGGTTGAGTCGCCCGAAGGCGTGCCCACAGTGATGGCAATGCCGGAGGGGACCGAGTCGGTGTCGGCGAAGGAGCAGCCGTCGCGCGCCTTCGGAGACAGCGTGGTGAGCCAGAAACCCTTGGACGAAGTCGTACTCGAATTCCTCGTAGACCACGCACGCAAGCACAAGCGTCCTTCGAAATGACCCTGCGAGAGCCCCAGACCGTGGGCTCGGCGGACGGCAGTCCGGTGCGGATGTATCACGTCACCAAGTCCTTCTTGGCCGGGACGTTCGCGCTGCACGACGTCAGCTTGAGCTTCGAACGCGGAGAGTTTGTTTTTCTTACCGGTTCGAGTGGTGCGGGCAAGACCACGTTGCTCAAGCATCTATTTGCCGCGGAACGACCGAACGAAGGTCAGATTCTCGTGTTGGGGCGCAACATCGCGCGGCTTGAAGGCGCCGCGATCCCGTACTTGCGAAGACGGATCGGCGTCGTCTTTCAGGACTTCAAGCTGCTGCAAAATCGAACGATCGAAGAAAACGTCGGCATGGCCCTGGACGTTCTCGGCACCTCGCGCCGACAGACCCGTACGCGCACGTTCCAAGTGTTAAAGCAAGTCGGCCTGCATCATCGCCGGCTCCACAAGCCGGTTTCTCTTTCTGGCGGTGAACAGCAACGCGTCGCCATCGCGCGCGCGCTGGTAAACCAACCTGAAATATTGCTCGCCGACGAACCCACGGGAAACCTCGACCCCGAACTCACGATTGAGATCATGGATCTCATCGCAGACGCGGCGACCCGGGGCGCCACGGTCATAGTCGCGACCCATGATCTTTCGCTAATCGAACGCTACGGCAAGCGCACCATCCGTCTTGAAGAGGGTCGGGTGGTCGAAGACAAACCGGCAACCGGACGCGCCGCGTGAACCGGGTCGGGACCGTCATCTATCTGCTGTGTCGCACCGCCGGGCGCGGGCTTCGCGCTAGCGCGATGACGAGTGTCGCTGCGATCGCGACGATCGCCGTCACCTTGATGTTGGTGGGTTCTTTCGTTTTGTTGGTCGGGAACATGCGCGGGATGCTCGAGCGCTTCGGTGTCGATTTGCAAGTCACCGCGTACCTCGAATCGACGTTGAGCATGGACGCGGCTCGGGACATTGCTTCCAAGGCTGCGACCGTGGAAGGGGTTCACCGGGTCGAACTCATAACCCCCGAAGAAGCCCTCGAACGCTTCAAGCAAACTGCCGGCGGCGAGGCGCTGATGGAAGGGCTCGACTCGAACCCGCTCCCGGCCTCTCTAGAGATTTCAATGTTGGCAGACCAGCGCACCGCTTACGGGGTGCAAGTGGTCGAACAAGCGCTCGAAGGTCTGCCCGGGATCGCTGAAATCGCGAAGGGCCAAGAATGGGTCGAAGGCTATACGCGCGCGGCCGCACTGGTTCAGTTTGTTGCGTTGGGTTTGGGAGCAGTGCTCGCGGTGTCGGCGTTGATGATCGTGGCGAACACGATTCGGCTTGCCCTGTATTCGCGAGAGGATGAACTCGACATCCTGTCTTTGGTCGGCGCGAGTCGCACATTTATCCGCGTACCGTTTTTGCTCGAAGGCACCATTCAAGGGCTAGCGGGCGGCCTCCTGGCGGTGATGCTTCTTTACGCCGCCTTCGAAGTCTTCTCGCCGCAGATTCAATTCGGCCTGTCATTCTTTTTGGGTAGCGCAAAGCCGCGGTTCTTCGAATGGAGCGAACTCATTGCGCTCATTCTGAGTGGTGCTGCGCTTGGAATGCTGGGCTCCGCCGCTGCGCTATTCGGGTGGCGGGGGACGACGGGCGAGTGATGCGCGACGCACATGTGGAGCGTGACCCGGCTACGCGCATACACAGTGTGCTTTCTGTAGGTTGGCTTGCGCTGACGCTGGCGCTGGGTGTCAGCGAACCGTGTGTCGCATTTGCGGAGGATTCGGACGGCGAGCAGCTTCGCGAAATGCGGGAGCAGATCCTCGAAGTGCGCGAGCGCGTCGGCGAACACGAGCGCGAAGAGCGCGCCATCTTCGACGTATTGTTTGACCTCGATCAAACGATTGACCGCCTCATGGGACAGGTTCGCGAAGCGAATCGCGAAGCCAAAGCGGCGCGCACGAGATTGACAGAAACAACCGCGCGTGAAACCAAAGCGAGAGCCCAGCTCGACCAAACACGCACCGCAATGAGTCGAAGGGTCGTCGGTCTTTACAAGACAGGCGAAGTTGGACCCCTTCGAGTCTTGTTTTCGTCGGGCTCTTTGCCCGAGCTGCTGAGCCGCGCTTCCTTCCTTCGCAAAGTTCTCAAGCACGACGCCGATCTTGTTGGCCGCTTTCGTCGAGAGTCTGCGGCACTTGATATCCTGCGCGAAGAGGCGAAAGAGAGTGCCACGCGACGAGATGCAGCCGCTGCGAAGCTCGAGACGCGGAGCCTTTCTCTGGGTCACGAACGGAAGTCGAAGGCACTGCTCCTTGCACGGGTACGCGATGACCGCGCGATGGAGCGCGGTGTGCTGGTCGAACTAGAGCGGGCGTCACGGGCACTCGAAGAGAAGCTGGTGGCGCTCGGCGAAACAAGTGGTGGTGGGGGAGCCGACCTTTCGTCGGCCGATTTTCATGTGTTGCGTGGCAAGCTCCAGCAGCCCATTCAAGGCGACGTGGTTTCGAAGTTTGGTGTGGCGGTCGACGCAGAGTTCCACACTGAAACGTTTCACAAGGGCGTTGAGTTTGGCGTTGCGCTCGGTGAAACCGTGCGTGCAGTTGCATTTGGAGAAGTGCGCTACGCGGGTTGGTTTCGAGGTTACGGCAAAGTTGTGATTCTCGATCACGGGGGGCAGTACTTTACCGTGTCGGGGCACCTCGGAGACATCGATGTCAAGGTTGGGCAGAGGGTGGGTCAAGGAGTCAAGCTCGGCGCGTCGGGCGACACTGGATCGCTTACTGGGCCGAGTTTCTACTTTGAGATCCGGCAGGGGAGAGAACCGCTTGATCCAGCCGAATGGTTTGAGTGAGCGGACCGAACAAGCCGCGCGATTGAAGGAGCCGATCGGGGCGTTGGTTCCTGAGGCAAGCTAGGTTTGGCGCGGGAATAAGAGGCCACGGGTGTAAAGGGGGGGGAAGGTGAATCGAAAACAGTCGCATTCATGGAAGTCATTCGCGCAGGGGGCTGGGCTCGTGCTCGCGCTCGTGATCACGATTGCCGCCGGCATCACGACCGCTGCTTCGTCGCGCTACGAAGACTTCGCTCTCTTTACAAGTGTGTTGACCCACGTCCGAATGAACTACGTCGAACCGGTGAATGAACACGATTTGTTGACGGGTGCGCTAAACGGCATGCTTCGAGAACTCGACCCCCACTCGGCGTTCCTCGACAGCGACGCGTATCGCGAAATGCAGGTCGACACCCGCGGCGAATTCCATGGGCTTGGGATCGAAATCACCAAACGCCAAGGCGAGCCGATCGAAGTGGTGTCTCCCATCGACGGAACCCCGGCCGAACGAGCGGGCATTCACGCCCGAGACATGATTGTGACGATCTGTCCGACCGAGCCCCCCGAAGACTGGACGGAGCCGTGCCGCGGCACCAAGAACATGACCTTACTCGAAGCCGTTCACTTGATGCGTGGCACCCGCGGAAGTGAAATCACGATTCATATTCTTCGCGCCGACTTCGAAGCGCCGCGTCCCTTTACGGTGGTGCGTGACGTCGTGAAGATCGAGAGCGTCGAGGGGAAATTGCTCGACCCCGGATACGGCTATTTGCGCGTGAGCGCATTTCAAAAACGGACCGACAAAGAGGTGCGCGAAGCCCTCGATGAAATCCGCGAGTTGGCGAAGCAGAACCCGTCCGAAGGCCAGAGCGATGACGCCGCCTCGTTGATCAAAGGCCTGGTGATCGATCTACGGGACAACCCCGGTGGCTTGCTCGATCAAGCCGTGAAAATTACGGACACTTGGTTGAGCAAAGGCGTCATCGTCTACACCCAAGGTCGCGAAGTGAGTGAGCGCGAAGACTACATGGCGTCGGTCGCCGGGACCGAACCCGAATATCCGATCGTGGTGTTGGTCAACGAGGGCAGCGCAAGCGCATCTGAAATACTCGCAGGAGCGCTGCAAGATCATAAACGCGCGCTCGTGCTCGGAGCCGAGACGTTCGGCAAGGGGTCGGTGCAAACTGTCTTCGAACTAGAGGGAGGCACCGCGCTTCGCCTCACCACGGCGCTCTACTACACGCCTTCGGGGCGTTCGATTCAAGAAACCGGAATTCAACCCGACATCGAGGTAGACCGAACCTTGGTACTCAACGCCAACGCGAGTGTGCCGCGTCGGGTTCGCGAGCGTGATCTGGAAGGCCATTTTACGCAGCAAGAAGCGGACCCCACCGAAACGGGGGAGGCCGCGGCCGAAGGTGAGGATGCAACCAGCGAAGCGTACGATCAGCAGCTCGAACGCGGACTCGAAGTTTTGAAGAGCTGGCGTTACTTCGAAAGGTTGCGGACCCCGCGCGAGCCCGTGTCAGAGCCAACTGTCAAAGCAGCGGTTGAGGGTATGTAAGTGAATAGATTGACCAGGGGGCGACCGTGTCGGTAAGAATCGGAATCGGTTTCGGGCGATTCCCGTTCGAAAGCATGAAGACATTCAGGTCCTGGCTCGATACATGTGAAGACGGGGGGATCGACTCCCTTTGGCAGTCCGATCGCATCTTGTGTCGCGAGCCCTATCACGAAACGCTCACGCTCTTGAGTGTGGTCGCCGGGGCTACGGAGCGGCTCAAGATCGGAATGAATGCCGTCGTGCTCGGCTTTCGCGACCCGGTCAACTTCGCGCGTCAGTGTGCTTCGCTCGACGTTTTGAGTGAGGGGCGTTTACTGCCGGTCGTGGGCGTTGGCCGTGGAACCAGTCCGGATTGGCATCGAACTGGACGTAGCCCCAAGGGCCGTGGGGTCGCGGCAAACGAAGCCCTCGAAATCATTACGCGTCTCTGGACCGAAGAAAGTGTGACGTTCGAGGGAAAATATCATCAAGTGCGTGAGGCGACGATCAATCCGCGCCCGGTTCAGACGCCGCTGCCTTTGTGGATTGGCGGCAGTAGTCAGGCGGCCGTACGCAGGACCGCGCGCTTTGGCGCGGGGTGGCTCGCGCCGCTCGAATCTCCTGAAGAAGCGGGAAAGACGGTTCAGGCCATAAAAGATGAAGCAAAACGACAAGGCACGATCGTCCCGAACGATCACTACGGCGCATCGATCCTCTTCCGACTGGAAGCGGGAAAGAGCAAGGGACAAGGCACAGCCCTTGGGGCGGACCAGCCCAAAGAGGTTCGCGATCGCCTCGCAAAGGTGACCGTGGTGGGGGATGCCGAAGCGTTCCACGCACGCGTGGCCGAATACACGAGCCGGGGCATCGACAAGTTCATTGCGATCCCACTCGCCGAAAGTGAAAGCGATTTGGTGAGCCAGACCGAACTGCTCGACAAAGAAGTGATCGCCGCTCTGTAGTCTTGGTTGCGTCCTGGGTCTGCGCACCGCAGCCCATTCGCGTTAGTGTTGCTGCAATGCTTGAGTTGCGCGCACAAAAGAGTACCGCCCGATGACTGCCCCCGATCGCACGGGGAGCGCGCGTCGGGTATATCCCGTGGGCCAGTTGCTCGCAGGGATCAACGGCCTGCTTCAAGACCGGGTCGGCCGCGTGTTTGTGCAGGGAGAAGTGAGCAATCTCCACCGTGCGTCTTCGGGGCACAGCTACTTCACGTTGAAAGACGACCGCGGCCAAATTCGTGCCGCGCTGTTTCGTAGCTCGGCCCAGCGCATACGCTTCGAATTGGAAGAGGGGATCGAAGTCATCGTGAGCGCCGACGTGGGCGTCTACGAATCGCGGGGTGATTTGCAGTTGTTCGTAAAAGGCGTCGAGCCCGTCGGTCTCGGCGCGCTTCAGTTGGCCTTCGAACAGCTGCGGCGACGTCTCGAAGACGAAGGCTTGTTCGACCCCGAAAACAAGCGGGCTTTGCCCGAAATTCCGTCTCGTGTGGGTGTCGTGACCTCACCCACCAGCGCGGCCGTGCGCGACGTGATCCATGTTTGCGGGCGACGTTTTCCGGGTGCCACGCTTTTAATTTCGCCGACCCGCGTGCAAGGCGACGGCAGCGAGTTCGAAATTGCTGCTGCGATCGATGCACTCGATCAAAACGGCGATGTCGACGTGATCTTGGTTGTGCGCGGGGGCGGGTCTCTCGAAGATCTATGGGCCTTCAACACGGAGGCGGTGGCACGCGCAGTCGCCGCGACCACGGTCCCGGTGATCAGTGGCGTCGGGCACGAAACGGATGTCACGATCTGCGATCTTGTTGCTGACTTGCGAGCGCCAACACCTTCTGCCGCTGCAGAGATGGCGCTTCCCGATCGCGATGCGCTCGCGGTTGGGCTCAACGACCAAGTGCGACGGCTGGTCGAAGCCATCCTCGGAAAGATTGAGTTCGCAAAGCGCAGGCTCACCAAAGAACGCGACGCGCTGCGGATGCTGGCCCCGACCGCACGACTCGCCGCGCAGCGTGCGCGACTTGTCGCAGCGGGGCGCGCGTTGGGGAGACTCGCGAACCAGTTGGCAGTGTCTCGTCGAGCCCAATTGGGTGCTCAGGCGGCCCGGCTCGACTCGCTGTCGCCCTTGGCAGTACTCGGTCGTGGATACGCGCTCGTGCGCCGCAGCGCCGACGGCGCGATCGTGCGCCGGGCTCAGGATGTCGCGGTTGGGGACAGTCTCGCGGTGCGGCTCGCTGAAATCGACGTCGAGGCCACGGTGGACTCGGTTCTGGAACGGAAGCGTGCCAAAGAATAAGCCTGCACCGGCCGGGCCTTTGGTGCAGGAAACTCAATGAAAGCGAGAGCTTGGCGGCTCGCTGCGATGGCAGCCGGAGCTCCGCTTTTGTACGATCGCAACGTCGTCGCGGTGCCGTTTCGGCCGAGCTTTCGCTCTCCCGATCGATCTCAAAACCACGACCTTCCAATTGAATTCCCTCAGCCCACAGAGAGGCGCGCGTTTTTATGGCAGCCCGCAAAAAGGCCAAAATATCCGACAAGGACGAAGCGAGCGCCCTGAGCTTCGAGGCTGCGATCGAGCGCCTCGAGGGGTTGGTGGATCGCCTTGAAGACGGCGAGCTCGAACTCGAAGAATCGCTCGCGGTCTTCGAGCAAGGTGTCGCGCTTTCGAAACAATGCGCGAGCAAACTCGAATCGGCTGAAGCGAAAGTCGAGCAACTGGTGCGCGAAGGCGGCAAGTGGCTCGCGCGCCCCTTCGAAGGCGCAATCGAAGAACAAGAGTTTGAGGAATCCTGAGTTGGACGTTCACGACTACATGCAGGAACGCATTCCGCTCGTCGATGTCTTGCTCGAAAAACTGGTTCCCGCAACAGACGAGGCACCGAAGTCGCTTCACGGTGCGATGCGACACCTGATCTTTCCGAGTGGCAAACGCTTTCGCCCCATTCTCGCGATGGCGGGTGCAGAAGCGGTGGGTGGCTCGGCGCAAGATGCATTACCGGTGGCTGCGGCAGTAGAACTGGTCCACACCTACAGTTTGGTCCACGACGATTTGCCCTGCATGGATGACGACGCCCTGCGTCGAGGCCGACCGACCGTGCACATCGAATTCGGCGAAGCGGTCGCGGTCCTTGCCGGGGACGCCCTCCAGAGCCTCGCTTTCGAAGTGCTCGCAGGTGCAGCAAATGGTGGCAATGCGGCTGCGGTGAGCCTCGCGCTTCGAGACCTCGCACGGGCAATCGGCTCCCGGCAATTGGTAGGGGGGCAGGTCGACGATCTGGCCTACGATTCGCTTGCGGGGGATGTGGCCGCGATCGAAAGCGTGCATGCGCGAAAGACGGCGGCGCTGATCGCGACGTCGATTGTCGGTGGCGCGCGACTCGCCGGCGCATCGGACGAACAAATTAGTGAGCTCGACGCATTTGGGCTCGAAGTAGGGATCGCGTTTCAGATCGCAGACGATCTGTTGGATGCGGACGAAGAAGACATCTGCTCGATCGCCGGTGCATTGGGCACCGAGGATGCGGCGGCACGAATGAACGAGTTGCTCGCAAGTGCACTCGCTCGCATTGAAGACTTGGGCGAGCCCGCGAACCCCCTACGTGAGCTGGCGAGATTCGCGGTACAGAGGAAAGCATGAGCGACGTGCGGCTGTTGTATGGAATCGATTGTCCGGCGGACTTGCGAAAGTTGCCTCAGGAAAGCATCGAGCAGATCGCGGAGGAGATCCGCAGCGAAATCCTCGAGCGCGTATCTCAGACGGGCGGCCACTTGGCGTCGAGCCTCGGCGCGGTAGAGCTCATCACGGCGCTTCACTACGTCTTTGACACGCCGAACGATCGCGTTGTCTTTGACGTCGGGCATCAGGGCTACCCGCATAAGATGCTCACAGGGCGTCGCAACCAGTTTGAAAGCATTGGCCAACTCGACGGCATTTCAAAGTTCTTGCGCCGCAGCGAATCCCCTTACGACACGTTTGGTGCCGGTCACGCCGGGACGTCGATCTCCGCGGCACTCGGAATGGCGCGGGGGATGCGGCATCGCGGCGAAGACAATCTCGCGATTGCATTCATCGGCGACGGGGCGATGACCGCGGGGATGGCATTTGAAGCGTTGAACCACGCTGGCCATATCCAGGAAAAGAACCTGGTAGTGATCTTGAACGACAACGAGATGTCGATCAGCCCAAACGTGGGCGCACTGTCGTCCTACTTGTCGCGCACGCTCTCGGCGCCGACGGCCCGACGCGTCAAGGGTTGGGCTCGAGACTTCATTACCAGCATGCCGGGAGACATGCTCCACTGGGCACGCAAGGCCGAAGAGTCATTGAAGGTGTTCTTCTCACCGGGCTTGCTCTTCGAAACGCTGAACTTTCGTTATGTGGGCCCGATTGAAGGGCATCGCATGGATGTCGTGCTTGAGACGTTTAAAAACGTAAAAGAGATGATCGCGGCGGGAGACGGTCCGATCTTGATCCACGCGCTCACCGAAAAGGGTCACGGCTACGAACCGGCGGAGCGCGACCCGCTGAAGTATCACGGCGTCACGAAATTCAATGTCGAGTCCGGGCAGTTTGCACCCAAGAAGAGCGGCCCGCCGAGTTACACCAGCGTGTTCTCTGACACCTTGATTCGCCTTGCTGAAGAAGACGAACGCATCATCGGCATTACGGCCGCGATGGCGCCCGGCACCGGGCTCGATCGTTTTGAGCAGGCGTTCCCCGACCGTTTCTATGACGTCGGCATCGCGGAACAACATGGGGTGACGTTCGCGGCAGGGCTCGCAGCCGAGGGCATGAAGCCGGTTGCGGCGATCTATTCAACGTTCCTGCAACGTGCATACGATCAAGTTGTGCATGACGTCTGCTTGCAAAATCTCGATGTCACCTTTGCCCTCGACCGCGGCGGGTTGGTTGGCGCCGACGGTGCAACCCATCAGGGTATCTTTGACTACACCTATATGCGCTCGCTTCCGAACGCTGTGGCGATGGCGCCCAAGGACGAAAACGAACTTCAGCATTTGCTCGCGACGGCGATCGAGCACCCTGGACCGGCGGCGATCCGCTTCCCGCGTGGGGCGGGTTTTGGCGTGCCCATGGATCCGGAAGTCAAAGCCATTCCACTCGGCAAAGCCGAGGTTCTGCGAGACGGAGACGATGTACTGATTGTGGCCGTGGGCTCCGTGGTTCATCCGGCACTCGAAGCCGCGGTGGAACTGAATAGCCGTGGTATTTCAGCGGCCGTACTGAACGCACGCTTTATCCGGCCGCTCGACACCGAGCGTTTGCTCGCGCTTGCGAGCCGCTGCAAAGTTGTGGTGACCGTGGAAGAGCATGTCGCCGCGGGTGGCTTTGGTAGTGCAGTTCTGGAAGCACTTTCGGCGGCGGACCTCGAAGTGCGAACCCTTTGCCTGGCGCTCCCCAATGAGATTATTGAACACGGGGTTTCTCCGGCAGACTTTGGCCTCGACGCCCATGGCATTGCCAAGAGCGTCGAAGCACTCCTTCGCGGCGAATAGCGCTTCGTCGCTTTTTAATCCCTCCCGCTTGTTCGCAAAGGCTTTGTTGCCATGAAGGGCAAACGTCTCGACGAGCGATTGGTCGAACTCGGCCTCGCGGATTCTCGCACGCGCGCGAAGGCGTTGATCATGACCGGGAGCGTGTTGGTCGACGACATCCCTTTCGACAAAGCCGGCACGGTTGTGAAGGACGCGGCGCAAATCCGCATCAAGGGCGGCCAGAAGACGTATGTGTCTCGTGGCGGAGACAAGCTTGCGGGGGCGCTTGACGACTTGCAGGTTGATCCGCACGGTTTGTACTGCCTGGATGTGGGCGCGAGCACCGGGGGGTTTACGGACTGCCTGTTGCAGCGGAGTGCGCGAGGCGTTATCGCGTTGGACGTTGGGCATTCGCAACTTCACGACAAAATTCGCAATGACCCTCGGGTTCATGTGCTCGAAAAGACGAACGCCCGTGATCTCGCGCCCGAGCACGTCCCCGAGACCGTCGACCTGGTCGTCGTCGATGTTTCTTTTATATCGATCGAACTCCTGCTTTCGCCGATCGCTTCGGTTGCACCCAAGGCGGCACTGCTGTTGATGGTGAAGCCGCAGTTCGAAGTCGGAAAGGAACAAGTGGGGAAGGGCGGTGTCGTGCGCGACGACGCACTTCGAGAGGGCGCGGCAACGCGTATTCGCGACGCTGCCAAGGCTCTGGGGTACGTCGAGCAGGGTCGTGTCGATAGTCGCGTCGCTGGGCCGAAGGGAAATCGAGAGATCTTCCTTTACTTGTCGGCGAGAGAATGAACCCCCGCCGGTCGGCGTTGTGGTGCCGGCGCTCTCGGACTGTCGCAAACTGCCTTGGTCGAATAGGATCTTTCGGAGCTAGAAGTCTGCGCGACAGAAGATGTGCGTGACCCGATGTGGAGACAATGTCGATGGCAAGGCGCAAAAGCCCCGCTCTCGCCAGCTTTCGCAACGCAGGCAGCGGCATTGGATCCGCGTTGGGGCGCGTGCGCCTTCTGTCTCACAGCACTCCTAGGAGCGCGCCTCTAATCAATAGGAATATGGATGGCAGATTTGCGCGGAAATTGTTTGTGCGGCGCGATCGCGTTTGAATACACGGGGCCGATCCATGGATTGCAGGCATGTCATTGTCTGCGGTGCCGGAAGTTTTACGGCATTGCGTTGGGTCCGATTGCGATTATCAATCGTGAAGGTTTCGCGTCCTCTCCCTCCAGCGAACGTGTGAACCGATATTTCGGTAGGGCCTGCTGCGGCTCGGCGCTTCCTATGCGGAAAGAATGGGACCCGCGGGTCGGCGTACCCCTAAGCTTTGTCAAGGAAGACCGAGGGCAGGTTACCAGCCACATCTTTGTGGGCTCAAAGGCTCCATGGCATGTAGGGGCCGGCGACGAAGCACAGCACGAGGTCTGGCCGCCTAACGAGGACATGGACGAGCGATTCCGGGATCTCACCGAATGAGGATTCACATGCGGTCCATACGGCGGTGCAATGCAACAACGTCTTAACGCCATCGGATTCGTTCCGAGTCTTTTGCTCGCGGGTTCGAGTGGGTTTCTGATCGCGCTGGGCGCGCCACCGAATGGCTTGCTTGCGATGAATTGGATCGGGTTCGCGCCCTTGATCTTGATCGCGACGCGCAACGCCACAACCGTGCGCCGCGCTGCGTTGTTCGGTTTTGTCGGCGGACTGGGGATTGGGCTCGGTGGGTTTCCATGGATCGTGGAAATGCTGGTGAAGTTCGCCCGGGTTCCCGTACCCGTAGGTTGGTTGGGTCTACTCGCTTTCGCTAGCTGGATGGCAATTCCCTATGCAATCTGGGCGGCCGGGCTTCGCGCTGGACCGCGACACGGCGCACTCGGTTGGTTGTATGGCGTGGCCTTGTTCGTGGCGCTGCAGTTCAGCTGGCCGGTGTTGTTCCCGTATTCGCCGTTTCTCGGCTTCGCCGAAAAGCCCGAGTTCATGCAGCTCGCCGAGGTCGTGGGGGTGCACGGTGTTGAAGCCGTGGTCATCGCGGTGACGTTCTTTCTCTGTCGCGCCGTCCTCGCAACCGAGGCGACGGCATGCTTTGCGAATTTGGCCCTGTGGTTGATCTTGCCCCTCGTGCTGTACGCGGCAGGAAGTGCGCGCATGGCGTCACTCGATTCACAGGCTGAAAGTGCGCGCACCCTTCGCGTGGGCATCGTGCAGCCCAACGTTGGCATTGGCTCGATTGGGGCCGACCGACGGCTCGCGCGTTTGCGCGAGCCGTCGAGGCTCGCCGAAGAACGCGGGGCGGAACTTGTCGTTTGGCCCGAAGCCGGCGTGTTTCCGTTTGAGATGAATCGCCCCTTCGAGCGAGATTCGCGATCGAGTCGCCGTAGAGTGTTAAAACTCCACGCAACGCCAACTGTATTCGGCGCCGGATCTCGGGATAAAGACGCGCGCTTTGGATACAACAGTGCTTTCTTTGTCGATGCAGATGGGATCGCACAGGGCTCCTATGACAAGGTCAACTTGGTTCCCCTTGGCGAAGCCATTCCGTTGATCGACCCCGACTGGGTGACAGACCACATTCCACAAATCGCCCATCACGAGGCGGGTGAGGGACCGGCGCGATTCGTTTTGGACCGCGAACCCGAAGCCGGGGGCCACGTCGCCTTCGCGCCATTGATTTGTTACGAGGACATCATTCCAGGCTACGTGCTCGATGCGGCCGCACAAGAGGGCGGCATCGAGTTATTCGTGAACCTCACCATCGACTCGTGGTACGGCGATACGGCGGAACCCTGGGAACATCTCGCCCTCGCGCAGTTTCGAGCGGTCGAGCATCGTATCCCGATCGTTCGTAGCGTCAGTACCGGTGTAAGCGCTGTCGTCGATTACAACGGCAGGCTCGTCGCCCATATTCCGCTGCGTCCCGTTACCCGCGCGAACCTCGACGAAAATCCGCCCGAAATTTTGGTGGAAGATCTCGCTTTGCTTCGCAACACCGAAACCGACCCGACGATTTACGCTCAAGTTGGATGGTTGTTCCCGTACTTGTGCATTGTGGGTGCTGGGGCGGCGGCGGTGTGGGCGAACCCGCGCAAGCGAAGTGCCTAACTGGGAAGTGTGCCCACGATAAGCCGCGGTGCGTTCAAACCCCGACTAGCACCCACAGCAAGTACGCAACGCATCCAAGCGAAACGGAGCGTGCGGCGGTGCTGGTCGTTCCTGTCCAAAGGCGGTAGCCCGCGACCCCGAACAGCGCGATGAACACGATGTCGACGATCCCGATCATGACCACTCGACCTCGCGCCAGATGCGTCCGGAGAGAAAGAGCATGAGGACCGTGAGCGCAGCATTGACGGCAAGCGTCACAATGCTGACTTCAACCCGATACTGGTCTTGGTTTTCGATGTCGATCACCGCGTCGAGAACCGGGTTGCTTTCGAAGGTCAATATCTGAAGAACGTCACTCCCGGCTGCGGGGGAACCGCCGAAAAACTGAACGAACACCCCGACGATCGACGCAAGGACCAAAATCATCGCGACGAGGCGCTGTCCCCCGAGCAGGTCGTACGCGTTCTGCATTTGGACATAGAGCAGGATGAAGGCCGCGTTGGGAAGCGTGCCTGCGATCAAGCCCGCGAGTAGCAGGTTGTCCCAATGAATGTCCGCATGTCCGCCCAGCGCTTCGAGGAGCGGGGCAACGGGAGACAGGGACTGTGAGGTTTGAAGGAACCAATAGATCGCGATGATGCCGAGAGCGGCAGCCGACATGGAGACGGTCACAAACACGAAGCGTACTAGGAGTTGCACGTCTCCCGACACGGGCGACTGGTAGAGCAGCACCATGTCCGCGCGATCTGCTTCCCGTGCATACGAGATCCAAAAACCAAGCGCCATGAGGCCGGGGATGAAGAAGCTCGCGCAGACGGTCAAGAACTGGCGAATGCGAAATGCGAACTGCATCTCCTCGGGGACCGCCATCGAACCCGATTGGCTATTTTGGGCAGCTTGATTCGTCGGCGGAGCCGGGACGGGCTCGCCACCAAAGGTTCGGTTGAAGCTCCAGCTGACGCTCGAACCCCCTTCGTTTTTTTCGCTCTCCATTTGGAACTGGGATTGGCCCGTCCCTTCGTCCGCCTTTCCAGTGGCGGGGACGTTCATCATGTCGAGCGCCGTGGTAGAGCCGGGCGTCGAAAACAACACGACGGCGAACAACGCCATCGCGATGGCCGCGCCGTAGAGAACCCACGACGACCGTTTGAACTCAAGCCACAGCAATGTCTGGATCGCATTCATTGCATGTTGTTCCGGTAGGCCTCGACGACGCTTGTGCCTTGAGCGCGGAGCGTTTCGGCGCGTTCATCCAACAACACGTTGCCGTCGCGCAGGATGACTGCGCGGTCGAAGAGCGCTTCCGCTTCCTTGACTTCGTGGGTGCTCAAAATCACGGTCGCGTCTGCGCGAAATTCCCCGATCACTGCACCGATGATCGATTCGCGTGCCATGAAGTCGATGCCTGCTAGCGGTTCGTCGAGGAGATACAGCCCAACTTCTCTGGCGAGTGTTGATGCAAGAAGCAGCTTGGTTTGGTTACCGCGCGACAGCGCCTTGAACGGTTGGTTCGTAATATTGAGGTCTTGAATCAGGCGATGAAAGCGCTCGCTTGAAAAGTCGGGGAAGAGCCCGGACATGCACCGATCGACATCCTTATGCTCCATCCATTCGGGAAAAACAGCGGACGTTGAAAGGAAGGCGAACTGGCGAAGTTGATCACGGGGGGGCTTGTTGTCGAGTTCAACGCGACCCGTGCTCGGGGTCAAGAGTCCTGCGGCGAGACGCAGCATCGTCGTCTTGCCCGAGCCATTGGGGCCCAGCAGGCCGACAATTTCGCCTTGGGTGAATTCGATTGAAGTGGTGTGCAGCCCGCGTGAGCTTCCATATTGCTTGGATACGTCGCGGAGACTCAGCAGCATCAGTCGGCCGTCGCGGCAGCGCGGGCAGCCGCAAGATCGCGAGGAAGCGAAGTGCTCGCAAGCCAAAAGAAGATGAACGCCGTGCCGCCGACCGCCCCCACGCTTAGGAGCGAATAGCGAATCGATTCAGCGCCGTACTGAGCGGCGAGGGCGTCGTTGAGGAAGCCCATCAATAGCGGGCCGAGCCCCAGGCCAATCAAATTGACGATGAACAAGTTGATCGCGGATGCCGTCGCGCGCATGGTGGGCGGGACCAAACTCTGGGTCATCGCGAACATCGGGCCGATGTACATGTTGGCGATGAAGTAGAAGGGGGCGAAGCAAATGAGGGCGGTGGTGGAGTTTTCGGCGAGCAAAAAACCGCCGAGGAATGGAAGCCCGAGTATGGCCTGGAAGGCGGGCAGGCGCATGTACCACTTGGGGTCACGCTGTCCCAAGGTGTCGCTCAACCAACCGCCGGACAGAACGCCCGCGCAACCCGCGATACCGAAGATGAGGCCGAGCGAGAGGCCGACGTCGGTTTGACTCATGCCGTGGATACGCATCATGAATGGCGCGCCCCACACCATGAGGCCGTAGCCCGCGAGAGATTGAACCGCGGTTCCCGCGATAATCAACATCAAAGACCGAATGCTCAAGATGGTTTTGAGGGCTTCGCCCAGCGGCGGTTGTTCAGGGATCGATGTCGCAACGCCAGCGACGCGATCCGAATAACCGCGAGGGAGTTCTTTCACGGTGAATCGAACGAGTAGTGCCAGTGGAATGCCAGCCAATCCAACAGCGAGGTAGACCGAACGCCAGCCAAAGTTCTGGGCGATATACCCACCAAAGATCATCGCCGCGGCGATCCCGATGTAGACCCCCATGCCGTAGACCGAAAGTGCTGTTGCGCGTCGTCGCGGAGGGAAGTAGTCGCTGATCATCGAATGAGAGGGGGGGGAGCCTGCAGCTTCGCCGATCCCTACGCCGATTCGAGTCATGAAGAGCTGACTGAAATTCCCGACGTTTGCCGTCATGGCCGTGAAGCTCGTCCACACGAGGAGACCGACAGTGACCACGTTGCGTCTGGATGCGCGGTCTGCGTATCGCGCAATAGGGATACCCGCAAAGGTGTACATCAGCGAAAACGCAAAGCCTGCCAACAAACCGATTTGCGTATCCGAGAGTCCGAGTTCTAGTTTCAGCGGCTCAATCACGATCGAAAGAACTTGGCGGTCCATGAAGTTGAACACGTAGACCACGAACAATACGCCCAGCACATAGTTCGCGTACGCCCCGGAGACGCCGCCTTCGGGTTCGTTTTCTTGCGCCTGGGTTTCCAGTGACATGCTTTTGGACTTGCCCCCGGTTCCGCTAGGCGGACCGCACGAATTCGCTTTTCTACGAACTCTTCTACTGATTCTTCTGTTCGTTCTTTTTAGCGCGCCGTTCAGCCTTGGCTTTTTCCAGGCCTTCATAGCTCCAGACAATTTTGTCTGCCGCGAGCGCTGCGATCTGATCCGCACCGTAGCCCAAATCGGCAAGAATCTCGTCGGTGTGTTCGCCCAACCCGGGAGGGGGCAAACGCACGCCACCCGGCGTTCCGAAGAATTTGATCGGGATATTGGTGACGTCGACCGTGCCTTCATAGGCGTGTTTGATCGACACGATCATTTCGTTGTGACGGATCTGCGGGTCGCCCACCACGTCGGGCATTTCGTTGATGGGGGCGGTGAGGAGATCACCTGCCACCAGCATTGCGACGAGTTCATCACGGCCGAAATCCATGCAGCGTTCTTCGAGCAAACGGTCGAGTTCATCTTCATTTTTTTTGCGGGCGTCGATCGAGGCGAAACGTGGATCCGAAACCCAGTCGCGATCCAACGTCTCACACAAGTTGATGAAGAACTTCTGCGAGAAGCAGGTGATGACCACTTTGCCGTCTCGGCATTTGTAAATGCCCGACGGTGCAAAGTAGAGACTGCGGTTTCCAGTGCGCGGTGTGTCGAAGTTTGCGTTCTGGTAGGCGCCGATCGGGTTCGACATCGCGTGGGTGAGCGCGTCGAGCAGCGAGACTTCGATTCGTTGTCCTTCGCCGGTCTTGCTGCGGGCAACCATCGCGGCGAGTGCGGCGGTGCAGACCAATTCCGAAGTCATCACGTCAATCAACGGCACGGTGAGTCGAACCGGTTCGCCGTCGGGCTCCCCGTTCTGTGCGAGCAAGCCTGCGTAGCCCTGTGCGAGAAAGTCGATGCCGGGGCGTCCCGCATAAGGACCGTCGTGGCCGAAAGCCGTGACGCTGATCCAAATGAGATCGGGACGGTGCTTGCGCATCGCGTCGTAACTCAGGCCGAGCTTTTCCAGCGCGCTGCCGCGGATGTTCGTGATGAGCACGTCGCTTGTCTCGACAAGCTTGCCCAGGACGTCTTGGGCTCTGCCGCCTTGGGTCATGTCGAGCACGATGTCGCGCTTGTTTCGGTTGAGGCTCATGAACGCGGTGCGCTGCTTGCCTCGCTGCGGTCCGAGATGGCGCGAATCGTCGCCGAAGGTGCTTTCGACTTTGATCACGTCGGCACCCATGTCGCCCATCAACGTTGCGGCGTAGGGACCTGCGAGCATGGTCGCCATGTCGAGGACCCGGATGCCGGTAAGCGGTCCGTCGGCAAGGTCTTGCGAGGCTTTGCTCATGTTGTTTCTCGGGTTTCTTTTAGAGGAGTGTCATAGCGGGGGAGGGCCTGACCGCGCTAGGGAATGACTTCCTGAGCCTTGAGTTCTTCGATCGCTTCCCACTCCATGCCGAGCATTTCCATCAAGACAATTTCCGTGTCTTGTCCGAGCTCGGGGCCGAGCGTCTCGACGGTTCCTGGCGTCTTTGAAAGCGTGATCGGCAACCCACGAATCTCAACCTCGCGGTCGACTTCGTTGCAATGTGTCTTTAGCAAGTAATCGTTGTCCCACGCCTGTGGGTCTGCGGCGAGTTCTTTGAAGGTTTCGATCGGGCTGGCTGCAATGCCCGCACCCGTAAGGCGTGAAACATTTTCTTCCGCGGTACGCGTTGCAAGGCGTGTGTCGAGTTCGGCGATCAATGCGCTGTTGTTGGCTTCGCGGTCCGCTTCGGTCGTGAAGCGCGCGTCGGTTGCCAATTCTTGTGCATCGAGTCCCTCACACAGCGAAGTGAAGCCCGCGTCGGTATTCGCCTGGCAGACATACATCCACTTGTCGCTCGCGCGATAGCGGTTCCAAAGCGGGTTTGGCACCTCGGTGCGCGACAGCTGCTTCGAATAGAATTCATTGCCGCTCGCCAAATAGGGCTGAAGCGTTGGCGCCGCCATGAAGAGCTGTGCGCCGTAGAGCGAAGCATCCACGGACTGACCGCATCCTGTTTTCTTGCGCTGGTACAGCGCCATCAAGATCCCGAACGCACTCATGATGCCGCCGTACGCGTCTCCGCTCCCCATGCCGAGATAGATTGGCGGCTGCCCCGGCTCACCTTGTCGGGTCATGATTCCGGTGAGCGCCTGCACGTTGATGTCGAAGGAGGGCTTGTTCATCGTGCCCTTCTGGCCGTGGCCCGTGTTGGTGACGTGAATGATGCGTGGGTTGATCTCGCTGAGCTTCTCGTAAGTGAGGTTCCACTTCTTGAGGTTGTCCATCCCTTGGTTCCAAAGGAAGACGTCGGCTTGCTCGACCATCTTGTAGAAGAGCTCTTGTCCTTCCTTCTTGCGAAGGTCGATCGCGAGGCTCTTCTTGTTTCGGTTGATGACCATGAAATACTGGTTCCAATCCCCGATCTCGAGCGCCTTGATGCTGCGGACGCCGCGCGCGGGGTCGCCACTTACCGGTCGCTCGATGTGAATCACATCGGCACCGAAGTCGGCCAGATACTGGGAACTCACCGGTCCTTGAAACCAGACCGTGCAGTCGAGAACGCGGATGCCTTCGAGTGCTTTGCTCACGTCGCGCTCCCTAACCTTGGCCTTCAACGTCAGCGACTTGTTGCTCACTTAGGCCGAGGAAGTCTTGAAGAATTTCTTCCGTGTGTTGACCGCGGCAAGGTGCCATACGGCGCAGACGCGCGGGGTTGTCGCTCATGTAGATGGGGAAGCCAAGGCTTTGGGTCTTGCCGTACGTCGGGTGGTCAAGGTCAAGCACGTAGCGGTTGACCTTGGCCTGCTCGTCTTTCGCGGGGAACGCGTACGTCTCGATCAAGTCGGCGGAGACTTTATGCTCCGCAAAGAGCCGTTCCCAATGGGAGCCCGGCTGTTTCGAGAAAATTTCGTCGAGGACTTGCATCATTTCAAGGCGATTGACATCGCAGCGTTTGTCGTGGGTGTCGAAGCGAGCGTCGTCGATGGCGAGCTCTGTGATCTGCGAGAAGATTGGCCACCATCGGTCGGTGTCCGGCATCGCGAGCGTGACCCAACGACCGTCGGAGCAGGGGTATGAAGGCCCGCTCATCGGATTGCCCATGTCGAGGCGCGACACCGGTTCTAGGATTCGTTCGGCGCGTACCGCGAGGTAAGCCTGCAAGTCGAGGCTCGCAGAATACATGTTGCCCGCGAAAAGCGAAGCGTCGACGACTTGGCCTTCGCCGGACTCTTCGCGGTGAACCATGGCGAGCATGGTGCCGAAGGCGAGCATGACGGCTGTATGCATTTGCCCGGTGCCACTATAGACAGGCGGCTGTCCGGGCTCTCCGAGGATCGACATCAAGCCAACACGCGCGGCGGCAAGTTCGTCGATGGCGGGGAGATCCGAGTCGGGGCCCTTGGGGCCGAAGCCCGAACCCCGTGCGAGGATAATGTCCGAGCGCAACGAGCAGAGGGATTCGTAGTCGAGGCCCTTGGCTTCGAGTGTCGTGAAGGGCAGGTCGGTGATCACGATGTCGGCACGAGCGATGAGCTTCTTCAGCACTTCGTCGCCAGCGCGCACCTCAAGGTTGAGTGCGACGCTCTGCTTGTTGCGATGGGCAAGTTCTGCATGGGAATCCCACGCCTCTTGCGGGTGCATGCCATCGCGGTTTTTCACCGGGGCAGACACCCCTGTGTTTTCAACGTGAATCACCTTGGCGCCGAAGTCGGCAAGCAAGGCGGCGGCAACCGACGCAAAGAACTCGGTCGTCAGGTCGACAACGACGACGTCATCGAGGGCACTGCTCATGGGGGGCTCCAGGGTCGCGGAAGGGCACGGGGCAGTTTTCGCGCGTCTTTCTAGTCTCTCTACTCTTTCTAGTCTTTCGGGTACCTAATGCGCGGCGATTGCTACGCCTGCCATTCCGCGATTGCGTCGAGGGTCTTGTCGACGTACTCACTCTTGTCCGGAAGCGGTCGTCCAAGCCATTCGCTGTAAAAGGTGTCGAGGTCGGGCAAGAAGTCAAAGTCCGGCGGGCACCCGCGAGGCATGGCTTCTACTTCCAGCTGCGATCCACAGCCAGCGCAGATGTATTCACGGATCTGCATCCACTTCGGATCGGGCATTTCGCGACCGACGTAAACCTCGGAAATCGATGCCTCGTCGTCGCGCACGCGGATCAGCGCGCTGATCTTCCAATTGACTCTGTAATCGCCGAAGCCCTGACCGCACCTGCACTTCACGACCCGGTTTCCGCCTTCACTCACGATGAAGAGGTTCGGGGTCAGCGGCAGCAAGATCGGATCACTGAAGTCCACGCGGGCCTGCATGATCTCGACATACTTGTCGAAGCGATTGGTGTCCTTCGGACTCTTGAGCATGTCCTGCGTGGCAGGCCACGGAAGAACACCGTCAATCAGTTTTTCGATATCGGCTTTGTCGAATTCAGCCATTGTCGTATCTCCTGTCTGTGTCGGTGTTGGGGCTTCGCTCTCAGCGACCCCAGCGTAAACCGCGAATTAATCCTGGGTCTCGAAGACGAAGTCTTCGGGGAGTTTCCAGAACGTGCGAAGCTCGACCGCGTAGTCGGGGGAGAGCGCCATCGAACTCGCCCACATGCGAAGCACCGCCGGGTCCATATTTTCCTGTGCTTGGATCCTCGTGCGCTCGGCTGTCCACCATTCCTTGAAGGGAAGGGCTTGTGCCTTTCGCGTGTCGCGAATCTCTTGTCGCTTGGCCGTCGTGGCGGCTTCGTCGACGACGACATGTCCATTCGGCTTGTTGGTCACCACGCCGTGGATATCCGTCGCAACGCGATGGGTCGTCCAGCTCTCGTTGAGATCGTTGGCGACCGCTTCGGGATCTCGCTCGATCGGGTCGCCCATGGCCTCAGCACCCGCGATGGGATGCACGATGATGTCGTAGTCCTGAAGTTGTTCAGGCGTTACGAATGGGGCGACTGCGTTGTCTTCCATCACCTTTGCCTTGATCTTCGACGAGACGGCCGGGTTGTCGGGGGCGCCGCGTTCGTGGATCAATGGCTTTTGCGCGTCGATCAATTCCTTGACGTTCGTATCGTGGGCGTAGGCCGGCCGGTCGGGTACAACCGGATAGGCACCATACATCCCGTGATTGGCCACGGTCTTTGATCGCATGCCGGCGTCGCCGCACGAATATTCGAGGCCGGGCGTGTTATAGACCATCCAGACCGCAGTGTGGCCGAGGCCGCCGCGGAACTTGCCGAAGCCACCCGAATCCGGCGCCACGTTGCGGCCCAAGAACATGATCGGGTAGTAGAGCTCGGTGATCTCGGCGTTGCCGAAGTCGGCTTCCGGTGTGTAGATGCACCAGGCACTGTTCTGTCCGTCCGAGTAACCACGTGCCGGCGAACCCTGACTTGCCTGCTCAAGCGTAAGTCCGGTCAAGTACATGCCGGACTGGTTCACGCCCGAGAACTCGGCCGTCATGATTGTGCCTGCACCCGCTGCCATCTCTTCGACGAAGCCTCGCATTTGAAACAAGCGACCGAATACTTCGTAGAGACTGCTCACCCAAGTGACGGCCGGTGCCCACGCCACGCCCGACGCGGCCTCGAAGTCGACAGGGAACGGGTTCGCCCACGATCCTTCAGGCGGCATCTCCACGTCCCACGCCGAAATGGGACCGCTGTTGAACATGTCGAAGCCGACGATGTGCGAGTAGCCCATCATGAGACCACTCTTGAGTGCCGTCGGGCTAATGTTCTCGCCGAAGGGCACAGTGCCACTCGCGCCTTGGAGCGACAACGCGACGCTGGCGTCACTCTTGATCGTCACTTCCATGGGCAAATTGAACATGCAGTCGATGTCTTGCTTGGCGAGCAAGACGCGCTTGCCCTTCATCGCCAGGTCTTTGAACTGCGACTTCCGAATCCGGCCAGGGACCGTCTGCGTCTTGACGCGGGCGACCGCGTAGCGGCGACTGTCTTCGACGTATTCTTTGCTCGCGTCTGTGACGAAGTCTAGTCCGTACTTCTCGATGACCTCAGCCAAGCGCTCACGGATCGTGATGCAGCCTGCAAGTCGACCCCGAGCGTCGCCGAGGACGAAGTCCGGGGTGCGCGTACGCGACCGGATCCGCATCTCGTACCAGGGATAGAAACGGTCGTTCTCGCCGACGCGTTCCATCGAGATCGCAATGCCGTCCGAGTAGCAGTCGGGGTTCATGAACCCGATCGACCCGGGCGTGACGCTACCCGCGTCAGCGACGTGGCTTACGCACGATGCCCAAGCGATGAGCTTGCCGTCGTGAAACAACGGCATGCACATATCAAAGTCGGGCGAGTGAATGCCGCCGTAGTGAGGGTCGTTGTTCTCGAAGATGTCGCCTTCTTTGAACCCCGGATACTCCTCGTAACCGATTCGGATGAAGTTCTTGATCATGTCCGAAAGCAGCCCGGCGTGTGCCGAAATGCCTCGCGAAATGCAGATCGCTTCACCGGTTGGCGTGTGGAGTCCCCAAAGTGCGTCGCCACCTTCGGCGGCGATCGGGGAAGACGAAACCTTGCACCCTGTTGCCCACGCTGCGTTGCAGAGGTTGCTGAGGATGTGCCAGACGGCTTCGTACGTGCCCGGGTCCGATTCCTTGCGATGCAAGGTTTCGAGACCGAAGAGGCTGCCCGTCTTCTTGAAGGCTTCTTCGTTTGCCGCGGTCTGATCGATGAGAGAAAGCTCGGCGGTTTCCGGCATGGTTTAGGAATCCTTCCTCGTAATCCAATAGATGTCGTGTTCGTCAATACGGACGTGCCATTCCGGCGGAACGAAGAGCGTGGTGTTCGAGGCTTCGATCACCGCGAGCCCATTGATCTCGTTGCCGGGCACCAGGGATTCCATCTCCCAAATGTCTGCTTCTTGCCATTCGCCGCGCGCGAAGACTTGGCGCTTGGTCTTGAATGCCTTGTCGGCGGGCTTCTTGTCGGCGAGTTCGAACTTACGCAGCTTTGGCTTCACCGTGGCGACCTTGGCGACCACGCAGACTTCCGTGATGTGATACGCGCCAACATCGGGCTTTGCCGCCAGTGTGAACATCTTCGTGTAGAGGTCTTCGAACGCCTTGATCAGCGCGGTCATGTCTTCGATTGAATCGATGGTCGAGACAGGAGAGACGACTTCGACGTCGTCTAGCTGGCCGTAGTACTTCATGTACACGACGCGGCTGATCGAGATCTTGTCTTCTTCGAAGCCTTCCTTCTTGAGCTCGTCGAGGAGCTCGGTCTCAAGTGCCTGCCACGTCGCCGCGACCGGGGCGAGGTAGGCGAGCTTGGTGGCGTCATCGAGGTCGGGCGTGATGACCGCGCCCACACTCTTATGGCGTCGATGCGAATAGTCCATGCATGCGCCGCCCCAAGCGGAGAAGCCGCCGGCATGAGGCACCGTGCAGACACCCTTCCAGGGAAAGTCTCCGGCGTAGCCAAGCAAGTGAAGCGGGCCGCCGCCGCCATAACCCAGCAGCACGTACTCGCGAAGGTCGTGACCGACCATCAAGCTGTTCACGAGATGTTCACGCATCATGACGTTGAGCAGTTCGAGGCAGGTTTCGGCCGCGACGTACACGTCCATGCCGAGCGGATCGGCAACCTTCTCCTTGAAGAGCTTCAACGAGACAGCCTTGTTGATCTTGACCTTGCCGCCGAGGTAGTTGGTTTCCGACAGAATGCCGAGCAACAAGTTGACGTCGTTGATGGTCGGCGTCGTGTTACCCGCTTCCATGAACGTCGGGCCCGGGGTTCCACCCGCAGAGTCCGGGCCAAGCTTGATGCGGTTGGTCTGCGGATCGACTCGGATGTACGTCCCGGTGCCCGCACCAATCGACGTGATGCCAAGCATCGGAACGTTTACGTACATGTTCTGGAAGCCCGGTTCGCGATCGATCGGCAAGACACCCGCGGTGATGGTGCCTGCGTCGAAGGAAGTGCCGCCGACATCACTGCAGACGATGTTTTCTTCGCCAATGACACTCGACAAGTACTTGGCGCCCATCAAACCGCCAACCGGACCACTCATCGCCGCTTCAAAGAGTCGCGGGTAGCGAATATTCGTGATGCCGCCATAGCCGAGCACTGTTTTGAGGCTGTGCTGGTAACCCGTCTTTACGAGTTCTTCTTCGATCCGGTAGAGCTGCTTGCGGGCCGGATCGGAAGCGTAGGCTTGAATGACCGTCGCGTTGGCGCGTGAAATTTCGCGGGTGGTCGGTGCGACCTTGTTCGAAACTTCGAGCACGACTTCGCGGTCGACTTCCTTCATAACCTCGCGGCAAATTTCGGCCGCGCGATCTTCGTGCATCGGGTTCACGAAGGACTGCAAGAAGATGATGGCGATCGCTTCGACTTCTTCGTCGACGATCAGTTCGCGCGCGCCTTTGCGCACTTCTTCTTCATACATGGGGATCACGGCCGTGCCGAACATGTCTATGCGTTCGGTGACGCCGCGGGCAAGCTTGCTCGGAACCAACGGCTCGCGATGCTTGCGGTACTGCATGTGCGTGATCTCGGACCACTGCGCGCCGATAAAAGTCTGGGAGCCGCGACCTTGGGAGATGATGTCTTCGAAGCCACGCGTCACAATGATGCCGGTTTTGTAACCGCTCATGTTGATGACGGTGTTCAGCATCGAGGTGCCGGTGTAGATGGCGGTCTCGATCTGCTTGCCAAAGTCAGAGCCTTCTTCTTTAGAGATGCCCATGTACTCAAGGGCTTCCCAAAATGACTCCATGTAACCAATGCTCTCGTCCTGAGGGGACGTGGGTGCTTTGCCGATCACGGACTTACCATCTTCATCGACGATGATCACGTCGGTCATGGTTCCGCCGGCATCACACGCTACGAGATAGCGGGACATCGAAAACTACTCCTCTCTGGTCTCTCGGGGCGCCCTCAAAATCTTTCGGGTGCCGTTGAATTCGTTTTGGCTTGCGCCGGGCTTTGCAACGTTGGTTGGACTTGGACGCTAGGCCGGCGGTGAATGTTGCCGAAAGAACGACGCACACACACGCACTAACTCGCGCGTCCCAGTTGAACCGATTGTCTGCTGAATGGTAGTCCGCCGTATGTTCTACGGACGAATTGAAACGACCTGCTTGGTTTCTTGCAACGTTCGACTCGTGGTTCCGATGTGAAGGCCGACGCCGGGATGGACGTCGTAAGAAACCTCTTGAGGACTGTATCTGATTTTTGCTTGATCGCACCATTGGAGCGGGGCTTCGACTGCGGTCGTCGCGACGAAAGCTCGATCGCATTGCGTGATGGAAGCATTGCTCGTGTTTGCCGAGTGCGAGCGATGACCGGGTGCGGTTTGAATGTGGATTGTAGCGGCGACATGCGCGTGTCATCGATGCGCATCGAAGCGACATCGACGCAGTCGATGGGTTGGGAACCCTTGGGCGTGAGCGTCACGGAATGTTCGGTACAATCACGGCGTTTTCGGTGGCTCGGAAACCGCGTGCCCTGCGACTCACTCGCCTTCACGCTGATATTCGAGGCCGTCTCAGGTTTCTGTCGCGTGGAAGTGCTAAAACCAAAGCCGGTCAGCTGTCGCCCGCTCGCGCCGGTTCTTGATCACGGAGCCGTTTTGGGCTTCGACCCAGCCACAAAGAAGAATTAGAATCTTCCGAGCCGTGAATTTGCGAGAGGTTACGACCTCGACCAATTTATCGAGAGTTCTGTACCGAATCGCGGCGCACAATCGGCTCGCGGGCGGCGCGTTGCTGAAAGTGCAATGCGGCAAGCCCCAGCAACTCGAATCCAAGTCAGCACAACAGTCAGCACTAAAAAAAAAGCAAGACACAGCGAACCAAGAACCAAGGAGAACGTGATCATGCGCATTGCCATTTGCGTCAAAGAGGTGCTCGACCCCGATGCTGTCAACAACTATGCCATCGCGGGCAAGCTCGAAATCGGCGACGACGGCAAAAGCCTGACGCAGACGACGATTCCGCGCTTGATCAACGGTTTCGACGAGCAGGCCCTAGAAGCAGGGCTGCGGATCAAGGACGCCGATGGCGACACCACGATCTCCGTGCTTTCGATTGGTCCCGACCCGGGCAAGATTTTGAAGCAATGCGCTGCGCTCGGCGCAAACTCGCTGGTGTCCATCAAGTCCGATACCGCAGAACTTGACTGTCACGGCTTTGCTTCGATCCTGGCCGCGCAAATACAGAAAGACGGCGGGGCGGATCTCGTGCTTTGCGGGCGGCAAGCATCGGACGACGACCAGGGTGTCGTGCCTGCCCTCATCGCGGAAAAGCTGGGGATGCCTCTCGTCACCTTCGCGCGCGCGGTCGAAGCAAACGGCAGCACCCTCAAGGTGACGCGGGTCACGCCTGACGGCGATGAAGTCGTCGAAGTCGACTGTCCCGCCGTGGTGACGGTGAGCAACGAACTCGGCGAGCCCAGATACCCGACCGCTGCTGCGAAGATCAAGGCGCGGAAGGTGAAACCCAACGTCGTTTCGATTGCGGACCTCGGCCTGACCGATGCCGACACCGCACAACGCGCACAACTGAAGCAGCAGTACGTGCCTCAAATTCAGGGCAACTGCGAAATGATCGAAGGCGGTTCACCAGCGGAGCTCGCTGACAACTTGATGGCCCGGCTGCGCGCCGAAAGCCTGCTTTCATAATTCGAATTCAAGATTCGTTGCGGCCGATCACGTCGCGGCCGATGCGAACAGCGAGAGAGTCAGGAGAATAGATTCATGTCGAACAATGCAGTCGTCGTGTGTACGTGGGGCGAAGAGCGCGGGGGACTCCCTGGCGGAGCGGAAGAGGTGTTGACCCTCGCAAACCAACTGAGTCAGCGCCTCGGTGCCGATCTCAACTGGCTTACCCTTGGCACCTCGGCGTCGGGCATCGCCGAGACCGCAGCCGCCTTTGGTGTTGCGAGCGTGCAGCAGATCGAAGACGCGAAGCTTGAAGGTGTGCCCGCAGATGCAACGGTCGAAGCCCTGGCCCAGTACTGCGCAGCCACATCACCGCGTGTCATTCTATTTAGCCAGGACGCCGCAACGCGAACCATCGCCCCCCGCCTCGCTGGACGCATTGGAAGCGCCGTGGTGATGAACGCGATCGAGGTTGCAACCGAAGGAAGCAGCCTCGAAGTGACCGCCGCGGCATATGGCGGAGACACGCGTTCGCTCTACGTCCTCGCAGGCGAAGGTACGCAGGTGATCGCGGTTACCGCGAATTCGATCACCGCAGCGCAACCCGCCGCCGGCTCCACGCCTTCGACAGAAAGTATTTCGGTTGACCTGTCTTCGGTGCAGGAGCGGATTCGCGTCGTCGAGGCTGCCAAGTCCGAAGGGCCGAGGCTTGAAGATGCGGAGATCATCGTCTCAGGTGGCCGTGGCCTAGGTTCGGTTGAAAACTACAAGTTGATCCGCGAACTCGCCGAAGCCATGGGCGGCATGCCAGGTGCTTCGCGTCCACTGGTCGATGAGGGCTGGGTCGATTCGAGCCATCAAGTTGGCCTCACGGGTAAGATCACCAAGCCCACCCTTTACGTTGCGATCGGGATCTCGGGAGCGAGCCAGCACATGGCGGGCTGCGGCGCGGCGAACGCGATTGCGGCGATCAACAAAGATTCCGAAGCGGCGATCTTCCAGCACGCGCGCTTCGGTGTTGTCGGTGATGCCCTCGAGTTGTTGCCGGAACTCATTCGGGCTGCCAAAGCCTGAGCGTCTCGCACCCAGCATTCGCGCGGCGTCAGTCATTTGGCCGCGCCAGCAAGATGGAGAGAAGAGCTATGAGCACTGAAACGATCGAGTCCGCCGAAGGGTTGTTCGCGGACACGAAGAACGGACCCCGCCTATTGGGTTCGCGCTGTGTTACGTGCGACACGCCGTACTTCCCGCGCAGTGCCGGTTGCCACAATCCGAACTGTGATCTTTCGAAGATGGAAGACGCGGAGTTCGGACCGAAGGGGAAAATCTGGAGTCTTTCGATCCAGAACTATCCGCCGCCGCCGCCGGTCGTCATTATCGACCCGTTTGAACCTTTCGCGGTTGGGATGGTGGATCTCGTCGAAGGGCTACGCGTGCTCGGCCGAATCGTTTCGGATACCCCGGACAAGGTCGACGTCGGCGACGAAGTTGAACTGGTGCTCGCGCCGCTCGGGGTCGATGCCACGGGCGCCGAAGTGATCTCTTGGCAATTTCGACCGATTTAGTCGCCGGCGAAGAACGGGCAACCATTTTTAGCGCGGCATTGATCAGCGCGCGGAGGAATTTGAAATGAGAGACGTTGCGATCCTCGGACAAGGGCTTCATCCCTGGGGCAAGTTCAACGACAAACCGGTGACCGAGCTCTGCCGCACCGCGACCGAAGCGGCGTTGGCCGACGCGGGCATCAAGTGGCGGGATGTCGAAGCCGTTGCCGCGGCGAGTTCGCGTTTCTCAGGCGGCAAGGGTTGGGGCCTCAACGGCAACGACCTCGTCGAAGACATGGGGTCGACCGGCATTCCGGTTTACAACATGAGTGCTGGATGCTCGGCCGGCGCCAACGCTTTCAACGTGGGACACATGATGGTCGCCAGCGGTCAGCATGACATCGTCGTGGTGATGGGCGGCGAAAAGATGCCCAAGGGTTTCGTGCAGACCTCGGGGCTCGAAGATCCAACCGACCCGGAATATCTGCGCCAGCGCTGCGTGGGTTTGCCCGGCCCAGGGTTTTGGGCGCTTCTTTGTCGCCAGCGCATGGCGCAGTACGGAACGACTGAAGAAGATTTGGCTCGGATTGCAGTGAAGGCTCACAAGCTTGGGGCGCTCAATGAGAACGCACGCTTCCGCAAAGAGTTTACGATGGACGAAGTCTTGAACTCTGCCATGGTCAACTTTCCACTTCGGCTCTATGAAATTTGTCCGGTGAGTGACGGTGCCGCAGCGGTCGTGTTGTGTTCACCCGAGATCGCGAACAAGGCCGCGAGCAAGCCGGTGTGGGTGGCTTCCAGTGCGGTCGCGACGGCGAGCTTCGATGACGGGATTCCGCGCCACATCGCATGCACGATCGGCAAGGGCAATCCGCATCACAGCGAAGCACGGCTCGCTGTCGCGAAGGCGATGAAGTCAGCAAATCTCAAGCCTTCGGATGTCGACTTGATCGAGCTGCAAGACAACACCGTCTATTACGAACTTGCATTCCCCGAAGAGTGGGGCTTCATCGAGCCCGGCACTGCGGAAAAGTGGGTCGCGAACGGTGACACCATGCCTACCGGCAAGCTCCCCATCAACCCGAGCGGCGGCTTCCAGAGTTTTGGCGAAGCCACCACCGCGCAGGCACTGTGGCAGATCGTCGAAGTGGCGTCGCAGCTTCGAGGCGAAGCGGGCGAGCGTCAAGTTCCAAACGCCAAGATCGGGTTAGCGCAGAGTCTCGGCTTGGGCGGCAACGCGACCGCGACGGTGCTCCGGGTCTGATCGTCGCTTTTGTGCCGTTCGGGAAGACGACAAAAAAACCTGCATTCACGACGCTTCGAATTGAAGCGGTGTGAAGTACAGGCTTTGTGGTGTGGTTCGGTGCCGAGCTGGTCCGCGCGCTTTCCGCGGACCAGGGGGTTGGCAGCGAGCGGCTAACTACGGTTTCGGCTGTTGTGCCGGTCGTGACCGCCATCCCGTTTGTGGCCCCCGCGCTCTTCGTGTCGATTACGGCCTTCACGTCGATCGTCGTGCCGACCGGAACGATCACGGCGTTGCTCGAACCGATGGCCGTCGCGGGGGGAGCGCGACTTATTGTTCCATCGGCGCTCCGAGCGGTGGATGGCGTGTCGACGACCTTGATGGCGTTGGGATCGGCCATTGTAGTGTCTCGGTGCATGTCCACCGAATCTCACGTGTCCACGGTGGCCCCAGCGAGGGGCGCGTGCGTGCGGGTTGTGTGCGCGATGGGTCGTGGCATGGCCACAGCGAGTATGATGACGATGCACTGGCTTCACGTGGCGCCGATGGGCGGGACGGTGCTGCGCTTCGACGACCACCACTTCGCGATGGGCATGTCTGCCGAAAACGAGATGCGTCATCGCCGCGAGGTGGTTTGCCGCGAGCCGACCGATTTCAAATTCGAAACCCGACTCGAACGACTCGTTCGCCTGGGCGCTCCCCGAGTAGCCGAAGATCGCGAGCACCATGCCCGATGCCGCCAAGCCTTTTGCGCGGCGGCTGCGCAACTTCGTATTGCGTCTGGATCGAAAGTTACTCTGGCGATTCATGATGCCTCCATTTCCCGCGTTGAGTTCTTTGCGGGCTCACGGGGTATGACGAGGTGATGCGCCTCCCCATTCAAAAAAGTGCAAGTTTTGTTTCCCGCTGGGGACAGGGCTACGCAAGCGTGGTTTTGGCTGTGTCGTTAAACCAGGGGGCTTTCGAGGAGACACGCACCATGGACAAACGACGCAGCCCCAGATGAACTCCATGCTCTTTTGGGGGTCGCTCCCGGATTCGAATTTGAGATTGAGCCGGGTGGGTGGTCGTCTCAGTCGCCAGTTCGTTCGTCGAGCTCGCTCACGATCCCTTGTCCGATGAGCGACTGCCAACGCGGCGCGGGGGAGTCGTCGAGCGGGACGTCGACGAAGCGCATCAACGTCGACGCAGACCCGTGGGTTGCCAGGCGCACGGCGTAATGCTCGTCCTTGGTGACAAACAAAATCGCCATCGGAGCTGAAGTGCTTGGCTCATGCGTGCGTCGCGACGGAGGTGGGGGAATACAAAGCGCGCCTGGAATCTCGTGACTTCGACGGCTCTCCAAGCTTGGGCGCGGGTTGTGTGGAGCGGATCCTAATCTAGCGGTAGATATTCCTTGAACATCTCGCCGAGTTCGTCGTCGGTGCGGGCGGGAACTTTGTAGTACGTGCGAATGGTGACCGAGCCGTCTTCTTCAAACCGGTAGGTCTCGATGCTCAAGCCGATGGATGTGTTGTCGTCGGCTGTGATGTGATTTTCCAACGTCCACGCAACTTCGTTTCCATTGAAGAACAAACATCCGTCGGCGATCTTGAACTTGACTCGGGCTTGAAAAAGGTCCCAAGAATCAGACCAACATTGGTCGCCTCCGAGTTTTTCGGGGGTTCCAACCGGGTCGAGCATGCGCACTTCGCCAGGAGCGACCTTGCGCCAGTTCTTGAGCCACGCGTCTTTTTCGCCCGCGTTCCATAGGGCGATGTAGTTGTCGGCCCAGTCTTTGAGCTCTTTGCGGTTCGGTATCGCCATGGCTTGCTCCCTTGCGGTGAGGTTCTAGTTTTTGCCCTATTGGGGTTCGTATGTCCGCGGGTTAGTCGCGAACGAGGATCAGTTCGATTTCGAAGAGTAAATCGGTGTTCGGTGGAATCTTTCCTCCACCGCCACCCCTCTCTCCATACGCCATTGTCGACGGGATCAATAGCTCGCGTTTGCCGCCGGCTCGCATCCCCGGAACCCCGACTTCCCAACCCTTGATCGTGGCACCGCCGCCGGGAGCAAAGTTGAACGGGATGCCGCGGTCATGGGAGCTGTCGAAGCGAACGCCGCGACCGTCCGATTCGGTCCAGTCGTAGATCCAGCCCGTGTAGTGGACCCCCACGCCCTTGCCCGTGATCGCCTCTTTGCCGTCGCCGACAACAATGTCCGTGATGATGAGTTCGTCTACGGTGATCGGGTAGTCGGAGCAACCGGCAGTCGAAACAATCAAAGCCAGTGTCAGCAAGACCGAAGTGGTTCGGGAAGTGAAGGACGCTCTGAACACCGATGGCTCCTTTTTTGTTCTCGTGCGGGGCATCGCGGGTGATGGGGGTTGGTCTACAACCCCACCTCGGGTTGGCTTGCCAAACTAGCATCGCGGGAGGCCTGGGAAAGGCATCGCAAATTCAGGAGGCAGACCGCCGTGCTGCGAGGGCTTCGACGTTCTTGAGATGTCGCTCTCGGGTGATGTTGTAAGCGACCAGGCACACGATCGCCGAGAGATAGAGGGCGATGATCATCGGTACGTATCCGTAGCCGAGATTCTCGATGATTTGTGGATCCACCTCGCCGGGCTTTGCGTCTTGAGGGAAGTCGACCGCGCTGAGAAGCAGGGTGCCAAGCATGATCCCCAAGCCCGAGACCGATTTTGAAATGAAGCTACGCGCGGCGAAGAAGATTCCTTCTGAGCGCCGCCCTGTTACGAGTTCACTCTCTTCGACGACGTCGGCGATCATGGCCGAAACCAATGTTGTCGATGAGATGATCAAACCAATTTCGATCACATTGTAAACGATCAGCAGCATCAAGAGCTCGGTACTGCCGGACGCAGGCGTGAGGTCAGCGAGACGCGCCAGATAAGGGGTAGGACCCAAGCCAGCGGCGAAGAGTGAGAGCCCGATCGCACCGCGTTTCTTGCCGTAGCGATGCGAAACATAGGGAGCAAAGTTGAGCGCGAGGGTTGCGGAGATCAGTCCGGTTGGAACGAGGACACCCAGCTGCCCAGGAGTGAACCCCCAGAAGTAGGTCCCGAAGTAAATACTCAAGGAGCCCGAGAGACCGCCCGCCATTGCGGCAAACAAACCAAAGCCGAAGACCGCGTAGAACGAACGATTCGCCAACGTCTCCTTGGCCTCAAGCAAGCTTAACTTTAGGGACGCTTTGCGTTTCGGCGGAGGCTGCATGAGGCTCGGGATGTGTCGGTGTGTTCCGACGGCCGAAGTCATGATCGCGACGAAGATCATCACGGCGCCGAGGAGGCCGTAGGTCTGATAAGCGGCCGGGTTCATGGCCCCCTCGCCGAATTCCGGCGTTTTGACCATTAAGAATCCATACATCACGACCGCAATTGTAATTCCACCGACCCAGCCAAAGAAGTGACGCGCTGCCGCAAGCTTCGTGCGTTCGTCATAGTTCGGCGTGAGCTCTGGGGCAAGCGCAGTACTCGGTACTTCATAAAATGTGATGAACGTGCGGACGAGCAAAGCGTTGAACATCAGGAAGTAGAAGAGTCCGTCTTCGCTGAGTTCGGGCGGATTCCAGAGACCGTAGAACGAGAACGCGACCGGGAACGCGGCGGCGTACATGAAGGGGTGGCGTCTTCCCCATTTCGAATGCAATCGGTCCGAAAGATTGCCGACGATGGGGTCCGACACGGCGTCGAATACGAGTGCGATCAGGATCGCGGCGCTCGCCAAATGACCGGGGAGTCCGAGGACCTGGTTGTAGTAGAACAACAGGAAGTAAACGAAGCCGTTGTCCTTGACCCCGTAGGCGACCGACCCAAAGCCATAGTAGAAGCGAGTGGAGCGAGAGATTTTGTCAGCGGTTTCCGCGCGGGCGTCGATCGAGGCGTTCATTAAGGCCGGCCGGCTCCCTCGACGCGGACCGAGAAAGCTTCGATTCGTCCGTCCCTGTTCTTCGTGCAGTCGGTCGGATTCGAACTCCCGGCGGTGCAGACGAAGAGCGTTTTGCCATCCCTCCCGCCCAGCATGCAAGCAAACGCTTGGGTCGAAACCTTGATGCGGTCCGTGACTTCCCCGCCTTCAAGAACTCGAAAAACTTCTGCGCTGACGGGCGACGCGACCCAGATCCCGCCTTCGGCGTCGAGACAGATCCCGTCAGGAACGGCTCCGGTGATCGGTGCCCACACGCGCCGATTTGTAAGGCTTCCATCACTCGCAATGTCGAAAGCGCTCAAACAGCCGCCAAAGGTTTCGCCTACAATCAGAGTGCTGCCGTCTTCTGTGATCACCGCGCCGTTGGGGAATGACATGTCGGGAGAGGCGATGCTCGCCTCGCCGTCAGGCTTCACCAAGATCAAGTTCGCTTTGGTAGGGCTGTGGCCCGCGTCGAGGTCGAAGCCAAAGTTTCCAACGTAGGCGCGACCTTCGCGGTCAACGACCATGTCGTTGCAGTGATGAGTCGCGAAGGGCGTGAGGTCCGCGACTTCTTCGAGGCTTCCGTCCGGTTCGAGTCGGAGTAGCCGACGGTCGGTCATCGACACCACGAGCAATCGTCCATCGGGTAGCCAGCCTAAGCCAGAAGGACGGTTTTTGACTTCGACGATGTCTTCTCGGTTCCCGTCCTCATCGACGGCGACCACCACGTGAGAATGCATGTCTGAAAACCAGAAACGGCCGTCATGCCAGCGCGGGCCTTCAGGGAAAGCGAGTCCGTCGAGTACAACTCGTCCTTCGTTCGACATCTCTCGTCCTCCAGTTTTTTTACTGAGCCTGATTTCGCATTGACGTCTTGATCTGTAGCCGCCCGGGGCCTCCTACTCTACGTGGTGCATAAGCTCGCTGCCCGGTTTGAAGACTGGCGATCTTGAACGCGAGCGATCGCAAGCCCCGATTCTCCCGCGACCGCATACACGAGATAAACGTCGTCGTCTTCGATGAAGATGGCCGGGTCGCGAAGTTGATTGACGCAGTGGTCGACCGAACTGCGAAGGGAGGGCGACAGCGGTTTGTTCGCGCCTTCGTCGTCGCGCTGGGGTCGCAGAGCTTCCGTAGGTTCCGATTCTTTCCACTCGGACCCGTCTGCGCGGAGATCAATCGTCGAAAGCAAGATACGTTCAGGGGCGTCGCCGACGCGCGTCCAAAAGACCCACAACGTTTCGCCTCGCAACCAGAGCGCTGCGGGACGCATGTTTGGCTCGAAAAGGACGGGGCCAGGTTCGAAGCCGGTGAGCCCGTCATCGCTGCGTCAGAGACTGCCGGGCATGGCGAGCCCGTGCCAAGCGTCGCGGTATCGGAATATTCGCAAATAGGGCGGGGCGAGGATTTCGTCTCGGGGGTCGAAGTGAAGTCCGTCGTTGCCACCGAACCGGACGCGGTTTCTGTGTGCATCCTCGGCTACGAGATTCCCCCGCTATAGTCCGGGCCGCAAACGCGCGAAGGCGCCAGGAGTAAAGGTCCCGATGAGCGACTCTCAAGACACCACGTTTACAGCCATGCGTGACGCGACGCGTGAGGACTATCAGAAGATTGGTCGCCTGAGCCTCGAATTCGCAGCCGGTCTTCCGAGCCGCGTGCTCACGCACTTGCAGCTCCTTCAAGGCGACACTGGGGGCTACGCGGTCGATCGACTCACCCATAGTCTTCAGAGTGCGACGCGCGCCCAGCGCGACGGCCGCGACGACGAGTATGTCGTCTGCGCTTTGATCCACGACATTGGCGACACCCTCGCGACGGCGAACCATTCAGATCTCGCAGCGACGATTCTGGAACCCTTCGTGAGCGATCAGAATTACTGGATTGTCAAACACCACGGAATTTTTCAGGGCTACTACTTCTTTCATCATCTCGGTCTCGATCAAAATATGCGAGACCGTTTTCGCGACCACGAATGGTGGAGCGACTGCGCACAGTTCTGCGAACTCTATGATCAGAACTGCTTCGACGCTGAATACGACACGCTTCCGTTGGAAGCTTTTGAACCCTTGGTCCGCAAGGTGTTCAGCACGCCGCGTAAATCGATCTACGTTCCTGACTCCAATTAGCGCCGATCGAATTTCCAAAACGACCTCCTGATGTCAAAATTTTCTGCGCGCAGTGGTTGCGCGCGTCACTCGGATCCGTGCGTTGGTACGAACGGGCCAAACTCGCTGTCCCCTTCCTTGGGGCGGCACGATGAGAACGAAGGAAGGAATTGAAGATGGGTATTCTGGACGGAAAAGTTGCAATCGTAACCGGCGCCGGCGGCGGTTTGGGTCGCTCGCACGCTCTGCTACTTGCCAAGGAAGGCGCGTCGGTCGTCGTGAACGACCTCGGTGGATCGGTTGATGGCTCGGGCGGCGGATCGCGCGTGGCCGATCAAGTGGTTGCCGAAATCACGGAAGCCGGCGGCAAGGCCGTTGCGAACTTTGGCTCGGTCACGGACGGCGCGGATGCAGATGCCATGGTGGCCCAGGCTGTAAGCGAGTTCGGCAAGCTCGACATCCTGATCAACAACGCGGGCATCCTGCGAGACAAGTCGTTCAAGAAGATGGACGACGAGCTTTGGGACCCCGTTATCGCAGTTCACCTGAAGGGCACGTTCCACCCGACTCGCGCTGCTTACGCGCAGATGCTGGAACAGGGCACGGGCGGCCGCATTATCATGACGAGTTCAACGTCGGGCTTGATCGGAAACTTCGGCCAGACGAACTACGGTGCCGCCAAGGCGGGCATCGCGGGCTTCATGCGTTGCCTCGCAATCGAAGGCGCGAAGGCCAAGATCACGGTCAACGTGCTCGCCCCGAACGCGTACTCGCGCATGACCGCGAACCTCTTTCCGGAAGGCTCAGAAGTACGATACGCCGCCGAAAAGGTGTCGCCCGCCATTGCATGGTTGGTGTCGGACGAAGCGGAAGACATCACCGGTCGCCAGTTCGTGATCAGTGGCAACCGCGTGAGCCTGCTGTACCCGATGCAGTTCAAGATCGCAGAGCGCGACAACGCAGAAGATGCGTGGAGCCCGTCGGAAATCGGCGAGGAAATCCGCAAGTCGATGGCCGAGTGGCCAAAGCCCGCGAATGTCCCCGAACTGGTTTTCTAGGACACCCGCAATAAGACCGGTTCGGTTCTAATTTGGTCGAACGGGTGGTGCGCCGCCGTATAGGTGTGCGCGCCATCCAGTTCGGTCGAAGGGCTTCCACGCCCCGATCGGCTGGCTTTGCCGGTCACTTACCGCGTAAAGCACGAGCGGGTTCATCCCCAACCCGCAGTGACTCCCCGGCACTTCGATGCCAAACCTTCGCAGAGACGGTCCATGTTTCGTCGTGCCCAAAAACCGTTGGGGATTCGAGCGCCGGGGCGCGAGTGAGGGCGGGTGCCTCACCACCGGTTATCTAATTGGCGAGGAATTCCGGCGGCAGCGTGGCCAGGACCGACTCGCGAAAGAACTGATCCGATTCAAGGTTGATGAACGAGAAGCGGTTGAAGTCATCCTCGAGAAGATCGGCATTCGCGAGCAAATCCGCGTCGATTTGGCGCCGCTCGGCGAAGATGGCTTTGAGAGTAGACGCGATGCCTGCCGGAACCATCCCGCGCGGCATGACGAACTCGGTGTCGTTCGCGCGCTGAAAGGCCGCAAGATAAATGCTCACCGCCGGCTTTTCCGCGCTGATGCCATCGTGGTACATCCAGATCTCCGGGAAGACGGCGTTCAAACTTTTGACGATCGAATAGTAGGCCTGAAGATGCGCCGTCGCGGCGTAGGTGTTGAGGACCGCGATCCCGTCTTGAGCAAGGCAACCCCGCAGATCCGTGAAGAATTCGGTGGTCAACAAGTAATCGGGCAAACCGTCGCCATGTGCCATGTCCATGAGAACGAAATCGTAGTCACCGTCGCACGAGCGCACGAAAGTGCGTGCATCGGTTTGTACGACATTGACCTTCGCGGGATCGAAGCCGAAGTAATCCTTCGCCGCCGCGATCGAACTCGGGTCGATCTCGACAACGTCGACGTCGACTCCCCGCTTTTCTAATTCCATGGGGATGATCCCCGCACCGAGACCGAGCATCAGCGCGCGGCTGGCGTCGGGGCGAAGTCCGGTCGCGAGAAATTCGAGCGCGTAGGTAAACGGAGTCAGCGATGCGCCGTTGTGGTCGATGATGTTCTGGGTGATGCCATCGTTGTAGTAGAGAGTGCCGAGACGCTCTTGTATCTCGGCCTCCGGCGTCCCGGGGATGGGGGCGATGGCCAAGATCTTCGTATTGCCAAACATCGAGGTGTATTCCCTTTCGAGGCTCCAGCTCGCGCCCTCGAAAACGATGGCTTCGTTCTTCTTGAGATAGGTCGAGGACATCGCAAACAGCCCGACCGAGACCGCGACCCCAAGCGCCGACACCGCGAGCAGTCGACTCTTTTCGCCTGCGCTGATTCCCGAAGAGAAGAACGCGCCGCTGAGTGACGTCAGCGACAAGATCGTGCTCAAGACAAGCATCGAATTGAAGTTGGTCGCGTTGGGGATGAACCCAAAGGCAGTGATCGACACGCCGACAACCGATCCTACAGTGCTGATAAAGAAGACCAGCCCCGAGCCACTATCGCCGCCCGCGTACGTGTGCGTCTGGCGCTCGGTTTGGATCGCGATCAAAAGCGGGTTCATTGCAGAGACGGCAACGAGGGGAATGAAGATCAATAAGATGCAGGCGAAGTAGGCGCCCATAACAAGGCTGGTGCTGCCAAACGTGTGGAACGTTTTTGGGTACAGCAGGCACGACCCGACGAGCGCAATGCCCGAAATCACGGGCATCAAAAGAAATAAGCAATCGAGGCTGCTGCGGCGTTCTGCTTTTGGCTTCCGGGTGACTTGTCCACCGAGGTAGTAACCAAGAGACAACGCGATTAGGGTGATCGACAAAATGCCGGACCAGATAAACAGGCTGACCCCGAAGTAGGGCGTGAGGATCCGAGACGCCAGGAGTTCCATCGACAGCGTCGCCGCACCGGTGATGAAGATGTAGATCAGGTAGAGGCGGTTCTGGCCCTCGCTTGGGTTCTGTTCCGTTGTACCCGACTTCAATTTAGACTTCGGTTCGTTCATGGATGCCCTTCGCACAACTTCGAACTGCGGGCTCGGCCGCGATCCGGAAAGAAGCGCGACTATACCTAAGGGCAGCGAACTGCCTGCTCGGGGTTGTGGTCTCTATGGCAAGCCCGGAGGCGTCCAACTTCCATCTTCGTCTGCGTCAACGAATATCGGATTCGTGAACGCGAGCGGCGTAAATTCAGGGAGAACCTCGGCATAGTCGCCACCCGCCACACCCTCGACCTCGACGACGATGAACGCGTCCGCGGCAAATTCCAAGGCCACGAGTTCGGCTCGCATGCTTGGTTCGTCGATCGCGCGTTCAATTTCGAGACGGCCATCCACGTAGATGCGCAGGATCGAGACCGGAACCCAAGGTGCTGAACGAACATTGATGCTCAACTTGCCCCGGCTCCCCGAAAATTGATCGCCGGGCCCGGCGCCTTCGAGGTTGACGTCGAGGAGCGGTCCCGTGGTTCCGTAGAGGTGCCCGCGCCGAACCGCACCGTAGAAACCGTTTTGGTCGAACTGTTCGATTCCGCGGTCTTCGAATCGGACATACGTGCGGGGCACAGCAACTACGCTGCTCAGTTGATGCGAGTCACTATTCGCCATGCCGCTGATACGATGTCCTTGGGCAAGTAACGAAAACCAGTCGCGAAGGACAGCGCGGTAATTTGCGGTCGCGTTGCCGTTCATGAGTTCCATCGCGTCGAAGTCGATGTCGCGGATGCCGCTTATCGGGTCGGCTTCGATCAGACTTTTGTTTGCGTCGGAATCAAGGGGCTGGTCGGGGTCAAACGGAGTGCCCATGACGGACAAGTGCCCAAAGAAGGCATCGACATCCGGGGGGTCGGAAACGTCGCGGGGATGGTTGAGTTGCACGATCGGGGCATCGGGCAGGGCGCGGGTGCGTGCGATGATCTCGCGCAACCGCAGGCCTTCATCTTGGATCGCCCCGCCGCGGTTCAAGTCGGGGCGATAGGGGTACGGGTAGACGTTTAAGTGGCCCGTTGTGTAGGGGTTGCGGGGGGTAGGGGAGATCGTGGTGACCTCGAGCCCGCCCAGTGCGGTGATTCGGTCGCCGAAGGCCGCGTCGTCGAGCATTCCCGCGACGTCACCCACGGCATCGTGTTCAGTTGCGACGAGAACCTCGGCGCCTTCGGCAACGAACGATCGCAGCCGTGCAGCTGGAGCGAGGGTTGAATCAAAACTCACGGCCGTGTGGACGTGAAAGTCGGCGCTGATCCAGCCCGTGGTTTCAAAGAGGCGCGTGGGTTGGTCGATGTCGAGGGACAGGGTCTGGCCTGGAGCGATTTCGATCTTTGTTTTTGTGAGAGAAAATTCGGGACCGCGGGTTGCGTACACCTGATACTTCCCCGGTGCGATATCCACGAAAGTGGGGTCGAGCCCTTCACCCGAAAGATGGACGTCGCTTGTCGCGTGGCTGTTCAGTTTGGGTTTTCCGCCCAGGGTCAAGCCCGTGAGGTCGTTGCCAAATATTGGATCGGGGGTATCTCCCCGGCCGCGAAACACCAGACGCATCGGGTTTCCTGAAGGGAGTTGGACTCGACCCGACTTCGAAAACACGACCGCGCCGAGTTCAACCGACTGTCCTTCACGGGACAAGTCGACCTCGCGCACGAGGCGGCGGCCGGCGGAAGCGATGAACTCGAAACGGTACTTGCCACGGGGAACGTGGAAGGAGAGCCTTCCGTTTGCATCCGGGCGCGCCATCGTGATGTGCGACCCGTCTTGGTCTCCCGCACGAAAAACATGGACGCGGATGTCGATGTCCGCTGTGGTGCCGGTGACATGAACCGATCCTCCTCCGCTCCCGACGTCTCGATATAGTCGATCGGTCAGCGATGCCACGTCGCCGCGGGTTGAGAGCCAGATTTCTCGGCGCAGTTCAATACTCTCACCCAATGGCACGTCGTTGACGAGTAGCGCCAATGCGTTGAGGAGGCCCGGCTCGTCACCGGGGAACCAGGCGGGCTGCGTGCCAAAGTGCACGGCGCTCATGGATGAAAAACCGATCGAGTGTGCGTTCAGCGGTTCCGTACCTTTCTCATTCGTCGCCACACTTTCGCGTACACGATAGAGATAAGAGATCGGAGGGCCCTGATCGTCGCTTCCGACGAGGACGATCCCTTGAGCCGTGCGAATCGCGCTTGCGATTTCGAGGTAACCGGACTTTGTTCGCGAAGTGTGGCGAAAGCCGGAGTAGGCCCCCCCGTCGTTTACCATGAAGTTTCGCAACGAACTCACGGCGTGCACCAAAATGTCAGTGATCGAAAAGATCCGCGCGCCTGCTTGTTTGCGCGTGACGGTGGTTCGCACTTCAAGACGCGTGGGTTGTTCGTTGTCGACGACGTACCGGGTCGTGAGTTCGAGACCGGCGTCGGAGGCCCGGGTGATGATTTGCGCACCGCGTGGATGGACCTGCGCTTCGATATCAACGATCCGAAACATTTCGTCCCGGCTCAGGTTGTACAAAGGTTCGAGCGCGATCCATTGATCGTCGTCGCGGCCGCAATGTCCGAGGTCTACGAGGTAGCCGCCGCCCGGCACGAGCTGCCCGTGGTGTTCGGTGCCTTGAATCGCCGCACACAGGGTGCCGTTGGAAAGGTGCCAGTCACCCAACCCTGCAATCGCGTCGCTCCCGCGAACACGCAGGGGCTCGGTGGTGTCGGGGGTGATCCGACCGGCATGGAACGCGGCCGGCTGCGCATAGGCGGAGCTTGCCCAAGCGATGCACAGCCATAGCGCTACACCGACCCAGGACCGGTCTAAACGAAGAACGAATTGTTTTCCCAGGTGCCTCACACGCCGCGGTAGTTCGGTCGACGCTTTTCGAGAAACGCCGCGGTGCCTTCCCGGGCGTCGTCCGTCATCGCGCTCATCACCGCGGCAACGCCTTCGTATCGCAACGTGTCTTCTAACGTCGAATTCAGCGACTTGTAGATGAAGTGACGCGCCAGGTCGATTGCGACACTCGGTCCGCGCGCAAGCTTCTTCGCGTAGTCCATCGCCGCCGCGAGAGCCTGTCCTTCTTCGACGAGTTCGTCGATGAGGCCTTCCTTGTAACATTCGTCCGCTTCAAGGATGCGGCCCGTGGTAATCATGTTGAGGGCGACGGGCAAGCGCGCGACCCGAGGAAGGAAGTACGAGATGCCGCAGTCCGGGGCGAAACCGAGGCGCACCATGGCTGCGCTCATGCGCGTCGTCTTGGAGCCAAAGCGTCGATCGCATGCGAGGGCGTAGGCGAGACCCGCACCCATGCAGGGGCCTTCGATCGCCGCGATCACGGGTTTGTCGACGTCGATGATCATGCGGGTGAATTCCGCGAACATGCCGGCCGGGTGCTTGCGTTGGAAACGTTCGAGGGGCTCATCGGAAAGACCCGGAATCGGGCGCGCCGCGTTGCCGCTCAAAAACTCGGCGTCTCCACCGGACGAGAACGCACCGCCGGCTCCCGTCAACACGATCACGCGGACTTCGTCATTGGTGCGAAGCTCGGAAAGCAAAGCCGCCATGGCCTGACACAGTTCCCAGTTGACCGCGTTCAGGCGGTCGGGTCGGTCGATCGTAAGAACGCCGATGCCTTCTTTGATTTCGAAAGTGAACTGGTCTTGAACATCCATGGTATTGCTCCCTCGTATGGCTTCGTGTGTCTTGCAATGATTGAGATGAGACTGTGCGTCGGCGGGGTCGTTTGGTTCTGACTTTGCTCTAACCGTTCCTTAACCGTTCTTTAGGGCTGCAATCGTCGATCGGACAAAGTCTTCATCCGCCCGGGCATCCGGCGGCAGGTCGAGGAGCACCGTATCGAAGATTCCTTCGCATCGCGCCCGGCACTTGTCGGGAAAGTCATCCCAGGTGCTCACGATCGCCCACTCGTCGAGCATGTCGTCGCTGATACACTTGTGCAGCTCGTCCCACTTGCCTTGGCGCGTCATGCCGTGAAGCTCGGCCGCGGTGTCCATCCAGCCGTGGTGCTCCAGTACCGAGTGGTAGGTCGGCGTGGAGGCATAAAAGGCGATGTGTTGCTTCTGGTCTTCCATCGCGGCCCGAAGGCTGGCTTCGTCCTTCGCCAGGCAAAGGAACGGGGCACCCACCATGTCCACGTCAGAAGCTTTGCGCCCGGCTTTTTCCGCGCCCTTCGCGACGGCGGGCATCACGCATTTGTGGGTGAAGTCGAATGTCGAAATGGGGTGCAGCCGCAATCCATCGCAGAGTTCCCCGGCAAGACCCGCCATATAGGTATTCACGGCGGCGATCAGGATTTCTGGCGGTGCAAAATCGATCGGACCCGGATTGAAGAACGGGTTCATCATCGAAAAGTTGTAGTGCTCGCCCTCGTAGTAGCGCGGCTCTTTGCCCGCAAACGTGTCGAACATGGCGCGCATGCATTCGAGGTACTCGCGCATGCGCGGGCCCGGCGCGCTTGTCCAAGGTGTTGCGTAGCGGCGAGCGACATGGGCTTTGACTTGGGTTCCGAGTCCAAGGCGAAAGCGCCCGCCAGACAACTGCTGCAGGTCCCAGGCAATCTGTGCGGTCACCATCGGGCTGCGGGGGAAGGCGATCGCAACATTGGTTCCGATCGAGATGCGTTCGGTGTGTTCAGCGATCAACGGAATCGGAAGAAAAGGGTCGTGTCCCGCTTCCGGTGTCGTCACGCCGTCGAAGCCAAGTGCTTCCATGCGTTTCGAGACATCGGAGATGTGGCGAATGTTCGTGACAGGTTGTCCCTTGCCTTTGTATTGGTCGGTGTCCGGACCGAGGATTACGGTTTCGACTTTCATGGCCATCGCTTGAACCTCTGGGAATCAATCGCCCCGAGTGCGGGCGGAACGGATCGGGGTGCGGCAGATCGAGGCCTAGCCGTGGCCCGCAGAGCGACGTGTTCTGCGCCGATGATTATGCGAGAAATTGATCGAAGGGTCGACACACACGGGCATACGCGAGTGAGCGGCATCGCCTTTACGTTTTCGAACGCGGAGCTGCAGCGGGTTTTCGTGCGCTCGGTGGATGGTAAAAGCAGCCTTGGTCTGGCGGAGTTCCCTCTGGAAAAAGTGCGGTTGCGCGGGTTCGACTGGGCGAATTCGGGGCGGGTGATTTTGAGCGCCGATGCCCCGGATCCGAAAGAGCAGGGCGTGCAGCCGAGGTGAAGTGGGCGGTCGAACAGGGCATCGCGGACCCCGAGCGCGTGGTGACCGGGCTGCGGGGGGCAGACATCTTGGAGCCGATGGCTCTGCGTTTGGCGGAGCGCTTGCTAATGTCCGGGCTGGTCGGCGAACTATTGCGCGCCGCCTCATGATCCGGAGTGAATCACGTTATGCCGTCGAATGGGTTGAGCCAACGCGCCACGGAAGAAGAGCTTGAGCAATACGAACGCGACGGATACTTCGCGCGGACGTCGGTCTTTAATGATGTCGAATTGAAGCCCGTGCGCGACGCGGTCGAAACCATTCATCGCAAAATCGAAGAAGGTGCGCGGGCCGACGACGTAGAGCCCCACCGCAAGATCGACGGCAAGCGGTACCAGAAGATTCTCGGTTCGAGCGTGCAGTGGGAATGGCAAGATGAGTCGACCGAGATCCGAACCATGGAGCCGTATCACCACCACGATGATCGCATGAATTGGATGATCGACGACGTCAGGTTATGGGGCCCGGCGCGAGCCATCGTCGGCAGCGAGTCGATCAGTCTGTTTAGCGACAAACTGAATTTCAAGCGGCAGAACGGTGCACCGTTTCCGTGGCACCAGGACAACCCCTACTGGGCGTTCGAGTGCCAGCACTTGGATCAACTCATAAGCGTCGCGATCGTTCTCGACGATTCAACGATCGAGAACGGCTGCCTTTGGTTGATCCCTGGGAGCCACAAGCACGGTGCGCTCGACTGCTTCGAAGATCGCGGGACCGTGGGACGTCTATATACCGACATTGATCGCTACGACTTGAACGAGCCCAAGCCGATGGATTTGGCCGCGGGCTCAATCGTGTACTTCCACGGCGACATCGTTCATGGTTCGCAGGGCAATCGAACTGCGGAAAATCGTCGGCTGCTGCTTTTGACATACCAGCCGGGCGGTATGGCTCGCTGGCAGCGGGACGACATCCGCCCCGTATTTGGCTGACAACCAACACGCGGCGATCGCACCTTCTTCCGGTTCGACTCGACGCAAATTCGGAGCCCCGATGGAAGTCGGCGACGACCTCCATCCCGACGATCCGAACAACCTTTGCTTCGGATGCGGTCATCACACCCCCCACGGCCTTCTGCTTAAGATCATCTACGTCGGTGGACACAGCGCGGAGGCGAAATGCGAAGCGCCCGCGTATCTGTGCGGTGCACCGAACGCGGTGCATGGTGGCATCCAGGCCACGCTACTCGACGAGGCCCGCATCCTCGACGTAGCAGCCAACGTGCTCACGACTTCGCAAGCGCGTTGGCTTCGACTCGAATCGTCGTAGCCCAAAATATCGATGCAAACGCCGCAAAGGCTTGACCCTCGCGTCGCTTGTTGAACACTCCCGAATGGGGGTGGGATATGGCGGCGAAGAAGACGAAGGCGAAGAAGTCAAAGGCGACCGCGAAAAGAGCGGCCAAGAAAACGGCCAAGAAAGCTGTGAAGAAGGCGCCAAAGAAAGCCGCCAAAAAGACCGCGAAGAAGACCGCGAAGAAAGCTGCCAAGAAAGCCTCGACAAAGGCGGCAGCGAAGAAGTCTGCGAAAAAGAAGTCTGCAAAGAAATCGGCCGCGCGATCAGCCGAGAAGGCTTCGAAGTCTAAATCGAAGGCTTCAAGTAAGAAGCCTGCCCGGCGCACCGCATCCGAACTCGCGCTCAAGCAACGCGACATTTCGATTTCGGAGTTCTTTGCGAAGAACCGCCATCTCCTCGGCTTCGATAACCCGTCGAAAGCATTGCTCACCACGGTCAAGGAAGGTGTCGACAACGCTCTTGATGCCTGTGAAGAGGCAGGCGCTCTGCCGGAAATCGTTGTGGAGATCAAGCAGCTTTCCGAATCGCGGTTCCGCATCGCGATCCAAGACAACGGCCCAGGGATCGTGCGCGCCCAGGTGCCCAAGATCTTTGGCCGGCTGCTCTATGGGTCCAAGTTTCATCGCCTGCGCCAGAGTCGGGGACAGCAGGGCATTGGGATCAGTGCCGCGGGAATGTACGGGCTGCTGACAACCGGCAAGCCAGTTTCCATTTGGACGTCGACGGGCAAACGCAAAAAGGCACACCGGTTCGAGCTCATCATCGACACGCAAAAGAACGAGCCGCGAGTCACCGTTGATGAGGTGGTCCAGTGGGACGTTGAGCGCGGCACCCGGGTCGAGATTGAACTCGAGGGCAACTACCGCGGCGGGCAGCATTCGGTCGATTCCTACATTCGACAGATCTCGCTTGCGAACCCACACGCGAAACTCACCTACATCCCACCAAAGGCTGAGGCCCATGGCGACTCCCACGAGTTTCCGCGGGTGTCGAACGACTTGCCACCAGAAACTGCTGAGGTCAAGCCGCATCCTTACGGGGTCGAACTCGGCGTATTGATGCAGATGCTCCGAGACACAAACGCGCGCAATGTTCGAACCTGTCTGCAGGGTGATTTCGCGCGAGTTTCCGCGCGGACGGCAGAAGGAATTTGCAAGGCAGCCGAAGTGAGTTCGAAAAAACGGGCGCGCGACGTTTCTCGGGACGAAGCCGATCGCATTCACAAGACGATCCAGAAAACTAAGATCATGAACCCGTCGACGGATTGCATCGCCCCGATTGGTGCCGAGTTGATCGAGAACGCGTTGCGCGCAGAAGTAAACGCCGAGTACTACGCGACCGTGACGCGACGGCCGAGTGTCTATCGCGGCAATCCGTTCCTCGTCGAAGTGGGGCTCGCCTATGGCGGCGAGATGTTGATGGACCAACCCGTGACGCTTTATCGCTACGCGAACCGGGTGCCACTGCAGTACCAGCAGGGCGGGTGTGCGATCACCAAGGCGGTCATCGGAACCGATTGGCGTGGTTATCATTTTCAACAACCGCGGGGGGCCATGCCGGTCGGGCCTGCACTGTTGATGGTCCATATCGCGAGTGTGTGGGTGCCGTTCAACTCCGAGAGCAAAGAGGCGATCGCCCACTATCCCGAGATCATCAAAGAAATCCGGCTCGCGCTGCAAGAATGCGGGCGTCGCGTTGCGATCCACATTCGCAAGCAGCGACGTGCGGCGGACGAGGCCAAGAAGCGCGCCTATATCGAGCGCTACATCCCGCAACTTGCCATTGGCCTCGAGGAAATTCTCGGCTTGAGTGAGCGGCAGACCAACCAAGTCACGAAGAAACTTGAAGACGTCCTTGAACGCAGTCGCAAGCTGTAGCCGGGGCCGGAGGAATCGATGGCAGTAAAGAGAAAGGCCAGCGTGAAGAAGAAGGCTAGAGCCAAGAAAAGCGCCGCCGTGAAGAAAAAGGCTGGCGGGAAAAAGGGTGCGGCAGTGAAGAAGAAGGCCGCTGGGAAGAAGAAAGCTACGCGTAAGAAGAAGGCCACGAAGAGGAAATTGAGCAAGAAGAAGGCCGGTCGCCGCAAAGCGGCGGTTCCCAAAAGCCGAAAGGCGATGACGAAGTCCGACAAGACGACCATCCGGCTTATCGATCAAAGCGCCGCCACGGTGCACGAGACCATCAAGAAATCGCAAAAGCCCGATCTTTTGTTTCCGGTTCGTTCGCTTGGCAATGTCTCGTATTCGAAGAAAAAGGGGTACTTCGAAATCGGGAAGCAGAAGAAGACGCGAACGCTGACGGTCAACACCGTCAAGAGCTTTGCCCAGACCCTGCGCATGATGGCGCTGTCGAAGCAGCTCGTGCAGACCAACGACTTCGCGACCAAGCGAGATGCTTACTACCAAAGCAAAAACTGGGATGCGGCCAAGTTCGAAGAGCAGAGCGAGTCCGACACGGTCATGGACGACATCGAGGCCATGTTCTCGGTCGATCGAATTTCACGCGAACAGCTTCGCTTCATTCCCGACGAACACGGCGGGGCGGTCGCCGGACGATTGGTCGTACTCGACCCCGACCGCGAGACCGGACGCGTCGAACGCATCGACTGCACGCGCTTCGGATCGGGGGCCTACTCGATCCCGTCGTCGGTCGAACAGCTTTCGTTCGAAACCAAGGCCAAGTTTATCCTTGCGATTGAAACCGGCGGTGTGTTTCAGCGGTTGCAGAGCCACAAATTTTGGGAGACCAATAATTGCATTCTGATTTCGTTGGCCGGAGTTCCCGCGCGCTCAACCCGACGTTTCATTCGGAAGCTGTCCGACGAGTGCAAGATCCCGGTGTATGCGTTTGTCGATTGTGACCCGTATGGGATTTCGAACATCTACCGAACCCTCAAGGTGGGCTCGGGCAACGCCGCCCACTTGTCACAGTTTTTCTGTGTCCCGAACGCGCGGTTTCTCGGGGTGACGCCACAAGACATCATCGACTACCAGCTCCCCACCCATCCCCTGCAAGAGGTGGACATCAAACGCGCCAAAGATGCGCTCAAGAACGACCCGTTCTTTAAGTCCCAGGTGCCTTGGCAAAAAGCGATCGAACAATTGCTCAAGATGGGCGTGCGCGCCGAACAGCAGGCGCTTGCGATGTGGGGGCTCAACTATGTCATCGAAGAATATTTGCCCGCAAAGCTCGCAAATCGCGGCGCGTTCTTGCCGTAAGGGACCGATCGAGGTTCCAGCGATCGATTGATCCGGGGCCGCGGCTGGCTAATCTCCGGCCAAGTCGAACCTCGAAGGTGGAACATGCCAGACAACGACAGCGGGCAAGAAAACGAAACCGAATCCATCAGAGGGATTCGCGTCGACTCGGTGACTGAGTGGCTGGAAGCGAATATTGACGGACTTAGGCCTCCATTCACTTTTGAGTTGATCATCGGTGGTCATTCGAACCTGACGTATCGCGTCGACGATGCGACGGGCCGCAGTTGTGTATTGCGTCGGCCACCGATGGGGATGGTTCTGGCAACGGCACACGACATGGCACGTGAGCACCGTATTGTAAGCGCCGTGGGCAAAAGCAACGTCCCGGTGCCTCCGGCGTTGGGATTGTGTGAAGACGTCGAAGTCAACGATGCGCCGTTTTATGTCATGGACTATGTCGTGGGAACCGTTTTGAACGACGCGCCCATCACCGAGGCCTTGCTGGGGCCCGAAGAACGAAGGGCGTTGAGTGAGCACACGGTCGAAGTGCTGGCCGCGCTTCATGCGATTGAGCCGGCCGATATCGGTCTAGGCGATCTCGGCAAGCGAGAGAACTACATCGGACGACAGCTCAAACGCTGGCAGGGACAGTGGGAGAAGAGCAAGACGCGTGAGCTCGCTCAAATGGAGGAAGTCTTTGCGAGGCTGTCCGAGAAGGTCCCGGCCCAGGTGGGTGCGGGCATCGTGCACGGGGACTATCGGCTGGGCAACATGCTCGTCAATGAAAAAGGCCGAATCCTCGCCGTGCTCGACTGGGAACTCTGCACCCTTGGCGACACCCTCGCGGACGTCGGCTACGTGCTCAACAATTGGTTTCAGCCTGGTGAAACGTCTGCCGACCGGCAGGCGGCGTTTGGGCCGACCTCCATCGGCGACTTCTCGACGCGAGAAGAGCTTGTTGAACGCTACGCGGAGCTTTCGGGTCGCCAAGTCACAACCATCAACTATTACCGGGCGTTTCAGTACTGGCGGCTTGCCGCGATCGTTGAGGGCGTGTTGGCTCGATACCTCAAGGGCGTGATGGCGAACGAAGCGAGTACCGATGTGTTCCGTGCGCAAGTTGACGGGCTGGCGAACTCGGCACTCGAACTCATCGAAACCCTATAGACCGGAGTCTCCCCCCGTGGGGTTTGCCTGCCGGGGTCACGCACGACTGCAGCTCGGTACAACGGCCGGGACCTGCGAACTGCGCGTCGTGATCGCAAGCCGAGATTGCGAGTGGATGTTGGTGGCGCGCATTCTCACTTGCAGCGAAGCGCTGCACCGCACCATAAGTACGCGCAAACTCTGGTGTTCGAATCATCCCCGGCTACAATCCCGCGCCACCGGCCCCCGCTTGACTTCCAATCGCTAACCCTTGGTGTGCGACCCGAATCAAGTGTTTCCGATTGCAATTGATTCGTTGGCTCACTTTTTTGGCAGGCAACAGGCGCTTGTTGGCCGACCTTTTGTTGGCAGACAACCGGCGATGCGCCACAGAATGAACGCAGTCGCTGCCAACTGACTTCAAACACACAAGCCTAAAATGTTCAGAGGGACGTCATGTCGGCGCTAACAGCCGAGACCGTGCGCAACTACATCGATCTGACCAAGCCGCGCTTGCTGCCATTGGTTCTCTTTAGCGGCTTGCCCGTGATGGGGATGACGGCCAGCGGCGACTGGGCGCCGGTCTCGATGATGGTCTGGATTCTGATCGGGATTAGCCTCGCCGCGGCGAGCGCGAACACCCTTAACGCCTACCTCGAGATCGACAAAGACTCGCTAATGGAGCGCACGCGTCTGCGCCCGTTGCCGGACGGACGGATCGCACCGCGCAATGCCCTGATCTTTGGCGTCGTCCTCGCCGTCCTTTCAACCATCTTTCTATACGCGGTGGGCGGACCAGTAGCCTCGGCGCTCGGAGCCGCGAGCATTCTCTTCTACGTGTTCGTCTATACGGTCTGGGTAAAACCACGTTCGTCTTGGAATGTGGTGATTGGTGGTGCAGCGGGTGCGGTATCTCCGCTGATCGCGGACGCCGCGCTGAACGGCAGCGTCGGCCCTGCCGGGCTCACATTGTTTGCCCTGGTTTTCTTCTGGCAGCCGCCCCATGTGTGGGCGATCGCGCTCTATCGCAAGAGCGACTACGAAGCGGCTGGCATTCCGATGCTGCCCAACGTGGTCGGGGATGGACCCACCCGCTGGTGGATGCTCGTTTGCACCGTGTTCTTGGTGCCGGTCACGCTTGCGCCGGTGGTATTGGGACTCATTGGCAATGTGTATCTAGTGATTTCGGTGTTCGCGAATGCGTGGTTTATCTGGGCCTCGATCCAGGTCATTCGCAAGAAGACGCATGAAAGTGCCCGCGCGATGTTCCGTGTGTCCCTCGGTTATTTGTTCACATTGCTCGGTGCGATGTTGATCGACCTCGCTTTGGTTTGAACTTGATTTTCGTAGTTCGCGAAGGTGGCTCTCTCACTATTGACTTTGCGTTGACCAATGGGCTAATCCCACGGCGGCCCTGGCGCGAATGCGAAAATAAACGTGCAACCATGCGTTGCACCGCAGGTATGGCCACAATATGGACGGTACTTTCGGCGCGCAATAAGTGCCGTTGGCGTTGAACGAAAGTGCTCAACCGAAAAAAACGCAGCCGAAGTTTTTCCGAACCGCACAACACGTGCAGTCGCGGGACACACCCGTAAGACCTCAATTACTTGAACCCTTATCAATCGAAAGACAGAGGACGGCATTGACTAGGAAACTCGCAGCCACGATCGCGATGCTGGCTTGTACAGTGCTCTCGCTGACGGCGCCCGCCGCTCATGCCGAAGACGACGCCCGCGGAGAGCGCCTCTTCGACCTCTGCAAGCAGTGTCACGGACCCGCTGGCGAAGGGATGGCGCTTTCACTCGCACCCGCGATCGCGGGGCTCGACCTGTGGTACGTCGAAATGCAGCTCACGAAGTTCAAGCAGGGTGTGCGCGGTTTGCACGCGGACGATCTCGGCGGCTTGCGCATGTACCCCATGTCGCAGTGGCTCGAGAACGAGGAAGACATCAATGCAGTGTCGACCTACGTCGCAAGCCTGCCGAAGGCCTCGCCGCATTCCACCATCGAAGGTGGTGACGCGAAAGCTGGCGCCGCTGCATACACGCTCTGCGCGACTTGCCATGGTGTGAAGGGCGAGGGCAATCAGGTTATGAACGGTCCGCCGTTGGCAGGCATGAATGACTGGTATCTGATGACGACCTTGCAGAAATTCAAGGACGGTGTGCGCGGTGGAAACTCCGCCAACCCGACCGAGATGATGATGCGCGGCATGGCGATGAGCCTGACCGACGAGCAAGCGATGAAGAACGTCATCGCTCACATCATGACGTTGAACAAGTAATTCGCGGTTCAATCGCTTTTTATCCCGCGCGCTAAGAAAGCGCGCGTTCGAACATCAAACGAACAAGCAGAAATAGAGGTCAGCTGTCCCATGGCAAAAGCATATCCGCCCGAAGAACTGGCCAAACGGATCTTCTATATCTCGATGGCAGGCATTGGTTCCTTCATCGCCACCGTTTTCATTTTCATTCTCTAGGGGCGAATCCGCATGATCTCCTATTACATCCCAGCACTCTCGACCTACGCAGGGGACATCGACTTCATCATTGACCTGATCTTCTGGTTGGTGGGGTTTTGGTTCCTCCTGAGCGAGGGCGTCTTCTTTTGGCTCATCTTTCGCTTCCGGAAGCAGGAAGGGGTGAAGGCCGAATACATCACAGGCGAGACGCCGGAGCAGAAGCGCTGGATCACGATTCCGCACTTTCTCGTTCTCTTCTGCGACATCTTTATCCTCTACTACGCCATCGCGGCGTGGTACGAGGTGAAGCAGAACCTGCCTGAGCCCGAAGCCACGGTTCGCATCATTGGCCAGCAGTGGGCTTGGACATTCGTGCACGAAGGTCCCGACGGTAAGCTCGACACGGCCGACGACATCACCGAAGTCAACGAGCTGCACATTTCGAAGGACAAGCTCTATCACTACAAGCTCGAAGCGACCGACGTCATGCACAGTTTTTCGGTTCCGGTCTTCCGGCTGAAGCAAGATGCGATCCCCGGCCGCATTATTACCGGCTGGTGGGAAGCCACTGAAGTCGGCGAATACTCGATTCAGTGCGTAGAGATCTGCGGCATTGGTCACGGCATGATGGGTGCGCGCATCTTCATCGAGACGCCAGAGCAGCACGCTGCTTGGGTCGCCGACCAATCGAGTATCCAGTTCGCTGCAAACACCAGTATGAATGACGCTTTTGAAGTACCGCAGGTGAGGGAGTAACGATGGCTGAGTCCGTTCCCCATGAAGTAAGCGCCGGTCACGACGATCATCACGATCACCATGACCCGTCCTTCTTCCAGAAGTACGTGTTCTCGACCGATCACAAGATGATCGCGATGCAATACATGTTCACCGGGATGGCCATGGGCCTGATCGGTGCATTCATGGCCTACGCGTTCCGGATGCAGCTTGCGTTTCCTGGCGAAAGTGTCCCGGGCTTCGGTCTCGTGACGCCGGCCAACTATAATGCGCTGGTCACGAACCACGGCACCATCATGATCTTCTGGGTCGCGATGCCGGTGTTGATTGCCGCCTTCGGAAACTTTTTGATTCCGCTGATGGTCGGTTGTGACGACATGGTCTTTCCGAAGATCAATCGTCTCTCGTATCAGATCTTCTTGCTCAGCGCGGTCGTGCTGATCGCCTCGTTCTTCGTGCAGGGCGGTGGCTTCGGAGGTGCGTGGACCGCTTACCCGCCGCTGTCGGCCAAGCCGATGTACAACCTGACGCCAATGGGCGCGACATTATGGGTCATCGCCGTTGGCCTTGAATTCATTGCATTCCTACTCGGCGGCATCAACTTCATCACCACGGCGATGAACTCGCGCGCACCGGGCATGAAGCTCTATGACATCCCGATCGTGGTTTGGATGATCGTCGTCGCAAGCATCTTGTTCATGCTCTCAGTCGGCCCGCTGATCGCGGGCGCGATCATGCTGGTCTTTGACCAGACACTCGGCACGGCGTTCTTCGACCCGGACAAGGGCGGGGATCCTGTCCTCTGGCAGCATCTCTTCTGGTTTTTTGGTCACCCCGAGGTGTATGTCGTGCTCTTGCCCGCGATTGGCATCACGGCAGAAATTATCACGGTGTTCGCCCGCAAGAAGCTCTTCGCATACAAGACCGTGCTCCACACGGCCTTTGGTACGGGCGTTTTGAGCTTCACGGTTTGGGCCCATCACCAGTTCATCTCGGGCATCGATCCACGGATGGCGAACGTCTTTACGGTGACAACGCTATTAATCTCGATTCCAATTGCGGAGATGATGTTCGTCTATATCGCCACGCTGTGGGGCGGCTCCATTACCCTGACGACTCCCATGCTCTGGGCGCTTGCGTTCATTGGTGAGTTCTTGATTGGCGGCGTGACGGGCATCTTCCTCGGTGCCAGTGGCGCGGACATTTACTTCCACGACACCTACTTCGTGCTCGCTCATTTCCACTACACGTTCTATCCGATTGCCATTATCGGAACGTTTGCGGGATTCACGTTCTGGTTCCCAAAGATGTTCGGCAAGATGATGAACGAAACGCTCGGGAAGATTCACTTCTGGGGCACGATCATCCCGTTCAACTTCGTCTTCATTCCGTTGTTCATCTTGGGCGCCGCGGGTCAGCATCGCCGGATCTTCGATTACCGAGGTTTCCCGGAACTCGTGCAGTACCAGGATCTTCGCGTACTCGCGACGGTGTCGTTGCTCGTGATGCTCGGCTTCCAGTTGGTGTTCTTTTACAACTGCATCGTCAGCTGGTTGAGCGGAGAGGAAGCAGGCAAGAACCCGTGGGACTCGAACACCCTCGAATGGACCACGCCCTCGCCTCCGGGCCACGGCAACTGGCCAGTCGAAGAACTTCCGACCGTGTATCGCGGCCCGTACGAATACAGCCATCCAGATCGTGAAGAGGACTACTGGCCCCAGAACCTTCCCAATTGAACGGGACCCTTTGTCGAGCACCTGCTGCTCTTGAGTCTTAGCGAGAGCAGCAGGACTTCGGATAGGAAATCGAATTACCGATGAGACCGATCGCCAATACGCGTAGTGCTTCAGGAATACCCACCGGCTTGCTAGCCGTCTGGTGGGTCGTCGGATCCGAAATTGTGATCTTCGGCGGCGTTCTCGCCTCGTACATTATGGGTCGCTTGACTCACGATGCATGGGCGATTCAGTCGGCGAACACGAACACCTATATCGGCGCATTCAATACGTTCGTGTTGCTGACATCGAGCTTGACCGCGGTGCTCGCTCACCAGGCGGCCGAAGAGGGCAACGGCAAGTTGGCTGCCAAACGGTTGGTCTTCACCATGATCGGCGCCATGGTCTTCGTCGGTGTGAAGAGCTTCGAGTGGTACACCGAGATCAGTCATGGCTTTACCATCACATCGAGCCCGTTTTGGTCCTTCTACTACCTCGCCGCAGGCATCCATGCGCTCCACGTCATCGCAGGTGGAATCATCATGGGCGTTGTCGCCAATAAGGCGAAGAAGGGCGTCGATCTTCACCAAGTTGAATTGATCGGGATCTATTGGCACTTCGTCGACCTGGTCTGGATCTTCTTGTTCCCACTGCTTTACATCGCCAAGTAAGAGGCGGTTGCCCGCTCGCGCTATCGAACCTGGATCGAACCTGGGCCTAGCCCGTCGCGATGCTCAAACGAAAGGTCAAACATGTCTGAAGACGGACACCACACGAACTACGTCAAGATCTGGGCCATTCTCATGGTGCTGCTGTTTGTCAGCATCATCGGTCCGGAATTTGGCATTCGCTCGCTGACGTTGTTCACCGCTTTCGGGATTGCGTGCATCAAGGCCTATATGGTCGCCACGAAGTTCATGCACATCGATCAGATGCCGAGTTTTGTTTCCTATATCGTCGTTACTTGCCTCGTGTTGATGCTTCTCTTCTTCGCCGCCACCGCGCCCGACGTGATGAACGACACGGGCAGCAACTGGGTCAAACCGACCTGGGTCGCGGGGACCGAAAACGATTGGGTCACCGTCGGTGGCCACATCGGTGAAGCCGGTCACGGTGCAGAAGCGGACCACGGCGAGTCGCATTAATCCGTGGAGGGTGTCATGACAGTTCCCGGGGCAGGGCCGCCTGAAACACGAGGCGAGCGCGAGCAGCTGATCCCCAATGGATTGTTCGGCATGGTTCTGTTTGTTCTGGCCGAAGGCATGTTCTTCGCCGGTCTGATTAGCGCTTTCGAGATCATGCATTCGGGTGCCATGGTTTGGCCACCGCCGAACCAACCTCGACTTCCAATCGAAGCCACGGCGTTCAACACTCTCGTGTTGCTTGCGAGCGCGGTTTTCTTGCAGCGGGCTCATAAGTCATTCCACCGCGGTGAGCGCGGCAAGATGTTGCGCCCCATGATGCTGAGCTTGGGCTGTGGTGCGTTCTTCGTACTCTTCCAGGGGTACGAGTGGGTCCAGCTCCTCAACGAGGGGCTTACGCTTTCGTCGAGCGCGCTGGGGAGTTTCTTCTACCTGATGGTGGGAATGCACGCGCTGCACGCCGTCGGCGCGCTTGGTCTTCTTGGCTACGCAACGTTGCGCTTGCGTGGTGGCTGGCTCACGCCCAGCCTGTTTGGCGCGGCAGAAGTGTTCTGGTTCTTTGTCGTGGGAGTATGGCCCGTGCTTTACCTCGTGGTGTACCTACGATGAGCAATCGATCCTCGCGCATCATGTGGCTGCTGATCGCTTGCGGCGTTCTGTTTACGCCAGGGATTGCCGCAGCATGTTCCGTTTGCACAACGGGCAAAGAAGACGACACGCGCATTGCCTTTGAATTAATGACGGCATTTATGACGGTCATTCCGTTCGTCCTTGTGGGCGGTGCATTCTGGTGGCTTCGCGGTCGCCTGAGGGCGGTAGAAGACAGCCATGTGCGGGCTCGTGAGTTGGCTGAGGCCGGTGGCTCGTCTTCACAGGCGGCCTTGGGCGCAGAGGCACCACGGTCGCACTGAAGAGCGAAGCCTGGCGGTGTCCCGAGTTGCTGGACCCGAACGATTCGAGCGAGAACGTTTTCTACTCGTTCCGGTGTGGCCTCGTTCTGTGAGAGAGATGCATCGTGCTGTCTCAGATCACCGATGTCCCAAACTTCCCGCCTCCTCCTATTGACCGTCGGGGCCTCGGTGAGGTTGAGGCAACCCTCGCGAAGGACCCTGTTGTACGATTCGTTGTGGCCGTTCTGCCAAGGGCTTCCGGACTCGATGAAGTACGTGTCGGTGGGGCTTTTCGATGACGACGTACGGCATGGGACGGTTCTTTCAGTGGCTTTTGATGGTTGGCTTGGCAAGCGCGGCGCGGCTGGCAAGCGCGCGTGATCACAGCCATGATTGGGGAAAGGAGGCCTCGTGACTGATCTGGTGAGTCGAGACTTCGTTCCGTTTACAAAGAAGACCGCACCTCTTGCCGGGGCCGCACTCGACGCCATCGCGGCGGAGCTAGGCGGAAGCTGGCAGGTCGTGGAATCACACCACCTTGAGAAGAGCTACGCGTTCGAGGACTTCGCAACCGCGTTGGCGTTTACGAATCGCGTGGGTGAGCTTGCCGAAAGCTTGAATCATCATCCCGACTTCGAACTCGGATGGGGGCGAGTCAAACTGACGATCTGGAGCCACGACGCGGAGGGGCTTACCGAATCAGACTTTATCTGGGCGGCAAAGGCCGACGCGCTGCTGTAGCAGGGTCGAAGCGCTGCTAGCTCTCTTGGTAAGTCGTGTGACTAGGTCGCCCCGCGAGAACGTTTTTCAGTCCCCAGCTCGTCACCTTCTTGAATTGCTCTGAAGCAATGAACGTATTGAAGGCGGTTTCATCCTGCCAACGAGAGGTGATCAGGTACTGCGCTGAATCGTCTTGATCAACCCGGCGGAAAATCTGAGATTCGCCGTGGCCGTCTGCATCATTCATGACTTCGAGGACCTTCTTGCATGCCCCTTCGAAGACTTCTTCTTTGCCTGGGAGTACGTCGTAGTTCATTCCGATTGTGACCATGGGATGAAGGATAGCGTCAAAAAATAACTCTCGCGAGATGCGATCGGTCGATCCCGATGCGATTCTCTTGTCATGACCCAGGCCGAAGCGCGCGCCCGCTTTCTAGAAACCATTGACAGTCCCGACGAAGAGATCGACCTGGCCGAGGCGTGCTTGTGGATCTCTGCTGAGGCCAATGAGGGACTAACGCCCGAGCCGTATTGCGAAAAGCTTGATGGCTTGGCCGAGTCCGTGCGCGCAGAAATCGAATCTACGACTTCGGTGGCGGACCGCACTGCGTTGCTGAACGAACATCTCTTCCTCGAACACGGCTATCGGGGCAACGAGAACGAATACTACGACCCGCAAAACAGCTATCTCGACTGCGTCATCGATCGAAAAACAGGGATCCCGATCTCACTCGCAATCCTGTGGATGTCGGTGGCCGAACGCGTCGGCATCCCGGCCTACGGCGTCGGTTTTCCGGGACACTTTCTCGTCGGCGTCGAGACCGACCCGGAGATCTTTGTGGACGCGTTCTCCGCTGTGGTGCTGACCGCGCAAGACTGCGAAGCGCGGCTGCGCGCGATCGCCGGAGATGAGGTGAAGTTCAGCCCCGCCATGCTTGCCCCGACGACCCGCAGGCAGACGCTGGCGCGCGTGCTGCGCAACTTGAAGCAGATCCACATTCAGTCGTCGAACTTCGCCGACGCGGTGGCATGCATCGACCGCATCCTGGCCCTTGATCCCGACAACCCCAACGAACTTCGCGACCGTGGCGTGCTGCATCGATCGCTCGAATGTTGGAGCTTTGCCCTGGAAGATCTCGAACGGTTCGTCGAGATCGCGCCGACCTCGCCGGACGTCAAGAACATCGAGTTGATCTTGGATGAGCTGCGCGTGCGAACCGCGCACATTCACTAGGCGTCTAGATCAAGGCTCCGGATCGGCCGCGCGGGTCAGTACGAATTCGGTGATCTCCGCTTGGGTCCCGAGGCGCATGGGGGGACCCCAAAAGCCTGTACCGCAGCTTACGTAGATTTGCGCATCGGCAGCCCGGTGGAGTCCCGCCACCCAGGGAACCGACAATCGGACGAGCCATCCAAACGGCCAGATCTGTCCGCCGTGAGTGTGTCCCGAAATTTGAAGGCCGACAGAGGTCTTGCGAGCACGTCGAAACGTCGCGGGATCATGAGCGAGTAAGACGATCGCGCGTTCCGGGTCGACGGACTCAAGCGCTCGCCCTAAGTCTTCTCCGCCTTCGCCCGTGAGCATCGCGCCGTGTGGGTCGTCAACGCCGACGAGTTCGAAGCCGTCGCCATTTTGTTCGATGCGCACGGATTCGTTGCGCAGTGGATGCCAACCGAACGACGCGACATGAGCGGTCCAGTCCTGAGCCCCGGAGTAGTAGTCATGGTTTCCGGTCACAAAAAAAACGCCATACGGCGCGTCGATGGCAGCGAACGGCGCCACTTCATCAATCAGATGCGACACGCGGCCATCGACTAGGTCTCCCGTTACCGCAACCAGGTCTGGCTCAAGGGCAGTGACGCGTTCGGCGATCAAGCGGGAAAAACGTTGATCGAGAATCGGGCCGATGTGCATGTCCGTGATCTGCACGATTCGAAAACCGTTGAGGGCTTGTGGGAACTTCTTTAGTGCGATCTCGACACGCTTTGTTACGGGGGGCGCGAGGCCACCTCGCAGCGCAAACATTGAAGCCACGGTCGCCAATGCCACGATGACCAGCGCTCGTGCGCGCAAGAATGAAAGCGATTCCACCAGCGCGGCTTGCTCGGGGCCGACTGCGCGAAATACCGTTGTCGCCAGCTCTGTGGCCGCTGTGGACACCAATAGGTAGAAAAGGACACCCATCCAGACGTACGCGATCCACGACATCGGTTTTGCCGCGATTCCGAGTCTTCGCCACAAGAGGCCGTGGATGACGAGGGAACTGAAGCCAACAAGCATCATCGCGATGAGGATGGCGGCTACGGGTGCGGACCAGCTTCCGTCGAGTGCGATTCGTTTTACCAGGTAGTAGTGAGCGCTGGCGAAAGCACCGACAAAGAGGGCGAGAAAGATGAGTCCCGCGAGGAATTTGCGTATCAACAATGGATTGCCCGTGTGAAGTGGGGTGGGCGCGGTTCGTGGGTTGGGGCGTTGGTTAGTGGTTGGAGATGGCTTCGCTGTCGGGGCTTGCCGAACCTAGTCTTCGAGAACTTGAAGAACGAGGCTCGACGGCCGGCCGATGATTGCGTGTCCATCGCGAAGCGCGATGGGGCGTTGCATGAGATTCGGGTTTTCGAGTAGTAGTGCGATCACGTCTTCGCGATCCGCCGCGTCCGAGTATTTGGCTTCATCGAGCCCAAGCTCTTTGAAGTTCTTGTCCTTTCGCACTAGCTCGCCCGCCGTGGCGCCGGATGCGCCCAGTGCGTCGAGGATGTTCCCGAGCACATCACCAGAAAGCGGACTTTCTAAGTATTCGATGATGTCGAACTCGACATCGCGCTCGCGCAGCAGATCCACCGCGCCACGAGACTTACTTCAGCCAGGGTTGTGATACAGCTGGACGCGCGACATGCAAAAGCTCCCATCTTGTTGGCGAAAGAATTCAATGGCGAAGGCGCAGCAGCTACTTCACGGTGATCGTGATCTTCTCCGACACCACGGCTGGTTCGTGAGGAATGTGTCGATAGTCGCCGAGCAGGAGCTGCAGCGTGTGCGTGCCGGGTTCCAACTCCAACGTGACTTGGGTCTGACCGCCACCGAAGTGTCGATGCTTTGTATCCTTCGGGATTGCGAACTGTACGTTGGGAAGTGGCGAATCGATGATCAAGTGGTGATGGCCGGTATTCTTGGCTTCGATGCCCGCCGGGGCGACCCCCATCCCTGCGAGGCCGAACTTGACCGTAACCGGGCTTGTGACGGTATCGCCGTTGGCCGGCGAGATAATTTCGAGAGAGGCCTCGTTCGGGGCGGCGGTGACGTCGCCTGGCATGGGTACGTTTGCGCTCACAAATGCGGGCACAAAAACGAGCGCCGCAACCACAGCGATGCTGAGGTGAGCGCTTGAATCTGTGAAAAATGAGCAAGTTCGTCGCTTCATTGGGATGTTCCTCCGCGCGGGAGCATAACGAGTCCAACTTCGAATGTGCAATTGGCTCGAGTCGATCGGGGTACACTTGATGGCCCGGGCGAGCACTCGGTCGCGTCAACGAAATCAGTGGTTGCGACAGCCCGTAAGAATTAGATCGCGAGCAAGGCAACGTCAGCGAACTCAATCAACGGGAGCCGCCCGTGAATCTTCATCTGATCGACGGTACCTACGAACTCTATCGCTCGTATTTCGGCGCACCCAAAACGCGCGGGCCGGGCGGAGTTGAAGTTGGCGCAGTGCGTGGCTTGCTTCGCTCGATGATCGCACTGTTGCGTCAGAAAGAAGTGACCCACGTGGCAATCGCGTTTGATCACGTGATCGAATCGTTTCGCAACGACATGTTCGACGGCTACAAGACCGGCGAAGGGATCGAGCCCGAGTTGTGGGCGCAGTTTCCCTTGGCGGAACGCGCGGCGGCAGCGCTTGGCCTTGTCGTGTGGCCTATGGTGGACTTCGAAGCCGACGATGCCCTCGCGACCGCGATCGAGCGATTCGGCAAACACAAGAGCGTCGAACGGATCTACATTTGTTCTCCAGACAAAGACCTCGCTCAGTGTGTTGAAGGGGAGCGCGTGGTTTTGTTCGACCGCATGCGAGACCGCATCATCGACGAAAAAGGCGTTCATGAAAAATGGGGCGTCGGTCCCGGAAGTATCCCCGACCTGCTCGCCCTCATGGGAGACAGCGCGGACGGCATTCCGGGAATTCCGCGCTGGGGGCAGAAGTCGTGCGCGAGTGTGCTGAGTGTTTTTGAAACCATCGAGGGCATTCCCGAAGACGTCGATACGTGGGACGTAAAGGTGCGTGGGGCCAAGACGCTCAGCGAAAACTTGAACGTCCAACGCGATGACGCATTGTTCTATAAAAAACTCGCGATCTTGCGCCGGGATGTCCCGCTGGATGAGACGCTCGACGACCTGAAGTGGAACGGCGCCGACCGAGTTGCACTCAAAGAATTCGTCGCCGAGATCGGCGCGGAACGAGAACTCGACCGAGTCACAAAATTTCGCGACTAGATCGCCGAGTGAAGCGGCCCGAACGGCCCATAAAAGCGCCTGCGGCGAGGCGGCTTTAGCCGCCCATAGAAAAGCGCCTGCGGCGAGGCGGCTTTAGCCGCCCATGAAATTCAGAAACATGTCGAGGGACGAGACCCGAAGCATCGGGTTCGTCGCCTTTTGCTCACCCATCGTGGACTGTCCCTCTGGCGAATAGAGGTGTCCAGGGAAGAGCAACGTTTCGTCTGGTAGCGCCTTCAAGGTGTGGTTGAGGCTGTGGTACATCGCTTCGGGGTCGCTTCCCGGAAGATCCACCCGACCACAACTTCCGAGAAACAAGGTGTCGCCGGACACCAAGTGACCCGGCTCGTTCGACTCTTCAACGAGGAAGCACTGCGAGCCCGGCGTGTGGCCGGGGGTATGAATGAGTCGAATCGTAATGCCGCCCAATTCAATCGTATCGCCGGGTTCGTGGGAAACCAGTTCGCTCTCCGCGATGCCGGACACTTGCGACGTCCCGGGAGCTTCGAGCTTGTTCACATGGACCGGAGCCGGATTGAGTTCGAGGAACTCATTCAGCCCGGGGATCTGGTGCCCGAACAGGCTGCCGCCGATGTGGTCCTGGTGGTAATGGGTTGCGAGCGCGCCCACGATCGTCATGTCGTCCGTCTTGGCCACGTCGAGCAAGCTCGGGATGTCCCAAGCGGGGTCGATGATCACCGCTTCTCGGGTCGAACGACTCCCGATGAGATAGACAAAGTTGGCCATGTCCCCGGCTTGAATCTGACGAAAGTAAAGATCGGAAGTGTCGGTCATGTGGTCGTCCCTGATGCGTTCGAACTGGAGTGTTCGTGCAGTGTCAGTCAATACAATGGCGTCTATGAGGAGCGGGCTAGAAGTTGTCCTTGAGCGTGCGCCGTTCGGCAAGTTGAGCCACGTCTTGTGCGCGCATGAAGGGGTTGGTCAATTTCTCTTCAGCGATCGTCGACGGCACGGTCATCTCGTCGTGCGTGGCGTCGTGCCAGTCGGCCGCCGCGTTCTTTCGAATTTTACTCACTCTTTCGAGCTTGTCGGCGATGTCAGAATTGTTGGGCTCGACGTGGGCGGCAAACTTCAAATTGCTCTCGGTATATTCGTGCCCGCAAAAGACCCGCATGTCGTCGGGGAGGGCGGCGAGCTTCTCGCAGAGCGCCGTGTACATCATCTGCGCGTCGCCTTCGAAGAGCCTTCCGCAGCCTCCGGCGAAGAGCATGTCACCGCTGAAGAGCGCCTTGGCGTCGTCGAACACATAGGCGACGTGGCCCATGGTGTGAGAGGGGATGAAGAGCACCCGAGCCACTTGGTTTCCAACCGAAACGGTATCTCCTTCGTCCACGCCGTTGGTAAAACCCTCAAGGCGACCGGAGTCCGAGTGATGTCCGTATACCGGTGCGTCGTATTGTTTCGCGAGTATTGAGTTCGCCATCGCGTGATCGGCATGGTGGTGTGTTGACAGAATCTTGCTGATCTTGGCTCCGGTTGCATCGACCCTCGCGATGACGGGGTCGGCCTCGGGTGCATCGACAATCGCGGCCTCCTGGGTTTCGTTGCAGATCAGCAGGTAGGTGTAGTTGTCGGTAAAGGTCGGGATACACTCGATTTGTAAGGTCATGGCCCGGACATTAGCAACACCGCGTCGATGTGGGGGCGCAGGCCGCTGTTCAATCATGAAACCCGAACCGCATGTAGGCCAGGGTCTCTTCCGAACTTCCTGCGACAGAGAGGCTGTGGGTGTTGGTTCGCACCAGCGGTGAAAACCGAAGCCCGCCGCCGTCGCTCGGGTGCAAGCGGTCCGGAATCAAGTTCGCATGAGCAGGCCAGGCCAGGTAGGGAATCGTGGCGGGACCGTCGGCGGATTCTTCCCGAATCAATTCACCGTGGGCGCGAATCTCCCAGTTTTCATTGGTTTCAACCGGGTTTTCAACTGGTTTTTCAACGACGACATGAATGGTGAGTTCCGGGTTGACGGGGTGCGCGGCAGAGGCGCAAACGAAAGGGCGGTTTCATAGCGTGCCGCACGGCGTGCCGTCCCGGCTCTGATTGTCTGGGGTGTATTGAGCGTGGCGTTTACACTCGGTTGTGCACATACGAAACACACCCTTGAACCCTTCAAGAGCGACGGCGGCGCTGCTGCGGAGTTGACGGGCACGAGCGCACGACGATTGCGCAGCCCAGACTGGGCCCGATGCGCGACAGCCGATTCGAGCTTTTGTGACCGACGGGTGTTCGGGTTGGCCCGACGTGAAGACGTATGTCGCGTGCTGCGTTGAGCAAGACATTCGATATGGGTGCGGCGGTTCGAGCGACGATCTAAAACAAGAGGACACAGTGATCTGGGGTCCTATCCGCAGGCCGAATCAATCGATCCGTAGCAAGCGATGCGTCGCGAAATACGGGCTAGGATTCGTATCGCTACGGCGACGCGTCGCGACACGCGTCGGGACAGACGGGACAGAATAGGAGATCCATTTCGATGAAGATCTATACGCGACGCGGTGATCGCGGACAGACCGATTTGTTCGGCGGCGCCCGAGTGGCAAAAGACGACCTCCGGGTGAGCGCCTATGGAGACGTCGACGAACTGAATTCTATTGTGGGCGTTGCCGCTGCCGCGACGGACCAAAGTGATCTGCGCGAGCGCCTGACGACGATCCAAAGCTCGCTGTTTGATCTCGGCTCTCAGCTCGCGACGCCCGATCCGGAGCATCACGCCAAGAACAACGTCCCCGGTGTTGATGCGAGCCAAGTTGAAAAACTCGAAGCCGAGATCGATCGCCTGGAGCAGGAGATCGAACCGCTCAAGACCTTCGTCTTGCCGGGGGGGAATGCTGCCGCCGCGGCTCTCCACCACGCGCGCACCGTGTGTCGTCGCGCCGAACGCAGTGTTGTGACGCTCGAGGTGAACGAACCCGTTGATCCGGCGGTCGTGCAGTACCTCAATCGACTGTCTGATCTGCTGTTTACGATGGCGCGGGTTGCCAATGCGCGCGCGAAGGTGCCCGACGTTCCGTGGGTTGGGCGCGAGCGATAAGAGGCGAGGGCGTCTCTACCCTTTGCGAAGCGCATCCTCAACCGCGACGGCCAGCCGTTGATACGCGACGGATGCGGCTTCGCTGACTTCGGTGTCGATCATCGCGTGAAGGGCATCGGGGCCGCCAAGCTTTTCGATCCCATGGGTTCCGTAGCGATCAATGAGAGCGCCGCGCAGCCATTCGGCCTTGCCGCGATTTAGGCGCGTGTTGAGGGCGTCGGTTTCAACGAGATGATCTCGATGCTCGATGATCGCATCCACCACTTCGCAAATCCCCGTTCCGTCTAGGGCACTCGCGAGCAGCGCTGGCGCGGTCCATGCTCCGGCAGGTTCGTCACTCAGACCGACCCCGCCCAGCAGTTCGCTCTGGGTGCGCTCCGCGATCGCACCGGTATCGGCTTTGTTGACAACGAAGACGTCGGGCATTTCGATGAGCCCGGCCTTCATGAACTGGACGCTGTCTCCTGCACCGGGCTGGGCCACGAACACAAGCGTGTGGACCAGATTTACGATTTCGGATTCAGACTGGCCAACGCCCACGGTTTCGATCAGCACGACGTCGAATGCGCTTGCGAGAATCTCGATTCCATCACGGCAACTCGCCGAGAGACCCCCGAGCCGATCGCGGGCAGCCATCGAACGCAGAAAGACACCCTCGTCGCTCGCGCTTGATCGCATCCGCAGTCGATCACCCAGCAGCGCGCCGCCACTCTTCTGACTCGAAGGGTCTACGGCGATGATGCCCACGGTCTTGTTGCGGCTTCGCAGCTCGCGAACCAATGCGTCGATCAGCGTCGACTTGCCGGCACCCGGCGCCCCGGTAATGCCGACCCGGAGTGCCGCGCGATTGTTGCCTTCGAGTTCTTGAAGAAGCGCAGCGCTGGCGTCCCGCTGTGCGCGCCGATCATCTTCGATCAGGTTCAGCGCTTCGGGCACTGCCTTGCGATCGCGCTCAAGTAGTCTGCGCGAAAGCTCAGTCGTCATCGACGCCGTCAGACACATGGACGCTGGCCACGGTCTCCGTGATCTCTGCCATGATGCGGGTCAAGTCGAAATCGCGGGGCGTATATACGCGGCTCACGCCTGCAGCTCGAAGTTCGTCAGCGTCTTCTTCGGGAATGATCCCGCCCACAATCACCGGGAGACTGCCAAGACCGGCTTCTTTGAGGCCATTCAAAACGTCGACGACGAGCACCGAATGGGAACCGCTCAAGATGGAAAGCCCGATGGCATGCACACCTTCGTCTCGCGCCGAAGCGACGAGTTCGGCCGGAGTCAACCGGATGCCGTCGTAAACGACTTCCATGCCGACGTCGCGTGCCTTCACGGCGATCTGCTCGGCGCCGTTACTGTGTCCATCGAGTCCGGGCTTGCCGACCAAGAGTTTGATGCGGCGACCGAGCGCGGTTGAAACGTCGTCGACTCGTTTGCGTACGTCTGCTGTCATGCCGGTTGCCTCCGACGCGTCTCGGATCACGATCCCGGTGGGCGCTCGGTATTCGCCAAAGATGTCCCGCAGGGTATCGGTCCATTCTCCGGTGGTCACACCCGCGCGCGCGGCTTGGATCGATGGTGGCATTGCATTGCCACCCGCGGTCACGACGTCGCGCAAATTCTGTAATGCGCCGTCGACATCGGCTTGGTTCCGCTTGGCACGGAAGGAATTGAGACGTTCGATCTGCTCTCGCTCGGCACCTTCATCGACCGAAAGGATCGACCCCAAGCTTCCGCCCGCAGTCAGCGGCGAGTCTTCCCCTTCGGTGAAGGCGTTGACGCCGACCAGGAGTTGCTCGCCCGATTCAATCGCGCGCAGACGGTTGGTGTGGGATTCAACGAGGCGTTGTTTCATATACGCGTTTTCGACCGCGGCAACCGCGCCTCCCATGTCGAGCACCTTCTGCAGTTCGGCCTTCGACTCTTCGATCAATTGTTGGGTTCGCTCTTCGATCACGACGGAGCCTTCGAAGATGTCGGGGTACTCGAGCAGGTCTGTCTCGTACGCGAGAATCTGCTGAATGCGTAGGGACCACTGCTGATCCCAGGGACGGGGCAAGCCGAGGGCTTCGTTCCACGCCGGGAGCTGCATGGCCCGGGCGCGAGCGCTCTTGGAAAGCGTGACGCCGAGCGCTTCGAGGGCGATACGGATGGCGTTGTTCTCGGGCTGGGCTTCGGTGAGCCCAAGGCTATTGACCTGCACGCCGTAACGGAAACGCAGGAGCTTGGGGTCAGTGATGCCGTAGCGGTTGCGTCCGATCTCTTCCCACAACTGGGTCATGGCTCGACACTTACAGGTCTCTTCAACGAATCGAATGCTCGAGTTCAGAAAGAACGAAATGCGCCCGAAGACGCGGGGCACTGCTTCTTCGGGGACGTCGTCCCGGGCCGCGACCGAGTCGAGTAGAGCGAGGGCGGTTGCCATCGAATACGCGATCTCTTGAACCGGCGTCGCTCCTGCTTCTTGCAAGTGATATGAGCAGACGTTGACGGGGTTCCAGCCGGGAATCTCGTTGACCGAGTACGCAATCATGTCCGAGGTCATGCGCACGGAAGCCGCGGGTGGAAACACGTAGGTTCCGCGCGAGAGATATTCTTTAATGATGTCGTTCTGGGTTGTGCCCTTGAGCTCACTCGGGGCAACACCTTGTCGTTCGGCGACGGCAACCAACAGCGCCAGCAACCAGTTGCTGGTGGCGTTGATGGTCATTGACGTATTCATTTGGTCGAGCGGGATCTTGTTGAAGAGGGTGCTCATGTCGTCGATGTGGCAGATCGGAACACCGACCTTGCCGACTTCACCCCGGGCCAAGACGTGATCGGAGTCGTACCCCGTCTGGGTCGGAAGATCGAAAGCAACCGACAAACCGGTCTGCCCCTTGGCAAGGTTGCTTCGGTAGAGTTCGTTGCTCTTCTCAGCGGACGAATGTCCCGAGTAGGTGCGAATCAACCACGGTCGATCCTTCTTCTGTGCAGACATGCGTGTCTCCGGCCGGCCACTTCGTGTGGGCCTAGTCGCGTGCTTTTGGAGTCGGGGCAGATTGTGCGAGAGTTGCGTCGGCTCGCGTTCGAGCGCGGGACGTAAGTGGCTTAGAAGCCTAACGAAACGTCATTTTGTGGCAACGGGAAGCAGGCGCATGAGGACCTCATCCACCGAATCGAAAGCATCGGCTGCGGAGCCCGTTCAGTTGCACGTCGCCCGCACATCGTTGCGGGATGCACTCGCACTCCCGCGTTCGGGAGCCCTGGTTTCGATCGTAGGCGGGGGAGGGAAGAGCGCCTTGCTCTTTGCGCTGGGTGCGACACTTCCCGGGCGAACAATATTGACGACGACGACGCGCATCTTTGCAGCACAAATCAAGCGCGCCACCGCGTCGGTCGAGTCACGAACCGAGAGCGACCCGCATGGTTTAGAATCGAAACTCGCGGATGCCCCGTCTGGACTTTTGATCGTGGGGCGCGTCGAAGGCGAAAAAGCGCTGGGGGTGGAGCCCGCGATGCCGGCACAATGGCTTGCGCGCAATGACGTTGACTATGTCGTCGTCGAAGCGGATGGCTCTCGCATGCGTCCGATCAAAGCACCGGCCGCACATGAGCCCGTGATCGCGGCCGGGACGACGGACGTCGTGATTGCGATCGGGATCGATGCCCTAGGTCTTACGATTTCAGCGGCGGCGCATCGACCAGAACGCGTTCAAAAATTGTTGGGTCTAGAGGAAGGGTCTGTCGGCGGGTATACGTTCACCGAGGCGGACGTCGCAAAACTTGCGACGCATCCAGAAGGCGGGCTCAAGGAAGTTCCCATAAGTTGCCGCGTCGTGGTGATGCTCAACAAAGTAGAAACGCAGGCTCAGCGCGAGCAAGCGATGGGCATCGCCGAAGAAGTCTTGCACGAGACACGCGTAGACCGAGTGATCGTTGGAGCGCTCGAGGGTCCAGAACCGGATGCTTGGACGCTGGTTCGTCGATTTTAATTGCGCGTCTCGTGGAGCCTGATCCGGCGCCTAGCCGGGCGCCGGCGCCAAGATCGCGAGCACGAGCAGCCGTTCGTTGCTCGAATTGCGAATGCCGTGAGGCACGCCTTCGGGGGCCACTAGGACGAGGCCCGGTTCCATCGGCTCTTCGCGCCCTTCGAGCAGGAAGGTGCCCGTTCCCTGCACGACTTGATAGACCTTGTCCATTCCTTCATGCGCGTGCAGCGCATGCTCTTGTCCGGGTTCGAAGGCGTTGAGGCCCACCATCACGCGATCGGAGCGGAAGAGGGTGCTCTTGCCCATTTTTTCGCTCGACCAGTTGGCCCGTTCTTCGGGGCGAATTGCTTTGGGATGATCCATGGCGGCTAGCTTAGGCGCCGCGTCAAGCCTCCACCAGGGTTCGACAAGCTCTTATGGTCTCGCGGGGATTCGGCTAGTCTGGAGAAACGCCGATTGGACGCGCACTGTTGGTCCGGTTGCATCATGGCATGTTGCTTCGCGGCACGACGAAACGAGACCCGAGTATCAGACTCATGCGAGTGAAAAGTTCATGACACCGATGGGTCCCACGACGATCCGGCGTGCACAACTTGGACGCAGTCGATGAGTTCACTGCTCGGCGCGATCGCATTTGGTTTGTTGGCGAGCGGATGGCTAGCGGCATCGCTCGGCCTTCCGGTTTGGGCATTCGAGACGCAGACGCGTTCGAGCTTTGGCGCCCTCGCAGCCGCCTACTTGGCAGCGAGTGTGCTGAACCACCTTCGCTCGTCGCGCGATGCGGCCGCCAGCCCACTGTCCTTCGTCACTGATCTTGTCACCGTTGTCGCAGGCGTCGCCTCCGCGATCGTGCTGCTCGGCCTGCGCAACGTTTCACTATCGAAGCAGACGATCGTTTCCGCTCTGTGTGCGTCGGTCTTCGTGGTTGGCGTCACGTTTCTGCTGCGCCATAAACCAAGCTTTCAACGTGCTCTGTGGGTCGGTTTCATTGCTCTGGTTTTGGGTTGGAATATCGCCGCTAGCAACGGGGCGTTTCAGGACCCCAAGCCGGTCAACCCGGTCGAGTACATCCCCTCCCAGCATTACGGAATCGGAGCCACCCACTACCGCCTTTCAGGAATCTTGATTGAAGGGGACGGGATTCCAATTCCGCCTAGGGGTTATCGCGTGGAGCCCGGCGGCGGGATCCGCGAAGGTGGTGGCATCGTTAAGTTGGAAGACGGCTACTTGCTCGTTTCGGGCGCCGGACGCTTCTATACGTTCGACCGCCCGCCGATCGGGCAAGCGATTGCGCCAGTGGAACATGCGCTTCGAGTTCCGATCAATAGCGATGCGTTTCGCGATGCGGTCGGAGGTGACACCGCGGTTCGCTACTGGAACTTTCGAGTCCAAGACATCTACGTGCAATCCGAGGGTCCGAACCTGCGCGTGTTTGCCAGCCATCACTATTGGCGCGAGGAAGGCGATTGCTACGTGGTTCGGGTTTCGTCCATTGAGGTCCCTGGTGCAGACTTTTCGCGTACAAAGCGCGATGCCGACTGGGAGACCATCTTCGAGGCGAGTCCATGTCTCGCGATCAAAAAATTTATGCGCGGTCAGCGATTTGCCGGCGAAGAGTCCGGGGGCAAGCTTGCGCTGTTGGGGGAGTCAACGCTGCTCGTCACGCTTGGTGACCACGAGCATGACGGCCTCAACTCCGAAACCATTCTGGCTCAGGACCCAGAAGCGTCCTACGGAAAAATTATCGCGATCGAGATCCCAAGCTGGCGGGCGTCTATTTTCAGTCTTGGACATCGCAATCCCCAGGGCATCTTTGTGGGGAGTGACCAAGTCGTTTGGTCGACCGAACACGGGCCCGAGGGCGGCGACGAACTCAACCGCGTCGAACGAGACGGAAACTATGGTTGGCCATTCGCCACGTATGGGGTCGACTACGGTCTGGACGTGTGGCCACTTACGCGCGCCCCCGGTTCCCACGCCGGGTACCGCGTGCCCGTCTATGCGTGGGTGCCGTCGATCGGCGTGTCGAGCTTGGTTGGAGTTGAATCGAATAGGTTCGAAACTTGGCGCGGAGACTTGCTTGTCGGTTCGTTGCGCGACCGAGGCTTGTGGCGGATGCGCATTCGCAACGGCGGGCTTGTCGTGAACGAACGAATCGAAGTCGGCGTTCGCGTCCGCGACGCCATCGAAGGTCACGGCGGTGAGATCGTGCTGTGGAGTGACGAGGCGCCCGAAGTCGTCTTCCTTGAACCGGCCGGTGAACGAAAAACGCCGGTCGCTGCCTTTGCGGTCTGTCGCGGCTGTCACGCCACGTCGACGGGCACGTCTTCGATCGGTCCGAATCTCGCAGGCGTCGTGGGGCGCGACATCGCGACGCTTTCCAAATACGCCTATTCCCAGGCGCTCTTGCAACAGACCGGCGACTGGAGCGAAGAAGCTCTCGACACATTCCTAACGGACCCGCAGGCGTTCGCGCCTGGTACATCGATGGCGCTTCCCGGGATGACGAACCCGCGCGAGCGGCGACTCGTAATCGAGTATTTGAAGTCGATCTAGGGGCCGCGACGCTTAACGGGCCTCACACTTAGTGGGTTGTGACACTTAGTGGGTTGTGACACGCACTGGGTCGTGACACGCAGTGGGTCGCGACACTCAACGGGTCGCGACGCTTGTTCCGTCGCGGCGCGGAATCATCTCGACGTAAGCTTCGACCGCGCGTTGTCGACTCGCAGCGCGTTCGGTGTTTTCGTCGAAGAGCGAAAGGAGTACGTCCCCGTCGAGGAGTGTAATCAGACCCACTGCGATGGGTTCGGGGTCGACGTGCTCCGGGACCAACTCACTGATCGTCTGAATGAGCGCGCCGGCGACGCGCTGGTGTAGGTCGAGAAGGGTTGTAATGACTGTTTCGCGCAGATCGTGCTTGCTCACTGCCCAACGAACGAAACCATCGATCGCTTGCTGTTGGGCCGAGACGAAATCTCGGTAGACCGCGATCTGTTCCTGTAGGCGTTTGGCCGGCGTGATGGTGTCGAGATCTCGTTCGACCGAACGGCGAAACGGTTCGAGGAGTCGGCTAAATGCCTCGCGAAACAAACTCTTCTTGTCGCTGAAATGCCAGAAGACGGTTGCGCGGCTCACCCCTGCAGCTTCCGCAACCTGGGCCATTGTGGTTTTTTCGAATCCGACTTCCAAGAACAGTCGCATCGCCGGGACCAAAATGCGTTCCTGGGTTGCCGCCTTGCCGGTGAGTTCTGGAGCGTCGGGTGCGTGCATGGGGGCGCCGGTGCCTCGGGGTCGTGTCAGTCGGCGCACGCAGCAAAGAGCCGCGGCGTCGTAGACCACAGGTTAGCAGCCGACTTCGAGGGCGGGAATGGCGCTATTCCTGAGAGATCACCAGGATCCCGCGACCGAAGGGCGTCGTTGCGGGAAACCAAAAACCGCTCTTGGGCAGTGCGTCGAGGGAGCCGCCGGCAACGAGAGCCAACAGGCCGTCGTTTGCGACCGAGCGCCGTCCTGCCTCCGCCAAAATCTCCGCGAATTCACGGACGCCGTCGCGCAGGCTTGCTTCGTTGATGTCTTGCACGTCGTCACGTGCTTGCAGGCCAAGCGCGAGTCGTCGCGCCAGTTCGGGGCACGCCGCGATGCCAATGGTCACCGGACTGTCGCCTTGGATTTTGACTTCGGCGCGGTATGGCAGGTTGCTGCGCCCCGTGAAAGGTCGTCCAGGCTGGAGTTTCATCGGCACCTGGGTCATGCGCAGGAAGAGTTTGGGGAGGTAACCAACCAGGTAGCTTGCGATGTCGTCTTCCATTAACTCGAGAGGAAGCTCGAAGTGCGAAACGTCGAGGTCAAGTTGCGTCAGATGATAACGATCGAGCCAAGCATCGAGCTCTGCCGCATTCAACAGTTCTAGTTCGACGAGGGCTTCGCCGAGGGGCTTGTGGCGTCGTCGTTGTTCGGCGAGCAAGTCATCGGCTTGGCCAATGGAAAGCAGCTCGAGTTGCACGGCGAGGTCGACGAACCGACAGTCGACCTGGCGTTGCTGGACCTGAACGAGTTCGACTTGGGCGGGCGTCAGGTAACCTCGCTCAACGCCGAGTTCGCCCACGCGTGCGTTAACTTCGTCGACCAATTCGAGCGCGCTTTGCAGCGCGTCGTCGTCGATCGCCCCTTCATCGACCAAAAACTGTCCGAAGAACAATTGCGACATAACTACTCATTGTCATCGGAATCTCTGGGCGGCAAGTTTAGCCCGGTTGTGGTCGAAGGCCGGATGCAGGTCGCAAATCGATCGAAAGTGGAATGTCTCGCCAATGACGGAGCTGCAAGTGCAAGACGTCGGCAAGGGGGACGCGCAGGCGGAGCGCAGCGAGACGACCGCTACCAACCTAAAGCTCGCCCTGTTGCGTCTATACGCAGGCGAGCAGGGTGTCGAGTTCCCGGATCGCAGCCTGAATGTCAGGGCCGACAACGACTCCCCTAATCCCGAGATGTTGCGCGGCTTCGACGTTTCCCACGAAGTCGTCGAGAAAAATGGCTTGATCTGCGCGGGCGCCCAACAGTTCGAGGGTGTGGTGGTAGATCGCGGGGTCCGGTTTGCGCATCCCGACTTCGCTCGAATCCACGACCGCGTCGAACATGTCGTCGACGGGCAGTAGCGTTCGCCACGCTTTTCGGACTTCGGCGAAATTGTTCGTCAACAGCGCTGTCTTATAGCCTTCTTTGCGCAGGGCGTGGGTGCGCTCGATCAACACGTCCCGGGTCCCACCGCCGGTGCCAATGCGCGAAAGCATGACGACAGGATCAACGTCGAGTCCTTGTTGCTTTCCGAGTTCGATGATCTCTGCACGAGCTACGTCGAGGGTGACTTCGCCGCGTTCGAGACGATGCCACGGGTGGTCATTGTCTACGTAGTAGTCGCCAAAGAGAATCTCTCGAATGGTGTCGGGAGTCGTCCCCATCTCTTCGCTGAGCGCGTCCATCGCCGTGAAGGGCGATTCGGTATAGACGCCACCGAGGTCGAATATTACGGCCGTAATCGTCATGACGATTTCTTCCATCCGGTGCTCGCACCCTTCGCCATCCCGAAAGGGCCGACGGGCCAGCGAAAGCAATCGACCATGAGTTCGTCGATCTCGGCATGGGTTGCGACGCCTTCACTCGCGCACTTCGTCGCTTCGCGAATCATGGCCCCGTAAACGCGGTTTGCGACAAAGCCCCAAGTCATTGCATTGTCATTCACGACTACGGGATTCTTGCCACAGCGCGTCGCCATTTCGGAGACGGCGTTGATGGTCGTTTCTGAGGTCTCGGGACTGCGAACGATTTCTGCGAATTTGCTGATGACCGGGGGCGATGCCCAGTGCCAGCCAATCACGCGTTCGGGGCGATCCGTCGCTGCGCCGATCGCCGCGATCGAAAAACCCGACGTGTTGGAGGCGAGGATCGCAGTCGCGGGAGCGATTCGATCCAGGTCTCGAAAGGTTCGAATCTTCAGGTCGAGCTTCTCGGGCACGCATTCGATGATGACATCCGAGGCGCACGCGTGTTCGAGATCGCTTGTAAATTCAAGACGACCGAGGGCCGCTTCCGCGTCTTCTTTCGTTGTCTTGCCAAGTTCGACTGACCGTTCGAGTCCGTAGTGGCCGGATTCGACTGCTTTACGTCCTGCGGTGAGTGCGTCCGCTGCAATGTCGAAGCAGCGGGTGGTGTAGCCCGAACTCGCGAGGATCTGCGCGATGCCGCTGCCCATCACGCCTGCGCCAATCACACCGACCGAAGGGTTCTCATCACTGTTGTTCTGGGTAGTCACTGATCTGGTTCTCCTGGTTTTTTGCGGTCGATATCCCTTGAATCGGATGGATGGTTGAGGACAACCCCCCGACCGAAAGGTGGGCGATTGTATCGAGATCACCGTATGAAGGAATCCATCCTCTCTGGAAATCGAACTGGTTTTCAGCTTTTTGCCCGAATTGCGGTTCTGATGCGTAAGCGTTCTCAAGCCTGCGCGCCGGAAGCCGATTTACCTGAGGCAGACCTGCGAAGTGCTCGCTCATTTGGGGTGCGCGTTTATTTTCGAAGAATGGCCTGAGGGGTCCATGGCAATCCGTTCGGATGACCTGGCACAGGTGCGCGATATCGCAACTGGCACGGGTTCGTCTCGTAAGAGACGCACATTGCGATCTTCGGCCGCGGGTCTCATCGCGCTGTCGCTACTGCTATTGGGTTTGGTCACCACTCAGGCATTCGCCGAGGGGCTCGACGAGAATCAACTCAAGGCCGCATATCTTTTCAACTTTGCCCGGTACGTCGAATGGCCAGAAGAGTCACACGATTCGAAGGGTTCTTCGCTCGAGATTGGTGTCGTCGGTGGTGGCGCGGTGAGCGAACTGCTGCTGAAGACGGTGTCCGGCAAGAAGGTTGGCAACCGTCAACTGCATGGGGTCGACGTGAGATCCCATACCGATGCACGCAGCAGCCACATTTTGTTTATCCCAGGGAAATCGGGCGCGGACGAACAGAAGCAGGTCGTCAAAGACATGGAAGGCACCCATGTCTTTCAACAAGCGTGCGGCGAAAAATGCTGGCTTGAAGGTGAGCTCGAAGCGACTCCGGCTTGCTGAATTGGTGGACTGAGGACACAACGATGGCGACAACGACAACGCGCTCGATTCGAAGCAAGCTCAGTCTTGGCTTTCTCAAGACGACAGGTGTTTCGATTCTTGTCGTTATGACCCTCTGCTTCTCGATCGAGTTTGCCCGGTCGAAAGATGCGATGACGCGTAACCTCTCGGTGCTCGGCACCGTGATCGGCCTCAACGCGGGGCCCGCGCTTGTTTTTGACGACGCGGCCGCTGTCGAAGAAACCCTCGCGGCACTCACCGCAGACGTTCACGTGATGGCGGGGGTGATCTACGACGACAATGGCAACGTGTTTGCTCGCTACATGCGTTCTGACATGGGCGAATTCGAAGCTCCTGAAGTTTTGTACAACCAGGTCGAGTTCGACTGGTTCGGTGACCGTCTCGACATGTTTCAGAGCATCGAAGTCGACGGTGACGAATTAGGAACGGTGTTCATTCGTTCGGACACGTCCGAAATGAGCGCCTTGCTCACCGAACTTGCAATGGCATCGTTCGGCGTGATGTTCCTCGCTGGGCTCGTTGCATGGTTCGGTGCGGCGCGGATGCAGGAAGACATCGCAAACCCACTCGCCGCACTCGCAGACAGTTCCGCGGCCATGGCGCGCGGAGATTTGTCGACCACGGTAGATATTTTTCGCGAAGATGAGATCGGAACCCTCGCGGACACCTTCAACGTGATGGTGACGAGCTTACGTGGCCTGGTTTCCAAAGTTGGCGAAAACACGCGCGCCGTCAGCGATGCCACCGTCGTCCTGCGCGAAGCGAGCGGTGGCATTCGACTCGTTTCCAGACGCCAGGAAACTGCCGTGGAAGGCAGTGCCGAGTCGATCGAAAAGATGACCGCATCGATCGAAGAAGTGAACCTCGCGGTATCGACCCTCGCCGACGAAGCGCGTGAAACGTCGACCGCCGCGATCGAAATGGATTCCTCGATCGTTCAGATCGCCTCCCATATGGATGAGCTTTCGCAGACGATCGATTCTGCGGCGCCTTCGATTGTGCAGATGACTGCAGGCATTCGCGAGATTGCGCAGTTTGCAGACACCCTGCGCAACGCCACCGAAACAACCTTCGACTCCCTTGAACAACTGAGTTCTTCGGTTTGTGAAGTCGAGGAAAACGCGAAGGCGAGCCAGGAACTTTCATCCCAAGCCACCGACGACGCCGAACGCGGCATGCGCAGTGTGCAAGAGACGGTCCATGGCATGATGCAGATCCAGGACAGCTTCGTTGGCCTGGAACGCGTCATTTCCCGACTCGACGAGCAGTCTCAGAGTATTGGCGACGTGTTGAGCGTGATCGAGGGCGTTGTCGAACAGACGAACCTGCTCGCACTCAACGCCGCGATCATTTCATCACACGCGGGTGAGCACGGTCGTGCGTTCTCGGTCGTCGCCGAAGAAGTCAAAAATCTTTCTGACCGCACCGCGGGATCGACCAAAGAAATTGCGTCGTTGATCGGCGAAGTACAGCAGGAAATCGCAAACGCAGTGGAATCGGTTTCGGGGGGAGGCGAGCGCGTGAACCGCGGCGTGGCTCTTTCTCGTGAAGCGGGTGAGGTGCTGAACACGATCGCGGAGAGTGCGCGGTTGTCCCACACCACAGCGATGGACATCGTCAAAGCTACCGGTGAACAGGCGGCTGGCTTGCAGCGGGTGGATCTCGCGATGGTTCAAGTGCGGCAGATCGCCAAGCAGCTCAGCAGTGGAACCCACGAGCAGGACAACGCGAGCGCTGAAATTACCCGCGGTGTCGAGCGAATGCGGCAGCTTGGACAAGAGGTCAAACGCTCGACCCACGTGCAGCGCACCGAAAGTCGACACATCGCGCAGTCCGTCGAAGTCGTTGCGTCACGCAGTAACCTGATCCTCTCTGCGACGACCGAGCAGAGCAAACAGAGCGCGGCGATCCTTGAGGCCCTCAAGGTCTTCCGAGAGGTCACGGTAGAGAGTGCACGCCGCGCCGAAGAAATGAAGTCGACAGTCGACGTGTTGACCGAGCGCGCAGGCGCCCTCGACGAAGAAGTCGGCCGCTTCTCGCTGTAGCGCGTTCGTCTTGAAGCTGCGCGAAACTACACTCCTTCGAGATGCTCGATGAAGTTGAAGCGCTCGACGCGCGGCTCGGGTTCGAACCAAAGCTCGGTGACTGCGCAATTGTTCATCACCTTGCCCCAGGCCGTATACGCTCCTTCGATCAACTCTGCGAGCGCCATACTCAGTGCGCCCCCGTGGCCGACTACGATGACATGCTCGTCCACATGGGCATCGGCGATCGTGCGAAGGTTCCCCACGTAGCGGTCGACGACTTGTTGCGGGCTCTCACCACCGTGGGGAGCAAAGTGCGGATCGTCTTTCATGTGCTCCCACAATTTGTAGTCCCCGTGGAGCTCCTTGTAGGTCTTCCCTTCCCAACTTCCCAGGTCGAACTCTTTTAGCCCCGGCCGCTCTTGGATGGTGAGCCCGAGCCCGCCCGCGATCGCGTCGGCGGTATGGCGCGCGCGCTGCAAAGGGCTCGCATAGATCTGGCTGTAGGGGCCGGGGGATGACGCAAAATGTGCACCGACGCGTTTGGCTTGTTCGCGTCCGCGGTCGGAAAGAGGTGTGTCGGTCGATCCGTGCCAAACCCCACCTGTGTTGGCTGAAGTTTCACCATGACGGACGAGGGAAATCTTGGAGATCGGCATCTGAAATCCAATTCAACGATCTTTGATCGAAAGTGAAAGAGCGGGCGCGCGCAGCCGCAGACTCTACTCGAGAAGATGCTTGCGCAAATCGGTTGGTCCCAAACGGTCGAACTCTTCGACGATCTTGCGTGCATCCTCGTCGAGGTCTTTGGGAACCCGGATCAGGAATGTCACGTAAAGATCGCCCGCCGGCTTGTCACCGGTGCGCGCCATGCCTTTGCCGCGCAGGCGTAACCGCGAACCTGCGTCGGTACCCGCCGGCACGTTGAGCGTTACGGCACCTGACAAGGTCGGGATCTCGATCTCGGCTCCGAGCATCGCCTCTTTCAAGCTGATTGGGACGTCGAGGCGCAGGTCATGCTCGTCGACTTTGAAGTACGGATGCGTTCTTAGTTTGATGCGACAGTAAAGGTCGCCTGCGGCGCCACCGTGAGCACCGTGATTGCCTTTTCCAGTCAATCGAATGCGGGCGTCGTCCCGGGTGCCTTTCGGAATGCGCACCCGCAGCGTTTCGTTCGCGGAGCCCAGGCGAGAAACGCTGATGCTTTTTTCGACACCCGCCGACGCTTCGACGAGGTCGAGCTGCAGCGCAACTTCGCTGTCGCTTCCCTTGGTCGGCTGCGGCCCTCGCTGTCTCGAAAAGCCACCCGATGAATTCGAAAAGAACTGATCGAAGATGTTTTCGAAACCTCCGGATGAATCTCCGCCGAAACCGCCCCCCCCGAACGGGTTTTGGTGGGCTTGCCGAGCGGCGTCGGAATTGAAGTTTGGGTTTAAAGCCGCGTCGCCGAACTCGTCAAAGTCTTTGCGTCGCTTGTCGTCGGACAGCACCGCATAGGCGCCCGAGATCGACTTGAAGCGTTCTTCGGCTCGGGGATTGTCCTGGTTGCGATCAGGATGATTTTCGTGGGCGAGCCGGTGGTAGGCGCGCTTGATCGTTTTGGCGTCCGCGTCGCGCGCGACACCCAGGATGGAATATGGATTTGTATGTGCAGCGGCCATTGGAGGCGCTTTCTCCCGCGTTCAGAATTGGGCGGGATGGTATTCGCGAATTCCCAACGTGCACCAGGAAGGGCCATCTTTCACAAAAAACGTGCGCGTTCTGCCACCCAGACTCCTATCGCGTCATTTTTCGGACCCGAACTTTCCCATATCGCGCAAGCCAGCGGGTGGGCTCGATGCTCTCGATCTGCTTTCGCACCGTGAATCGGGACTGCGGGATCAACGGGGCTGGCACCCGGCGCTGGCCGCGCACGACGGGGAGCGGAGTGGTTGCGGTCTGCACCTGAGGCTTGGGCGACGTCGACGTCTCAGCCGTTGCGACGGTGGTGATGGGCAACATGGCTGCAACGCTAAGCAGTGCGCCTAGGAGGCCGCTACGGCGGTGGGATGCCCAGGCACGGGCTCCTCGCGCCGAGGAGCGGTTTTGGGTGGAGGGGGGCATGGCTGTGTGCTCCGATCAACGACTTTCTTTGGCCTTCGCTTCGCCGCGGCCCCGGAGGCCCGTAGCGGTCCGGACGGGAGAAACGAAGACATTAAACCGGGCCGATATGATCGTGTCGTTGCGGCCCCATTATTACTAAAATTGGATATCGGGTGTTGTTTTACACGACTTGAGGTGGGGGAATACAAAGTAAAACAGGTCAACACGCTGAGCGCAGCGTGAGAGGGCCTAGGCGACGAACGCGCCGGAGCCAGGAGCCGGTAATGCTCTGCGGGAGACAGGTGTGGTCATTCAACCGAGCTGCGACTCGATCCACCGCAGGCTCCTAGGCCCGCTTACGAAAGAAGCGCGAGAAGGTCGGCGCGAGTCAGTCCCTGAGCGGAATCGCCTTCACCAAGGGCTACTTCAGAAAGCGCGCGCTTTCGCGCGTGGAGTTCGAGGATGCCTTCCTCGACGGTGTCACGTGCAACCAGGCGATGAACAAACACCGGCCGCGTCTGTCCAATGCGGTGGGTCCGGCCGGCCGCCTGATCTTCCACGGCGGGGTTCCACCAAGGATCGAGCAGAAAAATGTGGTCGGCCGCGGTGAGGTTCAGTCCTGTGCCGCCGGCCTTGAGCGAGACCAGCATGACGGGGGGGCCTTCTTCGTGTTGGAAGCGTCCCACGACGTCGGCGCGGTTGGTTGTGCTGCCGTCGAGTCGAACGAAGTCGATGTCGTTCGTTCGAAGGTGTGGTTCGACGAGGTCGAGCAGCGAAGTCCACTGAGAAAAGACCAGCGCGCGGTGGCCATCGGCCATCGCTTCCTCGAGGCGCGAGAGCAGGAGTTCGAGCTTCGACGAACCGGTGGCCGTCTGACCGGGGACCAGCGCGGAATGACACGCCGCTTGACGCAAGCGAAGCAGCGCTTCGAGGGCTGCGAGGACACTTCCGCCGGCCGACAGCTGGGCCACCACTTGTTCCACGGTTGCGGCACGCACGGCGTCGTAGACAGCGCGTTCTGATTCGGCGAGTTCGCAGTGGAGCACCACCTCCGTGAGCGGCGGGAGTTCGGGCGCAACGTCTTGCTTTTTGCGACGCAAGAGAAAGGGGCGGATCCGTTCGCGCAAGTGGGCCGCTGCATTCGCGTCGCCCTCGGCGATTGGTCTGGCGTAGCGCTTGCGGAAATCGGCGCGCCCACCAAGAAGGCCGCGATTCAAAAAGTGGAACTGGCTCCACAATTCTTCGAGTCGGTTTTCGACCGGGGTGCCTGTCATCGCAACGCGGAAGTCTGCGTTCAAGCGGAAAGCAGCCTGGGCGACTTGGCTGTCGGGGTTCTTGATGTTCTGGGCTTCGTCGAGCACGACAGTCTGCCACTTGCGCTCAGACAGTTCTTCGATGTCGAGGCGCAAAATCGCGTAGCTCGTAAGCGTCACCTGGGCCTCGTCGTCGAACTCTCGCTGCGGGCCGTGATAGGTGTGGAATGTCAGACCGGGGCGGAAGCGGCGCATTTCGTCGGCCCAGTTGAAGAGAACACTCGTCGGGCAGACCACTAGGCTGGGGCCGTCGAGGGTGCACAGTGCCTGGATCGTCTTGCCGAGACCCATGTCGTCGGCGAGCAGCGCCCCGAGTTCGAGGTTGCGCAAGAGCGCGAGCCAGTCGACGCCAATTTCCTGGTAGTTGCGCAGCGTTCCATCGAAGTCGGGAGGGTGTACAGCCTTCGGGATCCCGTCGAATTCTTCGAGCAGCGGCCGTAATCGTTCGAAGGAGGGCGGCGGCGGGTGGTCGAGTTCTTCGCAGAGTTTCGCAAGGTCGGGCATCGCGCTCATCGGCAAACGACCGTCGGAGGTCTGGGCCGCGAGCAAGTCCGCCAAGCGATCACCGTACTTTTCGAGCCAGCCATCGGGGAGCGCAGCCACGCCACCGTCGGGGAGCGAGACCAAGGAATCCCCCTCCTGCCAGGCGCGGAGCACTTCGGCTGTGTCGGCCGCGCGAAGCGTGCCGCCACCGGCGCCTTCGCCATCGATCAATGCTGTTTGGGAGCCGTCGGACGCAATGACATTGCCGGTTTCGTCGAGGGACCTGAACGCGAGCGAAATGCGGTCGTCGTCGATCACAAGTTCGGGCTGCAAGTCTCCGGTGAGGAAGAAGCCGAGATGCGCGTCGCCAATGATCTTGCCTTTCCAGGTTCGAAGCTTTTCGGCGAATGCGATGGCCTGTGACTGGCGCAACTCAATGCGATGCCCGGGGCTCAGGCCGAGGGACTCGCGCAAGTACTGGACCCGAAGTCCCTCTGCATGCTTGTCCCGCATCGGGATCCGGCCACTGAGATGCACCAATTGGTCTTTGTCCACCCGGGCCACTGCCGGGTCACCGTAGACGAGCGTTGGAAGGACACTCAATGCGTCGCGGCGACTTTCTACGTGCAGTTCGATGAGCGGGAGTTCGGCGTCGGAGGTTTGGGGAAGCTTCTGGGTTTCGATATGGACTTTGAGGCGCTTGCGAATGTCGGGAAGGACGTCGGTAACAAGTTCGGCGACTTGGGCATGTGAATAGAAGCGCCCTCGGACAAGGTCCTGAATTTCGCGGCCGATGAGGCGAGGCTCACCTCGAAGTTTGAGCGTGCCCGCGCAGAGCGCGATGCCGCTCCCGAGAACTTCTTCAATTTCGGGGTCCGCGCACATAATCAAGCGAAAGCCCTTCTCTGCATCGACCAAGTTGCACTGGGGCAGACTCGGTTCACTCGACACGCGAATCGTCTTGCCGTCAAGTGTGATGTCGGGACATCGCTCGAGTGCGTCGAATACGGCGCGCAACAAACCCTCTGGCAGAATCCCGCGACGCCGGGTTCCCAGCGCGCGTTCGACCGCGAGGTCGGCCTGGGTCGCGACGAATTTTGGCCCGGGGATGCGACCCTTTGCGAGGGCGTCGAGGGTGCTCATCAACAAGTGTTTTTCGTCGCCGTGGATGACGTGACGCTCGAGCGCGATCCCGTTGCGCGCACGAGTCAGCACGTAGCGAATCGTCCCGATGGTATCTTTGGTCTCGGGCAAGCTGATGCCCGCCTTCCGCGCTTGATGAAGGGCGATGCATGCGGCCGCGACGTGATCGCACGGATCGTCGGGGCTCGAACAAGTGCATTCCCACTCGTCGTCGTCGAGATACAGGTTCGTGGTATAGGAAATGATGCCGCCGCGTGTTGCGACTTGCAGCGTGACCTCGTTGTCGCGCTCTGAAATACCGCGCACATTGTCTGCGCGCGCGAGTTCGACGCCTCGAGACCAAACGGCATTGTCACAAGATTCACGCAGGAGGTCGACGAATTCTTTCACGAAACAGTGGGTCCCTTTTGGTCGGCAGTCGCAGCGTACTGGTCGAGTAAATGCGTGAGTGATTGAGGTGTGTTGGCGCTGGAGTTTTGTTCGACGCACTGTTCGAGGAACCGGATCGCGTTCCCCACAAATGGGCCGGGCTCGCATCCGAGGTGCTCCATCACTTCGCGTCCCGAAAGCGCGAGCTCAGCACGCGCCTCGCGCTCCCTCTTCTTAGCGCGTACGCGCTCAAAACCCAGGTTCAAAGTGTCGAGTCCCAGCGCAATTTCGTCCGCTTGGGTGCTGTGACCTCGCGCGCGAAGGTTTTCGATCTCGGCGTGGCGCACCGCGCACAAGTCCGCGCGTTCCTCAGAAGAGAGGTTACGCAAAAGCTTGTTGATGGATGGATCGTGAGTGGGGTCCAAGAGCTGTTCGATCGGATGATGCGCGCTCAAACGGTAGAGCGTCGACGAAAATTCTCCGCCAAATCGCAAATCTCTCAAGAAGGGTTTTGGTTCGGTCCCGATCAACCAGGCAAATATTCGCAATGGAAATCGATTGGGCAAGGATTCGACGAGCGCAGCGGCTCCATCTCGCACGCCGACGATGAGCGCCTGCTCATAGCCGCTTGCCCGTAACCACTCGAGGCCGGCGCGCACATGGGGCCCACCCAATAAATCTCGGATCAGCGCCCGCATTCTCGGCTGGCGGTCCCGTGACACCGCGTCCGCAGTCAGGGAACGAGCGAGATCCAGAACTTCGCGGGATGGAGTGAAGCCGTAGATCGAAATCAGACGTGCCGCTTCAAGAGGAAGATCGGGGTCGATCGGCGTGGTCGCGGCGCTGGGGGGCAACGCGAGGTCGCCGGTAGTGAGGTCGTGGATTGCTTCGGGCGAGCCGATCAACGAATCACTGGCAGGCTCGTACGCCAAAGCCGCGATCCGAAATGCTCGGGTCTCGAGATCCGCGATGATTTGGCTGCGAGAGCGCTCGATCTTTAAGTCGATTGGCCCGGCCGGAGTCGGGAGCGTCCATGTCCCTGACATAACGCCGGTGGGAATTGCGCGGGGTGCCAGATGCAAAAGCTCGTCTCGTGTGATCGAGCTTTCAACGCTGTAGTGATTACAGGGCAGCCCGAGCGCCAACCGCAGAACGGTTTCTCCTGTGAGCAAGCTTTCGTGTCCGCAGGCATCGATTCGCTGTAGCCACGTCGTGACGGCTTCCGCGACCGAGATCGCAGAAAACGGTCGCGCTGCGGCGATTGTGCGCGCGTCAAGTTGAGCGGGGACTTGCATGGGGTTGTTGAACTGACTCCAAGCCGGATGCCATCGCCGCGTGTTGTGAGCGGCGTTGGGTCGTGGACTTGCACATAAAGGGAAGGGGTGTTCGAGGAAGAGTAAGGGGTTGAGAGCGATTCGTCCGTAGTAACTGGAACTTTCCCCTCATTTTTTGAGAATTGAACGGATCAATAGAAGGCGGGTCGACCTGGAGGGGCAGGGAGTGACGTGCCATGGAGAGCAGTTCGGTCGACGCAACACCGAAAGCTAGAACACCAGATCCTACCCGCGCCCGAGATGAGTAACGCAGGGTGGCCGCGTGCGAAGCGGAGCGTGCGGCGCAATTGCGGGAAAAGAACGCCCGGCGAGAAGCTGCAAAAGTAGACGCATCTCGCGGCAATACGATCGATACGTTTGCGTAGGAACACGCGCTTTGCGATTTCGCGACATCGCCACACCAACGCGCAATTCGAACGCGATTCGGCGCGGTAGTAAGTCGCGCCTCAAAAAAATCGTCCGATCATGAACGTTTTTACACCAGTTGCGAGAACCATTCTGATAGGGTGCACGCGTGTTCCAGATGACCCCCCATCATTGGAGACGTGCTGCAGCCACGATTGTGCGCACGCGTGTCTCGCTGACCCATCATGTCGCGGCGACCCCTCGGCGTGTAGATGGGCTTGTGAACGGGCGCCCGCGCGTTGCAGGCGCCTTGATCGCAGTCGTCAGCCTTTTGGCCGCCGGCGTGGTAAACGCCGAACCAAAGCCACCTTTAGAGACGGGATTGCGCTCTCCGCTCGAGACGTCTTCGGACATTGTGATCGAAATCGAATCGTCGACCTTCGAGATGCGTGTTCTCGACAAACGAGACGGGGAGTTCGGCCCAACAATTCGCGTTGCCCTTGGATCTCCTGGGCAGTCCACGCCGACGGGTGCGTTCCCGCTTGAGCGAATTATTTTGAGTCCGTCTTGGCGGCCCGGGGTGATCGCAAAACTCACAGGCGCCGAAGCCGAATCGGCTTCTCTCAACACGCCGATGGGCGCTGTGAAGATCCCGTTTGCTTCAAACGGAGTCATCGCGGTGCACGGCGGCGGTGACGAGCGCGCGCTCGGCAAGCGAATTTCTGCCGGCTGCGTACGCGCGACCGATGCGGACCTGCTGCGTGTGATTGCGTGGCTCGACGGACGCGACGCGCTTATGGCCGCGACCGAAGTGCAGAACGGCGAAATTCACCGAGAGTTCCGACGGTCGATCCAAATCGTCGTGCGCTAGCCGAACCCCGGTTTCGTTCTTCTAAGGGCGTCTAACGGCTCGAACTCGCAGAATCTGCGGAATTCACTTTCACGCAATGTCGTTGGTAACGGGTTGTTTGATTACGTGGTTTTTCAAACACGAGTGTGATCGCCCTTAAATAACCACATTGATCTCGCCACATTGGGTCTCCACCCACCACTGAATCCTGAGACAATTCTGCGGTTTGCGCCGAAATCCACCCCGAATTCCGTCGGGGTGCCCCGGGCGCCGCAGAGATTGCACACGGAGGTTCGGTTCGATGGTGATGGATGGCGGCAAAACAGGAAGTGCAATGGCCCACGAAGGTGGGCAGGGCGGGCCGCGTCCGAGCGTCCGACTGTCGCGTCACCTGATGCGCCTTGTGGCGCAACTCGCATTGCTCGTGGGGCTTTCCAGCACAGCACACGCGACTCCCTTTATTCCCTTCGATGGGCCGGAGTTCGGCGGCTTCAACTATGGTTTCAGCGATCCAGCGAACTACGGCATTACCGAGTTCCGTAGGATGGACGTGTATTACCAGGCCGCGAGCCCGGGTTCACCTCCGGCAGATACGTCTCTTTTGCACATCAATCCCGTAAGTTTTGAGCGCTGCGCGTCTCCGCTCGCCAACTGCAACTCCGAATTTCACGTGTTCGACATCGTTTGGGACGTCACCTTCAACGCAAACATTCTCGGCGATTCCGAGTCGGCACACGAGGTCGACTTGATCTTGGTGGATTCGGATCCGGATAGCCGTTTCAACGACCTTGTGGTCACCCTGGACTACGACTCTGCCGTGCTCGAAGGGGTTAACGCGAACTTTGAAACAGCGAATTACCGAAACGGTGCTTTTCATTTTGTTGATCTCGCATTGGGGGCAATGGTCAACGGCCAAACCAAGCGTGTTGGTTTTACCTACCAGATTGAGGGTGCGCTCCCGATCTCGGAGGAAAGTGTTGCCTTCGTGTTTCCGGTGATCTTGCCCGCGGCTTCAATCTTCACCCCGATCCCCGAACCCGGAACCGCGATGTTGCTTGGTTTTGGGATCGCCGCCCTCGCGGGGTACAGAAAACGCAATTAATGTTCGGTCTTCACCACT